>ERZ887942.1685-NODE-1685-length-14722-cov-6.542510_pt1 | contig 14722 bp, 13 predicted proteins | sample MGYA00521099_ERZ887942 | MGnify/ENA primary metagenome ERZ887942 (study PRJEB32303, sample SAMEA104408605) | aquatic metagenome | biome: Brackish water; feature: Pelagic; material: water | place: Baltic Sea | collected 2014-06-07T06:48:00 | depth 16,251 m ... | reverse complement strand
ACGCATACCGGCCGCTTCTCAAAGTGCTTGATGAAACGCCGTTGCCATAGGGGCGAGCGACTATCCGGTCTCAGGACCTCCAATCGCCCACTGAAATTCCGGGCGGTCAGCAAGATTTGAATCCCCGGTCCACATTCGAATCAATTTCCTCTGCTTGATGAATCCGAGCGATTCGGCCAATCGAATTGCATCCGGGTTGTCGTCGAAGATATCCCAGAAAATGTGCGAGGAAGGCGAAGTTGAGATCAGATCAGATATGATCCTCTCACCGATTTTCCGATCATCTGAAATCACAGGCCCCAGATAGGCGGCGCTCATGCCTTCGCGGATCGTTCCAAAACATTCGTCAATCGAGATCGAGCGCGAGGAATTCTGAAGCATTTGGTCGAGAAATTTAGAGCGGTCAGCTCCAAAGGCAATGTGATCCAGTTTGTACGATGGAATTTCTATCTGTCCGCGATTGGGATTTTCATCAAACGGTTCAGAATTCCGTTCCCACCGCGCTAGTCCATACTCGACTTGGAATCCCAGTTTCTCGTATACCTTTTGTCCGTCTGGTGTCGCATCCAGCTTCACGCACCGGACTTTTTTCTCTACCAATAAATAATTCAGACAATGATTTAAAAGCGCAGTTGCCAGCCCCAATCGGCGAAACTCCGGATGAACCAACACCATGCCAATCCAAGCCAAATCAGTTCCGTAACTGGTCGTCGTAGCAGTTCCGGCAGGCTTTCCGTCATGCTCAATTAAAAAGCAGCCTTCAGGGGCATGCCCAACCAAGCGTCGCCAATCCGTATCAGTTTGGTTCCAGCCAGCGATCTTCCGAACGGTTTGAGCGAACGGAAAGTCATCGAAACTGAGGAGGCGGATTTTTGATTCTTCAGACACGTTTCCTGACTTGGTTCGGTCGGCAGGTTCTGCCAAAGTGACCTTCGCACATGAGTTACACGATTCAATCTATCGATCTTTTCGTCCGGGAAATGCCCCTGGACCGGATGTCATTCACAGTTGGGAGAGAAATTTCGGCGAAGAATCGGCGTCCCCGTGCCATTTTTCTAGTTCGTTTGAAACTGATTATCGACGGCCACACGAAGACAATTGTGGGGCGATCCGGCGATCGGCCCTCATTTGGATGGCTGGATAAACGAAGCGATCGCACGCCTGAAGAAAAATTGGCAGCTTTGATTTCTTTGGTGAAAAAAGCACGAACGGTTTACCTGGAAAACGGCGCGAGTTTTGAAACTCCATTCTCGTTTTGGAAAACGAGTCACGAGAAAATAATGGACTATGCCAAAGCGGAAAATCACGAAGCGCTTTCTGCCAGTTACGCTTCGGCACTGTTTGAGCGGGCAGTGATCGATGCGGTTTGCAGAGCCGAAAGGTTGCCGTTTTTTGAAATGGTGCGGGACGGAAAACTCGGGATTGATCCCCGCGTGGTTCATCCAGAATTGAAGGGTTTTGATCTGCAAAGAATTATTCCACTTCATCAACGGAGCCGATTTTTCATCCGCCACACAGTTGGTCTAGCCGACCCGATTTCAGAAAATGATTTGGAAAAACGAATTGGCGATGGAGAGCCCGAAACACTTGAGGAATATGTGAAACGGGACGGGCTTCGCTTCTTTAAAGTGAAAATCTCCGGCGATATCGAAGCGGACTTGGCGCGGTTGAATCGAATTTGGCTTGAAGCAGTCGTGAAGGCAGATCAGCCAACCATTACTCTGGATGGAAATGAGGCGTACAAGGACATTGATGAGTTTTATCGATTCGTTACGGAATTTGAGAAGCGCTACCTCGGGCTTTTTCAGCATACGGCATTTATCGAACAGCCTCTGACGCGTCAGCTGACTCACGATCCGAAAACGGCTGCGACGATCCAGAAGATTTCTGCGCTGAAACCTCTTGTGATCGACGAAGCCGACGGAACTGTCGACTCGTTCAAAAATGCGTTCGCCATTGGTTACTCAGGAACGTCCCACAAAAACTGCAAAGGCGTTTTTAAATCGATTTTGAATCGCGCGTTGTGCTTTCATTTCGCCGACACAACCGGCCGCGAAGCATTTATCAGCGGAGAAGATCTGTCGAACATGCCGATCGTTCCGCTTCATCAGGATTTCGACGCGCTCAGCCTTCTCGACATTTCTCACACCGAGCGGAACGGACACCACTACGGTTTCGGACTTTCGCATCTAACGGCACTGGAAAAACAGCATGTTTCGAAAAACCATTCTGATTTGTATGTGAAACGAGGTGATGAGTTATTTCTCAACATCCGCGACGGAGCCGTCGATTGCGGCTCTGTTTTAGGGGCTGGATTCGGTGGCGACACCACGCCGGATTGGGATTCCCTCACTCCTCTTGATTATTGGAAGCCTGAATGATTTTCACGAAACGACAGGGTCTGTTCGACGAACAGGCCCTGTTCATTCGTTGAGCCATCGTTCCAAATTTTCTGAAACGAAATCGTCGTCGATTAAATCCGGATACGAATTCTGAATTCGATTGAGTTCTTCAAATTGTCCGGGGGAAAGTTTTTCGTTGGGATTCAAGCACCGGTTTGAGGGAACCACACCCTGGCGGCGAAGAACTTCGAGAATGCCGGGAATACAACCGTGAAAACTATTCACGGCATCGAAAATCACTCCATTCGCATCGGTCAGCTGCGCGTTTTTCGTGAGCCACGTTTGATCAAATTCGGCTGTTGATTTGATTTCCTCCAGTAACTCGACCGCTCGCTTCGCCCAGACCCCCCATTGTCCAAGCAGCCCGCCGACGATCCGCTGTTTCTTGCTGTCGAACTCAAATTCGGTGAGCAAATCGGTGATGATCGAATCGTCGTTCCCCGTGTAAAGCGCGATGTCTTCACGACCGGATTCAATCACTGCCCGAACTACGTCATTGGTGGCGTAGCGATTGAACGGAGCGATTTTTATTGCGACGACGTTTTCTATTTCCGCGAAACGTTTCCAAAAATCGAAGGGGAGAATGTGACCGCCGACGGACGGTTGGAGATAAAATCCAATGATCGGAATTTTTTGGGAAATGTCCTCGCAGTGTGCGAGCAACTCATCCTGTGATGAATCGCTCATCGCGGTCATGCTGAGAAGGCCGGCGTGATATCCGTTTTTCAGAGCGAGTTCACTTTCCTGAAGAGCCTGTTGTGTTTTCCCGCAAATGCCGGCAATTTTCAAAAGGGGACTTGCATTTTCACCGAGCCAAGAATCGATTTCTTCTGAACACAATTTTAGAACGGGCCCAAAAAGCGCATGTTCAGGATCACGGATTTCGAACTGAGTTGAATGAACGCCAACCGCAATTCCACCGACTCCGGCATCAAGGTAATAGCGGACCAAAGCCCGTTGATGTTGCTGCGACCAGGAGGCGTCTTCGTTCAATGCTAAAGGCATCGCCGGAATTGCCTGGCCTGCAAAAAGATGAGAGCGAATGGATTCGAGGTTCATGGTTCTGGATCAATACTTTCCATCGCGGACTTCAAAATTGGTGGGTTTTCCGAGAAGTGGTCTTCCTTTTTCGATCCACGGAGCCACCCATTCCATCAAGGTTTCTTCAGAGATTTCCGGAGCGCCAAACAGAGAATGCGAAAGCGAAGCATTATTCAACCAAGCCTCAGTTGCTTCGATCCCGGTGATTTCAGTGGGCTTTGAAAATCGCTCTCCAAACCACGATGCGATCTCACGAACGTGTAGAATTTTCTCCCCTGTAACATTCAAAATAAAGGCATCAGGCGCCGGAGCTGTTTTTCCCAAAGCACAGATAATATGACGCGTCGCATCGCCCTGCCAGATGCAGTTCAAATGCCCCATCGTGACATCGACTGGCTGTTGATGAAAAACCTTGTGAGCGATATCGACGAGAACGCCGTAGCGAAGATCGACCGAATAATTCAGTCGGATCAGGGCGAGGGGAGTGCGATTCGTTTCGCTGGCTTTCAAGAATGCCTGTTCTCGACCAAGGCAGGAAATGGCATAGTCACCTGCCGGAACGACTGGATCGGATTCCCGAGAGCCGCCTGAATCTGCCGAAACAAACGGATACACACAGCCGGTTGAAAGCGCGACAATTTTGGAATCTTTGAATCGATTTGCAAATCGCGCTGGCATCGTTTCGTTAAAAAGCGTGAGCACTTCGGGCGCGTTGCTGGTTCCAAATTTCTGGCCTGCCAAAAAACACACAGCTTCGGAATCGGGTAACCTTTCTGCCGCCCCTTCAGAGGTCAAATCGCACGGAATAGTTTCGATTCCCGCTTTTTCAAAAGGCTCCCGTTTTGTCGGATCTCCGAAACGGGAAACCGCGATCAACCGGTTTGATTTTCCGCTGACATCGAGCGCTTTTCGCAACATTTTGCAAAGATGAAATCCCATTTTTCCACCGGCTCCCGCGACTAGAATCGGTCCGTCAATTTGGGAAACGGTGCCAATCACTTGCTCGTTCGGCTCAGAGGCCAGTTCATCGAGTTCAATCTCGTTTGTAGGAGCAGTCATTGGATTCTACGAACCAACAGGGTCTGTTCAGAGAAGCAACCCTGTTCGTTCGCAAAAACGCGTATTCCAATCACCTCCGCCGGGAATCCAGTAGAAGCGGTGATCGGTGAGGTTGCGGTCGAGACTTCGCATCGGTTTGTAAATTTTGTTCACGTATTTTAGGAGAACCCCAGATCGCCCGGGTTTTCGAATTTGAAGAGTGCCACCGCCCATCGCAATGGTGATCTCCCCACTAGGGCTGATGTTCAGACTGGCGGTGTCGTCCAAAACCACACCGGCATCCCCGATTCTTCCGACGACCTAGGCTGCGACATACAAAGCCAAAACGATCGCCGCAATGGGACCCATTTTTCTATGGCTCTTCATTTGGTGGAATTCGGTCTCTGGGAGTGGCGAAACGGGATCGGGCATCGAAGCTGGATTGAAAATTGATGATAGCTGCAATTTCATTCACGACGAAGCAACCTCCGAAAGTTTCCGCCAAGAATAAGTTTTCGTGCTTCGTCAGGAATATTGGCTCCCACTATTTTTCCCAGTTCAGTCCCCAATGATCTCGAAGGAAGATGACTCCCAAAAACGATGCGTTCCGGCCCGAGTTCACGCATGGCCATTTCGATAAATCCCGCCGTGGCGTCAAAGCCCGAAGTCTCGACCAGAATATTTGGTGAATCGCGAACGGCGCAAATTCCCTTTTCCCACTCTCCGCCGGCGTGAGCGCAGATGAACTGCTGCTCCGGGAAGCGCGCGGCGAGTTCCGCCAGCTCAGAGGGGAGGGAATGCCCGGGGCTCGTTTTTCCACCAGTGACATGCCATGTGTGCTGCATGATCACGGCTTTCAATTCAGCAATTCGCTCGATCAATGGATTGAAATTCTTGTGGGTGCAGGGGAGGGATCCAGGTCCGCCTCCAGCAAAGTAAACGCCTAGCATTTGACCATCGCGAATCCAGTGATTCAAAGCATCAAGCGACGCTGAAACGTCGTTCGCATTCAGATGAATCATTCCGAGGAGTTTCTCCGGCCATCGCTTGAGCGGCGCGGAAATCAGGTCAGGTGTCTCCCTCCGAGATTTTTCAAATGCGGCATCAGTTGTTGTCCCGATCCCGACATGAGCGAAGTAGCACAGCTTTTCAATGTTCCCTATTTCGATGGCGCGTTGCGAACGCTTCATGTCGCCTTCGAAATCCCGGTAAGATGGAAGAAAGTAAGAGTCCCAGATCAGATCACTTTTTAACTGCTCAGCGGAAGGGAGCCCAAAGGATGTGCCGTCGTGATCGCTCATCCTGTTAGAAATGTCTTAGCGTTCTTGTTCATCAACAGCGAGAGGGAGCTATCGGGTAGATCCGATTCATGAACGCGGATTAGCGATGCTTCGGGAATGAGGAAGGGAGCATGAGTTCCAAACATGACCCGAGACTCGGGAATCGTCTTCAGCATTGCCGCAACGCCATTCGTTTGATCCACTCGCGAAACATCAAAATGAATGTTCGGAATGCTTGCGAGCTTTTCGACCAACTCACCGCGAGGTCTCCAATTAAGAATTTGGATACGACCGACGTGATTCTCGATCAGTGGCGTGAGATCAACATCTGCTACTCGCAATTGGTCTGGTTGGGTTCTTACGTCTTCAAAGACCGCCGCGATCTGGACGAACAATTTTGCATCAGCCGCCAGATTCAGCAGCTTCAGGAACCGTGGATTATTGAGTTCGTATCCATGATAGTTCGGATGCAGTCGGATTCCGCGCATGGCGTGATCACCAATGCATTGCTTTAAATTATCTTCCCATCCGTGCAGGTTGGGATTGATCGAACCCACTGGAATCAATTCACTGAATCCTGCACACTCAGATACCAGTCGATCGTTCACCGATGAAATATCGCGTTGCAGGATTCCTTCGAAGCTGCCCGCTAAGGCCGTCGTAATCCCCAGCTTCCGCAGTTTCGCAGCCAACTGCTGGGTGTCATCCAGAGGTAGCCGTCGAAACGGCCAGCGGGACAAACTCACATTTGTATCGATGATGTTGAGTTCAGTTTCATTGGCCCAAGCCGACGGACTCAATGTTGCGACAGTGCCGGTTGCGATGGCTGATTGAATAAGTGTTCGACGTTTCATCATTCCCCTGGTCGCTTGCCCAATTTCCTCATGACAGAATTTCATGCACGACCCGCGGCTCCTCAAAGCCTGTGAGTCGTTCTTCCAATCCACTTCGCTCAAAGAACAATTTTTGATGATGCAATCCTAACTGATGCAGAATCGTCGCGTGAAAATCGTGAACGCTGACGGGATTTTCGACCACGGCGTGGCCAAATTCATCGGTTTTTCCGTAGGTCATACCGCCTTTGATCCCGCCGCCTGCCATCCAGCTGGTGAAGGCTTGCATGTTGTGGTCGCGTCCTGAATAATCGTCGCCAATGATCTGCGACGTCGGGGTGCGGCCGAATTCGCCCCCGAAAATCACGAGCGTGGAATCGAGAAGACCGCGTTGTTTTAAATCACGCAGCAATCCGGCGATTGGTTTGTCAGTTCGGTGACAAATCGCGCGATGATTGGCATTCAAATCAGAATGGCTGTCCCACGGTTGTTCTTCCAGAAAGATCTGCACGAACCGGACCCCGCGCTCAACGAGACGTCGGGCCAGCAGACAACGACGCCCGTAGCAATCGGTCAGCTTTTCGTCGACACCGTAGAGCGCTTTGGTGTGCGGTTGTTCCTGCTCCAAATCAAGCGCTTCGCCAGCGGAAAGCTGCATCCGGGCGGCGAGCCCATAGCTCTCGATTCGGGCATCGAGCTCTGGGTTATGGGGACGCTCTTTTCGGTGAATTTCATCAAGCTGTGAAAGCAAGCCACGAGCTGATTCTGTTACCGCAGAGGGTTCGTCATACTGCGGTTTGAGATTTAAAACAGGTGAGCCAGTTGGGCGAAACGGCGTCCCCTGAAACGTCGGCGAGAGAAATCCCGAGCTCCAATTGCGCGTTCCGTTCTTCGGCATGCCCAGCGGATCGTTTAGCACCACGTAGGCAGGGAGATTCTGATTTTCTGATCCAAGCCCATAGGTCGTCCAGGCGCCAAGGGTTGGATAGCCCATGAAAAGCCGGCCGCTATGAATTTTGTAAAGCGCGTTGTCGTGGTTCGGATGATCCGTCCACATCGAATTGATCAAGCAAATGTCGTCCGCCATTTTCGCCGTGTGCGGCAGGCAATCTGCCATCCACATTCCCGATTGCCCATGCTGCGCCATCGGATACTGACCACCCATGACGACGCCGATTTTGCCTGTGCCCGAGTTTCCGAGTTCTTCGTTGTTCAAGGGAAATGGCTGCCCGTCGTAGCGGTTCAGAACCGGTTTTGGATCGAACAAATCCATCTGGCTCGGACCACCGTTCATAAACAGCTGGATCACCGATTTCGCCTTCGCTGGGTGATGCCCGTGTCTCGCGTGGAGATTAAAAGGCGCCGCAGGCCCGGTGGCTTCGCCTCCGAAAAGGTCATTTGTAAAAAGGTGCGCCAACGCCGCGCCGAAAATGCCGTCGCTGGTGCGTTGAAAGAAGTCGCGTCGTTTCATGGATACTTCATTGTAGAGGAATTAAGCGATTCAGAAAGACCCGCGAAAGCGGCAACTGAAACGACGATTCTTACCGGTTAATATAAATGGTAGCTTCATGCTTCGACGTAGAGCTTTTGGTTTGATATAACCTTTAACACGATCACAACTCTTCACCCTAAATGTTGTCGGAATCGTCGTTTAACCAATTAGTGGAGCAGGCTCGGGAGATTGAATACTGCCAGGAGGATATTGCAATGCTGGCCGGACTACTTCCATCGGACGATGGCGATGTCGCAGCTCTGTTGGAGCGATGCATTTCAGAAAAGTGTGGTCAGCCTTTCTCTCACTTGTGGATGGCGGCGCATTGGGCGGATCGACCGGTGCCGGGGCGGCTTTTGGAACATAGCGTGGAGCTGATGCCAGATTCGACAATGTGTTTTCGGACGGCTCGCAGATGCACTGAGTCGGAACCAGGGGAAACGGTGCGGGCGCTGATTGCAGTGGCTGAGATGGGTCACGTGGAAACTTTTACCAGATTGGTCAGCCTTTCGCTGGTGGTTACTGATAGGAGTGCAGCAGAATCTACTCACGGTCCATTGACGGAGGAGATCCCATTGTTGGCTAGGAAACTGGCTCGCAGCTACCGAAACGCCCACTTTGAATCAGCTCTGACGGTTAAATCGTTTCTTTCAGTGCTTGCGGATTTTCTAGATGACGCGGAGCTGAGAAAGATCAATAATGAACGGTTTGATGGATATGAGGAAGGGGGGTCAAGTGTTTCTGGCAAGAGATTGAAGGAAAAATTAACCGTTTTCGGGATTCGGTTCCTGCGAACCGGCCAGAAATAATTCTCTCCGGGTATCAGGTGCGCCGTGCTGTGGAAAAGGCGGGACGCAACGCTGCTTGCCCATGTGGCAGCGGCAAAAAACACAAGCGGTGCTGCATGGTGGAGGATCAGAAAAAGTTGGCGCGGTCGTCACATGTGGCCGGGAAAACGCTGGAAGATTTGGATCAGGAAAGGGAGTTGCATCTCAGTATCGAAACGCTGGGGGCAATGAAGTTGCATCATGTGATGCGGATGGATCCGTCGAAAATTCCCAAGGAAAAGGCGGAGTTAGTTATCATGCGGCTCTGGCAGAATTGAAAGCGCAATCCCCCGGTGCTGTTGATCGTATCGCCGCGAATGAAGCGGAAATTGCGGAACTACGTGAAAACATGAACCGTCTGAAGACAGAGGTTAGACGCAAACACCATCAGCGAAATGAACTGCGTCGCGAATTGCGTGAGGTGCAAAAAGCTGAAAAAGAAGGCGAGCACGAAGAGGTAATGAAACAACGGGATCACGAAGCCGCCGAGAAAGCCCTGTTGGAACCTGAATTCGAGGAAGGAGAAGCAACTGCGAGAGGGTATCTTGCCCCGAGAATCCCTGTTTTCCCGCTTAATTTTCTGGATAAGGCCGATTCGTTTCCCAATCATGTGATCCCGGCTGCGCTGAATCTGGTGGGACGGCTTGCTTCAGGAGATGCAGCCGCTTTCTCTGGGGTGCGAATGCTCAAGGCGACAGATGGACTTTTGAGAGTGCGGTTTTCCGGTTGTTTTCGGCTCATCTTCCGAGTCAATGATCATGAAATCGAAGTAGTCGATGTGATCGATCGAAAAGACCTGAACCGCTGGTTGCTGAGGCGTTGATTGTTGGTGCCGCTAGCCTCGCACGAAGCAACCCTATCTATTAACTGAACAAATAGGGTTGGTTTGTGAAACGGATCAATCCACATAAATAAACCCAGCCGAATTCAGGATCGCATGGCAAAATGTTTCCAATGCTCCATCCGGCGATTCCTTCTCCAATAGCGTCAGCGTTTCCACGCCCAAATTGAGTTCCGTTTCGCCGGGCAATCGGCTCAACGCAATCTTATACACGCTCTCCACATTTTTTTGGACATCATCGGGAGTTTCATCCGCTACTCGCTCAGCCATCGCTTTCGCAAGTTCACGGACGCGGTTGTTGTTCATCATCATTAGACTCTGAGGCGATACCGTCGAAGTGCTTCGCGAAACGCAATTGGGGGCCATCTCCGGGTAGTCAAAAGTCGCCATCATCGATGGGATCTCGGTTCGCCGATATTGGATATACACGCTGCGCCTCAAGCCACCGCTATCTGTTGGTCTGGCATTAACGAAGCCCTCTCGATTGACTGTCACGCCGTCGGGCATGCCACCGGGAGTCGGATCGAGTTTGCCTGATATGAACAGTAACGAGTCGCGCAATGCCTCCGCATCCATCCGTCGAAGTGACATGCGGGAGAGCAATCGGTTCTGTGAATCGCGCTCCAATCGTTCGTCCGTGACCTTGCTTGATTGCTTCCAGGTCTGCGAATTCAGGATCAGCCGGTGCATTTCCTTGACGCTCCAGCCGCGTTCCATGAACTCAATTGCAAGCCAGTCGAGCAGCTCAGGATGACTGGGGCGCTCGCCTTGCAGTCCGAAGTTTTCGAGCGTTTTTACAAGCCCTGATCCGAAATGATGATGCCAGATTCGGTTCACCATCACCCGGGAAGTGAGGGGATGATCGCGCTGCGTCAGCCATTTTGCGAAAGCAAGGCGACGGCCGGATTTTTGGGTTCCGTCAGGAAAAGGTGGGGTAATTTCAAGAGGCGTTTGTCCATCGGTTAGGGCGGACGGCACACCAGGGCCCACGACTCGGCCGGGGCTGAGATATTCGCCGCGTCGATAGATGTAGGTCGGCGACGGATCGGCCCGATCAAACAGCGCCCGGATCGTCAGGGGTGATTCCATGCTGCGCCTCGTCTTGTAAATCTCTTCATCAAGTTCATCGACGACCGCCTTCGCTTTCTGAACCGATTCCGGCTGCTCATGATTAGGGACGACCATTGCGGTCTGCAATTTCTCGACCAGCAGACGTTGCGGCAGACTTCGCAGATTGTCCGCCCGCTTCAGAGCCACGAAAGTCGCTTCCCGGTCAGCTTCAGGTTGATCAGGAAAGTGCGCTTTCAACATTTCACGCTGCCATTGCACGATCTTCTTGCGCTTCAATGCTTCCTGATCCTTCACCTTCGATTCGAGAGGCGGATTGATTTTTTTCACCCGCATGCCGTGCTCCGGCGTCGCCGTGTTCAGCTTTCGATTCTTAAAAGTCAGCCAGTCATGCTCGTCGAGCGCTCCCTGAAAAATCGCCTTCAGCCGGTAGTAATCGCGCTGGGGAATCGGATCGTATTTGTGGGTGTGACAGCGCACGCATTCCATGGTCAGGCCCATCACGCCGGAGCCGAGCACACTGATCGCATCGCTGATCACTCCGATCCGGTTCTCGACATAATTCATCGTTCGCGATCCTGTTTCATCAATTCCCATTCGTAGAAAACCCGTTGCGATCAGGTTCTCCACCATCTTCTCCGTGATTGGATCGGCGTTTCCGGCGTCCAGCAATTCATCACCTGCGATCTGTTCAGTCAAAAACGCATCGTAGGGTTTGTCGTCGTTGAAAGCGTTGATGACATAGTCCCGATACTTCCAGGCAACTTCACGCAGAGGGTCCGAGGACAGGCCACCTTCGGAATCCGCGTAGCCTGCCACATCGAGCCAGTATCGTCCCCATCTCTCTCCGTAGTGAGGCGACTCAAGCAACTCATCGACCATTTTCGCAAACCAGTCAGCGCCGGAATTTTCACGCCATTTCTTCCAATCGCCAACTGAAGGCGGCATCCCGATTAAGTCCAAATAGGCACGCCGAATTAACACATCCCGCTCTGCCTCGGGCGAAAAATCGAGCGACACTTCATTCAGCTTTCGCTTGATGAAAAAGTCGATCGAATCTCCCTTCGCCGGTCGTTTCGGCGGCTGAAAACTCCAGTGCTTGCGGTCATCATCCGAAACCAATGGGTCCGGCTTTGTCGTCGCCACATCTGGTTCCACCTCGCCGATCGGGGCGCCTTCCGTGATCCAGTCCCGCAGTTTCTTCAGTTCCGCTTTTCCCGGACGCTTCACAAAGTCCGATAGCAATCGAGCCTTCGGCGGGCACGCTTCGCTTTCGATTCGCTGAATCATCCGGCTCGCATCAGGACTTCCGGATACAAACGCCGGTCCTGACTTTCCACCGGTCTTCATTGCCGTGACCGTTCGCAAATCCAGCCCGCCTTCCTGCTTCTGGCGGCCGTGACACGCAGAACATCTCAGCAAAGTGATCGGCAACACATCGTGCTGATTCATCTTGGCCTTTGCCACTTTCGGCGGATTCAAAAACGTCGCGCCCCCGGCGATCCATTTGCGAATGCTCTCCACGTCCTTATGGGAAAGCTTGTCGCCTTTCTTCGGCATCTCGCCTTTGTGAACCAGTTCGTAGAGGTGACTCTTTTCGGGATCACCCGCTTCAAAAACTGGTCCCGATTCCCCTCCTTTGACAATGCCTTCTAACGTCGTCAAATTCAGCTCGCCCTTCATCTTCTCGGCGCTGTGACATTCAGCACAGTGGGCTTTCAAAATGGGAGCGACCGTGGTCTCAAACATCACAGGCGATTCCCCGCGCCCGATGAACGGGGCGAATACAAGGAGCAAGACAGTGAGAGAACGCCGCATTCGATTTGAGATTCCCGTAACCATAGCCGGAAACCCGTCTTTCTGCCGAGTCTGGACATGGCGCAGTTGCGGTCAGGCGATCTCCCCAGCGGTATGGAAAAACGAAGTAACCCTGTTGATTCATCGAACCAACAGGGTTGCTTCGTAAAAAATGCCGGTAACAACAAATGCCTCGGCGTGCAGTTGGTTGAGTGCCGGAAATCACGCTCACTTGCTAACAAATTCAAGCACTACACGCTGATAGCGTGTCAGCGGTGGCGAACCGTCGTCAGTTACTTCGCAAATGAAACGGAACGTGTCACCATTCTGAGCGCCCTCGGGATTGGCAACCGTTGCTTCGCCTCCGTCACCATTCTTCAGATCTACCTGCTTTCGAAAACTGCCCGCCTCGGTGTATTGCCACCATTTGAATGTGAGAGCATCGCCGTCCGAGTCAGTCGAGTTTGCGGCACTGAGTTTCACCGTCCCAGGCTCAGTCACTTTCAAATCAGCGGCGTGTTCCAGCAGCACTTTCGGAGGATGATTGGCTCGTTTCACGTTCTTGACGCACCAGTCTGCCCGGGCGGCCCAATCGTTCTGAAATGCGGGGGCCCACCGAAGGACTGTTCGGGTCATGCTGTCTTCATCCGGTGTTGATCGCCATTGGTTGCGCACCCATGTGAACCGTCCGCCCCAGCCGCCATAACCGGGGTTTTCAAGATTCCGCAAACCGACATTGATCAAATGAAGAAATGCCACTGAATCACCTTCGGAACGAAAACTGCCATCCTTACTAACTTCATAGTCGGCACACAACGAACCGTGACTTCTAAGAATGTTTTTCCGAAGCCAGTCCTTATTGAAATAACGTTGCTCTCCCAGTGTCATGATTTTTTTTTTCCAGCGATACGCAATTCCTCCGTAAGCCCCGCTGCTTCGAATGACGAAAATTCCCGGCCATTTTTTCAGAATGTAGTCCTCAGGCGTTGAATCCTGACTGGCGAACAAGAACAGCCGAGCCCTGCGGGTCAACTCCTCCATGTGCTGCGGATGCCTTTCTTCGATGGTCTTAAGCGCTCGGGCAATGATATTCGCTCCACCCCATGCCTGAAGCCAGACGGGCGACGATTCCGCCCCCAGCAGGACTTTCGCAATGTGATCTGATCCCGGCGTTGGGCTAGCCATATCGCCCTTGTAGGCAATGTTGCCGGCGAAGACCTGTCGTCTCAAATGGTCCGGCGATGGATAGTCGGGATCATGTTTCGCGAGGTTTGGATAAACTTTAGCGCAATCTGCGAGTTGCTCATCCAGCCATGTCATGTTCTGCCAATCCTTTTCTGGATGGTTTTTGTCTCCCTGCCAGAGCTGTGAAGGCGAGCATGCTGAACATTTTCATAAGTTGTTTCGGTTGATGCGACGATCAGATAGGAGAAACGGACGACGATCTCAAATCTGAACTCTGTAGAGCAATTTCCAATTAATAAATCAGCCAAATCAGAAGGGTGTGCTTTCGCCGCTGCAGGAACCCTGATTTTGATTGAGGAGCTCTATTGCAGTTCGGTCAGTCTCCAGTTCCCAAAGAAATACAAAAATCGCGGCGTCAGATTTGATCGGGAGGCAGCTCGGATCAGGTCGATTGAAAAAACAAATTACTATCAGTTGGGCTGGCATGATTAAATAGAGTGGCCTAGAATTTAGGTGAGAGTTCAGACGGCCTGTCGCCTTTCTATGCCTCCTGTCATCATGAGACTGCGTACCCTGGTTCGGATCGATAAAAGCGCACGGCGGCTGGCCTAGATCATTGGGATTCTTGCCAAATACGGACTCGCGGATTGGCTGTCTGGGGTAGATTACGAGTGGCTTCGGGGGTTGCTGAAAAGCACCGAAGGCAAGATCATCCCCGATCTCACGACAGCTGAACGGATTCGGCATGCCCTGACTGATCCGGGACCGACGCTTTATCAAAGCGGGACAGATTCTCAGTACCCGTCCGGACTTGGTTGGGAGTGACCTGACTGCGGAGCTTTCGAAACTCCAAAGTCAGGCAAAGGCGGATCCCTGGTTGTTTTGGAGGGGACGTCCCGCCAGTTATCTCCGGATTTC
>ERZ887942.1683-NODE-1683-length-14734-cov-6.449281_pt1 | contig 14734 bp, 18 predicted proteins | sample MGYA00521099_ERZ887942 | MGnify/ENA primary metagenome ERZ887942 (study PRJEB32303, sample SAMEA104408605) | aquatic metagenome | biome: Brackish water; feature: Pelagic; material: water | place: Baltic Sea | collected 2014-06-07T06:48:00 | depth 16,251 m ... | reverse complement strand
AGAAATTATAGTAATTCAGCCGATCCTTAAACAATTAGTAACTATATATGGATGAATTGAATCGTGTTTTTAAATTGATTGAAGAATCGACTGAACCAGTCTGGATTTGCGATGCCCAGCATAGGGTTGTTTTCAGCAACGAGGCGTTTAACGCAATGATAGAACGAACTTCCGATGAAATCCTTGGCGAGATGCCAAGCTCGTTTCTTGCGGGAGAAAGGACTAGTAAAGCTGAAGTGGAGCGGATTTGGCAGCGGACGGATGAAGGAACGCCTTTTGATTTCGGGCTCGAGGCCTACCGAAGTTCCGGCGAGGTATTCATTTTTAAAAGCTTTGCGATTCCGTTTGTTGATGGCGATAGTTCGGTCCCTTATGTAGTTGCAATTTGCAGTGAGAAGAGTGAACTCGACGCCCCTTTGATGGCGAATGTTTCTCCTGAATTTAAGAAACTAATCGGCGATGTTTTAGCAATGGTTCAGGCTTCCTGAGTCGTTGAAGTAATTCACATTGGAGCAATTCGCTTCGATCCCACGTCTGTTGTAAAATTTACGTGGGCATTGAAGCTCGCCTCCATCAATTCAGTCTTTATTGGCGCTGAATTCGGATCGTCCCACAGATTGTCGTGCTCCCACAGATCTTTTTCCAAGTCGTAAAGCTCGCCTTTTCCGAGGCTGTGATACATCACTAGCTTGTGGGTTGGTGTGCGGTGCATTGTTGCAAAAGTTCCCGTTGCGCCTTCGAGAAAAAACGGTGCCAGCGCATCAAAATATTCACAACGAACAAAGTCACGATGATGATCCGGCTCGATTTCACCAAGCAAAATGGGCAGAAGGCTTTTCCCTTGGTGATGCTCCGGAATTTTCACTCCGGCAATTTCCAACAGGCTCGCTGACATGTCGAGTAGCTCAACGAGGGCAGGGGATTGCACGTTTTCTTTGAAATGTCCCGGCCAGTGAAAAATCAGCGGCACGCGGACTAGTCCTTCGTAAAAACGACAGCCTTTGTAGAGCAATCCGTGGTCGCCCAGGGTTTCTCCGTGATCGCTCGTAAAAATGATCACCGTGTCTTCGGCTTGGCCGCTTTCTTTGAGGAAATCCAACAGGCGCGCCAGCTGATCGTCGATCAATTTGATCATCGCGTAGTATTTGGCCTGCGCGTCCTTCGCCTCGATCTGATCGGGCGATTGGCTTTTCGTCTGAAAATCAGCGCCGTCGAGACCTGCCTGGGTTTCCAGATCGCTTTCGACAAACGACGGCCCCGGCATTGATTCGGCATCGAACTGATCCGCATATTCCTTCGGCGGAATAAACGGCGGATGCGGATCGTAAATATTCACATTCACCATCCACGGCTGATCGTCGTCGCGAACTTTTTCGGCATCCGCGATAAATTGGATCGAGCGATCCACTGCCCACGTCGTTTGATGAAATTCCGCAGGCACGCGTTCCGGCGTTTCCCGCATTGCATTCAAATCGCCGCCCTTTTCACGAACCCAATCAGCATAGTCATGCTCGCCTTCAGGCCAGTTATCACGGGGTGCGTGGCTGAAATTCCACACTCGAAAACCATCACCTTGCGGCAAACGCGGCTCCGTTCGCTTGCCCGAACTCGACAGATGAAACTTCCCAATCTGCGCACAATCGTAGCCCGCATCAGCGATCAGCTGTGAAATTACCGGAACGTCTTCAGGAAACGTCGCATTGCCATTCCGCGTGTTGCGGACCTTTGCCGGATACATCCCCGACATAAACGACGCTCGGCTCGGCGTGCAGATCGGGCTCTGGCAATACGTGTGGGTAAACGCGGTGCCACCACGGACCAAACCATCAATCGTCGGCGTCGATACGTGCGGATTTCCCAGCGCTCCGATCGTGTCGAATCGTTGTTGATCGGTGCAAAACCAAATGATGTTGGGGCGTTTAGACATGGTGATTTTTAGAAAAAGTGGGTTTCACGAATCAACAGGGCTCGTTCGATGAATCAACCCCGTTTGTTCGTCTCAGCATAGCTCGCTTCCAGCGCAGCGATCTGTGCATCAAAGCCGAATTTTGCAGTTACCGAATCGTGAGCTTGTTGCGAGATTTTTTCGAGAGTCTCGGGAGAATCGAGCAGTTTCAAAATGGCATCAGCGAGCGCTTCGTGATCCTTTTCGGGGACGAGATAGCCGTCTTTGTCGTGATCGACCGCTTCGGGGATTCCGCCGTGAGTCGTCGCGAGAATGGGAAGTCCGGCGGCCATTGCTTCGACCATGGCATTGGGAACCCCTTCCTGGTCTTCGGTTTCGGTCAGCTCACTGGGATGGAGAAAGGCGTGGGATTTTGCCAGCTCGTCGCGCAGTCGATCCTGATCAACCCAGCCAACCATTTCGACATTGTTTTCGAGTCCGGCTTCGGCAACCGCAGCACGAAAGCGCTCTTCGTCCGGGCCAACCCCGGCGAGCACAAACTTAAGGTCCGGCCAACGTTCCACGACTTTGGGTAGTGCTTTGAGTGTGGTGAAAAGTCCCTTTTTCGGAATCAAACGGCAGGCCTGAAGCAAGCGCCATTTCCCACCTTCGGGTGGCTTTCGGAGTGAAAAATCAATTGTGTCGAGCGGAACGGGAGTGCGATTCAAACGGAGTTTTTTCTCGGGGCAGCCCAAATCACGTAATCGATCGAGCAACGATTCTGACCGCGCCAGGACGACTTTTGCGTCGCGAAAAACCTTCGTCAAACCTTCGCGATATCCCGGCGCGTCGAGAAACTTTACGACATCGACGCCGTGAAACGAGACTAACCACGGAACGCCCGAGTCTTGCAGCATTTTGTGATATTTCACCGCTTTGTGGCCGTAATAGACGTGAACCAAATCCGGCTCGTGTTTCTCAAGCAGTTCCACGAGGTCATACGGGGCATAGTATTCGTTCTCGCGGCCTTCCATTCCGATATTCATCGGTGGCGGCCATTGTTTGATCACATGCTTGAACCAAAATCGGAGCAGGAAATTGCCTCGGAATCGAGGTCGTTCCTGCTTTTCCATATGAACGATCTCCGCATCTTCGAGCGGGAATTCATCGACGTTTTCCAATCGCTCCGCAAAGACAACCGTGCGGTGCTCGCGCAGATTCGCAATCTGCCGGTAGAGTGACTGCATTTCGCGCTTCAAATACGTGCCGCAGAGCGATACGACGAGCGGTTTGGCGGGTGCTTCTTCCTGATCGCTCATAATCGCTTTCCGGTTTTCCAAATATCGATCGCTTCGAGATAAATCGCTTCCAGATTCTCGATGCCTTTTTTGGAATCAAACATCTCGCGAATACTCGCTGCCGCGTCGGAGCTCATTTGCTGCCAGGTTTCCTGACGATTTAGAATCTTTCGCAAATTGTTGAGCAAGGCGTCTTCGTCGTTTTCCTCGCAAAGCAGGCCCGTTTTGCCATCGATCACTGCTTCGGGAATCCCGCCGTGCAGGGTCGAAACTACTGGAAGACCGGTCGACATCGCTTCGAGCATCGAATTCGGGACGCCCTCCTGATTCTGATCGCCCGTCATCCGGCTTGGATGAATGAAAACGTGAGAGTCGTTGTAGAGCGCCTTCAGCTCTTTTGTATTAAGAAATCCAGCGAGGGTGACCTTGTCTGAAATTCCCAATCGTTCGGCGTGAGCGAGAACGGATTCATCCAGTGGCCCTGTCCCGGCGATCGTCAGCCGTGCGGTCGGGCAGTCTTCGAGGAATTTGTGAAAGACGTTCACCGTGTTATCAAGGCCCTTCTTTTCGATCAAACGACAGGCCTGAACGAGGTGCCAGGCGGAGCCGTCTTCCGGTGCTTTTCGCTGAATAAACGGGAAATCTTCGGTTGGAATCGAGGTCCGATTCATCCGGATTTTATCCTCGGGGCAGCCGAGATCCCGCAACCGATCCAAAAGCGAATCTGAGCGGGCCATGACCAATGTGGCCGACTGCAGCAGCTCTCGCAGCCGAGGCTCGTAATCCGGCTGGCGCTCCCGAGTCTGCACATCCATTCCGTGGAATGAGACGACCGTAGGATTTCCCCAGCGCTGGATAAATGGCAGCAAATGAACCCCTGTATGGCCAAAATAGACATGCATCAGGTCCGTCTTGCGCCGCTTATCGAGAATCTTTGCGAGAACGCCGTATTCGCCGCGATAGACAATCGCTGGCTCTTTCTTGATGTATTTCAGCCAAAAGCGCCGCACAAAATTCGACCGGTGATTCCGGTGTAATTCGATATCAGGGAAGGGGAATTGATCCTCATTCATCCGTTCCTTCGTCACGACAAAGGTGTCAAAACGACGAAGATTCGCGACCTGACGGTAGATGTGGCGCATCTCCGGTTTCAGGAAGGTAGTACAATAGCTGGCGACGACAGGTTTCTTGGGCACGATTTGACGAACAAACAGGGTTTGATCGTCGAGTCAATAGCAATAAGAGGCCAGCTTTCGCCTGACTAATCCTCACCCATTCGCGACAACGTTTTTTCTGAAATCCAATGGCTGATCCCTGACGCGATTGGGCTGCGGTTGGAACGTTTTTGCGGTTTGAAGCGGTGGGAGCGCCTTTAAAATAGATTTGCCGAAGCCTGATAATTCACGAGGATTTCACTTCAATTTCACGGTTACCGCATATTCTTACTGCAGGATTCAACATGTCATCAAACTCAGCTCCGCAACGCACCTCGGGTCTCTCCGTCGGCAGTCTCATTCTCGGGATTCTCAGCGTGGTCGCATTCTGGTTCACTTCGATTGCCGCGATCATTTGTGGTCACATCGCGCTTTCCAAAATCAAAAAGTCCAATGATCACCTTCGTGGAAAAACGGCGGCGATTTGGGGGCTGATTCTGGGTTATTTCTTTACGATTCTGGCTCCGGTGCTGCTGGTCACGGCGGTTGTGAATCCCAGCCTGATTTTCGCAACGATCGAAGGGAAATCGATTCGGGAATATAATACGGAACGATTTGCGAAGCGGGCGGGTTTGGTGAATCCAGCCTCAGCTACCGCAGTGGATTACCGCTCGGTCTTTTCGATGGATGGAATGGAATTCCTTTGCCTGGAAATGCCGACCACAGATTTGCCTGAGTTTCTTATCCAGTCGGGGCTCGATAACGATTTGAGCAACACAACCTACAGCGCATCTTTCGAAAGGATGTTCGGCAATTTTTTACCCAGCGTTCCCACGAAATTTCGTGAAGGACAAAAAAGTTTGCCTAATGAAGATTGGTTGAACGTGTTGGTCGATCTCGATTCGCAGGAAACCGCCGTGATTTTCATGTGCTTGTTTGGAACGTAAGAGTGACCGTGGACACAATCAGTCGTTGAAATTTCGGAACGGTAAATTTGTCTAATCCATTGGCCAGGCCATCGTTTACGATGGCAACGAGGCTTGCCTTGAACCTATGAAATCTGCCAACAAAATCATCATACTCCTCGTCGCGGTGGCGGTTGTCGCTGCGGTGCTACTTCACCAAACGAGTCGTGGCAAGGCCGAGGTGAAAGTGACTCTGGAAACGAAATTTGGTGCTCAATTCAGCGCGGTTCTGGATGGGATCGAGCTTGGCGAGCGATTGCCTGACACTGCAGAACTCGAGGTTTCGGTGACCGGTGGAGATCTTTTTGATGAGGAAGGCGAGATCGTTCCGAATTCCCACACGGCGACGTTGGAAATGACCAATCTGAAGGAGCTGGGTCGACTGTTAGCAAAATCGGGAAACATCGAAGTGCTGGACCTTCAAAGCTGCCCTGAATTAACGTCGCTTGAAGGCATCGAACAGATTCCTAGTTTGAAAAGTCTCAACATTGTGGATTGTCCGAAATTCGCCGATGCCAAGGGGATTGGAAGCCTGAAGAGTGTGGAGTCGCTCGTGGTGGTGGCTTGCAAAGCGCTCTCCGATGTTAGCGAGCTGGGCGGCATGACAGCATTGAATTCGATGGATTTGAGCGGTTGTGAAAAACTTACCGCGCTGCCGGATTTGTCTGAAATTTCGAAATTGGAATACATCTACCTCAGTGGCTGTTTCGATTTGGAATCGGCTGATTTTTCAGGAAACACCAGTCTCCGGCAGCTTCTCGTAGATGGCTGCCGCTCGCTGAAGGCAGTGGGTGGTTTGCAAAATCTCAGCCAATTAACCGATTTGAATGTGAGCTCCTGTCACTCTTTGAAAAGCGTCGATGGCCTTGATGCATTGAAATCGCTAATCGTTTTGGACGCACGAAACATCGACGCCATCAAAATGGAAGCGGTTGGAAAACTTCAAAATCTTGAAACACTCCGGCTGGCCGGGCAGATGGGCGTGACCGATCTGACTCCGTTCACGGGTATGAAATCGCTTGCTGAGATGCATCTGGAAGCCATGCCGGATCTCGAATCGCTTGCCGGAATGCCAACAACTATCAGTCAGTTCGCAGGGTTTCCTCACTGCGTAAAACTGAAGTCGCTCGATGGCATTGAGGCTGCTGAAAATCTGCAAAGTTTGAGCATGGCGGGGTGTTTGGGCCTGCGTGATATTTCAGCCGTTTCAGCCTGCAAAATAATGGTTCAGATCGATCTCATGGGTTGTCGGGGCGTCACGGATGTATCCGGATTGAGCGAACTGGAAGACCTCAGCTTCATCCTTCTCGGCGGTTCGGGCGTGGCTGAAGCAACCGTCGGCGATTTGCAAAAAGCGTTGCCCGAGGCCGCGTTTGATTTCACTTTAGGGCAGTGAATTGTGGAAGGATGAAACCAATCATGCCATACCGCATTGAGCGTTCGCTCGCGGTGGTGTTGGCGGTTGGGGGATCCTTTTTTGCAATCTTGCTTCTGATTTCAATTCTGTTTCCGCCCCACGGATTTCTCATCAACTTGGTGTTTGTTCCGGGTTGGATGATCTATGCCGGTTGGTGCAAGATCGCACTCGATCGGCTGCTCGGGATCCGTCATCCGAGTTTTTGGATCTGCTCGGTGGTGGTCCACGTCGTTTATTTCACCATCAACTGGTTCTACCCTTCACGGCCACTGTTTAGTGACGTTGTGTCATGGTGGTTTGTCGCCGTAGTCTGTCTTTCGATGGTTTGCTCTGTGCTCTGCCGATTGAAAAAGGAACCCCCGAAACGACTTTTGTTCTGCTTAGGGTAAATCGAGTGCTGCATGCTCAGTTTCAGTTGATTGAAGTTGCTCAACGGCATTCGCCACGAACGTAGTTGCGAACGAAAGCAGGCCAAGGCGACTTCATTCCGAAAATTCACCCTCCTCAGAAACCAGTCCGACGAATTTTTTTGCTTAACTTGGCATGACCGATCGTCTCATTTTCGACCAGCAGCAAAACCACGCGGGACGACGGACATCGCCTCGCACTACCTCGGGGAAAATATAAAATATTGTTTTTATGATAATTGCACTTGTTAATTATTCGTGATTGCAATAATTATTCACAAATAAGGTTTGTTTCTGACATGAGTTTTCGTTTTTCCACTCTTTGTGCGCTCGTTCTGGTTTCTGCGTTTTTATCGCAGGAATCTGCCGCAGCGAAAAATCGTCACAGTCTTTGGAGTAAAGTGAAAAGCACTTTTTCGTCATCGACTCCTTCTTCCACGCCTCGGCAGTCTGAGGCGATGGCTGTCCGCAATGCACCCGTTCGCCATCAGATGCCGGCGGCGGCCCCAACACCGCCACAGCGGGCGCCTCAGGGGGCAAATACAGAGCTGTTCGAGATCCGTCGCCGTGCGAATATCATTTCAAAGGTCGGTCTCGATTACAAATTTGGCGGTTTCAGCCCGAGTCAGGGAGGGATGGATTGTTCGGGAACGATGCAACACCTCATTCAAGGCATGGGTATTTCGAGTATTCCCCGGACCAGCCACGAGCAGTATACGTGGGTGAAAAATAATGGAAAACTTCGTCGTCGTGCCTGGGGATCGAGCGAAAAGGCCTATCTCAACCTGAAGCCGGGCGACCTTATTTTCTGGGGTGGGACCTACAATTCAGGCAGCAAAGTGTCTCATGTGATGCTCTATCTCGGGAAAGCCAAAGATGGACGCCATTACATGTTCGGTGCTAGAAGCAAGAAGAGCCGCGGCATGAATGGTTCGGGCGTCGATGTTTTCGAAATGAAGCCCGGAAGTCAGGGGAATCTGGTCGGATACGGCAGTATCCCCGGCCTTCGGATTTGAATTCACGCAGGGCCTGCGATTACGACATCGTCGGATAATCAGTATATCCCTCGGGGCCGGTGGAATAGAACGTCGCCGGATCGGGATCATTCAAATCAGCTCCCGCAGCAATTCGCTCCGGCAAATCCGGATTGGCGAGAAACGGAGTGCCAAACGCAACTGCATCGACCGAACCTGATGCCACGGCTTCGGCGGCTTCGTCGGGTGCGTAACCCATGTTGGAGATCTAAACGCCGTTCCACGCTACGCGGATAGGAGTGAGAATATCACCGTCTTGTTGTTGGATAAAATCGAAACGAGCCACCGTATTTGCCGTCGCGTTGGTTCGCGCTGTCGCGCAAAAATTCATCGATGAGATAGCCTTTCGCTCCGTGAATTTCGATTCCGTCAAACCTAGCGTCTTTGGCGTGTTGCGCTGCCTTTTTAAAACCCGCAACGATTTCAGGAATCTCCTCATCCGTCAGCGCGCGCGGCGTCACGTAGGGCTTTTTGCCTTCTGGCGTGTGAACTTCATCTCCGGTGATCGGTATTGCACTTGGGGCGACCGGCTGCCGACCATTGTTCAGAATCGGGTGGCAAGCACGTCCGCCGTGCCAGAGCTGAAGCAGGATTTTGCCGTCTTTTTCGTGAACGGCATCCGTCACTTTTTTCCAACCAACTGCGTGTTCATCGGAGTAAATTCCCGGTTCGGTGATAAACTACGAGTTGCCTCCATAACCATGGTGGCTTCGGCGATGAGCAGCCCACCGCTGGCGCGCTGCGCGTAGCATTCTGCCATCAGATCGTTCGCCACGTGGTTGTCGACTGCACGGCAACGTGTGAGCGGTGCCAATAGGATTCGATTTTTCGCGTCGATAGCCCCAATCTGGAGCGGTTTGAAAAGAGATTCGTTCTTCATTATTTTTCTAAGCGCGGTGGGGCGATGAAAGGTCTTGCACTTTACGATTTCACGAACGAACAGGGTGCGTTCGATGAACCAATAGGGTTGGTTCGTGAAGGCGTTTCGATCGAACAGGGTGCGTTCGATGAATCAACCCTGTTGGATCGTGGGAGAATAAATTCGTGCCAAAACTTCCTTCGGCCTATGGAATCGGCGTGCCTTTGGCGGCGCTCCACAACGCATACCAATCCTGGCGCTCGAGCTTAATTGCCGCAGCGGAGGCCTGACTGCGGATGCGGTCTTCTTTGTTCGTTCCGATAATGGTGAGCGGCTGGCTCGGGTGATTCATGACCCAGGCAAAAGCGAGGGCGTCATCGCTGGCGCCATCGTAGCGCCTGCGAATTTCGTCCATGCATTTGCGAATGCGGACTCCGGCTTTGTTTTTGGGATCAAAAAGGCGACCGCCGGCGAGGGGAGACCAGGCCATCGGTCTGATACGCTGTTCTTCAAGCTGAGCAAGGGTTCCGTCGAAAAGTGTCGCCATTTCGAGAAGGCTGATTTCGACCTGATTGGTGACGAGTTTGCCGTCCACCCGGCTTTGCAAGAGATCGAACTGACTCGGCAGGTAGTTGGAAACGCCGGTGTGAAGGACTTTCCCGTCTGCGACGACTTTTTGAAGGCCCTCCGCAGTGTCATCGGCGGAGGAAAACCAATCGGGACGATGAACGAGTAGTAGATCGATCCGATCGGTATTCATCAGTTGGAGTGCTTTTTCGGTGCACTCGATGATGTTTTCAGTGGAGCTGTTGTAGTGGGGCAGGCGAGCGGTCGATTTCGTGTCCGAGGGAACGTCGATCCCGCATTTGGTGATGAGTTGAAACTGATCACGCAGCTCAGGTTTGGCTTTGAAAACTTCCCCAATGCCTGCTTCCACGGTGTAGAGCCCGTAGATCTCAGCGGTGTCGAGGGTAGTGATCCCGAGTTCGAGCAGCATTTCAAAACGAGCTACGAGGGAATCGACCGACGGTTTGGGATCATCGTCGAGCATCCGCCAGGTACCGTAAACCACGTCGGAAACCGTGGGGCCGTGCGGAGAGAGAGAAACTTGATTTGGCATAGCTTTGGGTAGCAAAACCTTGTGGGTGGTGCAAGGAATCAAAACCGGAATCGTCCGACTTGCGTATCACCTTTGCCACTCCACTGTTTCTTTTTTGAGCGCCGCCATTCATCATCTCGAAACGCTGGTCCCAGCGAATGCCTATTCCCAGTCTCGCATTTGCGACGGGATGAAGGAATGGCTCTCCGAAAAGCGGACCCGCCGCCTGCTGGACAAGCTGTATCAGCGATCGAGCATCGAAACACGCTATTCGGTCGTGGCGGATATTTTTGAGGAAGATGAAGAGGGGCGGCATTTTGGTCATTTCTCGACGGCCGAACGGAATGACATTTATTGCGAGGCTTCGAAGCGACTCGCGATTGAGCTAGGGCGGAAATTGTTCGCTGGGTGCGCCGACTTTTCTCCGAAAGAAGTGACACACGTCATTTTTGCCAGTTGCACGGGGTTTTGTAATCCGGGGCCGGAGTATCATCTGATGCGGGCGTTCGGAATTCCGAAAACGGCGGAGCGCTACACGTTGGGATTTATGGGCTGTTATGCGGCTTTTCCTGCGTTGCGGATGGCGTCACAATTCTGTGCGGCCGACCCCGATGCAGTTGTTTTGGTGATGTGTCTGGAGCTTTCCAGCCTTCACATGCAGGTTGGGGATTCGCAGGATTCGTTGCTGGGGAATTCGCTTTTTTCCGATGGCGCAGCGGCTGCAATCGTTTCAGCCCGCGAGTTGGCGATTGATCAGGCGGGTTTTAAACTTCACGATTTCACGTCTTCGATTGTTGAAGCGGGCGAAGAAGACATGGCGTGGACGATCGGCGATCGTGGCTTTGATCTGGTGCTTTCCAGTTATGTGCCGAAGATTCTGGGAGCCACGATTCGCGATCTGGTGCCAGATGCGCATTCCATCGATAAGTGGGCCATTCATCCCGGCGGTCGGGCAATCCTGGATAATGTTATCGAAGCTCTGGAGCTTCCTGAGGATGCCGTCGATGCGTCACGCGAAGTATTGCGCGACTATGGAAATATGAGCAGTGCAACGGTGCTTTTTGTGCTGAAGGCGTTGCTGGAAAATACGGATGAACCGGGAGATTTTCGAACCAAGGCGATCGCGTTTGGACCTGGATTAACAGTGGAGTTGGCGGATTTGATCATGCGAATTCCGGCGGGGAAAGACATTGGCGAATTACTCCGGGCGCGGCGAACGCGTAAGGCTGCTGCCTAGCGTCCATGTGGCGCAGGCGTGGGGTGGTGTTTTTCGAAATAGGCGCGAATTTCGAGTGATGAATCTCCGAATTTTACCACTCGTTTGCGGCCTGACCTTTGTATCTTCAGCGATGGCGGCTCCGCCCGAGTTTTCGTGGGAGGAAAAGGAAATCGACCAGATTGAAATCGGTTATGGCGTTCAGCTAACGGATGTCGATGGCGATGGGAAGACCGACATTGTGTTGGCGGATAAGCGGACGATTCAATGGTATCAAAATCCGTCGTGGACGAAGCATGTCATCGCGAAAAACCTGACGTTGCGGGATAACGTGTGCGTGACGGCGCGGGATATCGATGGCGATGGGAAATGTGAAATCGCAGTTGGTGGTCAGTGGAATTTTAAAGAAACGCAGAAAGACGGAGCTGTATTTTATCTGGTTCCGCCAGAGGACGGCGATCGAACGAAGCTATGGATGCCGGTCAAGCTCTACAACGAGCCGAACACGCATCGAATGCATTGGTTAAAGGGCGCAGGCGGTGATTTCACACTGATCGTGAAGCCGTTGCGCGGGCGTGGGGCGCTTGATGGTGTCGGGCCGGGGTTCAAGATGATGGAGTATTTCATGCCGGAGAATCCGACTGCGTCAGAAGATTGGAAAACCGAAGTGGTGAGTGATTTTCTGAATCTGTCCCACAATTTTCACCCGGTGAACTGGGATTCTGATCCAGAGGACGAACTCATCATCGCGGCGAAGCAGGGCGTCTGGCATTTTGATCGATCGGCCGATGGAAAGTGGAGTTCGTCCCAGCTGACGGAGAATTTTTCAGGAGAAATCCGCGATGGAAAATTACCGAGCGGGAAGCGGTTTTTTGCGACCGTTGAGCCGATGCACGGAACGCGGTCTGCTGTCTATGTTCAGCCCGAAAGCGGGCAGGGGATGTGGCCCGAAGTCTCTGTGCTGAGTGATGCTTTAATTGACGGTCATGCCCTTGCCGTTGCGGACTACTTGGGCGTTGGATCGGATCAGGTGGTGGTTGGGTGGCGGGCGATGCATCCGAAAGGAGTCCCAGGTATCAGGCTGTTTACCCCGCTGGATGAAGACGGCACCGAATGGCGCGAAACAGTGGTTTCAGGTGAAGCGCTTGCGGTTGAAGATATCAAAGCGGCCGACCTGGATGGCGATGGCAAAGCTGATATCGTGGCAGCAGCTAGACAGACCAAAAACCTCAAAATATTCTTCAGTAAGTAATCAAATACCTGACTTAATCACTTTATGAAAATGAATCTTATTTCCAAAATCACTCTTCTTTCGGCTGTTTGCGGCGGCTTGCTCAGCCCGGGCGCGAATGCTCAGGAGGAAAAGCCCGTTTTTTCCTCGGTTACCGTCGATCTCGGGATCGTCGTCGGCGACATGGATGCTTCGGTGAAATTTTATACGGAAGCACTCGGTGTGAAGGAAGTAAAAGGCTTCACCGCCTCAGCTGAAAAGGCATCTGCCTTTGGTCTGACGGATAATCTCGAGGCAGTCATCCGCGTCCTTGTCTTGGGTGAAGGGCCCGGCGCCACGAAGTTGAAGCTGATGTCGTTTCCTGAATCCAAGCCTGCCAAGCCGGATCAGAAGTTCATTCATTCCACGATTGGAGTGAGCTATCTCACCATTCGGGTGACGGATATGGATGTGGCTTTGAAGCGGCTTGCGGATTCAAAAGTGAAGCTGATGGGAAAGACACCCGCGAATTTGAGTGGGAAAACCTATCTCACAACCGTTCAGGATCCTGACGGTAACTTTATCGAGTTGATCGGACCGCGGGCGGAGTGATCGATTCTTCTTTCAGAATAGAATCGCGGACCCGCCACTCATGAGAGAGGTCTGGCGGATCGCGCGAATTTTATTCTGGGGGTAGGAGAGGACTGCCGTGTGAACAAAAGACCGTTGGGAATAACTGAATTTTGTTCTCACAACGCGGGCTTGGGATTCCTTCGAAAAGTAACCCATCCCGAAGAGGTAGGGTTGGAGCTGGCACTTTGTCACAAGGTTAGGTGGTTTTTTTGAAAAAGTTCATTTCGAGTGTTTTTGATCTGGTTTTCGTGACAAAACCGAGGTTCTACCCCTACCTTTATGACCGTAGATTTTTTTGTCTGAATAGTTTCCTGTTTCGTCAGTACCTGAAAAAATATGAATGACGATGATCTGAGTGAATGGGTCGATCTATTTCTGGATCGGATTCTTTCTGACGCTCAGGCGAAAACACTATTGGATTGCTTTGCGGAAGCGCCGGAGCTGAAAGTCCAGTTTGTTGAAGAGGTCGTGCTTTCCGCGTTGACTCATGGACGTGACTAAAGACCCGGGGAAGAACTCAATGAGGTTATGGAAACGATTCAGCTGGGTGCATCTGCTCCCGACGTGTTGGAGTTGGTCATGACGGATCTCCATGAAAGGCAGGAAAATGTGAACGCTGTTGATTTTAGAAGTCAGAAAAAAACGTGGGTTGGGCGGAAAGTGTTGGGCGGACCCGTGGCTGCGGGCGTGGCAATTTTGCTGATTTCTTTCGTCAGCCGAGACTATTTGGCTGATCGAGAAAAGGTAGAGGGTGGTTTCACAGCCTTCAGTCAATTGAGCGGTGCGGAATGGCTGGGTGGAGAACAATTTTCAATTGGGGAAGCAGTTCCCTTGGGGAGGTTGAAGCTGAAGTCTGGCAGGGCCGTCTTGAACTTTGAGGAAGGCGTTCAAGTGCTTTATTGATGGGCCCGCTGTTTTTCGGACGGCTTCTCCGAAGCGAATCAAGCTGATGAAAGGTGTTTTGACTGGCCACGTGAGGCCTTCAGGAATTGGATTTCAGGTCGAGACGCAGCACTGAATCGTGACTGATTTTGGGACTACATTTGAAGTGACTCAAATTGATCAAATTCGTGTTCTGGTCGAGTCCGACTGATCGAAACTGCTTTTTTCGAATCAACAGGGTCTGTTCATCGAACGTTCCCTATTGAATCGTGGGGTTCGACCTTGTTTAACAGCGCAGTCATTCGAAATCGGGTGTGGCGCTGCAAAATCGTACAGGGGAAATTCGAGAGCAGGGCGTAAACGATGATAACAAGGTTCGCCGGCCAGGGATTCCAGAGCAGGAGAAGCATCAGCACTGCAAATTGAGTGAGGTGGGCCATTTCTCCACGGCAAGTTTCGATGATGAAATCGCGAATGTAATTGGGATCAGAACTGGTGAATTTTTTTTTGGAAAATCCACCATTGAACCAGGCCGCGCCGTCCGGCATGGCGTTTTTCCAGCTGCGGATGGCAAAGAGCGATTCGTAAATTAAGCCGCCATTTTCTCCCGGTTTTTCTCGAAAGAGAAGCGCCTTGGGGCGAAACCAATGGCCCGGCATTTGCACAAAAAGCCAG
>ERZ887942.1681-NODE-1681-length-14739-cov-5.677676_pt1 | contig 14739 bp, 12 predicted proteins | sample MGYA00521099_ERZ887942 | MGnify/ENA primary metagenome ERZ887942 (study PRJEB32303, sample SAMEA104408605) | aquatic metagenome | biome: Brackish water; feature: Pelagic; material: water | place: Baltic Sea | collected 2014-06-07T06:48:00 | depth 16,251 m ... | reverse complement strand
ATCGATGCACGTTTGGGTTTGCCGTCGGGATCGTCGTCGATCTCGCCGAGCTGCACGTAGGGACCGAAGCGGCCATTTTTGACCAACACGACCTTGCCACTGATTGGATCGTCGCCGAGTTCGCGATCACCACTTGGGGCTTCGATGAACTCGATCGCTTTTTCGATCGTGAGTTCGTCGAGCGGAATATCGTCGGGGACCGAGGCGCGATTCGGCTTGCCATCAAGATCAGGCTGGCCATCGCCACGCTGCACATACGGGCCATATCGGCCGACACGACCGACGACCATCTGACCATTGGCGTCGACGCCGAGTGGGATGCTGTTCACCGCCGCGGCGTCGATTTCGCCCAGTCGTTTGTCGACCTTTTCCTTGAGCCCGTCATCGTTGTCGTCGCCGAAGTAGAACTTGCGCAGCCACGGAATCGCTTCGCCAGTACCTTCGGCGATGCCGTCGAGGTCAACTTCCATCTGGGCGGTGAAGTCGTAGTCGACCAGGTCAGGGAAGTGTGCTTCGAGCAGATTGATCACGCTGAACGCAGTGAAACTCGGCACCAGCGCCGAACCCTTCTTCCACACGTAACCGCGGTCTTCAATGGTGCCCATGGTCGCGGCATAGGTAGACGGGCGACCAACACCGAGCTCTTCGAGCTTCTTGACCAACGAGGCTTCGGTATAACGCGATGGAGGCTGAGTCTCGTGACCGCTGGCTTCGAGTTCGCTGGCGTTCAGATCGTCGCCCTGAGCAACCTGGGGCAATGCCGCAGTGCCGGTCTCATCGTCGTCGGAATCACCGTCGATGTAGACCTTGCGGAAACCCTGGTGGGTGATCACGGTGCCGCTAGCCGAGAAGGTGGTGGCGGTGCCTGCGGTGGAAGTAACACCGACACGAACCTGGACGGTTTCGCCGGTGGCATCGGTCATCTGAGAGGCGATCGTGCGCTGCCAGATCAGTTCGTAGACCTGGGCTTCGCTTTTGACGCACTCTTTGGCCACGGTCTCGGGCAAGGCGAATTCGGCGCCAGCTGGGCGGATAGCTTCGTGCGCTTCCTGCGCACCCTTCGTCTTCTTGTTGTACGTGCGAGCCTCGGGCGGGCAGAACTCTTTGCCGTACTTCTCGGTGATGACCTTGCGGGCAGCGTCGAGTGCGTCGGCCGACAGCGTGGTGCTATCGGTACGCATGTACGTAATAAGGCCCTTTTCATACAGGGCCTGGGCGGCACGCATCGCCATTGACGACGACAGGTTCAGCTTGCGGCTGGCTTCCTGCTGCAAGGTAGAGGTAATAAATGGTGCAGCCGGACGGCGGCGATACGGCTTGGACTCGACCGACTTGACCTCGGAAGGTTGATCGGTGAGCTCGGCAACCAGTGATTCGGCACGAGCCTGGTCGATCACGATGACGTCGCCCTTGAGGGAGCCGTCCTGTCCGAAGTCACGACCTTGCGCAATGCGGTTGCCATCGACTTCGAGCAACTTGGCTTTGAAGTCGGCGGGTTCGCCGTCGGCGGCATCGCGGGTCAGCGCAAAATTGGCCTCGAGATCCCAGTACGACGCAGCCTTGAATGCCATACGTTCGCGTTCACGCTGGACCACGATGCGAGTCGCGACCGACTGCACTCGACCAGCCGAAAGTCGGGGCATGACTTTCTTCCACAACACCGGCGAGATCTCGTAGCCATAGAGGCGGTCGAGCATGCGGCGAGCTTCCTGGGCGTCGACCATCTTGCGGTCGAGCTCGCGAGGATCGTTCAGCGCTGCATGGATCGCCTTTTCGGTGATCTCGGTGAAGACCATGCGGTGCACTTCGACATTGCCGGGGGGCGACAGCACCTCGAGCAGGTGCCAGGCAATGGCTTCGCCCTCGCGATCCTTATCTGTTGCTAGATAAAGAGTGTCGGCGTCCTTCATCAACGCTTTGAGCTTTTTGATCTGCTCTTTCTTGTCGCTTGACACCACATACAACGGTTTGAAGTCGTTGTCGACATCGATGCCGAGGCGGGCCCACTTCTCGCCTTTGTATGCCTTTGGTACGTCTGCGGCACCGCGCGGAAGGTCACGAATATGGCCGATCGAGGATTCGACGACATAGCCGTCGCCCAAGTATTCACCGATTTTTCGAGCCTTTGCCGGGCTCTCAACAATGACGAGTGCGTGTCCCATTAGGCGCAAGGGTAAGCAGCTCCGCGACCAATTTCGCACCAGGTTGTTGTCACATGGCCAGTTTTTCTTTGGATGTAGCCCTTCGTAGGTCCCGATGTTTCAGCAAACATGGCAGCTGGACCAGACCAGTTATTGCACGAGCTCCAGGTGTTCGCAGCCACACTCGACGCCAACGTACAGGCCATCCTTGCTCACCTGCAGGGCGACGATGACGAGATAACCGACTTCAGTTGTGCACCAGACAGCACCGTGGAGCGAGGCGCCTCAGCGCCGAAGCCAAGGCAGCAGGAACGGCCGTGTGCCGGACTGCACCCGCCTTGGTCCCACCAAATGGCTACTCGTCGTCATCCGGCGTCTTGCCGCCGGACAGAATCAGCAGGCCACCTACCGACGCAATGACCGATGCGAACAAGATGCCGATCTTGGCATTGTCTTCGACCGTGCCACCTTCGACAGGACCGCTCGCTGTCTCGGAATGGCCGTCGTCTTCAGCATGAGAGTCATCGTCGCTATGTGAATCTTCGGCTTCGGTGAACGCCAGTTCGCCCGGTGCTTCGGCCACCAGCGCGACCTCGTCATGATGTTCAGCGTCGCCGAAGGCCAGACCGTTGACGAACAGCGACACGGTGAAACCAATACCAGCAATCATGGCCAGGCCTACCAAATTGCGCAGCGTCATCGCAGCGGGCCGTTTGGCGATGCCGAGCTTGGTTGCGATCAGGCTGAAGACCGTGATACCGATGGTCTTTCCCACGACCAAACCAATGATGATGCCCCACGTGACTCGTGCCTGCAAAGCATCGGCAATGATGCCTCCGTCCATACGCACACCAGCGTTGGCGAGCGCGAAGATCGGAATGATCGCGTAGCTCGTGATGGGGTGCAGCACGGTTTCCAACCGTTCAGCTACTGACATGGACTCGCGGATATGGAAGCTGGCGTAACGAACGTCGACCGGGAAAACTTCGGGCTTGTCTCGGAGCCAGCGGGCGATCGCTCGTGTTTCGTCTTCGTTCTGCAGCGGGCGAGCTGGAGTCAGCAACCCCAGCGCGACACCAGCGATCGTTGCGTGAATACCTGAGCGGAAGGTCGTCCACCACACGATCGAACCAAGCACGACGTAGATGGGAATCCACCACACCCGCAGGCGTCCCAACACAAAGATCAACGCCAGCAGGACCGTGGTGGCCAGCAGCCATGCAGCACTAATTCCTGATGAGTAGAACAGCGCGATCACAATGATTGCGCCGATGTCATCGACGATGGCCAGCGACAACAAGAAGACCTTGAGGCGTCGCGAAATACGGTCGCCGAGCAACGAAACGATGCCGACAGCGAAGGCAATGTCGGTGGCCATGGGGATACCCCAACCATCTTCGCCCGGGCCGCCCTTGTTGATAATGAAGAACAGAGCAGCCGGTACAACCATGCCGCCCAGTGCAGCGAAGGCAGGCAATGCCGCATCCTTCATATTCTGCAATTGACCGTCGACCAGCTCACGTTTGATCTCAAGCCCAACAACAAAGAAAAACAACGCCATCAGTGCATCGTTGACGAAGTCGGTCAGCGAATGGCCCTCGAAGATCTCGATGCCGTTCACCGAGAGATTGACCGGGGCGCTCCAGAATGCGTCGTAACTATCACCCCATGGCGAGTTCACCCAGATAAGGGCGATAGCCGTGGCAATGAGCAGCATGACGCCACCGGCGGCCTCGACCGCAAGGAAACGTTTAAATGGTCGGGCAAAGAACCTGGCAAAGACGCTTTCGCCGCCAATGAAGGTCAGGTCGCTAAATTTCGTCTCCTGCATCGCCACCTGACTTTATCTGCATCAACGAGCGCTCCGAGGCGCGCCACAAAAGTTCACCTACACGCGACATCTGTCAACTACGAGTGCGTTAGCGGTGAACGATCAGTGTCACCGTGGTGCCATTCTTGGACGGCGTAATGCTGCATTCGTCGGTCAGCCGCCGCATGAGTGTGACGCCCAAACCACGTTCGTATTCGAGTCGTTCGGGGTCGGTGACTGGTGGGTGTTTCTTCAGCTTTGACGGATCAAAACCACCGCCCTGGTCGCTTACCCGAACGGTGACCTTCTTGTCCGCAACCGTGATGCGGATACCAACCGCGGCCTGGGTTCCAACACGATTGTGCGCTTCGATCGCGTTTGTGGTCGCTTCGCTCAGCGCGAGCCGCAAATCTTGCAGCCGTTCTTCTTTGAGGACTGGCTCAGCCTCGAGCGCGCTGGAAAGCACGGAACGCACCATGGCTAGATGTTCAAAGGTCGGCGGGATTTCGATCTCGAAGTCTTCGCTCATGTCGAAGCTCCTTCAGGGTTCCCCGCCCCATCAATAGTCGCCCCTGCAACCGTGGCCAGGGCATCCTCGAGCGACTCGTAGAGATCGAAGACTTCGTTCAACCGAGTGATCTTGAACAATTCGTTTAGGTGAGGCTGTGAACACACGATGCGGAAGCCACCATCGATCATGCGCATACGTTTGGCAGCACCCACCATGACACCAAGACCGGTGCTGTCGATGAACTCAATCCGGTCGAGATCGAGCACCAGACCGTCTGGTTTGCGCGCGGTCACGGTCAACACATGTTGTCGCAGCCGAGGCGCAGTCGCCATATCAATTTCACCGGTGACTCGCATAACGGCCCATCGCCCGTATTCGGCGACCTCGAAGGTGGGCTCGATCACCACGTCAGGTTAGTTCCATTCCGGGCTGCAAGAGTGGCGCATAGGTGTGTTCTTACGGACTTTTCTTTCACCGGTGCGGAAGAACCCGACACTGTCGCACCCCGTCTCTACTGTTAGAGGTGTGGAGACTGCCGGCGCCAACCGCCTAAACCAACTGCTGGAGCGTCTCCAAGACGACGGTCGGATCGTGCATGTTGAGCGATTTCCTGCCCGTGCTCCCAGGTTCGGTTCGCTTGACCGACCGCTCCTCCCAACCGTCGCTCAGGCGTTGCCGTTCGATCAGTTCTTCACCCATCAGGCCGATGCCATCAATCGGCTCCGCGATGGCCAGTCGGTGGCGATCGCTACCGGCACGGCCTCGGGCAAATCGCTCTGTTATCAGGTGCCCATCGCCGAGGCCGCGGCTGAGCACCATGGCCGGTCGACATCCTTGTTGCTGTTCCCCACCAAGGCCCTTGCCCAGGACCAACTTCGTTCGTTCGGATCACTCGGCATCGACCACGTCAAGCCAGCGACCTACGACGGCGACACGCCCTACGAACAACGCACCTGGATCCGCAATCGCTGCAACACCATCCTGACAAATCCGGAAATGATCCATGGTTCGATCCTGCCGAACCACAGCCAATGGGCCCGTTTCTTCCGACGGCTACAGTTCGTGGTCATCGACGAACTGCATGTGTTGCGGGGCGTTTTTGGCACCCATGTCAGCCATATCCTGCGTCGGCTCATGCGGGTGGCCAGGCACTACGGCAGCGAGCCCACGTTCTGCTTCACGTCAGCCACGATCGGCGAGCCCGCTGCACTTGCGTCTGAGCTTTGTGGCCAACCCGTGCACCACATCGACGACGACGGTTCACCTCATGGCCCCCGCACGTTTGCGCTGCTCAACCCGCCGCTGCTCGACGCTGCGTCGGGCGCCCGCAGCTCCACAAACTCTGAGACGGCTTCGGCAGTTGCCGCCCTGGTCGACGCCGGCCACCGCACCATCGCCTTTGCCCAAAGCCGCAAAGGCACCGAGTTGATCGCTGGCGACGTGCGGCGGCGGGTAAATGCACTCGACAACAATGCGGTGCGTTCTTACCGTGGTGGTTATCTCGCCACCGAACGGCGCGAAATCGAAGAAGAACTGGCCACCGGCAAGGTCTCTGCGGTGATCGCTACCAATGCGCTTGAACTTGGCATCGATATCGGCGGCCTCGATGCCTGCGTGTTGTCGGGTTTCCCGGGGACGATTGCGTCCATGTGGCAGCAGGCTGGCCGTGCCGGGCGCACCGGTCAGGCATCGCTCACCATCCTGGTCGCCGGTGATGACCAGCTCGACCAGTGGCTCATGGCCCACCCCGACCAGGTCTTCTCCCGCCCGCCCGAACCCGCAGTAATCAACGTCACCAACTCGTTTATTGCCGATCCGCATTTGGCCTGTGCCGCATTTGAGTTGCCGCTTGGTCATGACGACAGCCAATACTGGCCCGAGATTCTCGACGACACGGTGCGCCGTCTCGTTATGAGCGATGTCGTGGTTGCCCGGTTGCACGACGATCAGCCAGTCGCTATGTGGGCAGGTTCCGGTAGCCCTAGTCGCGGTATCGGACTGCGATCCGGGTCAGCCAACGAGGTCAAGATCATCGATGCCGACGGGACACTTGTCGGCACCGTCGACGAGTCTCGTGCACCCAGCCTGGTGCACGAAGGTGCGGTCTATTTACATCGCGGCCAGACCTACAAGGTCGATCATTTCGACCCCGACGAGTTGCTTGCGGTTGTCAACCCGGTAGCCGACGACGAGTACACCCAGCCTCGCACGTCTACCGACATTTCGGTCATCGCCATCGACGACAAGCAGGCGGTTGGCCCGCTTGAGCTCATGCTCGGTCAGGTCGAAGTCACCACGCAGGTCACGGGTTATCAGCGGCGCGAACGCCGCAGCCGAAAGATCCTGTCGCACGAACAGCTCGAACTTGAGCCCCAGCGACTCATCACCCGAGCATTCTGGTACACGATCGAACACCGGCTCTGCGAAGACATAGGTGTGGTGACCAGCCAACTTCCGGGCGCACTCCATGCCGCGGAGCACGCCATGATTGGCATGCTCCCGCTCTTCACCATCTGTGATCGCTGGGATGTCGGGGGTGTATCCACCGCCATGCACCAAGACACGTTGCACCCATCGATCTTCATCTACGACGGCTACCCCGGTGGCACCGGCATTGCCGAACTCGGTTACCAGGTCGCCGGTCGGCATCTGCGAGCAACACTCGACCTGCTGCACGCCTGTGGCTGCAAAGACGGCTGCCCATCATGTGTGGTGTCGCCAAAGTGCGGCAACGGCAACGAACCCCTCGACAAAGCCGGCGCCATCGCCCTCCTCACCCTCGCCCCCTGACCCCTTCCCTCTCTGCGCCTTGACCGCGGTCGATAAGCTCGGCCGATGCGAGCGCTGGTGCAACGAGTGTCTGAAGCCCGGGTGCGGGTCGACGGCGAAATAATTGGCGAGATCGAACACGGTGTGCTGGCCCTGATCGGTGTCACCCACGACGACACGCCAGCGCAGGCAACCAAGCTGGCCGAGAAGATCGCTCATCTCCGGATCTTCACCGACGACGACGACAAAATGAACCTGAGTGTCCTCGACGCTGGCGGCTCAGTTCTGGTGGTCAGCCAGTTCACGCTCTACGGCGACACCCGCAAGGGTCGACGTCCGGGGTACGTCGACGCAGCCCGACCTGAAGTTGCCGAGCCCCTCTGCGACGCGGTAGTCGACGCGCTGCGCGCACTCGACGTCCCGGTGCAGACCGGCCGGTTCCGAGCCGACATGAAGGTCGAACTCATCAACGACGGACCGGTCACCCTCTCTATCGAGGTCTAACTCCCCATCTGTGAGGCGAACCTCCGTCAGTTCCGCAACCGCGGTATGCGCGGCCTAAGGCTCAGAGATCGATCCTTGTTGCCGTCGGGCGAGGGCCCAGGCGCAGGCATAGGCGGCTATGGCGATGAGGAACATGGGGTACCAGGTGAAGCGGGTGGCCCAGGTATTGCCTTCGCGGAGTTCAACTTCGCCCTGCAGGACGCGAGCCTCGGAGATACCGGTGCGTTCAACGACCGTGCCGTCGGGTTCGATGATCGCGCTGAAACCGGTTGGGGCCGCCTGAAGCACCCACCGGCCGGACTCAATCGCTCGCAGCTGCGACGACGCAATCTGCTGGGTTTGCACGATGGTAAGCCAGAACGAAGAACCGTTCGTGGGGTTGAGCTGGATCAGACCACCGTTTTTCATACCGCTGTATGTGCGATCGTCGTGAAAGACCTCCCACGAGATGCTGATTGCAGCGGTGCCCACACCGGTTTCGATGACGGCGGGGCCGGTGCCTGGTTTGGCATCGTTGGTGGGCAAGAAGTCGGGGGCGACCCGTTCGATCAGGCCGCGAAACGGCACGAATTCACCAAAAGGAACCCGGCGCAGTTTGTCGTAACGGCCCGAGTTCGTGCCATCAGGGTTGATCGTCATCGATGCGTTCAGGAAGAAACCCTCGTCGCTAAAGGTCTCGATGATGCCAGCGATGATCGGCGCATCGAGATCCTGAGCGAGTTCGACGATTTCGTCGTACACGGCGGTTTCTTCGATCGCGCCCCGGGTATGGACCACGTTCTCGGGCCACAACACGAAGTCCACCGGACCCTGCACGTCTTGACTTGTTTCGAGGTGTCGTTCGAATACCGCCCGTGAGCTGGTGTTGGCAGCTCGCGTATTCTGCGGTCCGCCTCCCTGCACGATCGCAATATCGATGGTGTCTATAGCTTGGCCGTGCGGGGCTACGACGGTCATCAGCGTGGCCAGCACCAGGACACCGATACCGACCGCGGTGTCTCGCCAGTTGCGCTGGACTGCGGCGCTCAGCACCACGCCTCCAACGCCAACAAGTGCAACGATGGTTAACGAACCAAAGATGCGTGCGGTTTGGGCAAGTGGCGCGTCGGACTGGCTTATTGCCAGGCTGGCCAATGGCACCCCACCGAACGGCCAGTTCCAGCGCACGAGCGCTGCAACAACCAAAGCAGCCGGCAGTGCAATACGGCGCCCGGTCGTCGAAGGCACAGCCGCAGCAACCGCTCCGTAGAGCATCGCGAACATCACACCCTGGATGAGATAGCCCGGGATCGTCATGTCCCACATCCAGAAGGTGGCAGGAAACAGCCACCACAGACCAACCAGCGTGGCTCGTTTGAACCGTTCTTTTCGTGGCTGATTCGCGAGCAACCGATCGAGGATTGCCACGCCGATAAACGCAAGTGGTCACCATCCCCACGGCGGCATAGAAAACGCGATCAGACCGCCAGCGAGCGGGGCCAGAAGACCCGCCGACCGACGGCCGATACGCGGTAGTTCGTTAACGCTGCCCGAACTGATCACAGTGAGCGTCGCGGACAGCGTGGGTTCAACTTGGGCGCTCGCCGAATTCAGGGCTTTCGGTACGGGTGCGCTTGAGTTCCCAGAAGCCAGGCATCTGGGCAGTAGCTTCAAAGGCGTCCCACAACTTGAGCGACTGTTCGGTAGTCGGGACCCGAGTGATCACGGGACCGAAGAGTGCAACTCGATCACCATTGTCGTCGTCGAGGGCAATGATCGGCGTGCCAACATCGTCGCCGGCGAGATCCAGGCCTATCTTCATGCCGGCCCGTATGACATCGTCGTAGGACTCATCATCGAAGGCATCTGCGTACGCTGCGTCGAATCCAGCAGTTGCCAAAGCATCTGCAAGATCGAAGCTGTCTTGGCGGTTCTTGTCGTGATGGATGCGGGTCGCGAACTCCCAGTACGCGTCCTTGACCCGGGCTTCGCCCTCGCCCTTGCGGATCGCTTCGATAACACGTAACAGCTTATGGGTGAACAAGACAGGGGCGTAGTAATCGCTGTCTTCAGCTGGCTGATTCTTCTCGAGCAAGCTGATCGACTGCCATGTGATGTTCAGATCGCGGTGCGGTTGTACTTCGTCGACTACCCAACGGGCGGTCACCCAGCACCACGGTCAAATGGGATCAACCCAAAATTCAATGTCCATCAGCGCAGGTTATAGGGCAACAGACCACGCGGGCCTGCAGAACCGGTTAACTCTTGATCGTTGACCGGGTTAGAGAGCGCAGGCGCCGCCGGTGCCGTCGTCGAGTTCTACAACGAGTCGCTTTCGCAGCCCGCCCTTAACGTCGACCCGCATCGCGGTAGCTAATCCAATCAGTTTGGGAGCCATCAAGATCTTGAAGTTCTCGTGTCGCATGTTCCGATACGGGGCCAGGTTTTTACCCTTTGTATTGGTGTCGACCGACACCTCGGCAACCTTGCCTCAACCAACTGCCGAGATGAAGTCGATAGTCATGACCCCGCCCCGTTTGGCCAGGAGCTGCTCGGCGTTTGGTGTGATGTCGATGTTCATGGTGAATCTCCGGATCCGAAGGACGTCCGAGGTAGGAACCCGCCCAACGTTACCCCTCTTCCTGAAGCTGTCGAGCGATTTCTCTCGTACCAGGCGTTTGTGGCCGGCCGACTCGGGCGAGCGCACTGTTTCTGGCGGCAACCGATGGACCGGTCCCGCCGCTGAGGTGCGCGCCAACCAAGGTCTGACCAATCCGATGCTCGAATGCGGACGACGGTGGTCATCTGTGGTGTGATCGGGTCCATGGTTGAACTCACCTCGTCGCTCACCACGCTGATTGCAGCGTTGGACAATAAGGACGTTTCCGCCCGCGAACTTCTGGCGATGCATCTCGATCGCGTCGACGAACTCGATGGGGCCATCAACTCGGTCGTCACGCTGGCGCCCGAGCGGGCCGAAGTCGAAGCAGCCCAGATCGACCAGGCTCGAGCGAGCGGCGAGCAGGTTGGCCAACTCGCTGGCGTGCCCATCACCATCAAAGATGCGCTGGCTACCGAGGGCATCCGTTCCACCGGCGGTGCAGTCGAACTGAGCGACTTCGTCCCCGACACCGACGCCGTAGTGGTCGACACGGTACGCACCGCCGGTGCCGTGGTCTTCGGCAAGACGAATATCCCCCGCTGGTCCGGCGACTACCAGAGCTACAACGAACTGTTCGGCACCACGAATAACCCGTGGGACATCACTCGCACGCCCGGTGGCTCGTCGGGGGGTCCTGCAGCAGCCGTGGCCATGGGGTTCACCGGCTTCGAGATCGGCACGGACATCGGCGGCTCGATTCGGCTGCCGTCTTCCCATTGCGGCGTGTACGGGCACAAGCCGAGCTTTGGCGTCATACCTACGTACGGCTACCTAGACAGCGTGAAGTACCACCGCAATGTGGCCGACGTGAACGTGTTTGGTCCGATTGCACGGTCGATCAATGACCTCGACCTACTTGTCGACCTGCTGGCCGGCCCGAACCCCGACGACGCACCAGGGTGGCGGCTGGAGCTTCCGCCACCACGTGCAACCGAACTCGCCGATTTCCGGGTAGCCGCATGGTTGGACGATTCGTTCTGCCCGGTCGATGCCTCGATCACCGCAGTTCTTGAGCGGGCCGTTGGGGCGCTGGAAAACGCCGGAGCACGGATCGACCACGACGTGCGACCTGCGCTCGAACCACTGACCGCGTCGGTTGACGGATCAAATCTCATTGGCGCCGCGACCGACATCTCCGGCGAGCAAGAAGGTATGTCGCACCTGATGTGGGACACCATGCACCGCCAACGCGGCCAACTGCGCCAGCGGTGGACGGAGTTCTTCGGCAATGTCGACGTGCTCCTGTGTCCCGTCTCGCCAACCCCGGCGTTCCAGCATGTCCACTCGCCGCAGGGATCAAACTGGGCCCACGCAGTACTGAGCGAGTTCGATGACATGCCCTATCGACATCTGTTGCGATGGAACACACTGATCGGCAGTGCCTATCTACCAGTGACCGTGCCCCCTGTCGGACGCACTCCTGGCGGCCTCCCCGTTGGCATCCAAGTGGTTGCACCGTTCTTGCACGACCGCACCGCACTTGCGTTCGCCCGCTGCATCAGCGAAGTCATCGGCGGGTACGAAGCGCCACCGATGGCGTCACCTGACTCGTCGATTTCACTCATCCGGTAGGACGATCCGTCAACGATCTCTCTCGTTAGATCTTCGTCCTCAACTCCATCAGGGCTCCGGCTAGCGAGCGTTGACCGAGAGCGTGTATCGACTGCTTCCGCGAAGCAGGTCTGCGGGCTCGGCAACAGGGAAAGAATGCTTATGACGAAAAAGACAAGACATGGACGCGCTCGTTAAGAATGCAACTCGCTGTTCTCGGCGTGACGCTCTTGGTGGTGGCGGCCGGGTGCCCCGCCGATTCGACAACCGCTACGGTTCCGGCCACGACAAATGGAACACCTTCAACGGTGCGCACGCCCGCTCCAGCCCGCACCCCGGCGGGTGGTGCGGCTACAACCGGCAGAACTGCGGCTCAACCTCCTACCACGGGTCGCACAGCCACACGACCTCCCGCAGCTCCATCGGCACGACCAACGGCCTCGACCAGCGCGCCGCGACCGGCACCACGTTCGGCGCCACCGTCCACCACAGGCACAACGAGACAGAACCCGACACTCATTGTGGTGACGCGGCCCGCACCTATCCCCCGAACGATCACCTCACCGCCCGCAGCCAACCTTGATCCTGACAACGATGGCCTGCCAAACGATGAGGAAGCACGACTGGGAACGAACCCGAACGTTGCGGACACCGACGGCGACGGTGTTCCCGATGGTGAAGAAGTCCTGCTCGATGGCACAAGCCCGACGAACCCTGATACCGACGGCGACGGCGCAAACGACGGCCAGGAACTCCAAGTCGGCACCAACGCAAGAAATGCTGACACCGACAACGATGGTCTGAGCGATGGCGACGAGCTCAACATCGACGGCACCGATCCGTTCAACCCCGACACCGACGGAGACGGGCTCCTCGATGGTGACGAAATCTTCTTCTTTACTAACCCACTGGTCTTCGACGGCGCGGTTCCACCAACAGCTGCGCTTGACTCAGACTTCGATGGCCTGAGCGACGACGACGAAATCAACATCGACGGCACCGACCCAACCAACCCCGACACCGACGGCGACGGCTTCCTCGACGGCGACGAGGTAGCCGACGGCTTCGACCCTACAGACCCTAATAACTGATATCTCTCACAAAGAGCTGATGTGTGTACCCGGTACACGCATCAGCTCAGGGTTTGCGGCCGATGTAGTCGATGAGCGCGGACATGCCGGCATGTCCAGTGCCTTCGGCGATCTCGGCGTCGTAGGCCACCAGGCGTTCAGTCTCGAGATCAGGGAACGCTGCACCGAGTAGCTCCTCGGTGTACATGTTCTCGGCAATGGGTGGTCCGCCGGTCCCGTAGGCCAGTTGTTCTGGCCGGTAGCCGTGCAGCAAGAGTCGGCCGCCTGACCGCAAGGTTGTTTGGATTCCCTTGAACACCTTCGTTCGATCTTCGGGCCCCATGAACTGGATAAAGATGCCAACCACCAGGTCATACGCATCTGGCTCCCACGTCCAGCTGAGCAGATCGGCGAGTTCGAAGTTGACCGCCACGCCCCGCTCGTCGGCCAGCCGTTTCGCTTTGGCGATTCCGACCGGCGATGCATCCATTGCGGTCACCTCAAGTTCTTGCTGGGCAAGAAAGACCGAGTTACGCCCCTCGCCGTCGGCGACCACCAGCGTTCGCTGTCCAGCCTGCAACGACCCGACATGCGCGGTCAAGAAGGCCGCTGGCTCCGTGCCGAAGAGGTAGTTGTCTTGTGCGTATCGTTCGTCCCACATCGGTGGTCGTCCTTCCTGACGGTTCGACAAGCCTGCCATCTCAACCTTGATTCAGGTCAAACCGCACTCAGCGACCGCACAGGGTCGTTCGTGCAACCAGCCGCCGCGTCTACGCGGACCGACGGCCCGTCACGATGTGTAATACATCCCACCGTTCAGGCTGATCGTCTGGCCGGTCATGTAGGCATTGTCGACCAACATCGTTGCGACAGCTGCTACCTCGTCGACCGTACCGAACCGCCCAATCGGTATCCGCGATGGATCAGCTGCGGTTGCGTTTCGCAGCATGTCGGTCTCGATCTGGGCCATGGCGATGGCGTTCACTGTGATGCCCTCTTTGACCAGTTTGCTGGCGTAGCCGTGGGTCAAACCAATGATCCCCGCCTTCGACGCCGCATAGTGCGGACCCACTGAGCCGCCGGTCTGGGCTGCGGTGGAAGAGATATTGATGATCCGGCCCCACCCCGCGGTGCGCATATAGGGAACCACTGCCTGTGTCATTAGGAACGGCGCGGTCAAGTTGATGGCAATGGTGTCGTTCCAGGTGTCGATGTCGAGGTCGGCGACGTCGAGTACTCGTTTCCCGATTCCAGCGTTGTTCACTAGGATCGTTGGCGGTCCAAGCTCACTGACACAGGCCGCTACGAGCCGGTCGACCTCTGCCGACTCGCCGACATTGGCTTGCACGACATGGGCCCGGCGACCGGCTTCGACAATGGCATCTGCCGCCGACTGAGCTGCCGCTGCGTCGTCGCGGTAGTTAATGAGAACGTCGGCACCGCCTTGAGCCAGAGCGATCGCAATCGCTCGGCCCATACCTCGTGACGATCCCGTCACGATCGCAACCCGACCTCCTGCTTGGTTCGTCATGTCGTACCACTCCCCTAGTCAACGGCGTTCAGGAGATTCTGTCACTTCAACGGTCACTGGGCGCAGGCCACCAAAAACAAAGGTGGCGGGCACAACTGCCCGCCACCCAGCTACATCAAACAATGTTGATCAAACAATGTTGATCAAACAATGCTCATCAAACAATGCTCATCAAACAATGCTCATCAAACAATGCTCATCAAACAATGCT
>ERZ887942.1678-NODE-1678-length-14754-cov-6.904960_pt1 | contig 14754 bp, 10 predicted proteins | sample MGYA00521099_ERZ887942 | MGnify/ENA primary metagenome ERZ887942 (study PRJEB32303, sample SAMEA104408605) | aquatic metagenome | biome: Brackish water; feature: Pelagic; material: water | place: Baltic Sea | collected 2014-06-07T06:48:00 | depth 16,251 m ... | reverse complement strand
GTCGATGACCTCGGTTGGGCTGATACCTCGGTCCGTATGATGGATAGCGATCCGGAGTCAGCGAGCGATTTTCACCAGACGCCATATCTTGAAAAACTCGCGAGCCGGGGCATGAAATTTTCCAATGCCTACGCTCCGGCTCCGACCTGCACGCCTTCGCGAAAAAGCATTCAATTCGGAAAAACGCCGGGCCGCCTTGGCTACACGTTTGTGCATGATGTGTTGGCGCTTCAGCGCGAGCTTGAATGGAAGGACGAAACGTCGCTCGCGGATGTTTTGAAAGCAGCTGACGCCGAATACATCACGGCTCATTTTGGCAAGGGAATGGCGGGGGAGCGGATGAAAACGATCGGTTACGACGTCACGGACGAGTTCGACGGCAATGCAGACAACGGGAATTTTCACGGCGACTACATCGATTTGAAAAGCCGCAAAAAACTCCCACCAGAGAATCCCAAGCGGATGCCGGAATTGGAAAAACGCTCGGTAGATTTTATCGAAGAGCATGGCGGTGAGCGTCCGTTTTTCCTGATGGTTTCCCACTACGCGGTTCACGTTCCGCACGCGGCGCGCCCTGAATTGATTGAGAAATACCGAAACTTGCCTCGCGGTAAATATTGCAAAGACGCGGATTATTTACCGGTGGATGAAATTTCTGACGGCAAGAAAATCAGTTCATGGCGGCTTCAATACGCGGCGATGCTTGAGGAGGTGGATGAAGGGCTCGGAGCGATTGTTGAGGCTGTAGAAAAAACCGGCCAGCTTGAAAATACGTTCATTATTTTCACATCGGACAACGGCGGCGGCCTCACTCCAAACGGCGCGTTGAAAGGCGGAAAAGCGAACCTTTACGAAGGCGGTTTACGGATTCCGTTTGTCGTTGCCGGGCCGGGAGTCAAAGGGGACGCGCAATGTGACGTTCCGATTGTTCAATGGGATCTCCTTTCAACCTTGCATGACCATTCTGGAAGCGAAGAAAAACTGCCGGACGATCTCGACGGTGGCAGCTTACGGAGTGTTTTTAAAAATGGAAATGCCGGTACGGTCACGCGGCCGGTCGAGGGATTCGTTTTCCATTATCCGTGTTACTTCGCCCCACCGGTGAGCGTGATTCGAATGGGCGACTACAAACTGATGGAGCACCTTCTGACCGGCGAGCAAAAGCTTTTCAATATCGTGACTGATTACAAAGAAGAAAAAAATCTCGTTTACGAAGAACCGAAAAAAGCGTTGGAGCTGAAAGCAATCATGTCGGACTACCTCGATTCAATTGATGCGGAAGACATTCAGGACGTTTACAAGGCACGATTTGCTGAGCTGGATAAATTTGAGGCGCAGGCGAAAAAGGCTCACGCGCAAGCGATCGAACGAGCTGCTGGCGATGAGAAAAAAATTCAGGAAGCCGACGAGCGCTTGAAAAAGAATCAGGAGCGGTTTGAGAAGAATCGTGTCGAGACGCGGACAAACATGGTTGGGACAAAGTTTTGAGATGAAGGAAAAAGGAAAAAATCTCATGCTGAAGTGGTGGGCTACTTTCGCCGCGGTTGTTGTCGGAGCGATTGTTGATGCCAGCGAAAAACCGCCCTTCACAGATTATTGCGAAAGGCTCGAACAGGAAATTCAGGGCCGGAAACATGGCTTTCTCGCGGGGAATCTGACGTATTACGTCGGCGGATTTCATGCGAGCTGGAATTTGATTGAAGACGAAACGATTGGGCTGACGCATCCGTTTCATCACGACCTGCGGAGCCGTGGAGTTGGCTTGCTCGACAGTGAAATTTCGGGAACGGAGAACACTGGGAAAGGAAACGATTACAACGGCTGGGAGTTTTACAAAGATACCAAAGTTCTCTACGGCAGCGTGATTGTTGATGGCACGACGTATAAAAATCCCAAGCCGACGAGCATGCAATGGCGGCCGGATAAAATGATCTGCGAATACGAAGTGGGTGGGGTGACGATTCGTGAGGAAAAGTTCATCGCAGCGAATGACGCGGCGGCATCGGTGATTACGTCGTCGAAACCGGTGACGTTGGAGTTTTCGGGTCACAGTTTTTTCCATCGGAACAGCGTTTCCTCGACGGCTTCGATACGATTTGATGCTGGGCAAAATGCGCTGGTGATCTCGGAAGGTGGCACGGTGAGCTCGCGACCTGATCCCGATGCGAGCGAGCGAGTCGGGCCGTGTGTTTACGATGGGATGACAACGGTTTTGAGCGCATCGCGGGCGATTTCGGAATCGGTCACGACGGAGCAAGATGATCGTGGCGTGCAGCTTTATTCGTTTCAAATACCTTGCGACGGGGATGCGACGACGGTTTCCTGGGCGATGGCGGATGAACCTGAAGCCGCGCTGAAATCGGCTCGCGAGATCCTCGAAAATTCCAAACCGTGGCTGGCGGCGAAGACAGCTGAGATGAACCGGCAGCTCAACGAGGAAATTCCCTATTTCCGCTGCCCGGATGAGAAGTTTGTCGATATTTATTACTACCTGTGGGCGCTCTATCTCATGTATTACATCGAGGTGGGCGAGGGCTGGGAGATGGAAAATCATACGCAAACGGCGGTGAATAATTTCCTCGGGATTCACCGTTACGACGCGGCGTTTCAGATCAAGGTCGGCGCGTGGACGACTGACAAACCCAAATTCGCCTACGGCAATGTCCTGACCTGGAAACATCTCACGGAAAACGATCGCTTCCGCGAATTGCCGGATGGCTTGCGAATGATTGCCGACAACAAAGGAATCAGCTGGCACAGCGGAGCCTACGGGGCGGAGACTTCCGAGCATGTCCTCGGGGCGTGGCAGATTTATGAGCACACTGGAGATGTGAGTTTTCTCAAAGACTGCTACGAAGACCATTTTCGAAAACTCTACTGGAAGCGGCTCTCCAATTTCGCGATGAATGAGTTCGAGCTTGCCGAAACGTTGGAGAAAATGGCTCGGCTCACGGGAAATGAGGCGGATGTGGAGCACTGGCAAACGATCATCAGGCGCGATCCTGAGCATATCCGGCTGATGTTTGACCAGCGCTGGGAAATGAATGACGCGCCGAATTATTTTGCAGCACCCAATAACGGAATGCTGATGACCAATGCTTTTTGGGCGATGCGGTCACGCCATTTTCCCAATGAATATGCCCGGAAAATGGTCAATGCCTGGGCGCTCGATCGAGAGAAGGGATTTTACGGAGAATTTTTCCCGCTCGCGATGTCGAAGCAATCCATGAAGGCCTTTGCAACCGACGTGGATCATTCATTCGGCTACACGCCTGACACGGCGTATTTCACGCTCGATGGCATGTTTTGTCAGTGTTTGGTGAAACCCGCGACCGAGTTAACGCTGAACCATCTCGCCAATTACAATTTTCACGACGAATGGCAGATCCCCGTCGCACCGGAAGCATACCGGCGGAACCTCATGCTTTTCGGAGATCAGTATTCGAATTTCAATGCCGGCAAAATCTTGCTGTATCTCGAAGGATTTGCCGGATTGAAGATCTCCGTTCCTGAGAAAAAACTGACAATTCACCCAGCGTTGCCCGAAGCGTGGGAATGGATGGAATTCCGACTGCCGATTGCGGATCAATGGACCAAAATTCGCTACACCAAAGATGATGTAAAAGTGAGCGGCAGCCCGTTTGAGGTAGAGATCGTTCGCTAGAACTTACTTCCGGCTCTTTGGCGATTCATCAGGATCATTCCGCTTCGCCTGCTCAAGCTCGCGGCTGTTCATCGGGCGAAAGCTCCCTTCAGGAAGATTGATATCCATGAAACAACCAATGCGAATGCGCTCGAGATCACGCACTTTGTAACCCATCCGCGAAAACATGCGGCGAATCTGGCGGTTGTAGCCCTGAGCCAACACCATGTGGCAGCGCTTTCGGGAAAAAAAATCGACTGAAACGGCTTTGGCGAGGCCTTCCGTGATAGGAATTCCATCGATAAAAGCCTTGGTGTGGGCAGGATCGAACGCGCGATCGAGATAGACCTCGTATTCTTTATGAACGTGATATCGCGGATGCGTCAGCAATTCGTTCAGCTCGCCGGAGTTGGTGAGAATCAACAGGCCGGAACTCTGTATATCGAGTCGGCCCACGTAATTGAGATGCTGGAATTTCTTCGGCAGCAGCTCGTAAATCGTTTTGCGCCCCTCAGGATCGTGGCGCGTGCACACGTATCCCATGGGTTTGTTCAAAATAATCGTCATCTCAGATTCCTGAGACAACCGGCGCCCGTCGAACTTTACGTGGTCGGTAGGCAGAACTTTGGTGCCGAGCTCAATGACAATTTTGCCATTGATCTCTACGTGACCCTCAGCAATGAGGTCGTCACATTTCCTGCGCGACGCAACGCCACAGGAAGCCAGGAACTTGTTGAGTCGAATACCCTCAGGCATCTGGCTTTGTTTTCGGCAGACCCAATGGGCTCGCGCCGTCTTTCCATTCACCACGCTTACGGAGCAATTTAATACGCTCGAATCGCTTTAAAACGGAACGTTTAGAGCCGACATTTTTGGATCTTTTGAGAGTAGCGTGTTGTGACATGACTGAAAATGGGTTTCGAATTTTTCGAAGGGCGGGAATGTAGGCACAATTCTCACCGATGCAAATGGTTTTGCCTCGATAGCGTCAGCAAAGTCGGCGATTTACAGCTTCTTCACCCGAATGTTCCGAACGGTGAACGGCAATCCGTGATCCTGAATGCAAATTTTGCCGGTTTTAGCCAACTTCAGATCCTTTGGCTTCTTCTCGCGAAGGTTGAAATCCTGAATGAGATGGCCGTTCAAAACAACGGTCAGCTGGTCGCCTTTCATGGTGACGGTCATTTGGTTCCACTCTCCGGGAGCAATCGATGCATTTTTCAACGCACCCTGAGTTTTGATAACGCCGCCCATGTCGTGATGGCCGAGCTCTTTTTCTACGCCAAAGGAATCGAGGATCTGAACTTCAAATCCGGATGCGGTTGGATCGATGTTGTCCGCGCAGCGAAAATAGAGACCGGAATTGCCGCCTTTGGTGTATTTGAACTCAAAATCAAAGGTGAAATTCTCGTAATCGTCTTTCAACCAAAGGTAAGAGCTGTAACGCTTCCAGCCTTTCTCTCCTTCGCGCGGAGTCAGGTGAAGCGAGCCGTCGTCCTGAATTTCCCAATTTCCCTTGGTCTCGATTTTGGAAAGGTCTTTACCATCAAAAATGGTTTCAAAACCTGGCGCACCAGCAGCCGGATGTTTCTTTGAATCAGAATCTTTCGCCACAACAGCAGTGGCAGAGAGAAGCGCGGCAACAAGAGCGAGGCGGGAAATTATCATATCCAAATTAAAAGCGGGAACGTTTTTGGAAACAAGCCGAAAGGATAACGGGATCGGGGGGGCGCGGTTCACTTCGCGTCCCGCAAGAAACTTAACTTAGTTTAAAAATTTCCATAAAAACCAGTTCTGTTGACTTTTATTTTTCTCATTATTATAAAAAACTTGAATAAGTGAGTCTCGTATTGTAAAAATACCCTCCGAAACTTAAACACACCTGCCTTTTTAGAATGAGAAACCTCTCAGACGCCTATCCTGAATCGGATCGTTCCCCCGCGAATCCATTCATTGACGACACGTTCGTCGACAACGCAACACCCGTTCCCGGCGTTGCCGAAATTCACACGGGTGTGATGTCGCAATGCGTCCGCCTTTTTGAAAATCTCGTTCGTGATGGCGAGCGCGGACAGCATTGGGGAAACTCAGGCCGCACGATTTTAATTGCATCGCCACGCGCTGGTTACGGGAAAACGCATCTCGTAGGGCGTCTTCGTAGCGTCACCGAAAGTCTCGTCGCAGCGATCAATCTTCCGTTTGATCCGTCACGTTCGATCAGTTGGCCGGCGATGTTGTCGTCGATTATACGTCAGTATCAGGATGCGCGTTGTCCTCAGCACGTGGGCTGTTCGCTGATGGATGAAACCGCGCGGTTTTTCATATCGAACATTGTTCAAGCTGCCCTTTCCGAAGGCGCGATTCAAGAACGTGACCTCCCCGAAACCGAAGTGGCGTTGCGGACTCAGTTTCGCGATGTCATGGCGCCAGATTCCGGCACAAAAATGCTGCCGTGGATCCGCAAGCGTCTTCCAGAACTTTCTGCTGCAGCGGGCTGCCGGATGGGGCAGCGCTGGAAATTGACTCAGCGAGCCATTGCTTTTTGGGGCGGAGTTTTCCTCGATCAAATCGAGCAACACAACGACGCGCTCGAGCCACTTCGGGGACTTCCCAATGGCGAAGCCCGCGAACGATTGCTTCAATATTTGCGCATCTCGACCGAATGTCGTCCCGCGGCATTTGTGGCCGATCACCTTGATGGATTTTTTGGATCTGACACCGCAGGCATGGCCATGGCGGAAGTTCTCACCAGCATCCGTGGCGAAGTGCCCCGCTCAATTTCGTTGTTATGTTTGAGCGAAGACGTCTGGGATTCAGTTTTTGAAAAACAATTGCCTTCCGCCTGGTTGGATCGGCTCACTGGCGAGCTTGCCACCCTCGGTGGAATTGGCCTTGAGTCCGCCGTGGCTCTGATTTCCGCACGGATGCAAGCCGCGGGAATTTCACGTGAAACCGCCCAGCGATTTGCCAATTACGTTCGTGTTGAAGAACGTTGGGAAGACCCTGAAACCCCGTCGCTGTTTCCTCGCGACATCATTCGTTGCGCCCGCAAACAGTGGGAATGCGTGGGATCTCGGTTCATGCAGAACCAGAATGGAACCAAGCCGGCAACGGCGCCTATTCCGGCCGCGGCACCGGCACCGGCACCGGCACCCGTGGAATACACTCAGCCGATTCCATTTCCGCAGACTGCACCACAGCAGCCGCAAGCTCCGGCTCAGCCTCAGCCAGCTCCGGCAGCGTCATTTCAGAATCCTGTTCCGCCCTCGTTTGCTCCATCTCCTGGCGAGCCCGCGCCGAATCCGATTGCCAGCCAAATTCGCCAGCAGGCCGATGAAGCGATTCGTCAGCAGCAGGGCTATCAGCCGCAACAACCGCCGGTTCAGCATCCACCGATGCAGCCGCTTCCTTATGAGCAGCCATCGCCGGCTCGGAATCTCACCGGAATCGAATCCATCATCGATGAAATCCGCGTTGCCGGAGGTCGTTCCGTTAGCGATACCGGATCCGTTCCTCAGCAACAGCATCCTCAGTCCCCGCCGACGCATCAACAGCAGCCACCATCGATTCCAAGTCAGTTTCAGGCCGGATCGTTGAATGTTCAAAGCACGCGCCCGCAGCCCGAAGCCAGTCCGGCCAATCCATTCACCGCGCTCGATCCGGAGCAGCGATTGCAGGATTTGGAAATGGAATTGCTCACGTCCGACATCGCTCGCGTTCAATGGGATTTGCGTCGCGTAGAAACCTTGATTCGAACCGTGGGCCGCAGCTATGAAGCCGTCGGCCAGGTCGAAGAAGCCGTTCCCGGTAGCGAAAAAGGTTGCCTTCGTTGGTTAGTGAAAGGCCAGACCGTAATTCTCGGATTCGAGCCGCCGCAGAACGCATATTTTTGGAATACCCTTCTCAAACGAGCTGTCGCCTCAACTGATCCGGCAAAACTCACCGTGTTGTCGAACATTGCTGAGCCGTTCGATTCCCGCACGCTTGCAAGCTTCGGGATCGATCAAGCCACCGCAATGCGCTACATCGACGTCGTCGAAGTCAGCGAAGGCGACATGGCCTTGCTCTATGCGTCCGAGCGATTTCTGGAAGAATCCGAAGCCGCCGGAAAAGCCGCAGCGGCTATCCGAATCATTGCCCGCCGCCTAGATCCATTCTGGCGTCGCCTGACACGCAGCTTGTCTGCTCCGGTTGCTGAGTGATGCCTTTTTACGAACCAATAGGGTGTGTTCAACGAACATACCCTGTTGCTTCGAAACGGCTTTTCGATCGAATAGGGTTGATTCGTTGAACGAACCCTGTTGATTCGTGAACGCAATAATGGCAGTCCTGCTCAATTTTAAAATCACCCCCAACGCGAAACAAAGCGCGTTTTCGGAGTGGATTGTCGATGACAAGGGCGCGCCGGTATTGAAAGTGAAACTCGCCGCGCCGCCGGTGGATGGAAAAGCCAACAAGGCGTTGATCGCGTTTTTGGCAAAATCGTTGGGCTTTTCGAAATCAGAAATCTCGATCATACGCGGCGAGAAAAATCGATCCAAGGTCGTCGAATTTTCTGGATGCGAAAACGAGGCTGAACTGCGAGATCGAATCGATTCGCTGATTTAAGCATCGATATTTGCGCGAAACTTCGGAATTCCATTTTTCCGACACCGCGCTAAAATACTTAACTATGCTTAATTGGATTTGGCTTGCCCTCGTTGTTATCGGAGTAGTCCTTGGCGGACTTTTTGGTCGTCTCGGAGGAGAAGAGGGGGTTGTGGAGTCAGCCTTCGCGATGGCGAAAACGGCCGTGTTCGGCATCGTGCTTCCGCTGACGGGATTTTGGATGATGTGGCTGGGATTTATGCGCCTGGCGGAAAAGGCGGGGTTGATCGATCTGTTGGCTAAATTTCTCGCACCGCTGATGCGATTGCTTTTCCCTGACGTGCCGCGCGAGCATCCAGCGATGGGCGCGATGATCATGAATATGTCCGCGAATATTCTCGGGCTGGGAAATTCGGCGACGCCTTTTGGACTGAAGGCAATGGAGCACCTCGAAACGCTCAATCCGCAAAAAGGCACCGCGACGAATGCGATGTGCACGTTTTTGGCGATCAATACGAGTTCAGTCACGCTGATTCCAGCAACAGCGATCGGATTGCTCAGTATTAATGGCATCGCGAATCCCTACGCGATTGTCGGAACGGCGATCGGGGCAACGCTGTGTTCAACGATGGTCGCGATTCTTGCGGTGAAGTTTTTTGAGAAACTGCCGTTCTTTCGAGTTCGGGAGAATGAAAATGCCGTTGTCGATGAAGCAGAAAAATCCAATAATAAAAAAGCGAAGGTTAAAATGACGCCGATTCGAATCGGGCTGGCGATTGCGATGGTGGTTGTGATTGCGGTGATTGGTTGGTTCGAGTTCCGCCCTGCGCATCGTGAAGCTGTATTGGAAACGTTTGGCATTGCGGGATTGGTTGAACCCACCGGAGGCGATCATTCAACTGCTGATGAACCGGCTGCAGCTTCCGTGGCCGAACCGACAACTGATCCCGTTGCTGAAGTTGTTCCCGAGTGGCGGAAAGTGATCAATGCGATTTCGATCATCGCGATTCCTTTTGTGTTCCTCTTTTTCACGGGATACGCCGCGCTTAAAAAAGTTCCGGTTTACGAGGAATTTGTCGAAGGAGCCAAAGACGGGTGGGCCGTGGCTATTCGAGTCATGCCGTTTCTCGTGGGAATGCTCGTCGCGCTCGGAATTTTCCGTGCGTCCGGTGCGCTCGATTTGATGGGGCGTGCCTTGTCGCCCATTCTGAAACCGCTCGGTTTTGATACCGAATTGCTTCCGATGGCTTTGATCCGTCCGCTTTCCGGCGGGGGCAGCCAGGGCGTGCTGGTTGAGATTCTGGCGAACCCTGAAATCAGCGAAACCATCAAATACACCGCTGCCACGATGTTCGGTTCGACGGAAACCACGTTTTACGTCCTAGCGGTTTACTTCGGCTCGGTCGCGATTCGCAAAACGCGTCACGCGCTTGCAGCCGGTCTGCTGGCTGACTTGGCGGGCGTGATCGCTGCGGTCACAATCTGTCGTTTGGTCTTCGGTGCGTGATTCTGGAAAACAAAAAAGGCGACCTGAATTGGTCGCCTTTTTCGAAATGTAAAGTTGCTGCGATTTCTCAAAAATTACGCATACCGAGTGTAGGTCCGGCTGCTTCCGTTTGAGTAGATGCTGCGGTAAGTGATGATTGTCACGTGGCGGTAAACTTGAGTTCCGCAAGGGCGGTAGTAGCTCACAACGCGTTCGCAGCGGCGGCATACTTCGATGGTGCGGACAATGTAAGGAGCGCGTTTGCAACCGTGGCCGTGACCACCGTGGCCTCCGCCGATTTGAACGCTGAATCGAGGACCGGCTTCGGCTTCAGGTGCGGTGATGAAAAGGCCGGTGAGAGTGACTGCTGCTGCGATGATGAATTTTTTCATGAGATTTGGTAGGCTGGTTGAGGTGGTGTTTTGAATGGTTTTTGAGGTGGTTTTTGCTTCTGCTTGATTGACGGCTGGCGATTTTGATTTATGCAAAAACCTTACAAAAAAGTTTGCAGCTCGATCCTGAATTTGCTTTTTCCAGCCGCATGGACACAAAAAAAGCGCCCTCAATTATGAGGACGCTTTTTCAAAAATGTAAGTTAGATCGATTCAGCTACCTTTACGATTTAGCAGCATCTTCATCCCACTCTTTGGTTAAATTCGAAGGAAACTTCACTTCGCTGACGACTTTGCCGTCCATTGTCATTCTAACGATAACACCTTCCATCTCGTCGATCCGCGAACCGCGGAACGTTGTTGCAGGAGTGCTTCATGTCCCACCCACACATTGTGATTTGGGTAACCGTTTTATCGTCGTCATCGGAATCGTTTCGGTCGAAATTTCTATTTCGTTTCGCGGGGAAAGGGCATCAAAAAGGGCGGTGCCGTATTTTATCTGATCGGTCTTTGCCGGGCGATCCTGAAAGGGATCGAGATAGACGGAGGTGAAAATCTGATATTCAGCTTTCAGGCCATTGAAGACTGACTTCCCGTTGTTGCGAACCTTCACTTCGAAACCATTTGATTGTTTGAGCGTTTGGTAACCATTAGTGGGATTACGTTTCTCGCTTACGAGGTTTTCGACATCCTCGAATTCTACCCGGAGATTTCGACCAGCTTCGAGAAGGGCCGCTGCTTTTTCGATATATTCCTGCCCTTCTTTGGAAAATGCAGTCGCAGGAGAGGTAATACGTTTTTTGTTGGCGAGCTTGAGATTGACCTGCTTGGTCTCGGCATCGTAGCCCATCACCTCGGCCCACATTGTTTTCTTTCCATCGGCGCTTTTGAACTCGTGCATCTCAGCAAGGCAGAGAGGCGAAAACAAAATCGCAGCGAAGATTTGAGATATAAGTAATCTTTTCATCATCAGTAGTTAGATACAAACCTAAATAGTCAATAGCCTTGTTACCTTTTCGTCAAGACGCGACTTTTGAGGTTTCGTCATAAAAAATAGTCAACTTTTGCGATTGTCTTCCCTTCAAGATTAGGCTATCTCCACTGTAAAAATGAAAGTTTTTCCATTCACAGCCGCCTTGTTTTTGGCCTCGCCGATGCTCTTTTCGCAAACCGAGGAGGCGCCCGCAGCAGCTCGAGATACGGGTGAACGCGTCCGCCCGGCAGCTGAAGTTCCGGCCTGAGTAATGTGACCAGGCGAAGGCGGCACCGTGAGTGCTCGCTCCAAAAAACCGAGGAAGAAGGCCACTTCATCGTCGAGCCAAGGCAGTTCTGCATCCTCGTCATCTGGTTCCGAAGAAGAAATCGAACCGTCAGCCCATGAGTGGGGCCTGAGTTCCATTTTAACATGGCCAGAGGAAACCCACGGATTTTTGTTCACGTCGCGGTGGATTCCCGAAAAACCCGATCACGGTAAATGGTATCTCAATGTCAATTATCAGCTCCTCGACAACGTTCGTGTTGGGATGGACTACCGCCCGCTGACCAATGATGCCAGCATCCTCGCAAACTGGCGTGTCTTTTCCGAAAAGGGAAAATGGCGTCCCGCATTGATTGTGGGAACAAGCAACGACGATTTCGGTGGCTTCAACAGCCAAAGCTACTACGCGACTTTTGCAAAAGCCCTGCACACCACGAAAGGCGGCACCACGTTTTCGCTTTATGGCGGGGCGACTCATATCGTCGAATTGGAAGAAACGCGTCCTGTAGGCGGCCTGCATGTTCGACACGAGCAGTGGTCGGCACTCTTCATGTATTCAGGCATTCAAGAGCACTTTTCGCTGTCACACGACATCGGACATCACACGATTTCTTTCGTATTGTTTGATCTGGAGCTGCCCGGCGTTTCGTATTCGCGGCGGTTTTGAAGTGAGAGGCGAACGCTTTGTTTCCCTCACTTCAACGTTCGGAAATCCCCATTTCGAACAGTCACTTCCTGTTCATCGAGCAGTTCCAAAATCGGCATCATAAATCGCCGCGAGGTGCCTGCTGCATCTTTCAAGTCGCTCGCCGTCGCTTGTCCGTTTGCTTCAAGGCAGCCCACAACAGCACTGCGGATCGTTTCAAAACCGGTCGAGGAAATCACTGTCTTTTGATCCAGCTCAACGACTTCTCCGACATTGATCAAAAACCGCATCGCTTTCCGATCGGCATCACCGGGCGCTAAATCGCCGCGGTTCGGAGGCGAAATCGGGTTTTCCGCCAGCATTCCGCGAATTCGATCGCCCGCTCGAACGAGATCGGTGGGCAGTTTCGGTTGGTGAGCCAAACTCCGAATCGCCGGACCTGCTTTTGCAAAAACCGAAGCCATGAGTCCTTCCAAAATCATGTCGAACAACTTCGGGAACGGCAGTTCCGGCACCACCATCGGCTCCAGTTCCTTGATCGACATCCCCGGTAAATCGGGATTGTTCTGATGGAATTCATTGATCTTATCGCCAGTGAAAGCCGAAATCTTCGACCACCAGACGGCATCGAAAATCCAGTTCCCGCTCCGCGATAGCTTTTTCGCAGCGACCAGTTCATCGACTTTCGTCGAAATCTCAGTCGCTGAAAATCGGGTCTTCGCCAACAATGCACTGGCCGCCATCGTTCGGTCCCGATTCATCTGCGAAACGATCAGCGATTCCAAATCGTCGAAATTATCCCGTCGTGCTTCCAGAAACGCCGCCTGAAACGGCTTTCGAAAGGCTCGTCGATTGGCATCTTCATCAAGGACAATTCCACCCGCCAGCGTCGTTCCGGCCGAGGCATTTCGCAGCACGAAACGATCACCAACAAACACATACACCGGCTCGCGAAACCGCAGCTCCGCTAAAACTGCGCCACCCGGTTCGAGCATGTTTTCTTTCCCGCCGAGAATGTGCATTCGCGCCGCGTAGCTGGCGCTTCCGTAGTGAAACAGCACCTCGCGTCCTGACTTCACCGGCTTTGTCGAATTCCGTTGACCCCGCACTTCTCGATCACTTTTTTCCAAAAGCACATCGATCGCGGTGACCGCATCGCCCAGTTTCGGATCGGTGATTACATTGCCCTTCGCAATTCCCTCAACTCCGCGTGATGCCACGCTGATTCCAGTCAAATTCGCCGCTGTCCGCGTTCCCGGAAACACCGTGTTCTCATCATTTTTATGAGACTGCACGTTCCGAATGTGTGCTTTTAAGCCCGATGGCTGAACCACCAAATCCGAACCGGATTCAATTCTTCCATCGATCAAGGTGCCCGTCACCACGGTTCCAACGCCCTTGATCGAAAATGCCCGATCGACTGGCAAACGCGGCTTTTCGGAATCCCGAACCGTTGGAGACTTTGAAAGTATCTCCGCGATTTTTGATTTCAGGTCTTCAATTCCCGCTCCCGTGTGAGACGAAGTCGGGACGATTTGAATATTCTCCCACGGCCCACCCGCGAGATTTTCCTCCAAATCCATCAGCACCAAATCGAGATCATCTACCAAATCTAATTTTGTCAGCGCCACGATCGCATTTGGCACCTTCAGATAATTCAAAATCTGATAATGCTCCTCCGTCTGAGGCATCCACCCGTCATCCGCGGCCACGACAAAAACCGCGATATCGATCGATCCGACACCTGCGACCATGTTTTTCACAAAATCCGAATGACCCGGCACATCGACAATCCCGAGATTCAATTCATCGCCCGAATCATCTGTCGCAGGCAGCGCTAGATTCGCAAAGCCCAGTTCAATCGTCATTCCCCGCGCTTTCTCCTCCGGAAGTCGATCCGGATCGGTCCCCGTCAACGCCTTCACGAGCGAGCTTTTTCCGTGGTCAATATGACCGGCAGTTCCGAGGATAAAATGGCGGGTTTCAGACATGGGTTTTCAGATACCAGTAACTAGCGTTGCGACTATCAAATCAAGTCTTTCCATGTTCATCGGCGCAATCGTTGCCGAATCCAAGTCGACAGCAAATCGCCGACCATGATGACTGATGAGCCGAGGAGCACGTAAAACAGCATTCGATCCCAGAAAAAGCCCTTCGTCATCATCATCAAGTGTCCCAGCGTCAGGACACCGAGCATTCCGAGAACTGTTGCGTCTTTCACGCAGGTTTCCCAGCGGTAGAAAAAGTAGATCAAAAAGCGATTGAAGACCGCGGGGAAAATTACGAGGCCAAACACCTTTTTCCGGCCGAATCCATTTGCGAATGCCTGTTCAGCGGCGCGGGTGTCGGCATTCTCCACGACCTCGCCGAACAACCGTCCCAGAATGCCAAAATTATGAATCGCCAGTGCCAAAACTAGCGGCCAGAACTGCAAGCCCAGTAGCGAAATCAGCAAAAATGCCAAAATATATTCAGGAATCGCCCGTGCCAGGACGAATAGAAACCGAGTCGCTGGTCCAAGAATGAGGCCACGAAAATCAAAGCTGGAAGGCGATTTTCGATCCAATAGGGTTGGTTCGTCGAACTTACCCTCTATGTTCGTAACAGGGACATCTTGCGATTGCAGGTTCCTGCCATCTTCAGACCGCGGGCGAGCCAGCTTTTGTCCCTGTTGGTTCGTTTTTTTGCCGGAGAATATTCCAAACGGATCGCGACGGCCCAGCTGCCGGCTTGCCAATGGTA
>ERZ887942.1677-NODE-1677-length-14757-cov-45.000884_pt1 | contig 14757 bp, 6 predicted proteins | sample MGYA00521099_ERZ887942 | MGnify/ENA primary metagenome ERZ887942 (study PRJEB32303, sample SAMEA104408605) | aquatic metagenome | biome: Brackish water; feature: Pelagic; material: water | place: Baltic Sea | collected 2014-06-07T06:48:00 | depth 16,251 m ... | reverse complement strand
GGAATTCGGGGTTCCGCACAGATGCCGGATTTCGAGTGGTGTGATCGGCTTGCCCCATTTTCTTGATTCCGGTCTTTGCACCGTTTTACATACGTATGTCTGCGTTCGCAGCGATTGCTTCGACCACCAGTTCTGCCGATTCGGTTGGAGCCGCTGCAGAATGTCGTTACTGTACCGAGGCAGTGGCATCCTGTATGTCAGGCTCGTTAGACTTCTTAAAGCAGCGAACTTGTTCATGTTGAGTCAAGTTTTCTGAGCGACAACGGAGCGTTTCTGAGCGGTAGCTCAAATGGTCTGAGGCACGGCCTCGTTAGAATCTTCAAACGTAATCACGTACAGGCCAACTGGCGTGCATTGGTTGTTGGCGAAACAACGCGCGTGATGCTGTTCACAGGCGATATTGGTTCAAGGATAAAATATGCAGTCGACAATCAAGCTGATAATCATTCTTGGTGCGGCTTTTACGGTCGGTCGAGCGATCGCAAACGATGCTGTGGTAAAGCCCAAACCGAACATTCTGTTTATTGCCATCGATGATCAAAACGACTGGATCGGTTGCCTGAATGGTCATCCACAAGTTCAGACTCCTCACATAGACGCACTTGCAGAACGTGGAACCGTATTTCTAAACGCCCATTGCCAGTCGCCATTGTGCAACCCTTCACGCACCAGCTTGATGACCGGCAAGCGTCCGTCAACAACCGGCGTCTATGGGTTGGCCCCCTGGTTTCGCGATGTCGACGACTTGAAAGACATTGTCAGCCTGCCACAGTATCTGCGCAATCATGGGTACAAGGCATTGACGACAGGCAAGATCTATCACGGAGGTTACGGACGACGTCCAAAGAAAGACGACGAGTTCGACGTGTTGGGCACTGCATCCGGTGTTGGAGTACGTCCAAAGAACAAACTTGTCGAAACACCGGCCCCACATCCTTTGGTGGATTGGGGAGTCTTCCCGCACAATGACGAAGACAAAGGCGACTGGAAGGTCGCATCATGGGCGGTTGAACAGTTGCAGCAGGAACAGAAAGATCCGTTCTTCCTGTCGGTCGGCTTCTTTTTGCCGCACGTTCCCTGTTATGCGACTCAAAGGTGGTTCGACCTTTATCCAGAAGATTCACTGCAACTACCGCCGTTTCAGGCGAACGATCGCGACGACACGCCTCGATTCAGCTGGTATCTGCATTGGAAGCTGCCAGAACCTCGCCAGAAGTTTCTGGTCGAAGCAAATCAATGGAAAAATCTGGTGCGTTCTTATCTGGCATGCACCAGCTTTGTTGACAGTCAGGTTGGGCGAGTTCTGGATGCTCTGGAAGCCAGTGGCAAAGCAGATAATACGATTGTTGTGTTGTGGTCAGATCATGGGTGGCACCTTGGCGAAAAACTGATCACCGGCAAGAATACTTTGTGGGATCGCAGCACAAGAGTTCCACTCATCTTTGCGGGCCCGGGAGTTTCGCCAAACGGAAGATGTGAACAGCCAGCCGAACTGCTGGACATGTATCCCACGTTGCTGGATCTATGCGGTCTGCCACAAAATGACGCTTTGGAAGGACACAGCCTGCTGCCTCAGCTTCAAGATGCAACGGCCCAGCGAGAATGGCCTGCCATCACAACTCATAACCACGACAACCACGGCATTCGCACAAAGGACTGGCGTTTTATTCAATACGCCGACGGCAGCGAAGAGTTGTACAACATGCAGAACGACCCCAACGAATTCAAAAACCTGGCTGTCGACAATGCGTATGCCAGTGTGCTTGAAGAGCATCGAAAATGGATTCCGAAAAGCCGCCAGCCGGTGCCGGGCAGCGCACACCGCATTCTGCTGCATCGAGCCGACGGAAGCGTCAACTGGGAAGGCGAAGAAGTCGGCAGCGAAGATCCAATTCCTGAGCTGGATTAGCACAGGTGCCAGCCATTGTTTCACGTAAACCGGTCTGGCATCAGAATACGCCGCCGCTTGTCGGGCCACTTGCTGGCAGTTGGCTGCATCGCCGCTGCTGAAGTCTCGAGTACGCGGTGGCTATTGAAAGTTGTCGCGAACACTACACCACAACAGCGCCTTCGCGGAAAGACGCTGTTCGTTGGCCCGCATTTGGGTGCGAAGAATGGCAGCGAAAAGATTGCTCCGACTGTCGGTTTCCCCAGTTGATTCTCATTCGGTCACAGCGAATTTCGCTGACTTGTGACTGCGGAGAACGGGAAGCCGACGATGAAGGCTGATTCCCACGGGCCAGATCTGTCCATAAGAAATGGGCAATTGCTCTGACTGGCCGGACCGCGAAATGCTGAACGCTTGTTGATTTTGTGGACGCGTGCTTTGCTGTCGATTAACCCGATTGCATACCGGGCTTCTTGCACGACTTGGTTTCAGGCAGGTTTTCCGCAATCTGTGTTCCATGCCCCATGGGGTAAACTGGGGGCCTGTTGCTGTCTTGTGCACCTCTGGGTACTGAACATAGGATCACTGCCGAGTCCCAGCACAGACGCTTCCGCCTTTTATCCAGATTCCGAAATCAATCGAGAAAAAGCCTGTCTCATGATCCTCCGTTTTCGCATTTAAGATACACGAGGGGGCAGTTGCCCGCTGTTGGACGTTGTGTGGCTTAGCCATAGTGGCGAGGTTTAACGGGGATGACAGCGGGCGATCCGGCACTCTCGGCAACGGGTCTCCGCCTCAGACGTCCTGTTGCCTGTCAGTCATGCGGAAGGTTAAACACGCTCTAACGGGACAGCGCCAGGTTCAATGAAGGGGCAGTATTTCAGCTGCCCACATCAGCCGCAGGGCGTTAGCCCCGGTTCGTGCGGATCACGGAAAAAACCGGGGCTAACGCCCAGAGGCTCATTTAGACATGGCGCTGTCCAGCTAAGTGCTTCATGTTTTGTACGTTACTTTAAAATTGTGGTTAAAGTATGTTAGATGTGACGCTTAATGAGATTCGCACGATTCGGATCGGTCTGCGGATTTGCTTGGCGGAATACGTGGTGGCCTGCGTAGCCAGGATTTCTGCAACCAGATTCATCGACAATAAAAGATAAGTTGCCGTTATGAGCACCGAAGAATTTGAACGTCGCTCTGCAATTGACAATGTCGCCATGGAATTTGAGAGTTCCTGGCGTAATGGCGAACGCTTGCCGATTGAACATTTCCTCTCTGCCAGCCGGCCTTCCGAACAGGCTGACCTGTTATTGGAGTTGCTGCTGGTTGAGTTTGAACTGCTTGATTCGGTTGGTGAGGAATTATATTGGGGCGCGTATTTCGAACGCTTTCCGGAGCACAGGCTGGTTGTGCTGAACGCGATTGAGGCTGCTGGACTGTCGTCGCAGGTTGCCCACGAAACGTTGAAGATGTCCGATAGAAGCCTGCCGACGGCCAACGATGGAGAAGCAGATTTTCCATGTGAAAAGCTTGCTGCAGAAGTCAACGATTCGCCAGTTGGCGTTGGCCGGTCTGAGAAAACCGGGCCGACGCAGTTCGCGCAGAAAGGTGTGGGGGAATATAGATTCATTGAGGCCGCTGGTGTTGGAGGAATGGGGGTTGTCCACAAAGCTGTACACAACAGGCTGGGACGAATCGACGCCGTAAAGATTCTAAAGTCCGGCTCGTCAGCCGCTGCAGACGAAATCGCAAGATTTGAAATTGAAGCGAAAGCCGCCGCTCGATTAAAGCACGACCATATTCTGGAAGTGTATGACTTTGGTGTTTGCGATGCCGGAATGTACCTGGCAATGCCCTTTCTGACAGGTGGCACCTTAACGGAACGGATCGGCCTGGGACCGCTTGATTCACAGGAAGCGGCAAGCCTTGTTCTGAAGCTTGCCGACGCCGTTCACTATGCACATTCAGTTGGTGTTCTGCATCGTGACATCAAGCCTTCGAACATTCTTCTGGATCGTGACGGAGAGCCCCAGCTAACAGACTTCGGTCTTGCCCATGACTCGCACAACGATCAACAACTGACGGAAACCGGCCAGATTCTGGGGACACCGCAATACATGCCTCCCGAACAGGCCAGCGGACAGACTCAGGACGCTGACGCCCGATCGGACGTGTATTCGCTGGGAGGCGTGTTGTACTTTGTTTTGACCGGACGCGCCGCATTCAGCGGTGGCCAACCACTTCAAATTATTAAGAAGGTGCTTTCTGAAGAACCAGTGTCACCGCGGATTCTGGAGGCGTCAGTTCATCGAGATCTGGAAACAATCTGTTTGAAGTGTTTGCAGAAACGTCCGGCGGACCGGTACCAGACTGCCGCAGAATTGTCTGCAGAACTGAATCGCTTTGTGCAAGGTCAGCCCATTCTGGCTCGACCAGTGCCGCTGGCCACTCGTCTGGCCAAATTATGCCGCCGCAAACCGTGGCAGGCCGCGCTAATGGCGATGGGAATACTGATGCTGACTGGCTCATCGTTTGCCGCAGTTGTGTACAGTCAACAACTGACTGTCGAACGTGCGGCACTTAAAGATGTGGAACAATCCAGACAGTTCGCAGAAGCTCAGCAGCTTCGTCTGGGGTTGTTTACGGCCGCGTCGGGAGCGGCGGATCGCAACTTTAATACCATTCAACTTGCCATGCAGCAATTGCCGTCGAGATCAGTTCAGAGCATGGACGTTGAATACTACCAACAACTGCTGGCCAGAGCGTGGGTACCCAATCAGAAGTTCGTCGGTGGATTCTGGGGGCTTTTCGATGCAGCATTTAGTCCGGATGGCTCGAAGTTCGCCACTGTGGATCATGGCGGAGTTGTTATTGTGCGAGACGCGGCAACTTTTAAGCCTTTGAAGACGCTTGTCAGTGGAACGGTGTCGAAAACGAATCATCGAGATGTTGCGCTACACCAGTTTTTACACAATCCAGCCGACAGGGATCCCACCACAGAAGAAGACGGTCGCCCTAATCCGGTCGCCGATCTGAAGCAGCCTCGCTATATTTTTTCAATCGACTGGCAGGACAACAACACGCTGCTGGCCGTCGCGGACAATGGCGAAATTGTGTCATTTGATACAACCTCCGGCGGTGAAACCCTGCTGGCGACTGCTGACGCTGCATTGGTCTACGTTCGATGCAAGCCGGTTTCGGACGTCTTTCTTGCCGTCGAAGAAGGCGGGCGAATCACATCGCGAAAACAAGCCGGTGAAGTACATGCTGAGTTTCAGCTGACCAACACGGAAGAGCAGACAGTTCAACCAGCAATCGCCGGACGTGAGAGCTCGCCGCGGTGCACGTTTGTGCGATTTGAAGACAAGTCTGGTCTGTGGCTGGTGGGGGCATCCACAGGGCAGTTGCTGCTGCTGGACGACTCTCTTGCTGTCATCGACTCTCTGATGCTGCCTGCTGAAGTACAGGACATCGCCGTCGATGCATCGGCAAAGGATGTCCTAAATCTGTACATTGCCGCCGATGAACAGCACGTGCAGCGTGTCGCATTAAATCTTCAACAACGAAGTCTGGAATTGGTGGGCGAGCTCAAACTCAGGAATCTCCGCTATAACAGCTCCGTGCTGAATGTCAGCATAGATCCAGCGTCAGGAACTCTTTGGGCTTTCGATCGCAGCGGAACCGTCAGCGTTTGGAGCTCAGAGTCGGGTTCGCATTTGATTAGCCAGCCTGTCGCCAGAAAAGAAGCGCCTCTTCGAATCGACCAAAAGGCCAGGCCTGATCTGCATTTCCCGGAAGCTTACCAACGGTCTTACGCGTTTTTGAAATGGCTGCCCGGCAAGCGTTTGCTGTGTGTCAACGAAACTGGTGTGGGAATGCTGTGGCAACAGCCGGCGACTGAAGTTTCGTCAGCATGGCAAATGCTGAAGACCACGGTTGGCCCCAACGCAGACATCGCGTCGCATGCAAACGACCCGGGGCGTTTCTGGAGCCTGGATGCCGCAGGTACGTTAAGTCTGATTGACACCATCAGCGATGAAGCTCTTGGCGAAGCCCATGACGCCCATGCAGGAGATGTCGCATGCGTCGTGCCATTGTCCGACGAGCGTCTGGTAACGGTCGGTGGTGATCGCTTTGTGAAATTCTGGGACGTGCAGGACGCCGTGCCTCGTCAAATTCGCAAGCTAAAGCATACTTGCGGACTGCTGAAAGTGGCGGTTTGCGAAGAACGAGACCTGCTGGCCGCTGTTGATGAAGAATCAACCTTGGTGGTCTGGAATATTCGCAGCGGGCGAGTTGTCTGGCAAACGTCGTTGGCAGAAGGTCGCCCACTTACAGGTGTTTTAGGTTTCGACAAGTCCGGCAAATACCTTGCGGCATGCGGTGCAGGTCAATTGTTCAGGGTTATTGACACTGAAAATGACTTTTCATTGGTGGATATGCAAGCTGAGGTCAAAGTGGCAGGATTGGGTGGCACTTCATGTTGCTGGAGCCCTGTGTCGTCAGGCAGGTTGCTTGTTGCTGATTCCTACAGCACTGCGCCGCAGTTTGTGCAGAATTCGTTGAGTGAAGCGGAAGTCGCTCGCAGTTCCACGGCGGTTGCCTTCTATGAGTCGGAAGTCGATATGGCAGCGACCCCCGATGGCAAACGGATCGTCACATTGAATCCTCATGGTACGTTAACGATGTTAACGTCCGAACAATTTGTGCCCACCTTTGAGGTGGAAACAGGTTTGCGGAACAGCGTTGCTTTGGCGATTGCGTCTGACCAATCAGCAATTCTTGTTGTAAATCGAGATGGCACTCTGAAACTGGGGCGTTTTGCCGCCGCCGGACTTCCTCAACCCAGGACGACAGCGAAATCTGTGCGAGGGACATGGCACCCACTTATTCAGTCGGAAGACGATCGTCTGATTCAGTGGTCGGCACGTCCGGCAATTGACTCAAAGCATCGGGGAGTCATCACGATTCACGATCGAAAGCTGAGCCAGGGTAACGAAGGTCCGATGGATGTTTTGCGCCGCAGGAACGGAATCTGGGAACTGTCGCCTATTGTATTGCCGCCGGGCTTTAACGATGAGCGTTTTGTACAGCATGGCCAGTCTGTGGCCCTGGACCGAAACGATCTCTGCATCTTCGCCGCTCGCATCATTACTCCGGAAAAGGGAAACTGGGAAGGCGACGGAGTTCTATGCCGCGAACAACTTGATGGAAGCTGGACGGCAGAAAAAATTGTAGATGGTGGCAATGAATTTCTGTCGCCGTTAATTGTTCAGAATGTGGAAAAGCGTGTTACGGATATTCTGCACATGAACTGGAGCGGTATGTATCTGACTCGCACAAGTTTCACGCCGGGAATGAATTCGCCGTGGACTGATGAAGTGGTGAGTTCAATGGCTGGAATCCACTTAGCCGGACAGGCGACATCGGCAGGCGTCGTTCACGCCACCAAGTCCAGTTGCAGACACACCGGCGACGACGGCCCCCAATGGTATCTTCAGCTTGATACAAAAAGTGGAGCCAGGACGCTGGAACCGATCCCTCGAGGCAGCGTGTACGTAACGCCGACAGGTGACATTGTCCGCGTCGATCCGCAAGGGAAGTTCTTCCGAAAGACGCCGACGGGCTGGGACAATTTCACGCAGCTTCCCGGGCCCGCTGCAGAACGCAAGCTTAGTAACGTGTTTTGTCGCAACGATGATTCGCTGTGGTTGATGGAATTTAACAAGGGACTGTTCGTTTGGAAGTGGGCGGAAAATCGTTGGCAATGTGCCAGGATTGAATGCGATGTGCCCAGCGAAGATGTGGATATCGCTTTCTGGCTGGAAGAAGATTCAACAATTGCGGCTGCCGTGTTTGGGCAAAAGCAGAATTCGCAGATTCCGTCCACGTTGGACGTACTTGAAGCTCCGTTGCCTGAATTCGGTCCCCCATAGTGCCGGACAAACTTGTGTGCCATCTACCTCGCGGCGGTTAATGCGCAAGTCCTGACGGTAAAGCAGCAGTTCTGTACTGCAATCACAATTCCGAAAAAGGCGTTTGCCGTCTGAATACCCATTTGTTGACTCAGCCCGTTCTGAAATCATCCCGGTTATTGGTGTTTTTATGAGTACTGAAGCGTTCGAATCCATCTGGCTGCAAAAGCTCAACGACCCATCCAGTCGTCAGGAAGCTGTGGCACGAATTTATGAAGCGTATGTGGAGCAACTTCTGGTACACATTCGTGAACGGATGTCCGTAAAGTTGATGGGGAAAGTTGATGCCGATGATGTCGCTCAAAGCGTCTTCCGGCGTTTTTGCGAAGGCCGGTTTGAAATCGTCAACCGAGAAGCACTGTTTGCTCTGCTGGTAAAGATCGCAGTCAACAGAACCAAAGAACTGAACCGGTTCCATTCGGCAGAAAAGCGAAATACCGCGATTGAAGTTTCTCTGGATGCATCCGGTATCAGGGAACAGATTCACAAAGACGCTCGCCACCCGGCCGTGAATGTTCGACCGAATGCGGATTCGATTGATGCAGCAAAGTTGGAACCCAAAGCAAATGACGCGTTCTGCCGCACAAATGATGATGACGTGTTTCAGTTTGATCTCGACACGATCGAGCTGTTAACACGGGGAGCGACGGCAGAACATGCGGCGATAACCGTTGAACTGTTTGAATCGTTTCCGTCCGACCAGCAGGAAATTCTTGGAATGCGCATTGAAGGTCAGGGGGTCGCGGAGATCGCCGAAACCCTTGGTTGTACTCGTCGAACCGTCAGCCGAAAACTAACGCTCATCCGAGACCAGCTGCTGTTGTGTTTGTCGGGAGCTTGATACACATAACAATGGTCCGCAAACAACACCATGTAACAGATGCCAGGATGACTTCACACGGCTTTACAATTACTTCAAATCATTCCGTTGACGCTTTGACCGCGAATTGTCCCAAGTGCCAATGAGGGATTTCGCCAGCGATGATTGATCAGGCAGACGGTCTGTCGCGGTGTCGTAGATGCGGCATGCGACTTGGCGAAATCATCAATGCGTTAAGACATCAGCAGGAAATCGCCAATGCACCGCCTCCTACGTTGGAGGAGGCGCTGATGGAAAGAACAGGGTTTCCAATCTGGCTGGGGACGTTGCTGACGACGGTTTTTGTGTGGCGTGCTTCGCCTAAAGTCCTTTTCGGCAGAAAGGTCTCACTGTCCGCCAGCACCAGATCAACGTCGTTTCGCAGCTGAGCGATTTTTCAGCTGGTCGCTGAGAAACGTCACTGTGGAAATGTGCAACGTGTGTGGCACCGGTCGTTTTGGCGGCACCGGTCGGGGTGGCGCCGCTGGAATGGTGAAACGTGGCAGTCACGACTCGCCGATCATGGCCGGAACCCGCTTTGGCTTCGATGTTCGGGCAGGCCTGAATGTCGGTGACAATGGCTTCGCCCGTCAGCCCCAGTTTCGGCAGATCTATCTGCACCGTCATCCCAATCAGTTCCACCCCCGCTTCCTGGGCCGCCACCGAAGTGAACAGCCTGTCTCGAAACACAGGACGCAGTGGAGACAGTGCAGCGTCGACAAAATAGCCATCGCGCTACGCCGTGATGTGGCGTCGCGTAATGGCACCTTCATCAACATTCGACGGTGCCGTTAACTGCGACGACTCAGTCCTACCCACATTTGGACCGAAATCGCACTCGTCTGGCAGGAACCGGACCTACATCTCGAAACTGGTTCTGTTTATTGCTGCAGAAACGTAATCAGATCGGACAGGTCCTGCGGTGTCAGAACTTTGTCCATTCCCTTTGGCATCAGCGACACGGATGCGGGTTGAATTTCTTCGATGTCGCTGCGAGGGATGTTGCGGACTTTTTCGGCGTCGATTGCCAGCACGATCGTGTCGCGGTCTTCTGAACGAATGATGCCGGATTCTGTCAGGCCGCTCGTCAGCACTACCGTGACCGGTTCGTAACCTCGCACAAGGCTGGCGCTGGGATAAATGATGGCTTCCAGCAGATCGCGAGTGTTGCGAACTTTACCGATGTTTGTCAGATCCGGCCCCAGGCGTCCGCCGTTGTAGCCTCGCGCATGACACGTAATGCACTTGGCCACTTTACTATTAAAGATTTCGTGACCTCGGCGCGCATCACCGGGTTTCAGATCAGCCAGCAGAACTTCCAGATGAGCTGTCTGTTGTTCGACCGACGCGTTAAGTTTTGACAACAGGCGCTTTCCGGCAACCTGAGTGGATGTCGGATATTTGGTCAACACGGCCTGCAACTGATCAACTCGCAGACCTGGAAAACCGGGCGACGTTTCCATGGCCGTCAGAAACTGTTGTCCGAACTGATCGCTGTCGCTGGCAAGTGCTGGAAGCAGGGCGGCCAGTTCGAAGGGACCGGACTGGCGAAGTGCGGGCAATAGTTGCAATTGTTGTTCGGCAGTCAGTTCAGCTTTGGCCAGAACACCGGCAGCGGGAGTTCTCAGGCCCTGTTCCGGGTCGCTGGTGAGTGCCGACATCAGCCACGCGAACAAGCCGTCGGATACATTGTTGAGCGGGCTGCAGATCTGCAAGGCGTCGAGCCTCGGGCCATCCGCGATTGAGGAGTTTTCTGCGAGTGTCCGTAGCGCGCTGTTCAGCGCAACAGGAACATCCTTCGGCATTGGCCAGCGGCGAATTTCTGCAATCGCGTCGGCTTGTCGGTCTGAAGGCAGTGTTGGCAGAGTCACGGCGGCCTGATCCAGCCAGCTTTGTGGCACTGTCGGCAGACCGGAATTCGTCATGGCCTGCAATGCGACAAGTTGTTGTTCGGAGGATCCGTTCTGCAGAGTCTGCTGCAACAGATTCTGAATGGATCCGGACCTGGCCAGTCGGCTAAGTTGATCCACCAGTGGTCCTGCTGAAGCCGACGTCACGCTATTTAGTTCTGCGGCATAAAACGCAAACAGCGGCTGGCCCCAGTCTGAGTGGTGCCCGGCAATCCACGCTGCGGTTCGAGCGACAGATGTGTTTTCATGTCGCAGAAACGGTCGAATGGTATCCGCGGTCAGGTGACTGCCCGGCATTTGATCCAGCGCAACCAGTGCTCCGCGAATGACGTGCGGATCGGCCGATTGCAGGCCCGCTGCCGTTCCCTCAGCATCGCCGATTTCAATCAGGGCATTGATGAAGGCGTGTTCGCGAACTCGCACGGCCGATGCCGTCGGGCTTCCGGTTTCGTCGAAGTCGGTTGGCAGGAAGTTTCGCAACGTCAGGGCCGTTAGCAATTTCGGCGTTGCTCTGCGATCGCTCAGTCGTCCCAGCGCTTCCGCCGCCAGACGCGCAGTCCGCATGTCATCGCCTGTGACGAAAGAAGCCGCCACATCGAAACCCGCGGTATCACGCCATAGCGAAATTGCATACAGGCACGCATCTCTCATCGACGTGTCTCCGGTCGACGCGTCTCGAATGATCGTTCGGGCATCCGGTAGATCCATTCCGGCCAGCACCCAGATGACTCGCGTTCGAACGACCGACATCTCATGATTCAGTCCATCACGCAGCGCAGGCAACGCAGACTGACCTCGACGACGCAGGCTTCTGACGGCGCGCTCGCGGACAGCGGTACGTGAGTCGTTCATCAGATCAACCAGTTCCGGACTGGTCAGGTCATCCCATGTCAGCTTGCTGCCCAGAGGGTCTTCAACTTTGGGCTGATCCTTGCGTTTCAGGCGATAGATGCCGCCAAACACATCGGGCTTCGCCAGTTGCGAAGTCGGGCAGCAGATTTTGTACCAGCCTCCGGTATCGACAATCAGCACGCTCCCGTCCGGAGCCAGCTGAACATCTGTTGGGTGAAAGTCCGGATGATCGCAGGCCACCAGATCTCGTTCATGCGTGATGAATGTGGAACCGCTCCGTTCAAGTTCGTGATCAACTACTTTATGCAGGTTAAAATAGCATGCCAGCAACCTTTGCTTTTTCGCTCCCCAAAACTGATCGTGACTGTCGATGGCCAGCAGTCCGCATGGAGCGGCGGCTCCCATGTGAGTCATCACGGGCATCACGCTGCCGGTCATCGGGTGTTCGTAGATGGAAGCATGGTCTTTGCCGTAGACCCCGCCATAGATCGAATGAATCAACCCATCACGCTTGCCGTTGGCTGGATTCTGAAAGAATGTGCAACTCAGAAAACGTTCGCCGTCGGCAAGAAAGGCGACATTCACCGGGTTGTCCATGCCACCAGTCAGCACAGGTTCCATGCGGCTGCCATCGGGCAGCGAACGAAAGATGTGAGAAGACCGCGTGGTGAAATCGCGTCCGTTGATTTGATGAGTCTGTTCTGCGAACGCTCCTTTGCACCAGTAGAACCAGCCGTCCGGGCCCAGATACGGGCCATGCAGATCGTTGCCACAGCCGGTCAGTGACTGTCCGTCGTACCAGATTTCGCGTTGATCGCTCTGGCCGTCGTTGTCGGTATCGGTCAGCTTCCAGATATGAGGCGGTGCGGCAACGTACAGAGAACCTTCGTACCACAGGCAGCCTTCCGGAAACATCATGCCGTCGGCAAACAAAGTACTTTGGTCGTAGACGCCGTCGTTGTTGGTGTCGATCAATTTGCGAATGCGATGCGGCTTCAGTTGCAGCTGCTTGTCAGCTCGATCCGACATCCCCGCCGAGTCGGTAACGTACAAAGCCCCCTGTTCATCAAACGACATCGCAATCGGGCGTTCAACAAGATCGGGCGTGGTGACAAGTTCAATTTGAAAGCCGTCCGGGATGGTCAGCTGGTAAGCACCAACTGTGACTTCTTCCGCGTTAGACGGAAGGCAGCAACACAACGCGAACGCAGATGCCAGAAGTTTTCGATGGCGCGTCATGGTTTCAATCACTTCGAAGGAAGATGGACGAAAAATGAATCTCGGCCGCGACCGTACGGCACAGGCTGCAGCTTTGGACATTGTAGTAAATCCAGACGAAATCCCATCGCCCTCAACTAAGTGAGTCTGCAGATACGGCAAATTGCCTGACGTTTGACGGCGGCTGCCGTGCATCCCACAATGGCACCCGATGGCCAATTATGGCAGGCTCTGGTAACCGAAGTTCTGCAGCTCGCAGGGCTTCTTCCTTCGCAGAAACAGAACATTTTTATGCTACCGACAATGCGACGATTTCATGTGTGTCTGGCATCACTGGCCGCAATGTTGTTGTTGGCCGGCTTCGATAACTTGCTGGCAGCTGCGTCGCCGCCGAACGTTATTGTCATTTTGGTGGACGATATGGGGTACGGCGATCCGGGTTGCTACAACGCGGAATCAAAAATTCCCACGCCCAACATCGACAGCCTGGCGACGGCCGGAATGAAGTTCACGGATGCTCATGCCGCCGGACCGCTGTGTCACCTTTCTCGCTATGGACTGATGACCGGTCGCTATCCGTTTCGAGCGACGTGCGGGAAGTGGAGCACGGAGCCGACGATTCGCGACGATGAAATGACGATCGCGTCGCTATTGAAGACGCGGGATTATCGAACGGCGATGGTCGGCAAATGGCATTTGGGATTTGCGGAAAACGGTTACGAAAATCCGTTGCCTGGTGGGCCGGTGGATCGCGGATTCGACAGCTACTTTGGCATTCGAGCGTCTACGGATATTCCGCCATACTTCTACATTCGAGGAAACAAAGCGGTCACTCCGCCGATCAATCATATTGCAGCGAACAACAGCGAAGGCTGGTCACCGATTCAGGGAGCGTTCTGGCGAGAAGGTGGTATAGCACCGGACCTGAAGTTGGAGAACGTGCTGCCAAAGTTCACAGACGAAGCGTTGCAGGTGGTTCGCGAGCACAGTCAACAAGCCGCCGATTCGCGTTCGCCACTGATGCTGTATCTGGCGTACCCGGCACCTCACACACCGTGGTTGCCGTCTCAGGAATTTCTGGGCCGCAGCGGAGCCAGCATGTATGGCGATTTTCTGATGATGGTCGATTTCGAAATTGGTCGCGTCCTTGCCGAGCTTCAAATAGGCGGAATGCAGGAAGATACGCTGGTCATCTTTTCTTCGGACAACGGGCCAACATGGTACGACGAAGATGTCGAACGCTTTGGGCATGATTCTTCCGGCGGTCTGCGTGGAATGAAGTCCGATGCGTGGGAAGCCGGGCATCGCGTGCCCTTTATCGTGCGGTGGCCGGGGCACGTGGCGGCTGGTTCGGCCAGCCATCATACCATTTGCTTTACCGACGTCATGGCGACTCTGGCAGATCTGGTTGGAGTCGCTCTTCCCGACAACGCCGGGCCGGACAGTTTCAGCTTTTCCAACGTGTTGACGGGCAAGCAACCGGCAGACAAAGCCGTGCGTCAGGAACTGGTGATTCAGTCCGGTGGCGGCTTCATGACCATGCGTGACGGCAACTGGAAACTGATCCAGGGATTAGGATCGGGCGGATTTTCTGTGCCCCGAAAAATCAAACCGGAAGCAGGCCAGCCCATTGGTCAGTTGTACGATCTGGCGGTCGATCCCGGCGAAACAAACAATGTCTATGCCGATCACCCGGATGTAGTTTCAAAGCTGACTCAACGCCTGCAGCAGATTCGCACGCAAACGGGGCATCGTCTGCCGTGACCCGCTTGCGTTCGCCAATTGTATTCGCGAGTTCACTGCTTTCGAGTGCTCTCAAGTGACGTCGATGTAACCGACACGCAGTCGTAACCTACACCAAACCCACAGAACCACGACCATGCGGCCAATCGACGCAATGTCCCCTTATCGCGAGACAGACCGCAATGTGAAAATCCGCCCGGGGTCTTGCGATCGCCTGGGCTTCCTGACGATGGTGGATGGCACCGAAGACTTGCCCTGCGCGATCTCGCTGCGACTCAGCACCACGGGCAGCCGAGCTTCCTTGTCTGCCGCCGC
>ERZ887942.1676-NODE-1676-length-14758-cov-7.121812_pt1 | contig 14758 bp, 16 predicted proteins | sample MGYA00521099_ERZ887942 | MGnify/ENA primary metagenome ERZ887942 (study PRJEB32303, sample SAMEA104408605) | aquatic metagenome | biome: Brackish water; feature: Pelagic; material: water | place: Baltic Sea | collected 2014-06-07T06:48:00 | depth 16,251 m ... | reverse complement strand
CTAGCCGGCAACCTGTAACTTCCCTAAAAACGGCATCCTTGAATTCCTTTTTTATATCTTTTCTTAATTTTTCAAGATGATCGGTCATGCTTCCAGAGACATCGAGGACTACCCCCAATTTCTCGGCTTTGATGGTCATCCCTCCAATTCTTCGGCCAACTCCTTTCATACTGCCAACACCTCCGGTGCCATTGCCATTTCCGCCACCGAATCCGTCGCCAAAATCGCCTTCTCCAATTCCCATAATTTCGTTATTTACGACAGTCAACTTTGGCATCGTGATGACCGCGTTCGTATTCGCACGAATCATCTTCGTGCTCATTGCGGAAGCTGACGAAGCTGATGCCTGTTTCGCCATTTTCTGGATGCTCTTTTTCTCTATCTTGGGTTTGGCGGCTTTCGTTGCCGTGACCACCTTTGCAATCAGTTCCGCTTCGGTTTTAGTCTCTATGTTGACGGCGATTAGAGCCATGACGAGAGCGGTGCTCGTAGTGATCGCGATGGCTGTGATTACAGAAATGATTTTTTTCCCCGCTGTTTGATCTTCGACAGTAGGTTCCGATAGCATCATCTTTTTCTTTTAAGTTAATGTAGGGTGCACGTCCAGTTTCTTAACCCGCAGAGAACAACCACGCTGCAATGGGCATGGTTTTGACGCGCATTTCTATATCCCAAGTCCCTAATCAGGGTGAATAAATCAACAGAATCGTCAATCGAATTCGGAGATTTAAATTTTTGAACGGATTTTGAGCGGACGATAAAGATTATAAAATAGGGAGTTAAGTTAATTTATGGATCTGTCAGAAAGTGATTCGATTGGGCGATTGCTCAATTTTAAAATCTGTGGGAAGTTTGAAATATCTGCAAGAACGAGTCGTCTCAACAGCTGTAATCTGACTATGAACCAATTCAGTTTCAAAAAATCTCTCTTTAGCCTAATTTTAGGTGTCGGCGTTTTTTCAATGGCGAATGCAGCTCCTCCTGAAGTGATCGACCTCGGGGATCTGGATGGTTCTGAGTCCGAGGACGTGATTATTCCAATCCCACAGGAAATTTTTAACTCACTGGACAAACTGGGAGACAACAACTGGAAGCAACAAGCATTTGAGGGGGCCTACAAACTGGATACAAATCGGTCCCGTACGGCATTGATCTTCGGATTCCAGATTTCTGAGGGCTTTATTTTGGTCCAGGCCAAGGACAAAGATGGAGTGATGGATATTGGTCGGGATGTGATCAAGCTCGCTGGAGCCTTGGGAGTGGAGTCTGCGGTGGATAAGCATGCGTTTGCTATCATTAATGAGGCAGAGCGCGAAAATTGGTCAGTGGTTCGCCGTGAGTTCGATAAGACGCGTCAGACGGTTATCGAGGCCATGCGAGAGATGCGAGATGATTCGTTGGCAGATCTTGTCAGCGTGGGCGGATGGCTGGGTGGTACTCGGGCATTGTCATCGGCGCTGAAAGAAAATTATTCTAAAGAGGGATCTGATCTTTTAAATCAGCCTCTTCTCCTTGAGGAAATTTCAAAAAGATACGAAGCGATTCCTAAACGGAAAATGTCAAAAGGAGTCGATATGTTTGCGAAGGTAACCTCAGTGCTGAATTCACTTCAACCTTTGATGACGGCCAATGAATTGGGTTTGATTGAAAAAGGTGCGGTCACGGACATCAACAAGCTCACAGACGGTTTAGCCACATTGATCTATGAAGGGAAGTAAACTTACCTATTTGCTGCTGGCAGTCTTCGGATTGGTTGTTCCTTCAACGAACGCAAATGTTCATGATGGTAAATCTTTTGCTATCGAGAAAGCGGTTCCGTTCCTCGAGCTCGATGATGCTCCATTTACTCTCCGCGAGAATTGGTGGAAGGGAGATCTCGAGTCCGGAAAAAATAAGATCATCAAACACCAGCTCTTCGTTCGTAACGAATATTGGTTTTGGCTTGGGGCATCACTGAGTGACGCCGAAGTTTCCGTGCATGTGTATGACGGAGAAGGAAAACTGGCTGACGCAGAGATGTTCCAAGACAAAAATACTGGAGGGGTCCGCGTGGTCCCCAAAAAGAGCGGGGTTTACTATATTCGTGTAGCGATCGAAAAAAGCACCCAAACTCCCGTCGAATGGGCGCTGATCTACGCTTACCGTTAAGGTCTCTAAAAAGAACTTCGGGGTGTTTTTATAAATTGGCCGCTTCTTATGAGACTTGAAGCGTCAGTCCGAGATCAAGAATGTACTTCAGGATTGGCCTCTTCAGGAGTAATCTTTCCCTGAATGATCTCTTGAAGTGCTATGTCAGCGGTTCCCATACGATGATTTGTCTCCACAAGGGGAGTCCGGCCTAGGTTGAGCTGTTTGACCCGACGCGAAATCATATTGATGAGAATCGGCGGCTCTGGGATTACTTTCTGTGCTTCTTCGACTAAATCACTGTTCATATCAATTGAGCCATGTCCCGGCGCGGTGCGAGGGGAGCTATTTTCGGTTCCGGGAAACGCTACGATGTTCGATGCGTCTTCCATGGTATTAATTCTCGGTTAGAGTAAAAGGTTTAGATTTGGGTACGCTAAAACGCGTTAATCCACCCATACTAAAGCGGACCGTCCCCCCTGCGGATATCATTGTTTTTAAAAGAATCAAGGAATTTGTTTTAATGTGTCCCTATTTCGACACAAAGTCTGAATTCACCGAGATTTTAAATTCCTCTTTTTCGGTCGTAAATAATTACGAAATAGATCCTTTCGGCGAGATTGTGATTTGTTTCAATCGGGCGGTATCAGGCGGGCTCCAAGTGCTAACCCGGGGGTTCTCTTTGAAGTGCGAATGAATTATCCGCCGATGAAAGGAGTTCATCGGGTGTAGCTTCATCGGTTTCCCGGTCGAAATCACCCGTTCAGCTAGCTGTTCGGCCTCTTCTATCATTTGAAACTCTTGCGTGGCTCGATAATTATCGATATCAACTGCCACCCGAGGCGCATTCTGGATGCGAGACTGAAGCATCTGGTATCACGAGATACTGGATGTCATCCAGCCTTTCTCCGCGATGGCCGATAAGAGGCTTCGGTTCTCCCGTAGCGACTTGTAGACTGATTTCCTTGCCGCTGCGGTCGATTGCGATCTCTGTGACGAAACCCAAATAACCCAGCAACGTGTCTAAAATCTCGTGTGCGTGGTCGGCGTGATCCATTTCCAGTGATTAGGCGTTAAAATGCTGAATTCACCAGCATCTTGCCTAATTCAGGCAAATCGCTCAACGCTTTTTTCGCTTCTTTGATTGAGTGTGGCGGTCGCCCTTCTCGCTGGCTAGCTTAGTGCGGCTGCCGGGCCCCTGAGCGCCTTGACCACCTCCTTGCTTCGCTTTCTGTTGCGCAGCTGCCTGCTCTTGGAGTTTCGACATGAAGCCGCCGCCTTTTTTCTTCTTCAACTCCGGCTCTGGCAGCTTATTCATCAGCCAGGTTTGGAAAATTGAGAAAATATTCTGAGTCGTCCAATAAAGCGAAAGGCCGGCCGCGAAATTATAACAAATCACGAGGAAGATGAACGGCATCAGCATGAACAACATACGCTGCGTTTTGTCTCCCGTTTTTGGAGTTAAAGCCATTTGGAGGAAACTCGTAAACGCCATCAGAATTGGCAGCGGATTGATCGGAATTGAAGAAAACCCGAAAAATGGGAACGGAATCTCAAATTGAGTGTCCGGCATGGAAAGGTCGTCCACCCAGAGGAATCCTTCGTGGCGCAGGTCCACTTCACTCCACAGCATGCGGTAGAACGACAGGAAGACCGGCAACTGAATGAACATCGGTAGGCAGCCTCCCAGCGGGTTCACGCCGTAGTTGCGATACAGCTTCATTGTCTCCTCATTCATTTTCTGAGGATTGTCCTTATACTTCTCCTTCAGCTCGGTCATTTTCGGAGTCAGCTTAGACATCCGTTTCATGGTCCGGGTCGATTTCGCGTAGACAGGCCAAATCAGAATTCGAATTGCGATCGTAATTAAAATAATCGCCACCCCGTACATCATCCCGAGGCCGTGCATCCAGTGGAGTGCGGAAGTCAAAACCGATGCGAGTGGTCGAATAGCCCAACCGAATAAAAAGCCAAAAATCGGAATTTGGTCGTAATTCATCGCCAATTCCCGCTCATCATCGAAATCTTTTAGCAACGTATACTGCTTTGGCCCCGTAAAAATCCGATAACGGCGCGTTTCCACGTTCCCGGGATTCATCGAAATGTTCGGCATCGCGAAAGCGGCCTCGATCGCATTAAACTTACTCTTGCTTTCGGGATCGACTCCTTCCAATTGGACGGGGAAGCGTGCGCCCCAAATGCTGCTTGTGCCGGGAGGCGTGGCCTCGTCCAATTTCAGCATCGTCGTGAAAAACTGACCATTCACGCCAGCCCAGTCCGGCGATGAGATCGCTTCAATTATGGAAGGTTTATCCCCGCCTCTACTAAAAAATCCTTTTTTGAATTTATCGACGTTCTTATATTCAAATCCTCCGTCTTTCTCTTTCCAGAAATATCCTAACTGCATCGCCCACTCGCCTTTATGCAAGGGCGCCATCGCCCCCAGGTAAAGATACCAAGCCTCACCAGTCTGGAAGGTTCCTGCGTTGTTGTTCTCGATTGAAATATCGAGATTGACCTCATAGGGGGCCTGTCCTTCGCTTGCGAGGGTGTAGGTCTTTGTGATCGTCAGATTGGCAGCTGTCGTCGTTGTGAATGCCACAGAATCTTCCGTCCTCTCAGAAACCGACCACACCGTTTGATCAAATTGCTTGGGTCCCGATGAAAATGCTCCAATCGGATACTTCGAACTCTCATTGATCACCACTTTCTCGGCGTCTTCATTAAGCTTCAGATTGAAATCCTTGAGCTGAACAGTCGCGATTCCAGCGCCCTGATTCGTAAATTGGTAAACGAGCTTGTCATTCGAAAGCTCAACCGTCTCAACCTTCACTGCGTTGGGATCTATTTCCGGAACGACCGGGGCAGGGGAGCCCTCCTCTGGTGTCACAGCAGGCTCAGGATTGTTCGCTTTATCCTCCTCAGCTTTTCTTGCCGCTTCAACAGCCGCAATTTTCTGCGCCTCATTGTAAGCCTTTGTGTCCTTCTGCTGCTTCCATCCCCACGCGAACAAAAGTCCGGTGCAGATGATTACAGCAATCCAAGATGTGCGGTCCATTTTCACAATAAAAATTCCTTTCGTAAGTCTGTTTGAGCCGATTCTCGGTGGTTCTGATCACGACTCGCGGTTTAATCCTCAGCGTTTTTTGTAGTTGATAAAAGCGCCTTGGTGAGGCTTGCCCCTGATGGATCAGAATTCACATACTCCTCCCAACCGGGCACCGGATCATATCCGACTCCGCCCCAGGGGTTGCAGCTGAGTACACGTTTTATGCCCATCCAGGCACCGCGCACCGAACCATGAACCTTCACTGCGTCAATGAAATACTGCGAACACGTCGGCATGTATCGACACCCGCTCATCGGACCGGTCAAAAAATGAAGCGGTGCGGAAATGAAAACCTGATACAAACGCACCAGAATGACGAGGATCAGCTTCATGATTTCGCACCCTCGTTGAGCTTCGTGTCATCTGCAGCAGCCTCGGCTTTTTCTTTGGGCAAAAACAGGTCAGCCTTGTGGAGCAACCATTTCCACTCCTTTTCCAAACGCTCGGACGAAGCGTTCGCCGCCTGATTGCGAGCAATTACGACCAAATAATACCCTTCGCGAATTTCTGCACCGGTTCTCTGCAAAATTCCACGCATCCGTCGACGGACGGCGTTTCGCACCACGGCATTGCCAATCCGTTTCGTTGTGATGTAGCCGACTTTCATGTGATCGGTTACTCGTTCTTGATCAGAAAGGTATCCCAATACTAAAAAATGGCCCTGAATTGACTTCCCTTCCGTGCGAACTTTCTGAAACTCCCCACGATTCGTGATTCGTCTGGTTCGGGGGAATTTCATGGGCAATGGAGGGCTTCCCGCTCAGAAGCGCAGACACGATCGAACAGGGGGTAGTTCAGTGAACAGGCCCTGTTTGATCGTGAAAAATCGAATTCAATGCGCAAAATCGCACTGAGAAATTATTCGCCGTGCTGCACCGTATGGCGCTTGTACTGCAACTCAGCTCCCTTAGGAATGAGGCGCTTGCGACCTTTTTGGCGGCGGCGCTTGATCAAATCACGTCCTGCCTTCGTTTTCATACGAGCGCGGAACCCGTGCTGATTTTTGCGGGAGCGTTTTGATGGCTGATAAGTGCGTTTCATCGTCTTCTATCTGAGAAATTGTGTTTTCCCTCACTTTTTTGAGAGGCGGAAAAAGTAGAGCGTAAATCCAGCTTGTCAATTCGACGCTTTTCATTGGCTTGCTTTCTGCTACCATCGTTCAGAATCGTGCAAGATCCATCATTTACAGCTCCAATCATGCCGCTCAATCCGAATGTTCGGATTGAGCCTGCCACACTTGATGATCTTCCTCGCCTCGTGGACCTTACGATGGCGCTCTTCGATATGGAGGAAGACTTCAATCCCAATCGCGAAAAACAAGAACGAGGTCTCCGCTGTATTTTGGAGCAGCCCAACCGGGGGCGCATCTTTGTTCTGCGAACCGATTACGAGATCATCGGGATGATCAACATCCAGTTCACCATTTCAACCGCCATGGGAGGATTCGCTCTCCTTTTAGAAGACGTCATTATTCATCCCGATTATCGGAATAATAATTATGGAACGCAGCTTCTAGAATACGTCATCAAATTTGCGAAACGGAAAGATTTTCTCCGCATCACTTTGCTGACAGATAAGATCAGCGCAGAAAGTCAGCGCTTCTTCCAAAAGCTTGGATTTCAGCATTCGCACATGATTCCGATGCGGTTGACGTTCGACGTGTGATCTATTTCGCTCTCTTTTGATTAGTTTTCAGTGAAATTATGGATAAGTAAATTATGTAATTTTAATGAGAATCGTAATTTTCATAGGATCGTGGTGTTACAACATCACAATTTCTCATGAAAGCCGCTAAACGTTCGCTTCCTCTTTCGAAGTCACCTGCTCAACAGGCCTATCTCCAAGGTAATTATAGCAAAGCCATCAATTTGCAGATGGCAATTGTGAGCGACATGATCACTAGCGGAGAAGGGGCCCCTTACTGAACGTAAATTACTCGGACTTTATTTGTATTCTGCGGGCGACTATGGCGCGGCGATTGAAATTCTAAAGTTAATCGAACCTCTTGCTCCCAAAGGTTCTGAGATCCCTGAAAATATTGGAATCATGATGCGACAGAGCGGAAATTTGACCGCTTCAGTTCAATATTTGCTCAAAGCCCACAAAATGGCTCCCGAAAAAGCCAACATTTGCGATGGTTTGGCACACTGCTACGGAAATTTGGGGAAAGACAAAGAATGTCAGCATTTTGGCAGGCTTTCACTCCGGATCAAAGACGCTCCGCAAACGAAGCCCAGGAATGATGAACTGACCGTCGATCAGATTGATCAAATTCAGAAGGTTTGCGGAAAAATGATGAAAGCCATCCGCTATGATCTTTTCGACACGACACCGGTAGAATTGGACGACGAGGCTGAAGGAGTTCGCGACACTAAGCCTGCTTCCGAACGCACAAATTCAGAAGCTGCCGAAGTTGCCCTGCCGGCCTAATGTTTTCCCTTTCATAAGCGATTTTAAAATCCAATCGCATTGATCGTCCTTTCCGCTATTGAATGGGAAAGGATTGACTTCTCTAAAATAAACACCACATTCGCGCCCTCCATGAAACTTTTTCACAAATTTCTGTCCCTCGTTGCGATTACGAGCTTTGCGCTCGCGCCTGCTGCATCTGGTGGCGAAGTGAAAAAGCAGCCTTTGAAAATTGAGCAAGCTGTTCAACTTTTCGAAGAGCAGGAAGAAGATTTCAAAGAATTGAAGCACACCGAAGCCGGGAGACAAAGGGGCGGCGGATTACTAGGTCTTGCGCTCGCCGCCGCCGCAGGATATTACATTTCACAGAACGTGGATAAAGACGACGTCAAAGAGAAGTTGGGCATCTCCAAATAGTAATCGGTTTTCCGTGATTTACTTTTCCACGATCCAATAGGGTATACTCGTCGAACGGATCCTGTTGGATCGTAGAAAAAAATGGCCGAATCGCTCTTTATCACCGGAACGGACACGAACGTCGGGAAAACTTGGGTCTTGTGTAAAATGCTGAAGGCGTTTCGCACGCAGGGGATCGATGCGGTCGGTTTTAAACCAGTCGAGTGTGGCGAAAAACGAACTGACTCGACTGCGATCTTCGAGATTTGTGAGGAAGCTGGAGTGACGATCGATGAAATCAATCCGGTTTGGTTTCAGAAACCGGTCGCGCCTTCCGTGGCAGCGGAAATTGAAGGCCCCAATTGGGATTTGGATCGTGTGTTAGTGACTTTTGAAAAGCTGAAATCCGAACACGACGTCGTTCTCGTGGAGGGCGCTGGCGGTTGGTTGGTTCCGATCGCGGACAATTTTCTTGTCTCTGATTTAGCGTCAAAAATCGGATTGCCGGTTGTCGTAGTTGCCGCAAATCGCCTGGGATGCCTCAATCACACGGCATTGACGGTCCGGCAGATTGCGTGGGATGGTTTGGCCTGTCGCAGCGTAATTTTGAATGATCTGCCCGAAGATGAGGACGACGGATCGCGCGCGGGAAATCAAGCCGCGCTGAAATCGTTGATCTCGGTTCCGATCCTGAAATTAGACGACATCAAGTCGGCCGTTTGAATCGGCGAACGTCTCTTCTTTCACGCCGAGCTCTTCCAGCATCCGCAGATAGAGATTACACATCGGAGTGTCTTTTCCGAGATTGATGTGATGTCCGGGTTTCAAGCCTCCGCCGCCTCGTCCGGCTAGAATAATCGGCAAATCGTTGTGTCGATGGCGATTTCCATCCGACAATCCGCCACCCCAAAGGACCATTGAATGATCGAGCAGAGATTTTCCGTCGGCTTCTTTTACTTCGGACATTTTCTCCAAATAATAGGCAAGCTGGCGCGAATAAAATTCGTCGATTTTGGCGATTTTCGTGAGTTTTTCAGCGTTATCCTGGTGGTGCGACAGCGAGTGATGGCCTTCGGGAACTCCAATGTCGCTGAAGCTGCGATTTGAGCCATCGTGTGCGAGTGCGAATGTGGAAACCCGTGTGGAATCGGTCTGAAACGCGAGAATCTGCATATCCATCAGAATTCGGATGTGATCCTCGAATTTTGATGGAACTCCTGCCGGAGCATCACGATTTGGATCAGGCAGCCCGAATTTTTCTGCTTTCTCAATACGCTGCTCGATTTCGCGAACGCCGGTTAGATATTCATCGAGTTTTTGCTGATCGTTGCGGCCCATCTGGCGATGAAGGGATTTGGCTTCGTCATTTACAAAATCCAAAATCGATTTTCGCATCGCGTTGCGTCGTTCACGATTCTTTTCTCGTTCTTCGCCTTTTCCACTGCCGAACAGCCGCTCAAAAACGAGTCGGGGGTTGGATTCCGGCGCGACCGGTTGAGTGGCGCTTCTCCAACTGAGGTTGAATTGATACGCACAGGAATAGCCCGAATCACAAACTCCCGATTTGCGAACTCCTTCCGTTGAAAGCTCCAGAGAGCTGAAACGGGTGTGGTCACTGAGAGCCGCCGCGGCAACTTGGTCCATCGAAATTCCCAGCTGGATGTCTGCACCGGCAGTTTTGCGTGGTCGAACGCCCGTGAGGTAGCTCGCGTTTGCTCGTGCGTGATCGCCCCCGCCATCGGGCCCGGCCGTGCCGTTTCTTTGCTCAAGACCTTCGATGATTGTGAAGTCGTTGCGAAATTTTTCGACCGGTTTCAAACTCGGGCTGAATTGATAATCGGTCCCGGTTCCGCTCACCTTCCATTTTTCCAAATTGACCCCGTTAGGCAAGTATAACGCGGCCATGCGGCGGGGGATTTCGATCCTGGCAGCAGGAGTAGCAGCGGCAAACGTCTCAAAAACCGGCAGGCCAATGGTGGCTCCGATTCCCTGAAGAAATGTTCGTCTGTTGGTCGTCATTACAAAGAATACGACGCTGGGAACGAGAAAGAAACTGGCGCGTAAGAGCGGGAATCGGTATTATTCGTGCCGGAGGGCATCAACAGGATTCATCCCCGCCGCGCGGATCGCCGGATAAATTCCAAAAATGACCCCGGTGAGAACCGAGATGGAAAACGCCAGGGTTGGCGCCCAAATTTGCGTAATCGTCATCATGTTCGCGAAGCGCTCAATGATCAGCGGGACAGCCATTCCAACTACAACTCCAATTAAACCGCCAGCGCCGGAAAGCAGGATCGTTTCAATGAGAAATTGCATGACGATGTCGCGTTGTTTGGCTCCCATCGCGCGACGAATTCCGATTTCTCGAGTTCGCTCGGTAACAGTCGCCAGCATGATGTTCATGATGCCAATTCCACCCACGAGAAGGGAAATGGCAGCGATCGAACCGAGAACGATGTTGAAGATTTGCTTGGTGCGCTCAGCACGCCGCAACAATTCCAGCCGGACTGTCATTTTGTAGTCCACATCTTCGTGGTTCCGTTTCAATATGTGACGAATCGCTTCGGCAGCGGGAACGACTTGGTCCGCATCTCCGATTTTGATTGTAACCTCGTGGAAGTCCACTTTTTCAGCTTCAAATGAGCCAGAGCGGTATTTGAAAAGCACTTCTCCGAATCGATCAATCAGCGTGGAAAGCGGAATCATAGCCTCCATTGGCAATTCGCTTTCGTCTCCGCTTGGTTTTTTGACGGTCGCATCTCCCTTGCCGCCCAGTTGATCGGAATCTGCTCCCGAAGCTTTGGTTTCAATGATCCCAACGACTCGGAAATAATTGCGTTGCAGTCGAATTTCTTTGCCAACCGGGCTGCTCAGCGGGAAGAGTTTACGGGCAAGTTCTTCGTTGATCACGCAAACCGGATCGCGACCTTTCATTTCGATTTGGGTGAAAAATCGGCCTTTCAAAAGCCGCCGATTTCGCATTTCTGGATACCAGGGAACAGTTCCAAGCAAGGTGGCATCGACCGATAACGATTGATGCCACAAAAAGTCTTTGATTCGGCGGCCGGGAACTGCGATTTCGACGCCGGGAATGGTGGCGCGGATCTGATCGAGATCACGATAGGTGATACCGTATTCGAGAACGAGTGAGCGCTCCTGCTCGCCAGCGGTTTTGGTGTTGGTTGGCTTTTCGCTCGTTAAAATGATGTTTTGCGAGCCCAGATTTTTGATCTGCTGCTGTGCTTCATAGCTTGCTCCTTCGCCGATTGCGAGCATGGCAATCACCGACGCGACACCAAAAACGATTCCCATTGCTGTCAGCAGAGATCGTAGTTTGTGCATCCACAGACTCTTCATCCCCAATACGATGGAGCGTTTTAAGCGCCACGGGGAGAACAGTTGGAGAATCTGGATAGGAGAATTGAACATCGGGCTGATTATTTAGCGGCCTCCGTTTTTCGTGCAGGCGGCGCTTTTCCATCCTCACCCATCGTATCAAAGCCGACCTCACCATCTTTTAAGCGAATGACCCGTGGCGTGCGTTCTGCCATTTCCTCGTCATGGGTGATCATGATCAGCGTCTTTCCTTCCGTATTGAGATCGTCGAAAATTTTCAGGATATCGCCGCCGGACTTTGAATCGAGATTCCCCGTTGCTTCGTCCGCAAGAATCACCGCTGGATCATTCGCCAGAGCGCGGGCGATCGCGACGCGTTGCTGTTGTCCGCCTGAAAGCTCTGTCGGCCGATGATCAAGCCGATCGCCCAGCCCGACTTGATCAGCAAGGTGCGCCGCACGCGCGTGAGATTCCGCTTCAGGCATTCCCTGATAATAGAGGGGCACTTCAATATTTTCGACGACGCTGAGCTGCTGGATCAAATTGTAGCTTTGAAAAATGAAACCGAGACGCTTTCCGCGAACTTTCGATAGATCATCGTCTGCCAGCTCCGAGACATCTTTTCCTTCGAGCAAATAATCGCCAATCGTCGGCTGATCGAGACATCCCAGAATATTTAACAGCGTCGATTTCCCGCAGCCCGAGGGGCCGAGAATCGAGATGTAATCGCCTTCAAAAACCGTCAGTGAGATTCCCCGAAGCGCTTTCACGAGAATGCTGCCCATCTGGTAATGCTTCTCCACATCTCGGAGTTCGATGATGGGACGTCGGTTCGGGGAAAGTGAAGACATGCGGGGTGAACCGAAAATTTAAGCACAATCCTACGCTGCGCAAGGAGGCTGCGGGCGGGAACGCGTGAGGGGAGACCCTAAAATTACTCTGGAATGGTGAATTCCACCTTTTGATCAGCATTGAACATGTTGCCGCCGGTTTTTCCATCGGCTCCGAGCGATGAAATCGTGATCGCGCGGCCTTCCGCTGAAAAAATGAAGGGCTCACCTTTGTGATCGTTCGTTTGCTCTTCAGGAAGATCCAAATCTGCAAGCGAAGCAGGAATTTTCCCGTTCGTTTTTGACCAATCAATCACCGTTGTTTCGAGCGCGTTGAGCCGCGAAATCATCGTCGCGACAGGACTCGGGCCGAGCTGACCAAATTTTAGATAGATGAAGGCAACTGCTGCGATCAGAATCACCAATGCGAGAATCGTTTTCTTTTCCTGAGTCATGTTCAGGGGAGTCGGTAGCCTGTCCCGCCGGAATTGCAAGGTGAGCAGATTTACGATCCGATAGGGTTGGTTGAATGAATCAACCCTATCAGTGCAGAGAACTAGGTTTGGGACGATTTTGCTGCCCAAATTCAGCTTCGATTTGCCTGTTTGAGATGGGTCAGGTAGCGGCCAGCTCCAGATTCGCCATGCGAATCAGATTGAATGTTGCGCCGGTAAAATACGCCTCACTCTGAACTTTACTTTCCCCTCGATAACGAGTCTTTCAAAAGATGCCCACAGTTTTCATCCAACCGAAGATCTCCTCGATCCGCTTGCGGATGCGCTGGCTGGTTTCGTAGCCTCGTGAACTTGTGGTATGGCCATCCAACCTGGGCGTCGTTCGGTTTTTCACCTCTGCAACATGTGGTTTGGTTCGCCGTTTCCGGCAACCGCTCACGAACGCTTTGGTGTGATACCCCTTGTCCGCCCCGAGCGTTTCAACGCGCCCATGTCTGCGACTTTCGATCCGCTCGATTTGCTCTAAAGCCATCGCGGGCTCCTGTGTGGTGACTGGATTGTAAACGGCGATTTCGCTGAGCAATCCGTTGCGATTTTCCATCACCCCGTGCAGACCAAAACACATTTTAGCCTCTTTGTAGGGGCCTTTTCGATACAGCACCGACTCCGGATCCGTCCGGCTCCGGTGCGTTTTATTGCTGCGCTTTTCCCCTTTGAAATCCACATCGGGATTGCTCGGTTTAAACCCGTTGCTGTCACAGCCGTCGGTATCTCGATCATTGTCATCGCCGTCGAGATCTTCATCTTTGGGACGAAAGCTTTTCACGCTTGCCCACGCCTCGATCAACGTGCCATCGGCGCTGAAGTGTTCATCACTGGCCCAGTTTTCCTCACGCGAGAGTTGGTAAACTTCCGCGAAAAAAGCTGCGGCGATTGGCTCAGCAAAAAGGCGATCATAATTTTTGCTAAAGGTGCTGTGATTGAAGGTTCCCTCCTCCAGATCGCGATCAAGGAACCACTGCCACATCAGATTGTAGGCGAGTTGTTCGGCGAAAAGCCGTTCGCTCCGGACTGAGAAAAGCGCCATCAAAATCTTGGCTTTAAACAACTGCTCTGGCGGGATGCTGGGGCGTCCGGTTGTTTGGCTGTAAAACGCCTCGAACCTGGAACTGAACCGACGCAACACCTCATCGACCCGTCGCTTGATTGCCCGAATCGGATGCCGCTTCGGGATCAAGCTCTCTAAATTACAAATCGTCAGAAACTCAGGTTGGCCGTTGCTCTTTCCTCGCATCTCACATTTTATCCATGAAAAACGCCTTGGCTACTTTTTCAACACCCTGCTATTGGATCGTAGAAAGGCTGATCTAATTTCGGCAAGGGCTGCTCAATGCGGCGTTCGAACTTTTTGTGGAATTAGCCGTCACAATGTATTCCTAACATGCCAGCTAGGGCTGTCGGCTTTGTTTTGTAACAAAAACAGCCGACAGCACAGTATTTCCCCTCCTCGTGGGCTGGTTTCCCCTTGTTTCTCATGAGGAAAAGGAGACCTCGCTTCTGATGTTTACGTCGGAAGTGGGTTTTTTTTTATGAAATTCGTTGTCTTGTCCGCTAAAGCCGAACCTACATTCCGCACCATATTATTGGAGGCTATTGATCAGACCTTATTTGATCGTTTTTGAGAAGGAAATAACAGCGAATTGATCGCCGGGATCAGTCCAAATGATCGACCTCAAGTTGGCCGGGGCGAACTTGCTCTTCTTCGACATCAACGCGATGAATCCAAACGCTTTGCACCAAGCCGAGCATGGACATGACGGTGACCACAAAGGTTCCCCCGTAGCTGATCAAAGGCAGTGGAATACCCGTGATCGGCATGATGAGGAGGTTCATTCCGATATTCTGAAAAATGTGGGACAACATCAGCGTTAAAACGCCAACCACTATGAGTCGTCCGAGCATATCTCGACTGTAAAACGCGACAAACAGGCAAAGCAAAAGCATCACGAGGAATCCGGACATCATCATGAGAGATCCGCGAAACCCGTGCTCCTCGGCAAGAACCGCAAAAATAAAGTCATTGTTCGCTGTCTTGT
>ERZ887942.1673-NODE-1673-length-14788-cov-5.868934_pt1 | contig 14788 bp, 10 predicted proteins | sample MGYA00521099_ERZ887942 | MGnify/ENA primary metagenome ERZ887942 (study PRJEB32303, sample SAMEA104408605) | aquatic metagenome | biome: Brackish water; feature: Pelagic; material: water | place: Baltic Sea | collected 2014-06-07T06:48:00 | depth 16,251 m ... | reverse complement strand
GAACTGAACGCCGCGGATCTGAAGGCGACTCACGGCAGCGAGATAAAGCCCTACCGGAGTGTCGATGAAATGTGGGCTGATCCGGAACTGGATGCCGTTTCTATTACTTCTTATCCCGTTCAACACAAAGAACAAGCCATCGCTGCAGCACAGGCAGGAAAACATATTATTATAGAGAAGCCACTCGCAATGACATTGGAAGATTGCCGCGAGGTTCAATCAGCCGTCGAAGAAGCTGGCGTGAAGGTGTGCGTTTGTTTCGAAGTGCGATGGATTAGCCAGTTTCAATCGACTAAAAAGATCATTGAAGAAGGACTGATCGGCGACATTCACTACGGAGAGGTCGATTACTACCACGGCATAGGTCCTTGGTACAACCCTTACCGCTGGAACATCAAAAAGGAAAACGGCGGTAGTAGTTTATTGTCCGCCGGATGCCATGCCCTCGACGCCTTGTTGATGTGCATGGGAACCGATGTGACGTCCGTATCTTCCATGGCGTCGCAGTCGAGCCACGAGATATTCGCCAAGTATGAATACCCGACCACCGCTGTTACATTGCTTCAGTTTGAAAGTGGCAAAGTTGGAAAGGTGGCTTCGGTTATCGATTGTTTTCAACCCTACTATTTCCATACCCATCTGGTCGGTAGCGAGGGCAGTTTACTGGACAATAAACTCTACTCTAACAAACTTCACATGCGTGACAAAAAGTGGGCACAACTCCCCATGGCCATGGCGGACTCGGGCGACGTTGCCGATCATCCTTACCAGGCACAGTTCCAAGCGTTCTTCGATGCGCTCGACAAAGGGGAAGACATGCCACTCACATCCCTCAAGGACGCCATGAACACCTTCGAGGTCGTTTTCGCTGCGGATCTATCGGCAGCAGAACGACGCTCAGTAACTCTGGACGAAATCCGCAATTCTTAAAGCAGCATTATGAACAAATCCGCTTTAGCCGTATTTGCCCACCCAGATGACATTGAGTTCGTAGCAGCAGGGACGCTTCTACTGCTCAAAGAGCAGGGCTGGACCATCCACTACATGAATCTCTCCGGCGGAGACCTGGGGAGTCTCGAATACGATCGTGAAGACACCCGCAGAATTCGCACTCAAGAAGGCCGGGATGCTGCAAAGATATTGGGAGCCACCTTCCACGAACCCGTTTGCAACGATTTGCAAATTCTTTATAGCCTGGAAACGATTCGTAAGATCGCTGCTGTGGTGAGAGAAGCGAATCCAAGCATCGTTCTGACTCACGCATTAAGCGACTATATGATAGACCACGAAAACACTGCTCGACTCACACTGTCAGCGGCCTTCGTGAAAGGCATGACCAACTACGAAACGGACCCTGCCCGCCCAGCAGTGGAAAACGATGTCACCGTCTATCATGCAATGCCCCATGGCCTTCAGACTCCCATGCGCCAACAAGTACGGGCCGGTCTTTACGTGAACACCACTTCGGTTCACTCGGTCAAGCGCGAGGCGCTGGCGGAACACCAAAGCCAAAAGAATTTCCTAGATGTTACTCAGGGTATGGATTCGTATCTGGTAGCTATGGATGAATTCTCCCATGCAGTAGGAACTCTGTCAGGAAACTACCAATACGCTGAAGGCTGGCGACGCCATCTCCACCTCGGCTACAGCGGGACTGAGCAAGACCCGATGGCGGAGGTTTTGAAGGACTACAGTCATATTGACGAAATCTATGAAGAATCCCTGAAAACCCCTCAATAGACATGCCAAGAAAGTTCAGTCGCATAGCTCCCGATTGGTGGGACTACTCCACACTCGATAGCGAACTCATCCAAGAGGCCGCAAAACTGAGCGCGAAGGAGCTCAAGGCTCTCAGCCGCCCGGGATTTTCGATTCACTTTCATCATACGCTGGAAGACTTTTATTTAGCGGAAGCGCTTGAATATATTCACGCCTGGAAAGGCGCGACGGCTGACAATCCAGTCGGGATCTGCGGCCCTATCGGCCCCACTGAGCAACTACCGCTGGTGGCAAGACTGGTGAACGAGCTCGGCATCTCCCTCAAGCACGCTCATTTCTGGGGTATGGACGAGTGGTATGATGACTCAACCGGCGCGGAAGTTGCAACGTCTCACCCTCTGTCCTTCGAAAGAGCTGATCGCGAGCTTTGCTTCGATCGTATTGACCACCAACTGGCTATGCCCGAAGAGAATCTCCATTTCCCCAAGGGCGATGTATCTGCGTATTCAGACAGCTGGCACCAAGGGGTGCGTTGCGCAGTGATGCAAGGCGGTCAAGGCGAAGTAAAACACTGGGCATTCAACGATCCACTTAAACGCGAAGGCAACTGGATCGACGCTCCTCCTCCACCTGAAGTCTACAGACAGCTAGGTACCCGTGTCGTAGAGTTACACCCGATCACACTTTCCCAGAATGCCCGCACGTCCGGTGGCGGCAACATCACCATGGTTCCTCAACGGGCGATCACAGTTGGCCCCGCCGAAACCTGGTTAGCAGACAAAGTCTCCATCTGGCACGCTGGCACGCATGATAATCCGCTAGGGCAACGATTGACAGCTCTCATGATATCCAAAGGTATCGCTGATTCTGCGGTACCGATGTCCCTGCTGGCCGATCATCCCAATGTAGAGTTTCATTACTACTCAGGTGGCTTGGGAAGCTGCGACGTGGAAATGCATTGAGGCTCAACCCTGGTGACCTTCAAAGAGTTGCAGCAGCACTAGTCCTCCCTAGAAAAGCTTACCAATCACCTTATCCGCGGTTAACCCGGCAAGAACGATCGAGACGCAGAATCCTAAAACGGCCAGGCCCAGAATCAAGCGGGGGACTTTGAGGGTTCCAGTAAGCTCTTTTCGAGTGCCCAGGTAGATCAACGCGGCTGCCAGAGCCGGAATCCCAAGAACCGTAAGTGCCTGCGCAAATGTGATCAGCAACACCGTGCTACCCTCTTTCGCCAAGGACATCACAGCCACGATCATCCCAACGAGTAACGCCACTGCCGTCAAATGGACGGGCCAGCGATCTCCTAGTTTTGAACCCTTACCGAGCGAGTCGGACATAACCGTACCGCCAATCAGAGCGTTCACCAGAAAAGAGCTCAGTGCACCCGCCAAGATACCCCCGGAAAATATGATTTTAGCCCAGGGGCCGAACAGCGGCTCAAGCTGCCGTGCGACATCCCCCACCGAAGCAAGTGTCACCGGAGTTGGATCGCCGTAGAAAACTCGCCACGCAGTGAGAAGAATCAGTGCCGTCAACACACCTAAGACTGAAATACTCACGACTGAATCTGTTACCCCTCGCCGCACCTCTTGAAGCCCCCACCCTTTTTCTTTGACGAGGTAGGCCTGATAAAAGGCTCCCGCTACGGAAAACGTAGTTCCAATCATTGCAAGCAAAGGGAGCAAGTCCTGGTTACCGGTTGAGGAAACGGGTTCGAACTCCCGAGGACTAAATATCGCCACTAGAAAGTTGATAAGAAATGCCAGACTCATTAACCCGATTAGAATCTTCATCATAGATTCAACGAATCGATACAGATCCCGCATGAGATATAAACAAGCCAGAATCAGCAGATTAAACCCTACTAATATCGATACTCGCAGCGGTGCCGAAAGCGTCTCTGACGTGATCATCGGTTCCAGTCCACCAATCAAAGCGATGTTATTGGATGACTGAAACAAGGCGACTAGCGTAAATAAAATGAGCCCAATTATAACCGTTACCGGGCGGCCTAAACGTATAGCCAATTCATCGCAGAGACTGTTCTCGTATACAGCGCCCAATCGGGCCGATAAGGCGACCATCGCGATCATCAAAATGGCTGCTCCGATTACTACCGGTAAGCCGAGCAAGCCAAAGGAAGCCCCCACCTTCGAACTCGTTAATATAGACCCCGGGCCCAGAACTACAGCAGCGACAATAAGAGCTGGTCCAATCGATTTAAAAAGGCGGTTCATCAAGCCGTGACTTTAGATACAAGGCTTTCCAGCCGAGCAGCATACTCCACCCACACACGACGGGCTTCTCCCGATTCGTCTATGTCCTGCCCCGCGTGGATGGCAGCTTTCATATGCGGTTCGATCGATAACCAGCCATCATAACCACTCACGTAAAGATCTTGCAGAATACGTTCCTGCACAGTGTCTTCGTCCACATGACAGGTCACATAATCTGTCCCAGCAGCCCCCGGCTTTGCGGCCTTGATGTGCACATGCGCGATATGCGCCTTACAGGCCTCGTAATAATCCCATGTTACCTGAGTTGTGTTATCGTGCAGACTGTTGTTTCCTGTATCGAAGATCAGCTTGAACACGGGACTGTCCACGGCATCAACCAATTCAAGAAATCCTTTAGCTGATTCCCCATAGCCCGCACAATTTTCATGGCCCAGAATAATACCTTCACTCTCGGCGATCTTCGAAAGCTCCCGAATCCGCCGAACTGTTTCCGCCTTCCATGCTTCATCCGTAAGAGGTGTATAGCCAGAATTCGGATACGACATAATTCTAAGAAACTGGCAGTCCGCCTGTCGCATACGTGGGGCTACTCGTTTGAGTTCCGCCAGATCCAACTCGAAATCAGTATTGATCGCTCGGGCCCAGTTTCCGATTTGTCCTCCGAAGCCAACGACGGAGATATTCGAATCCTGCAACGTATCCCAGGTTCCTTTCCACTCATCATCTGACTGATCACAGACATTTTTTCCGTCAACCAGTCTTAACTCGATGGCCGACCAACCGACCTCCTTTAAAGTGGCAATCTGACCCACCAGTGATTTCTCTGCTTCGTCCGCAAATCCGGTAAATTGAAAAGGCATAACTCGAATGTGTAGAATGAACGACCGGTATCAACTGTATTCACTCCGGAAGGTTTGGTTCGAACTTGCCTAAGCCTGCGCCACCCTTTGTCATTTCAGAAACCCTATGAAACAGTTACTACGCATTCCACTTCTAGTTCTTTTAACCATCCTGACGCCGCTACTCGCGACGGCTGACGATCGCCCGAATTTTATGATCATCATGCTGGATGATGCGGGCTGGACCGACTTAAGCTCCTACGGGAGCCGTATTCAAACGCCCCACATGGACGGTCTTGCCGAACAGGGCATGCGCTTTACCGACTGCCATTCCGCGGCTCCTAACTGCTCACCATCCCGGATTGGCATGCTGACAGGACGCAGTCCCATACGAGCCGGTATTTTTAACTTCCTCAACGCAGGAACTCCCATGCATCTTCAGGCTAACGAAGTAACCCTGCCCAACCTGCTCCAAGATGCGGGTTATGCAACTGGACACTTCGGCAAGTGGCACGTGAGCCGCCTTAATTCTGAGCAAGCTCAACCGGAAGACCACGGCTACGATTATTACCTGGGAACCGACAACAACGCCGAGCCGAGTCACTTGAATCCCGAGAACTTTGTCCGCAATGGAATCGAACTTGGAATGATCAAAGGCTACTCCTGTGACATCGTAGCAGACGAAGCGATTGGCTGGTTAAAAGCTCACGTCTCAGAAGAAGAGAAACAACCATTTTTCACAACCGTATGGTTTCACGAACCGCACGAGAGAATCGCATCTCCACCAGATCTGGTAGACGAGTATAAAGATCGCCATCCGGAAATCAAAAAACGCGAAGCCGAATACTTGGCGAATGTTGCGAACGCTGACCAAGCTGTCGGCAGAATATTGGCAACACTGGAGCATCTTAATCTCGACGAAAATACCGTGATTTTCTTCACCTCAGACAACGGCGGTCTAAATGATTTTTCCAACGCCGGGTTACGGGGCAAGAAATCCAATGTGTGGGAAGGCGGGCATCGGGTCCCCGGTATCTTCAGATGGCCGGGAAAGATCACGGCGGGAACCGTCTCGAATGACACCATTGGGTTCGTAGACCTTCTGCCGACCTTTTGTGAGATGGCAGGCGTAAAACTGCCAAAAGGAAGAACACTCGATGGAATTAGCATCGTGGATCACCTTACTAACGATCAGCCCATTAAGCGGGAAGATCCTCTATTTTGGTTCTTCTACCGAGTAAATCCCTCAATGGCATTTCGCCAAGGCGATTGGGTCCTGATTTCCAACACATCCGATAGCCAACGGCCAAAAACCCACGCTATCTCGAAAGAGGACCTTCCAATCATCAAGTCAGCCACCTTAACGGACTTTCAACTGTTTAACCTCAAAACGGACCTGGATCAAACGAACAACGTAATCGATGACAACCCAGAACAGTTCGAGAAGATGAAGAAGCAGATGATGAAAGTTCATCGCGACATCGTAACCGAAGGTGAGCACTGGGATCTACCCGTTCAGAATACGCGTAAAAAACCGATCGGTACCTAATCGTAGCCCAGTGTTATCCTGATCTTTATCGTAATCGTAATCTGAACAGTTAAACGACTGAAGCTGCGCTCAATGTTTCGATCTGGATTACGATAACGAACAAGATTTAAAGATTCAAGTAGCCCAAACGGCGATTCACATCGGAGCGCTCTTCTTTACGCCACGCGGCTGGAAAGATCTCCGGATCAATATCGAAGTGCCAGCCCTTGAGGTCTTTGAGCAGCACTACGGTGTTGAGCGTTAGGAACGCTTCCACTTCATTCGTAGCGTTTGCGAGAACCTCTACAATCACAGCTTCCGGGTCTTGCTCACGAATCAGGCCCAAGAACTCCGCCGCCCGCACGCGCACTAGATTCTCTGGGTCGTTGGCCGCCATGGACTTCGCTTTCTTAGTGAACGACTTTGCATCGTCGCCGAAACTGCTGCACACGATGAGCCCCCAATAACGGGCCCAGGGATCTTCTGAATTAAGCGCTTCGCGAATACCTTTCCGCGCTTTGCTAAACTTGACTAAACTAAGATCGGCGACGTCAACCAAGTCGGCAATGCGTACGCTGTTGGCTTCACCGAATGCAACTGGGTTACTGAAAGCATTGTCGTAGAGGTAGCTTTCTGGAAACATACTGAGGTCGTTGATCGACTTCACTTTGCTCGCTAGCCGCTTGCGCATATCCTTCAGCACCGACGCATATTTCGGATCACCAGCAAGGTTGTTTACTTCGTAAGGATCGGCCTCCACATCGAAAAGCTGTTCGGCAGCACGTGGCTCAAAAAACTGACGTTGGAACTCGTTGAGTTTTCCGGCCTGAAAAAGATCCCACCACTCCTGGTAGGCCAACATCCGATAGCGATACTGGTTCCACAATCCGTCGAAATTGAACGGCTGGTAATTGCGCATGTAGGTGTATTTTCCTTTTCGCAAGGTCCGCACCGGATCATATTTCTCATCCATACGATCGGCATAACCAAACGATTCATCACGCTGGTTAACTTCTGCAATAGCTACGTTTTTTCCTAGAAACGGTTTCCCGTCCATGTGCGCTGGTACTGGCAGTCCAGCAAGATTGAGGAGGGTCGGCGCGAAATCAATAAAGCTAACAAAACCGTCTATTCGAGATCCGAGATCTGCATCCACCAGGTGTTTCCAGTTTTTAGGTACGTAAACGACTAGGGGAACATGAAGCCCCGTATCGTAAGCATAACCTTTACCGCGGGGAAGAACGCCACCGTGATCGCCATAATAGAAGATAAAAGTGTCATCCAAAACCCCATCTTCCTTGAGCATCTCAATGAACTGGCCGTGGTAATCGTCGACTTTCTTGTGGTTATCCAGGTACCGAGCATGCGTGTATCGAAAAGTCGGCGTGTCGGGAAAGAATGGAAACAGTGTCACTGAGTCCGATGAGTTTTTGTTCTTCACCGTAGCCATCTCTTCAGCCGAGAAATGGAGGCTACTCTCGTGGGTCAAGGTGGTGTTTTGCACGTGGAAAAACGGCTGACCAGATTTTCGATTACGCCATGTTGCTTTAGCGGAAGATTCATCCCAACCCCCTTTATCGATTACGTTATAATCCTCCTTTGAATTATTAGTCGTATAATAACCGGCCTCACGCAGATACCAGGGATACATGCGTCCACCTTCTGGCATAGGCACCATCTTTGAACGCCGGTGAAACTGTGCTCCGATGCGCGGTGCATAGGCCCCCGTCAGTAGGGTCGTTCGCGCGACGGAGCAAACTGGCGCATTCGAGAACGCATGGTTAAACACGAGTCCATGATCTGCCAGTGCCTCGATGTTTGGCATAGAAGCACCATTCTCATTATAGAGTTTGACGTAATGGACTGAGTTATCTTCCGACGTCAGCCAAACAATATTCGGACGATCTGCCGCGAAGAGGCATACAGGAAACCAGGCAAACAGAGTAAGTAATCTTAGGGATTTGTTCATAGAAATTGAGTAATACGTTTAAAACTAGTTTCCACTCGACGCTCTCTGCGAGGGCAAAAGCTACAGGCGGCCATGATTTTTGCGGCGAGTAAGAGGAAACTAGTCACTTGGCATTCGGGTGTATTCGAGGATCTCCATGAGACGGGTAGCTTCTCCCCATTCGCCATTACAGATACCAGCATTGAAACAACAGTTATCAGGGAAATTAGTTGTTTTTTGGAAGTCCTAGGGCAGCGATTGTATCTCTCAAAGATTGTCAAATGACAGGGCGGATTCCACAACGATTCAAGCCTAAGGAAGAAAATAGACTGAGTCCTATTTAAAAATCGAATTTGCACGGCATTTGGAGCTTTTAAGGAACCCGATACCCTTTACTTTTACTAGCCATATGAGGAAGAAAATTACCCTAATTGGAGCCGGTTCCGTAGTATTCGCCAAGAAGCTAATCGGCGATATCCTTCAATTTCCCGAGCTATCGGACTGCGAAGTCTGTGTCATGGACATCAATCCCCAACGGCTCAAAGTCGCCGAAGCCATGACTCGAAAGTCCGTCGATTTCCTGAAGGCAGGAGCTTTGGTCACTGCAACCACCGATCGCACTGCCGCCATCCGAGGCGCTCACTACGTTATCTGCACGATTCAAGTAGGTGGCTACGAACCTTCAACCGTTGTAGACTTTGAAATTCCAGCCAAGTACGGACTCCAACAAACGATTGGCGACACATTGGGAGTCGGGGGCGTTTTTCGTGCTTTAAGGACTATTCCTCCCATCTTGGAAATATCCCGTGATATCGCTTCTGTCGCCCACCCCGATTGCTTGTTTCTCAACTACAGCAATCCGATGGCGATGAACTGCTGGGCCCTCGATCGAGAAACCGGAATTCCACATATCGGCCTCTGTCACTCGGTTCAACATACCTCACAAGCTCTAGCGAGTTACACCGGATTGGACATTGGAGATGTCACTTACAAGGTCGCCGGTATTAACCACATGGCGTTCTTCCTCGATTTTAAATACAAGGGTCAGGACGCCTACCCTCTCTTATTCAAGGCACTCGAAGATCCCGCGATTGCGATCAAAGACAAAGTGCGTTTCGAAATGATGCGCCGCCTCGGTTACTTCGTGACCGAATCGAGCGAACACCAGAGTGAGTATGTGCCCTATTTCATTCACCATGGTGAACACATCATCGATGAGTTTCTGATTCCAATCGATGAATACCGACGTCGCTGCGAAGCCATCATCGCAACCTGGCAACAGGAAGAAAAAGACCTGCTTGGTGAGGGCGACGGCAAGTCCTTCGAAGTCGCTCCCCAGTCTCAAGAATATGGTTCCTATATCATCCACGCACGTGAAGCCAATGAGCCGACTGTGGTTTATGGCAACGTCCCTAACAACGGACTCATAACCAATCTACCCGACGGCTGCTGCGTCGAACTTCCCGTGCTGGTTGATTCGAACGGCCTTCAACCCACCTACATTGGAGACTTGCCTCCGCAACTCGCATCCATCTGCCGCACCAACATCAATGTGCAGGAACTCACGGTCGAAGCGGCGCTCACCAAAAAACGAGAACACATCTACCAGGCGGTGATGATGGATCCGCATACGGCAGCGACGCTCACACTCGACAAGATCTGGGCCATGTGCGACGAAATGATCGATGCGCATCAAAAAGATGGATACATGGAAGAGTACCAATCAGTAATCAAAAATACGGGACGCGCGTATAAGGGAACTGGTGATCGCGTGATCGCGACGCTGGATACCGGATCTATATTTTCATTTGACGCCGGCGCCACAAACGAGCTCCTACTCAAGGTCGACAATCCCACTGGCGAGGACTTAACAATAACCGTTCAGGTTGCCTCGTCCAATAGCGCGGTAACAGCCAACTCAGCCGATGTAAAGGTTCCCGCCAACACCACCACATTAATGAACGTCCCGATTTCCCTCTCCCAAGCTGTTTGCGAACCCATAGATTTCTCTCTCAGCACCGACCAAGCCCACATCCTATGTCGAGGCGTAAAAATAGGCCCACGCAAAGTGCTGGAAACAGATGACCGAGGCCGCTCCGTCATTCAGCTAAATCTGGGCGTTGAGACCGCCGCAACTGGGACTATTTATCGCGAGGGAGAAAGCCTGGTTGTTGATTTCAACGTGCATGACTCAGATATCAAACCAGCGGTCAGCAGTGTCCTTGGTGTGATGGCTGGTTCAGCCCTCGAGATAAGTATGGCTGCGGACGATCATGCTGCCGTTCGTACCGTAAACATCATTCCTGGCAAACGCGGACTGGAGGCGGAGGCAGCGCTTTTCAACAATTTAGATAAACCGATTTCAACTGGTTCGGTTCAACAGACTTCTACCTTAATGGACTACCAGATCCACGCTGAAATTCCTCTCAAAGAATTCGACATAGAGGGCCCCATTGACTCCGCTCTAATAGACATCCGTGCCTCGTTGAGTGCACTGGGCGACGCCCACTCCGGCGGGTCCACCATGCTTAGTGGTCAAAGTGGAAGACAGAGCAGCTTACCCTGCTTTCTTAAAATATCGCTCTGAGATAATTTCAATCCAGTTCTCTAAAGCACTACACAGACGGGAATCACTGCGATCTCCTCCCGATTTAATCAGGGGACCTGCTTTCGTCGCCGGGTGACGGACTCACCTCCGATTCCCCAATTGTCGGTATCGACCTCATCAATGATAACAACGGTGGTGGCGGGGTTCTTTCCAAGTACATCAACCAGTAGTTGAGTCGCGCCCTGGATGAGTTGTGCTTTTTTATCGGCCGTTACGCCGTCAGAAGTGATCTTTATATTTACGAGTGGCATAGTAAAACAGTGGATTCATTTAGATAATTAAGGGTCACTTCCAAACCTGTCGATCAATGATTTCTTGATGACAACCGAAAGCACCTTCTAGGAGTGCCAAATGGTTTTTAGCCACTTGTATTTCCGCAAAGCCCAATTTGCAGGGCCAAATGACAATTTGCTTGGCATGTCCCACCTCTGCTCGACGATCCAGATATTCGAGCGGTTTGCATTTTCGTAAAAGAACTCAAAAGAATCAGCACTTGCAGCATTTCTTTCGAGACTTCTGTCGTGTCGCAACCATCCTCAAATCTCTAGCTAATCATGAATTCGGATCCGCACACCAAGACTCCCAAATTGGGCGAAATAGAAAGGCCACAAGATATGCCACTGTCATTCGCTCAGCAGAGGTTGTGGTTTTTAGACGGCTTTCTTCGAGACAAGGCGATCTATAATATTCCGTTTGCATGGCGATTGAAGGGGTCCGTCAAACCTCAAGCAGTAGGTGATAGTCTCCAGAAGATTGTCGAGCGTCACGAAGCACTACGTACGCATTTTGAGCTGCGCGGAGACGAACCCGTTCAAATTATACGCGAAACACTCGATCCGATCCTAACAACAATTCGACTTGAACATTTACCGGAAGAGGAAGCAGAAAAAGAAGCGGTGAAGCAGGCTGAACAAGAAGCGGTGACTCCATTCGATTTGGCCACCGGCCCAGTCATCCGTGCTAAATTATTTTGCCTCTCAAAGGAAGATTATTTGCTACTACTGAATGTACACCATATAGCATCAGACGGATGGTCATCCGGTGTAATCCAACAGGAACTGTCTGTTATCTACAATGCTGAAATCGATGGCCGCGATCCATCCCTTCCTCCACTTGCAGTTCAATACTCAGATTACGCTATTTGGCAACGTGCATGGCTCCAAGGTCCTGTCCTGGAAAATCAAATCGCCTACTGGAAGCAGCAACTCAGCAACCTCGCAACACTAGAACTACCATCTGATTTTCCACGTCCAGCTATTTCAACAAATCGTGGATTAGGGTTCGAAACCAAGATCCCAAACCGACTAAAAAAAGCCATTGAAAAGATCGGTCTCAAAGCCGGGTCAACCACCCTCTTCATGACACTCTTGGCTGCGTTTAAAGTGCTCCTGTATCGATACTCGGGCCAGGATGATATCGTAATCGGAACACCCATTGCAGGCCGACAAGACAGCCAACTGGAGGGGATGATTGGCTTTTTCGTAAACACACTCGTGCTTCGTGACGATCTATCAGGGAACCCAACCTTTATCGAACTGGTGAAGCGGGTACGAAACACCGCACTAGATGCTCTTTCTAATCCCGACATTCCGTTTGAGAAACTCGTTGAAGAGCTTTCGCCAGACCGTGATTTGAGCAGAAACCCACTCTTCCAGGTTATGTTCGTCCTCCAAAATACGCCCAGCAGCGAACTGAACTTTAAGGGGATTGAACCTACACGCTTTCCAATCGCTAGACCTAGCGCTAAATTCGACTTAGAACTCTCACTGACTGAAGCGGAAGATCATCTACGAGTCAGCTGGGAATTGAGTTCAGATCTTTTTGAGAAAGCGACTATCGAGCGTATGTCCCAACACTATATTAACCTGTTGGAATCGATCGTTTCGGATCCGGACGCAGAGATCGGATCTCTCAGCCTTATCGACAAAGACGAGCGTCGCCAGCTACTCGAGCACTTGAACGGAGCCGTTAGTTACGAATTCGGCGAGGTGGGTGTGCACACGCTTTTTGAACGCCAAGTGACCCGTGCGCCTCAAGCCGAAGCGGTATCTTATTCCGACTACTCCCTTTCTTATGAAGAGTTAAACAATCAAGCTAACCGTCTTTCACAATATCTGATTTCGAAGGGCGTCACACTCGGAACTGGCGTCGGCGTTTGCCTTGAAAGATCGGCGAACTTGATCGTCAGCCTATTGGCAGTCCTTAAGGCTGGCGGAGTTTATATTCCATTGGATCCTGCCTATCCCGCTGAACGACTCACTTACATGCTCGAAGACGCAGAGGCATCATTCGTGATTTCCGAGCGTTCTCTTACAGACAAGTTAAAAGATTACCGGGGCTATATAATATGTACGGACGTCGATCAGGACGCCGTCGAATCCATGACAGCTGATCAGCCGGAAACACACATATCAACCCATACTCCTGCCTACGTCATCTACACATCCGGATCAACCGGGACCCCAAAAGGAATGGCACTCCCCCATGCTACGCTCGTAAATTTATTGCTGAATGAAGCATCGCATCCCCCGGGCCGCCGAGTAGCTCAATTTACTTCTATTTCATTTGATGTTTCCTTACAGGAAATATTCTTCGCTCTTACCAAAGGGCACACCTTGGTCATAATAGATGGCGAAACTCGTATCCAGCCAAGTGCATTTGCCCAGTTCCTAAATGACGAGCAGATAGCGGATCTTTTTGTACCGAATACGGTGTTACAGTATGTTCTCCAAGCGGCGAACGATACCGACCTCCCCCTCCCCCAATTGACCAACATCTACCAAGCCGGCGAACCGCTTTCAGTAACACCAACGGTGAGAGCGTTTTTCAAGGCACACCCAAACTGCAGACTACACAACAACTACGGCCCGGCTGAGAGCCATGTAGTTACAACTCACCTGTTGAGCGGCCTAGTCGATCACTGGCAGGAAAAGCCAGCGATCGGATGCCCCATACCTAATACCCGTATTTATCTCCTCGACCAGAACCAAAACCTTCAGCCGCAGGGAATACCCGGCGAAATATACATTGCCGGAGTAGGCCTGGCATCGGGCTACATAAACCTTCCAGAACTTTCAGAGCAGAAATTCCTTAAGGATCCTTTTACAGAAGGCTCCAACGCGATAATGTATCGTACCGGAGACTTGGGGCGCTATCGTACAGATGGCAGTATCGAGTTCCTTGGGCGAGCGGACGATCAAATCAAGATTCGCGGATTTCGGATCGAACCGGGAGAGATCGAATCTCTCCTCGTGAGTTATAAGGATATAAAGCAAGCAGCCGTGTTGCCTCGAGAAGATTCACCCGGAGAAACCAGACTCGTCGCCTATCTCGTTACACACAACACCGAAGTCACCGACCATCAACTCCTCTGCAGTTGGCTGAAGGAGCGCTTGCCGGATTATATGATTCCATCCGCATTTGTGAGTATGGATTCATTTCCTCTAACAACAAACGGTAAACTAGACCGGCGTGCCCTTCCAGAGCCCGACTATAATAAACTAGTGACAGACCACGACATCAAGGAGCCGCTTAGCGAAATCGAGGCAGTCATCGCCGAAGTCTGCCGAGAAATACTAAACCTAGATCATGTAGGCAAAAACGATAACTTATTCGTTTTAGGCGCACACTCTCTCTCAGCGTTCCGTATCAATGGGCGTGTTTCAGATAAATGCAAAGTGAGCCTTTCCATACGTTCGTTTTTCGAAAAACCCACTGTGGCGGAGCTCGCCATCGAAGTTGAAAAACTATTGCAGAATAGCTGAAGCGATCTATGCGATCATACGCCGCGCTATGATAGGGGACCGGATTCTATTCCTCGTGTACCGCCGAACCATAATCGGTAAAGCAGAATACTAGGGAGTGTTTGTGAATTCAGAATCGAAACCAAATAAAAATAGCAGCAAT
>ERZ887942.1672-NODE-1672-length-14794-cov-7.142208_pt1 | contig 14794 bp, 7 predicted proteins | sample MGYA00521099_ERZ887942 | MGnify/ENA primary metagenome ERZ887942 (study PRJEB32303, sample SAMEA104408605) | aquatic metagenome | biome: Brackish water; feature: Pelagic; material: water | place: Baltic Sea | collected 2014-06-07T06:48:00 | depth 16,251 m ... | reverse complement strand
TCCACATAAACCGGCGATGGCTTCGGAAAGCAAAGCCGCTTCACTCCATGAAAAAGCAGTCCGGCAAACAGCATGACGAGAAGAATAATCTCCAGATCACGCAGAACGTAAATTGAGCTAAGCGAATCCGCAGCGGCGAAATGCATCTGTCGGATTCGTGAAAGTGGAAGCCCTACTGCGCAATCGACAAATCTTTTGCCTGCTTGCGGCTATCCGCAGAAAGGCTCGACATCGGATAAGAAAACTCAGTCCCGTCTTCTTTTTTCAAAACCACGTTGGTTCCCTCCAGCCTAACAAATCCGGCTTGCAGTTTCTTTCCGTCAGTATTCGACCAGGCATACACTTTGTTCATGTCAGCTGCGGGCTTCTCTGTCGTTGGTTTGTCTCCTGGCTCTGCAGCTTTTGACTCGAGGCTTGCACCTTCCGTGATCCACGTTTTGATGGCTCCGAGTTCAATCGCGCTGAGACCTTCGCCACGGCGAGGCGGAGGCATCGCATCGGTATCTGTCCGGGGAAGGCTTGCTTTTTTGACGAGCAGACTTTTCTCAGGATGACCTGGATGAATCGGCATATCTTCTTCGGTGCCTATTTTTTTCGCGAGATATAGCAGATTATCCATCCGCAATCCCGCTTTCGCACGAGGGCCGGAATGACACTTGAAGCATTTTTTCCGCAAAATGGGCTCGATATCTTTGTCGAAATCGAGGGCATGGGCCCGGGGAGACAATTCAAAAAAAGCCGCGGCGATCGCGAACACTGGGAGGAGAAAATTTGGGGCGGTTCTCATTATAAATGTCTGTTTCAGTTACGAGCTTGACGACCGAAAGGTTAGTTTTTGCACGAAAACCACAAGATTTCAATGTTGTTCGACAGAAAGACACCCATTCGTGGGATTGTCGCAAAGACTGAATTCAATCATCTTGGTATTCATGAAGCCCTTCGCGATTCTTCCTCTTTTCTGCAGCCTCCTGCTGTCAGCATGGACTATTCAGGCCAGTGACCGTCCTAATATTATCTTTATTTTCACAGACGACCACTGTGAGCAGGCACTGAGCGCTTATGATGATTCACGAATCACCACGCCGCACATGGATCGCATCGCGAATGAGGGCATGAAATTTAACAAGTGCTACGTCACTAATGGCATTTGCGGACCGAGCCGCGCGGTAATCCAGACCGGAAAATACAGCCACCTCAACGGCTTCATGACCAATGGAGATAATTTTAATGGCGATCAACAGACTTTTCCAAAACTGCTTCATACGGCCGGCTACCAGACAGCCGTGATCGGAAAATGGCATCTCAAATCAACGCCGCAGGGCTACGATTACTTCGACATTCTCCAAGGCCAGGGCCCCTACTACAATCCACCGATGCTGTATGGAGGTATCGAAGCGAAGGCAACGAAGCGCGAGCACATCGGTTACACGACCGATATTATTCGCGATAAGGCGCTCGATTGGCTGAAAAATGAGCGCAAAGACGATACGCCATTCATGCTGATGTTTCAGCACAAAGCACCGCACCGAAACTGGCAGCCGGGACCCAAATACCTCACGTGGCTGGATGACGAAACCGTCGCGGAGCCGCAGACGCTTTTTGATAACTACGAGAATCGCGCTAGCCCTGCAGCAAAGCAGACGATGGAGATCAAACGCCATCTCACCGAGTCCGATTTGAAATTGAAAGCTCCAGGTAATTTGACCACTGAGCAACGCGCTGCGTGGGACGCCGCATACAAGCCGAAGAACGAAGCGTATCTCGCCAAGCGCGATTCGATGACCGAAAAGGAAATCATCCAATGGAAATATCAACGTTACGTAAAGGATTACCTTCGTTGCGTGAAGTCAGTCGATGATGCAATCGGCGACGTTTTGGCCTACCTCGACGAAGCGGGTTTGGCAGAAAATACCATCGTTATTTATTCCAGCGATCAGGGCTGGTATCTCGGTGAACACGGTTGGTTCGACAAACGTTGGATGTATGAGGAATCGCTTAAAACGCCGCTCCTTGCTCGGTGGCCTGGAGTGATCAAGCCCGGCTCGGTCAACAACGACATTGTTTCCAATCTCGATTTTGCCGAGACGTTTCTCGACCTTGCTGGCGTGAAAGTTCCGGGTGACATGCAAGGCAAAAGCCTGGTGCCTATTTTCAAAGGTGAGACACCTGCTGATTGGCGCACGTCGTTTTACTATCACTACTACGAATTCCCGGGCGCTCACTCCGTGGCACGTCACTACGGCGTCACCAATGGAAAACACAAGCTGATCGAATATTACAATCTGAAGCCGGCCGAGTCCGAGTTGTTTGATATTGAAAAAGACCCGAACGAAATGATCTCAGTTCACGGAAAAGCCGAGTATGCCGAGATTCAGAAAGAGCTAGAAGCTGAGTTGAAGCGATTGCGCGAGCAGTATCAGTTGCCCCCACAGGATCCGCCGAGCCGACGCGAACTTCGAATGAAGGAGAAGGGCAAGAACAACAAGAATAAGGGTAAAGGAAAGGGCCAGCCAAAAGAGGCCGAGAAGAAGAAAGCGGCGTGAATTAACAGCTATTTAATAATGCCTTGCGATTAAAGGATTTCTCAAAATCGCAGGGCAGGTTTATTAGCATACCAAGCAAATTTGGTCCTCCTATTGTAGGAACCGACCCATGAACTTTGCGAAGAATCATTCGCTCTTCTGCTCAACCGTCGCCTCGACATCCACCGGAAGCCCCTTCTCTTTGCCCGAAATTTTCTGTTTCGCAGATTTCTTTTTCGCAGCCGCCTTCTTGACTTTTTTAGCTGGAACCGGGTCTTCCTCGTCACCATCATGAACGGGCACGACTTTGATCTCCACATCGACAGGCACGGCTCGTAATTTATCGATGATGCCTGCCAATTTCTCGACGGTCACATCGGCCAAAGTCGCGGGCTGCATCTGATGCGCTGCGGCATTTGAAAGCGTTTCCTGAATGCTTGCCAGTGTTCCGACAACTCGGGACACGGGATCATTTTCACCGCTACCGCCCATCAGCTGTTTACGGTTGAACTTCGATTTAATCTCGTCCCAGCGCTCAGACTCTTCTTCAGTTAACGTGCCTTCGAGTTCGCGGAATTTCAGCAAATTGGCTTCCGCTCCAGTGGTAAGGGTTTGCGATTCATTTTCGTAGTGATCGACGATGACCTGCTCAACTTCTGCGTCGGTCATGATCGGCAGAATTTTCTCTGCGATCCGATTCATATTTCGATACGAACCCTGCATTCTAAACGGAGGCTCAGTTCGGTAGTCGTCCTCCATCGCGGCGGAGCGGATGTATTCGAGGTTCACGCGCAGAATCGTATCGCGGACACGCATCAGTTTCTTCATTACGGAAACGAGATCGTCGATCTCCTCCATCGAATAATTCCCTTCGAACTCGACGCCTTCGTGAGTGCCGGTTTCCGCGATCTTCATGACCGCATAGACATCCGACTGACTGCGGCTCGCGAGTTGGCTCAGGACCGAATTCGAGGTCAGGCAGTTCTCGACATAACTCGCTTCGAAATCCCCAGAGTGCGCTCCAATGATGTCGCCCAGGTTGTAGGTATCCGCCCGGTTGGCGAGCATGTCAGGGATCTGAAATTTCCCGCCGCTCTCTGTGTAGGGATTACCGGCCATGACGACGCAGACTTTTTTGCCGCGCAAATCGTAGGTCTTCGGCTTGCCTTTCCACACGCCTTCCATCTTGCGCTGACCATCACAGAGCGAGATGAATTTCTGCAAAAACTCTGAGTGACAGTGCTGGATGTCATCGACATAAATCATCACGTTGTCGCCCATTTCGAGCGCCAAATTCAACTTATTCACTTCCTCACGCGCGCTCGCGTTCGGCGCTTCGTCCGGGTCAAGCGATGTTACCTCGTGGCCAATCGCCGGACCATTGATTTTCATGAATGTGATCCCGAGTCGATTCGCTACGTATTCCATCACGGTCGTTTTACCGTATCCGGGAGGAGAAATCAGAAGCAACATGCCCATCCGATCCGTCCGCGTATCCGAGCCAGCCGTGCCCATTTGCTTCGCCAAATTATCGCCAATCAAAGGCAAGTAAATCCGGTTCAACAATTTATTCCGGACAAAAGCAGACATCACTTTCGGCTTAAACTCTTCGAGGCGCATCGCTTCGCGCTTCGTTTCAATGAGTTCGGTTTTGTGATGCTGATAACTTTCAAATCGCGGTGCATCCACCAAGTCAAAATGACGAAGTCGCTTCGTGAAATCAATGTAATCGAACCGATAGGTCTCGGCTTCCAGCAGCGAGTGTGAACCCGACAAACCTTCAAGATCTGCCGCCATTTCAATGTGCGGAATCGCAGTCAGTTCAAATTCATCGCGCACCAGGTGGACCGCTGCTTCGATCCAATAGGGTTGGTTCACCAAACCAACAGGGTTAGTTTGTGCAGATGTTGCATCCATCTCGGTTTGCGCTTCTGAATCCGACACCGAGTCGTCGCCCTGCATCATCACTCCAGCAATCCAATCTCGAGTAACTTCGAACGGACCGACCGAACTTCCGTTGAATCCCGCAATGGCGGAAGCAAATTTTTTCTCGAGACGCTTCGCGGTGAGCGTGTGTTTGAACTTCTTGATCACTTCACCTGCCTGTGGCGAAATCGAATTTTTCTTTTCGTCGAGTAATTCAAAGAACAGATATTCTGCGGCTTGATCAATACTCGCAGCCTGAAGCCGAGGGCAGTTTTTCGCCCAGGTTTCGAGGAAAACGCGGAGACCTTCTTTGATTTCACTGACGTAAATTTCCGCGACATCGTCGGATGCAAAGCTTTCGCGAAGCATTCCTACGCTGCGGATTTTTATCGCAAGCTGGTCTTCAGGCTCCTCACTATTCCACTGATGCCAGAACAAAAGCGCTAACGCCCGATCTTCTGGAGCGAAACGCAGTAAACCAACTTCACTGTGAACGGTGTGAAGTTTCTCGTAAATTTTCAGAGCATCACGATCGTGAACGCCTTTCGTGTAGCCCTCAGCATATCGCGGTGCCATGAATTTTTGAATCTCTTCGAGGTCAGGCTTGATCCCGTTCTGGAGCAGTTTCCACGAAAGGTATTCTCCCCGATAAACGGATCGATTTTCGGATAAGACTTCCTGATCCCACACAGATTCCGTCGACAAAAATTCTTCATCCGTAATACGCTCGAAAAAATCTGTTCCACTAAGATGAAAACACATCCGCTCGTCGTGTGGCACGATTGAAAGTTCCAGTTCCTGAGTGTTGACGGAAAATTTATTGTTTCCGAACTGGATGATATTTTTCCCATCGACAAACAATTCCTGACGATCTTTCAGCCGGCGAACCGAATCGTCACGGAGCGTTTTCAGCCGCGTCTGAATGTCATCCGCTTTAACTGAATCGCCGACTTCGTTGAGCTGTTCGATAATGTCACGAACCTTCTCGACCATCAAATCACCGGCGAGATAGCCGTTGATATCCGAAATAGAATCAAGACTGGAAAGGCGGTGCTGAATCGTTGTGAGAACTCGCTCAGCTGAATTCACCAGCGAACCCGCACGTTTGTTCCGCGCCTCAACAAGTCCGATTTTCTTCGATTCAAACGCGTTATAAATCTCGTCACGCTTCTCGGTCAGCTCGTCGACGTAATCTTCGAAATCGGAAAAATTCCCTTCCAACTCTTCGAGCTGGACCATGACTTTCGAAAGATATTCGTCGGTTTTTTCAGGCGTCTCACAGAGATCAAGATAGTTGATGACCGACTGGTTAATCAGCTTCAATTGTGCTCCGAACTGGGCTGCTCCTTCAGTTTTCGCGAGGGATTTTCGCCGATTTCTCAATGAAGCGCGAACGGCATTGAGCGTGGCGTAGATCGCTGAAATATCATCGATGATCTGCGTGGTTTGCGTCGCGTCCTCGATTTTTAGATTCGTGACGATATCGATCAACATCTCGAGCTCGGCCCCGGCTTTGTCGAGTTCATTTTCCACCGCGTCGGCTTCGGTGACTTTCGCCACTTCCGGAACCTGCTTTTCCTGAACGGAAACCTGTTCCCGGTAGGGATCGAGTGCCTCCGGTTTCAGGAGAAATTCAACGCAGTGCTGTGAAACCAATTCAGTTGCCGCGACCACTTCTGTTTCCAGCGATTCAACGATTTCAAGATCGATGTAACGAAGGTCCCGGAGCGAAATAATTTCACCACGAACCGTCCGCAATTCAGACAACCGATGGACAAAGCCCATGATGTCATCTGGCCGGGTGTTACGCGCTGCTTTGGCAATTTGTTTTGCAGAATCAGAAACGCGCTTTGATTCTTCGGCAGTCGATTTCCGCAGGCGCTGAACTTTATCAAACTCAGAAATGGCGGCTTCAGCGGCTCCTTTGATTTCCGCCAGCGCCACCTGTAAATCAAACGCAGCGTCATGTTTTATCCAAAAATAGGTATCGATTAGATCACCCGCTTTTTTCGTGAGATCGACGTAGAGGTCAGCATAAGAATCGTCACGTGAAATGAGGTTCAAGATCTCATGGCACTCGGCCATTGCGCGAACAATTTCTGCATTTCCAATTTTGAAAAGATAACTATCCGTTTTCTCGTCGACACTGAATTCACCCTCCATGTAGGGCGTCGTCCACACCTGCAAGACATGGTGCTTTTTAGGCTCTTCATCAGCGCGAAAGTAAATTAGCTCACCATTTTTAAAAACAGTGTAGCCGTTGCAAACAATCGGATTATCGACCCTCTGATCAATGAGATTGTAAGACATCAGGACATATGTTCCCGATAACCGATTGTAGAAAACGTAAAGGAAATCTTCACCATTCGGAGACGCCACGCGACGCTCAAACAACATGTCTTTCAGCCCGGAATCGAAGCGTTTCGTATCACCAGTCTGAAGATGAAAGCCGTCGGAAAAAATAATGCCGTGATCTTCCGGCAACAGCACGCATGAGTTCGCAATCGAATCGACCCGCGTGACGGATTTCACTTTTTCGTTGTAAATGAGATAACGATAATCCTTTTCCTGATACGGCAGAATTTTCAGCAAAATCAGGCTACCGACTGTCGCGTAAAAAATCTCAGCATCGTCAAGCGTCTGATCTTCGTTGGTGACCTGCTCTTCGTAGATTCCCTCTCCAGACTCCGTGTTGTCTTCGACTTTGATCGTGAGATCGCCACCGACGGTTTCGACAAAAAGCCGGTCGTCAATTGAAACATGCGGGTACATCCCCTCGCGATACATTCCGCGATGCGCGCGCTTCCATTCGAACTCCTGCTGCGCCGGAAATTTGTATTCGTGATCGAAACGATTTCCAACGTATTCGAGTTTACCACCATCTTTGATGAGCCATTTGAAGCACTTGATGTCATCGGTTTTTTTCCCCACACGGAAAGCCATGTAAAGGTGAGGTCCGATCACCATAAACTTCACAAAAACTGTTTCCCGGTAATATTTGTAAAGATAGAGAAAATCCTCGGCAAAGGTTCCCGTGTTCAACACATCGAGCCCAACATCGGTGAAGGTATGCGCTTCAGGATCGTACTCATAGGCAGCAAAAACATCGGCCAAATCAGTCGTCGATTTCAGTCCAATGTGGACATTGTAACCGAAGATGAATTTGTTATCTCCGATCGCTATGATATCGCGGGCCTCACAATTGTTCTGTGTGGTGACTCGCTCCGTTGCAACAAGCGCAGGCTCAACAGCACCAAAAACGGATTGGCGCTCGGTATTTAGCTTTCCCAACCGGGTGCGAAGATCCGAGCCGTGCTGCGTAAGACGATTGCGAATGATTTCGTAAGCGCCGCCTTCAAGTTGCTGTCCGGCGTCTCCGCCCTGCTGCTGGGTATTTTCTTCTGTAGGTTCTTCGGGCATGTTCGTTTTGAAAAGTGATGAGGGTTAATGCGGCGCTGACGTTTTCATCCAGCGCCATGAATTGCCGGCTGGGGCCGGGTTGCATTAACTCGTCAATCGCTTCACAACGGCACCTGCATTCTCATTGCTGATTCCGAAGCGCTTCACGGCACCTAACAGACTCCCCAGCTTGCCTTTGGTCTCACCATCATCACCTGCTTTGTCCATCATGCTGGTAAGCAACGCTGCGATGGAGAGGTTTTTCAGGTCGTCGCTTGACACTCCGAACCGATCCACGAAATCCTCGATTTGATTCTGGAAATCATCTGGATCGCCAGTGAAGAACGTGTCGCGCACGGTCGTCAGTGTATGACTGTTATCAACAAGGCGATCGATCGATTTACCTTGAGTGATGGCACTCGTAATCTTGTCGAAGAACTCAGTCTCACCACCGACGATGTCGATGTTCGCAGACTTGAGTGCTTCGGACATAACTTCCGAATGCTTCGCTGCCACTTTGGCGCGGACCTCGATTTCGGCGAGCTCGACAGCTTTCTCTTTCTCAAGCTCAAGCTTGAATTCTTCGTGATCCTGGCCAGCCTCGTTGAGTTTCTTCATTGCATCCGCTTTCGCATCGATGCCTTCCGCTTCGCTTACGCCGTGAGCTCGGATCGCTTCTGCTTCTGCCAAGCCTTTCGCCTGAACTGCGGAAGCTTCCGCTTTACCTTGAGCAGCGACAACGTCCGCGGCACCCAATCCTGGAGCTGCGGTTTCGGCTTTAATTCCCTCAGCCAGTGTTTTCTTCGCAACTGACAGCTTCTCCGAAGCAGCCTGCTCAGCTTCCGCCGACACAACCACTTCTTCAGCTTTCAATTCCGCAGCTTGCTTATTCGCTTCAGCGATTTTCACGACTTCATACAAGTCTTGATCCGCTTTCAAAGTCGCCGCTTCTTTCGCAGCTTCCGCTTCTTTGATTTTCTGAATCAAACCTTCCTGAGCTCTCATCTCGGCTCCGGTGACAGCAACCTGCTTCTCACGATCCGCTCCGGCAAAGGCTTCTGTATCGAGAATTTTCTGCTGTTCTTCAACAACCAATTTCTCCACCGCGACGCGCTCTTTAATCACGTCCTGGATTTCTTTCTTCTCAATCTCGACAGCTTTCTCTTTCTCAATTTCTTTCAGAGTTGTGACACGCTCGCGCTCGATCGATTCGAGTTCCTGATCACGCTTCACGCGCTCGAGCTCAACCACATCAGTCCGCTCTTTATTTCGCTGAGCCACGATGACTTCACGATCTTTATTCTGCGTTGCGATTTCCACTTCTTCCTCTGTAGTGATTCGCGCACGTTCAGACTTCAAAAGCTCTTCGTGAGCTACTTTTTCAGACTCTGCCGTTTCCCGAGCCCGCACATTTGCCACTTCTCGACCCTGTTTGGATATCGCTTCTTCCTGCTGACGCTCTAACTCAAGAATCGCTTCCTTCGCCTCGACGTCCTGCTGCTTGATTACCTTTTCCTTATCTCGCTGAATATGGTTCGAGAGTTTCGCTTGGGCCGCAGTCAATTCGGTGATCTTTTTTATACCCTCTGCATCGAGGATGTTGTCTGGATCCATCGAATCTAGCGGAGTTTGCTCTAGGAAATCGATCGCCGCATCTTCAAGCGAGAATCCGTTCAAGTCAGTGCCAATCAGCTTGATCATTTCATCCCGAAACGTGTCACGCTCTTCATAAAGTTCGATGAAATCAAATCGCTTACCGACCGTTTTCAGAGCTTCGGAAAACTTTGCATCGAAGAGATGCTCTACCTCAGTAAGGCTTGAGGCACGCTCACAACCAATCGAATTCGCGACTCGAATCACGTCGTCTTCCGTTGGATTCACTCGAACGAAAAATGCGACTTTGATGTCTGCCCGCATGTTGTCTTTGCAAATAAGGCCGTTGGAGCCGGTTCGATCAACCTCCATCCGCTTAACGGACAAATCGATTTCTTCAACCCGGTGAAAAATTGGAATTACAAAAATTCCGTTGAACGAGACCTTAGTACCGCCAGAGCCAGTCACTACGAGAGCGGTTCCCTTTTTCACCTTCTTGAAAAGGCTGGCATAGATGATGCCAGTTCCGATCAGAATCACAATCACAGAGATGATCACAATGCCGATGATTTTTGCCAAAAATGGTATTTCTGCTAGTATCATAATATTCGTTAGTTCCGTTTATTCAGTTAGTTGTTGATTTATTCTTTGAATTTGAAATGAGAGGCCGAGCGACATAGCGCTTCCCGTCGTCATCACGAGCAATGATCAGAGCTTGCGCGCCCCGCTGGACTGGCTCGGCGGCCCCTTCCGAAAGCCTGGCGTTCAACAGCAAGGATGCGCCATCGTGAATTACTTCAATTTGGCCTGATTCCGTTGAAAGCTCTTTTGACCGGACAATTCCCGCCATACCTATAATTGGCTCATTTTTTGAAGCGGATCGCATCATGTTCATCAAAGGCCGTAACGGGCGCACCATGAGTTTTGTAACCACGATCGCAGCGACAAAACTTCCTCCAAGAATGCAGTTCGCCAAAAACGTCGAATCCTCTTCATTAAAATAGTAATTTCCTATGAGATTTCCTGCCCAGAGTACCAACGCAAGCACACTAATGACGAACATGATGGGAGCATCTTGCGCTCCCATAAATTTTGCGACAGCTTGAAAAGCGTTCGCTGAATGCCCTTCGTGACTATGAACTTCTGTTTCGCCGTCGATTGCATCGATCGCTTGTGGATCCACATCTACATCAATGTCAATATCGGTGTCTAACCCAAGAAAACCATCGATGGCATCCAGATCAACCATCCCTAGCATTGCGATGACCCAATAAAGTAGAATCACCCCAAGCGCGATGGTGATTGGAAGGTTAATTCCTCTAAAAGCTTCCTGAAATATTTCAAGCATAGTTTTGTTCCTTAATAATTGCAGCCCTAGTTTGCATAATTACAGATCGGTCAGTCAAGCTGGAGCGCACCTTTTTCGGGCTACGTTGGGATAATGCATCGTGCCACCCAGATTGCCCATTATAATTGAAAGTTGGTTTTGTAAGTCCACCTAAAATCACAACTTAAACAGCGTTATAAAACTCAAATGCTTTTGTAACGGACGTTCTTTCTAATTTTTGGTGCAATGCCGTGTCTTCAATGAAAACTGAAACTTGTTTTCTCTAACCAAATAACCCAACATCACGCCTATGGAATCGCACGAGGTCTTAAAAACAGCTTTTGAAAGCCCTACCACCAGCCCGAAAGAAATCGCCTCCGAAATGGGAGTCTCTCTTTCTCTCGTCTACAAATGGGCTCAGCCCAATTCAGACTCAGGTTCGGGGAGCAAAAATCCGCTCGACCGAGTTTCGCAATTGATACAACTGACCAAAGAACCCGCAATCGTTGAATGGCTTAGCCAACAGGCTGGCGGCTATTTTGTGAATAACCCGAGGTCCTCCTGTCAGGAAGGCTACGAGGTTGTCCCCGCCACCCACGAGATTGTTCAGCAGTTCGCGGGATTGCTTACTGTGATCTCACAAGCGGCCTTGGATAACACGATTACTCCTGAAGAATCAGCAGAAATTCGAAACGTCTGGGACAAGCTGAAAGCCTTTATCGAAGGTTTCGTTCGCTGTTGCGAAGAAGGTGATTTCGAACAGATCCAGAAAGAACTCGGTCCCCGTTAATCGTCGGTTTTCGTAACTTCAGACGGCTTTTGCAGCCACACGGTGAGACGGCCCTTCCGCTCGGTCGGGCCGGGGATGTGCATTCCGCCCCCCACGATATCGAGGAGTCCATCGCCGTTTAAATCACCTACGTCGGTGCTTGCAAGATTCGTTGGCTCATAGGCAATTCTACGAGTGATAAACGACTTCGCTCCACCCGTGTTTTCAAGCCAAATCAGGCTTGGGAAATCATGCTCTTGCCAGTGAAAGTACAACGCTGACGCAACGATGTCGAGGTCTCCGTCGCCATCCATGTCCTTCACTGAACCGGAAAAACAGCCCGGCATCGCTGCGAGCTGATGTAAAATCCACTTGCCGCCCTTGTTCTCAAACCACCGGATTCCGTGATACGGCTTGGGCTGCGGATTTTCATCCATCATGTCGCCATTGGAATATATGATATCCTTGTCACCATCACCATCGAGATCAGCCCACTCAATTCCGGACGATCCGAACACAGGATGATTCGCCCTCGCCACCAGCGTATCTTTAAAATTCCCGCCGCCCTCATTCATGAATCCGGCAATCGTTTCGTGTTCCTGAGTGATCAACGCTAAAAAATCCAACTTATCATCGCCGTTTAATTCTGCCGGAATCACCCGCATTGTTCCGTTGATCTTAAACAGTGTTTTGAATTTGAATTTGTCCGGAGATTCCTGCATGAGAAGGCCAATTCCCCCCGTGGTGCGCCATCCGAACATCGCGACGACAAAATCCAGATCGCCGTCATTATCAAAATCCGCCGGTGCGATATCTGCAATTCGAGGCGTCCCCTCAATCAATACCTTTTGCTCAAACGTTTGATCACCACGATTCAAAAGAAGATGAAACTCACCGATCAATTCATCATTCGGGTGCATGAATCCCATGGCTGAAACCGCGATATCCATGTCGCCATCGCCCTCATAGTCAAAAACAATCGAGCGAACCGGCGCTGACACTTCAGCCAATTTGGTTTCTTTCCACGTTTTTCCATCATCAAGCAATCGCAACCAGCTTACCGAGCTGAATTCGTTGTCGCAGACGATCACATCGTCCATTTTGCCGTCTGAATCGATATCGCACACCCGAACATTCGTCGCCTGCGGTCGCTCATTCACCGGCATGTTGCCGACAATCACCGCTTCAAACTTTAACTTTGATGGCTCCAAATCATCCGGAGTCGGTTCGTAACTCACCGGACTGTTTTTGACGTAAAAATCGACGATCTCGTTGTATTCTGACTGCGAAGGAAGCGGAACCCGTCGATCCCTCATCATCCCCATCATGTTCTTGATCGTAGGCGCCCACGCTTCCCGAGTCATCGCACCGGGCCGGGGCGGCTGATGACAGCCCGAACAACGAATTTTTGCCGATACAGGAAGATCAGGTTCGCCATGACCTTGGACGGAAAAAAGGAACCAGCTGCCTAATGCCGCCAGCACACATGTAATTTTGGGTTTCAACGCAGGAAAATATACTACGTCAAGGAACCAGTGCTGGACTTTTTTCGCACCGAAATTGGTGCCACGATCAGATAGGGTTGGTTCGACGAACGAACCCTGTTGGATAGAAACGACTTCACGATCCAATAGGGTATGATCGCTGAATCAACCCAGTTGGTTCGTAACAGAGACATCTTGCGCTGCCGGTTCCCGGGCAGCTTCAGACCGCTGGCAAGCCAGATTTTGTCTCTGTTGGTTCGTAAATCCCAGCCACATTACTTAATCGGCGCCTTGATTTCCTGACGCTTGGGAACGGACTCGATGTATTTTTTCTTCAGTGTTTCCACCTTCGATGTCTGATCCGTAACAGCTTTTTCCTGGGCCATCTTTTCGTTTTCGGCCTGTGTTTTCTCTTGCCCCTTCATGGTCTCGACCTTTGTTCGCTCCGCAATCACACCCGGCGTTTTTGCAGCCACATTAGATGCTTTCATGACTGTTTCCTTCGTCTTATCAGCTTTCGTATAGGACTCCCGGATAACGCCTTCCAGAGATTGCAGTCGAGCTCTCAACGCGACAATTTCTGATTCAATTTCCTCGCGTGATTTCTCCGCCAGCGCTCCGTCTGCGGCCACTGCTACCACTTGAACATTTTCAGGATCAATCGGCATTCCTTCAATTTCGCCAAGCGGCATGTCCACAGCATCTGGATTGGCCTCTGAATCCGGCTCTACATCGCTGGCGACTTTTGCGATCACCACATCTTCCCGCACTTCGGCCACAGCCCTGGCAGCTGCAAGGCGCATCGCTTTTTCGAGAACGTTCGTCGAAGTCATTTTCAACTCCTTGCTTCCCTCATCTACCGTCTTTTTGGCATTCGCAAGCGTCTTCTCCGCTTCAACCCGAGCCATGGTTGCAGATTTAAATTCTTCGCTCGCTTCAGCAACTCCGACGGCTTTTACCTCCAGTTCCTCTTTCATGTTGACGAGCTCCTCGCCCTCATTTTTCGCTTCGAGATTGATTGCTGCCGCCTCAAATTTTTTGACCAAAAACTCGTTCGTTTTCACTTCTTTCTCAGCCTTCACAATCGTCATTTTTGCATCGGCCTCTTTTTTCTGAACCGCGGCAACTAATTTGGTTCCAGCATCTTTCTGCTTGGTGAGATTCGCAACCAAAGCAATCGCCTTTACCGCTTCTGCTTGAGCGACTTTCAATTTCGCGGCGGAATCGGCAAGCAATTTGCTTTTCGCGGCAACGTCAGTGTTCACCGCTGCCACAGCCCCGTTCGCAGCGTCACGTGCGGCCAAGGTTGCTTTCACCTGCACATCCACTGCCGCAAGGTTCTTTGTCGCGGTGTCGAGTTGCCCTTTGTTCGCAGCCAGCGCCTTGGTTGCAAGGGCGTGCTCAGTGGTGCGCTGCGCAAACAGTTGCTTCGCTTTCTCCAACACCACTTTTCCAGCAACCTCTTTGTCGCGAAGCGGTTTCAGCGCAATGCCAGCATCGGCCAATTTTTTATTCGTTACTGCAGCCGCCGCAGTCGCATCGGCCAGTAGTTTAGCGGTCACATTTTTTGCATTTTGAGCCTGAAGCTGCGCTGCCGTTGCCACATTCAAAACATTCTGAGCAGCAGGTTTTCCAGCTTCATCAGCCTGAGCCAATTTTGCCGCTGCATCGATTTTCGCTGCATTGGCAGCCGCCAATTTCGGATTCGCCGCATCATCTGCTGCCTTAGCTGGGGCAATTTTGGCGTCAGCCGCCTTTTTTGCGGCATCGGCCG
>ERZ887942.1671-NODE-1671-length-14796-cov-7.204735_pt1 | contig 14796 bp, 10 predicted proteins | sample MGYA00521099_ERZ887942 | MGnify/ENA primary metagenome ERZ887942 (study PRJEB32303, sample SAMEA104408605) | aquatic metagenome | biome: Brackish water; feature: Pelagic; material: water | place: Baltic Sea | collected 2014-06-07T06:48:00 | depth 16,251 m ... | reverse complement strand
GGCATCAAGACAAATTGTCACAGGATTCTGGTTTTTTCCGATTCAGATCAGTCCCGACAAAAGAAGTGAAAGAATTCATGAATCAAAAGGGTATAATTAACGACTCACCCCTGTTTATTCGGGTTACTTGAAAACGGTATTTGCAAATTATTACGGAAATACTAAATATTGTGTAAATCACAAATCCGGATGGCAGATCTGCCTGCAGCATGTTATATTTCCTTGGGCGTATTTCACCTTCGTCGGGACGATTGACCTGCTTGTTATTCTAATTCCCTCGAAGAGCCTCCTATCTTAACTATTATAAAATCCATGTTTGGAAAACTTTTCGGTGCTTTCTCTAACGATATCGGGATCGATCTCGGGACAGCCAACACGCTCGTGAACGTGAAAGGTCAGGGTATCGTTTTGCGCGAACCTTCAGTTGTCGCGGTCAAAGCCGGAACAAACCAGGTGTTGGCGGTAGGTGACGATGCGAAGCGAATGCTGGGCCGGACACCGGGAAATATCGTGGCGATTCGCCCGCTGAAGGATGGTGTAATTGCCGATTTTGAAGTAACCGAAGCAATGCTGCGTCACTTTATCCGCAAGGTTCACAGGCGAAAAACAATGGTTCGCCCGCGGGTAGTGATCGCGGTTCCCTCTGGAATTACTGAAGTGGAAAAACGTGCGGTTAAAGAATCAGCTCAACATGCCGGCGCTCGTGAAGTTCATTTGATCGAAGAGCCAATGGCAGCAGCGATTGGGGTGGGATTACCCGTTCAGGAGGCCGCAGCAAACATGATCGTCGATATCGGCGGCGGAACGACGGAAGTCGCAATCATTTCACTTTCAGGAATTGTTTACTCCCGAAGCGTTCGTGTTGCAGGTGACGAGTTAGACGAAGCAATCGTTCAATACATGAAGCGGGCTTACAATTTGATGATTGGAGAGCGCACCGCGGAAGAAATTAAAATCCGTATGGGATCTGCGTATCCGCAAGGCAAAGAGACTTCCGTTGAGATAAAAGGTCGCGATTTGGTGGCCGGGTTGCCGAAAACAATCACCGTTACGTCCTCTGAGATACGCGAAGCTATACTCGATCCTCTGAACACGATTGTTGAATCTGTGCGTGTGACTCTGGAACGGTGCCCTCCTGAGCTTTCGGCCGATTTGGTCGATCGAGGAATTGTTTTGGCTGGTGGCGGCGCTTTACTTCGCGGTTTGGACCAACTTTTAACCGAAGAAACCGGGCTGCCAGTACACGTTGCAGATGATCCGCTCAGCGCGGTGGCTGAAGGAGCTGGTAAAGTTATCGAAGAACTTGCCTTTCTGAAACGAGTTTCTGAAAGCGGTCGTTAACCCCTCCCCGCTGTCGTGAATTCAGCCCCTCGAGATGAGTCGAATTAACATTGCATTTCTCGTCGCTTTTGTCGGCGCCCTTGTCTGGATTTTCCTTTTGAGCCCCAATTCGCTGGACCGGATCCAACGCGGTGCCCTCTCGACATTTCGTCCAACGATCGAAGCTTCCACTGAGTTGGAAGAAGCGATCGAAAACTTTGGCGATCAAAAATACACGAAGACGGATCTTCGGAAAATGCTGACGGATGCGGAGCTTCAGCGCGATAAACTGCAGTTGGAGGTGTTGAAACTCGACGAATTGCTTGAAGAAAACAACGCGCTTCGCAGTGCATTGAATTATGTCAAAAACGCTCCACTGAAACTCGTTCCAGCACAGGTGATCGCTCGGAAGCCGTCCACGTGGTATAACACGCTGATTATTGACAAAGGTGCTCTCGACAAAATTGAAACGGACAGCCCCGTCATCGTTCCCGTGGGCGATTACGCGGGATTGGTCGGAAAAGTTTCCGAAGTGCGAAACGACAATACCGCAGTGATCATCTTGCTTACCGATGAGATGTGCCAAGTTTCAGCACGAATCGAAGGCACTGCTGATCAGGGAATTATCGCGGGCCAGCGTGGCTCTTTGAAAATTCAGCCCAATTTGAGCCTGCCTTTGGAATTTGCCCCTGAGTTGAAAGATGCGTTTCAAGCTCAACCGGATTTGCTGTTGAAATACCTCCCGAAAATCGCGGCCTCCACCAAAGACCGCAACATCATCTCTTCCGGAGCGGGTGATCTTTTTCCCGAAAATTTACTTCTTGGAAAAGTCATCGACTTCAAGCTGGGAGCAATTGACGCAGAGGCAATTGTGAAGCCCGCTGTTGATTTCTCGAAGCTGAAAAATGTTTTCGTAGTGCTCCCCGAAAAATCAAAAGAAGAACTTGAAAAAGAAGGCAAACAGGAAAGTTCCAGCGATTCGGAGGTGCCACAAGTTTCTAATTCGAGTGTAGAAACAACTCAGGTCTCTTCCCGCGAATGATTTATTTTACTCTCATCTCAGCCTTTCTTGTGCTGGTTTTTTTCATCCAGGAGTTCATTCCGGTTCTGGAATGGGCATACCATTCCCGTATGCTCCTGGTGCACGCTGCGTTTTTCTGTGCCGCTGTGACAGTTCCTTACCCGCTCATGCTGGCCCTCGCATTTTTTACCGGGTTTGTCTGGGAAGCACGCTACCACCTTCCTATATATTCAGCAGAAGGTTACACCGGCTCGCCGCAACCTGAGCTCCCTTTTGGTTTCACCATTTTCCTTTTTGGATTACTTGGCTCTTTCATCCAGGGAGTTCGTCCAGTTTTCCGCCGGGGACGCTGGGAACTGCCCGTTTTTATGATCGGTGTTTGCACGCTGGTCGGAATCGTAATTGAATATTTGGTGATCAGCTTTCACCGCGGCGGCTTTATTTGGACCGCCGAATTGTGGTTCATGATTCTGATGACCTCCCTTTTCTCAATGTTGGCTGCGCCGTTTATTTTGCTACTTTTTTCAAAATTAGCCAAATGGACAGGGTATAAGATCCGTATGGAAGGTATAACAAAAAAATACAGTTTCTATGGTAACACATTTTAGATTAAGGTTGTACTTGCTGTCCCTGATGGTTCTGGTGGGTTTCGGCGTGCTTGTGGTCAGGCTTTACAGCGTGCAGATCACCCAGCACGAATATTACAAAAACCGGGTTCCAGGCGAGCGGTTTGAATCGATTCGTATTCCGGGCATCCGGGGCGAGATCAAAGACCGCAATGGTATCACCCTCGCGGAAAGTGTTCAGAACTATGAACTTAAGTTCGACCTTCGGGAAATCGAAGCTGCCTACAAAAAGAGTCATGATGGCGAATTGCCTGAACCCTACGTTTGGGAACGATTTGACTCCGGAGGGCAAAGGCAGCTCAAGAAAGAAAAAAATATCGTCGTGATGGTCGAAGAGGCTGTGTTTCCCGAGCTGCAGAAACTCGGGTTGCTGGTCGATTACAGCGCTTCGGCAATGAGAGTTCATTATCGCTCCACGGCGGGAATTGTGCCGTTTACCTATCGTCGCGACCTTTCGTTTAAGGAGTTTGCTCGATTTGCGGAACACAACCTCGGTATTCCCGGCGTAACTGTCACCCGAACTGGAAAGCGAAATTACGTCTACGACTCACTTGCCTCCCATATTCTCGGATACATGGCGCTCGCAGATGAAGAAAAAGTATCACCCGAAGAGCGCCGGAAATTCAACTACTACGTGGGCGACGATTACGGCGTGGAAGGCGTCGAAAAACGACTCGACAGCTATTTGCAGGGAAAAGCGGGCAAGCTCGTGATTAAAAAGAACGAAAAAGGCAAGTTCATGGGCGAGGTCAGCCGAACCGAACCCATGCCGGGATCGGACGTCTACCTCACCATTGACGCCCGTATTCAGACGGTCACGGAACAAAGCCTCCGGAAAATTGGTCGTGGCGCTGCGGTCGTGATGGATCCCAACAACGGCGAAATCCTCGCCATTGCCTCAGTTCCTTCATACAACCCGAATGCGTTCATTCCCGAGATCAGCACCGAAGACTGGAATCGTTACACGAAAGACCAAACTGCCCCATTGTTCAGCCGTGCGGTGAATCCCTATTCACCCGGATCGACCTGTAAAGTTCCGATCGCACTTGCAGGTTGCCTTGGTGACTCCTACAAACGCCGTTTTGTCTGCGCAAACGGTAAACAATTCGGCAGTAAATTCATGAAATGCTGGTGTGCCAGCAAAAGCTACAGCCACGGGAACATCCTGGTCAGCGATGCTCTGAAAGTCTCCTGCAATGGCTTCTTTTACCGCTACGCGAACGATTGCGGCATCAAAGACATCACCACCATGACCAACTTGCTTGGCATGGGACGCCCCACTGGAATCATGATTACCGGGGAAAAAGGAGGTAATATCCCCAATCCGGAATGGCTTCGTCAGCAAGGTCTTACGTGGAGCCCTGCATTTACTGCGCTCGTTTCCATCGGACAAGGCGCGACGGAAGCCTCCCCACTGCAAATGGCCAGCGTGACATCGACCGTTGCCAACGGAGGAAAAGTGTTTCAGCCACGTCTCATCAAAAAAATCGTCGAGAAAAACGGTGACATCGTATCTGAAGAGCCCCCAAAAATGCGCCACGATCTTACCAAAGAGGGCCTCACTGCAGACCAAGTCGAAAATATAAAGCACGGCATGTGGCGCGTAGTCAATGAAAGTGGAGGTACCGCGGGTCGCGCAGCTTCAGAACTCACCGTGCTTTCAGGAAAAACCGGCACGACTCAGACGGGTAAAGTACAGGAACCCACAAACGCGTGGTTCATCTGTTTCGCTCCCTACGACAAACCGAAATACGCAGTGTGTGTCTTTGTTCAAAACGGAAACTCAGGAGGTGGCGCCGCATCACCAATCGCCAAAAACATCATTGATAGAACATTTGCGATGACCGATCACAACCAGCCGATCGAAGTCGTTAAGATGGAGGAGGCCGTTGGAAATCGAGACCGGATCATGTCCGTTTCGTTCGAGGGCCAGACCATCATTGCCGATGCCAATGAAGACACAGCCGTCGAGGTCGATGATTTCATTCCCACCAAGATTCGACGGACCGAACCGGTCCCGAAGAGATACACCGCACCTTCCATCAAGCGAAAGTCGGATTCACGCGGCTCTGTTTCAGGCCAAAACACGACGCGAAAACGGCGATTTCAGCCATTTAAGAAACTTTTTGGACGCTGATTTTAAAAAAAAATCGACCCTGTGCCGAAAAAGTTTGTTCTTAGGATCGCCAAAGGCTACCGTTTCCTGAAACGCTCCCCTACACTTTCGATTTTGGGAGACCGCAGAATGAACTCCTTCATTCAAAACACCCCTGAAGCAGCAATTTGCCCCGAAATAACGGCAAAAATGCACTTCTGTATTTTTTTTAAAAACTTTGCTACGCAACAAAATGTTCGCCAAACTTCGAAAATTCTTTGGGCCACGCACACTGGCTGAGGGCAATAAAATTGTAATCAACTGCGAAAAACTCGAAACTCGGGTCGCCCTTCTGGAAGAGGGGTCGTTAGAAGAATACACCGTCGAACGCGCCAACGACGACAATATCGTCGGCTCCATTTTTAAAGGTGTCATCCGCAATATCGAGCCTGGTCTCAAGGCCATGTTCGTTGATATCGGCTTCGAAAAGAATGCCTTCCTTCACTTCTGGGATGCTATTCCTGAAGCTCTCGACGCCGGCATGGAAGAAGTCCAGCGCGGCGGAAAAGGCGGAGGTGGTGGAAAAGGTGGAGGCGGAAAAGGCCGTGGCAAGGGTGGAAAAGGTAAAAAAGGCCAAGCTCGAATTCAGGCGAAAGATATCCCGAATCTTTATCCCGTCGGCTCGGAAGTTCTCGTTCAGGTCACCAAAGGACCTATCGGTTCAAAAGGTCCCCGGATCACGACCAATATTTCTCTCGCAGGACGTTACATGGTTTTGATGCCCCGGAATGATCAATTCGGCATTTCGCGGAAAATCGAAGATCCCAAAGAGCGCTCTCGTCTCCGCAAGATCATGTCAGAGAAACTGACTGTCCCTGACAACATGGGCATCATTCTCCGGACCGTTTCCGTTGGCCAAAAAGTCCGCTACTTCGTCCGCGATTTAGCAATTCTTGTCGATCAGTGGCACGCAATCGAAGACAAAGCCCTCGCCAACAAAGCACCTGTCTGTGCATTTCAAGAGCCTGATTTGATCGAGCGGACCGTTCGCGACTTCCTCACCGACGAAATCGACGAAGTCCTCTGCGACAACGCCGAAGCCGCCGAGCGGATGAAAGAACTCATCGGAGTCATTTCGCGCCGCTCAAAAGGACGCATCTCCCACTTTCAATCACCCCAGCCGATCTTCGAAAAACTCGGTATCCAGCGCCAAATTGACGACGCCTTCTACCGCGAAGTCTGGCTCCCAAGCGGCGGTTACATTTGTATCGACGAAACCGAGGCACTCATCTCGATCGACGTCAACACCGGTCGCGCCAAGACCAAGGATCAGATGATCCTCCAAACCAATCTCGAAGCCGCCGAAGCCGTTGCTCGTCAGTGTCGCCTCCGAAACATCGGTGGACTCATTGTAATCGATTTCATCGACATGAAATCGCGTCGCGACCAAATGGCCGTTTACAAAGTCATGCGGGAGAAGGTGAAAAACGACAAAGCCAAGACCCAGGTTTTGCAGATTTCACAACTTGGCCTCATGGAAATGACCCGCCAGCGACTTCACGAAGCGCTCAGCCTCACCATCAACGAGCCCTGCCACTACTGTCAGGGCCGTGGTTCCGTGAAAAGCCCCGAGTCGATGTCCGTCGAGATTCAGCGTCGTATCGGAGCTATCTTCGCCCGTCACGGCGAGCGTCTTACCGAAATCATCGTCGTCGTTCACCCTGACGTTCTCGAGCGATTGCGGACCCAGGACAGCGAACTTCTCGTTGATCTCGAGCGCCGCCACAACGCCCGCCTCGCCTTCCGCGGCGACCCGACCTTCCACCGCGAGCAGGTCGTCATCGCAGATCCCGAGACGCAGAAAGAAATCAAAGTCTAATTGACCGATTTCGATTTTCACGAACCAACAGGGTTGGTTCGTCGAACATACCCTATTGGTTCGTAGAAAATCACCCAAACCTGCGGTTGACCCTTCCCTGAATTTCTGGGAAATTCTGGGAATGTACAAACTCCTCACCATCGCACTCGCAGTGTGCGCCGCTGAACTCAGTTCTGGATATTCTCAGGAAAAGAAGGCCACTCCGAACATCATTTACATCCTTTTGGATGACGCTGGTTACGGAGACTTTTCGTGTTACGGACAGCGCCTTTTCAAAACCCCGAACATCGATCGCCTCGCAAAAGAGGGGATGAAGTTCACCCAGCATTATTCCGGCAGCACCGTGTGCGCGCCGACTCGCTGCGTTCTCATGACCGGTGTTCACACGGGTCACAGCTTTGTGCGTGGAAATCGCGAAGTCGAGCCTGAAGGCCAATCACCAATGCCCGCTGACATCGTCACGATCCCTCGCCTCCTCAAAAGCGCTGGCTACATGACGGGTGCTTTTGGAAAATGGGGCCTCGGCGCTCCCGGATCCACCAGCGATCCAATGGAACATTTCGATGCGTTTTTTGGCTACAACTGCCAACGACTCGCTCACAATTACTACCCTGATCACTTGTGGAAAAACCGCGAACGAGTCGAACTTGATGGCAAAACTCACACGTCCCAACCGATCGCTGACGAAGCTTTGAATTTCATCCGAGAGAGTAAAGACAATCCGTTTTTCGCTTACGTTCCGATCACCGCACCTCACGCAGCCATGCATGCGGTGGCAAAATTTCAGGCTCCCTACGATAAAAAATTCTCCGAATACGCTGAGAAAATCGGAAAATACAGCGGTCCTGACGTGAAAAATCCGATCGCGGCGTTCGCGGGAATGATGGCCGAGGTCGATTTTCAAGTTGGGCAAATTCTCGACCTCGTAAAAGAACTTGGGATCGATGAAAACACGCTCATCATGCTGACCTCCGACAACGGACCTCACAAAGAAGGCGGACACAATCCGGATTTCTTCGATTCCAACGGCCCGTGGCGCGGACACAAGCGCGATCTTTCCGAAGGCGGAATTCGCACGGCTCTCCTCGCTCGCTGGCCTGGAACTATCCAAGCTGGCTCGGTAACCGATCACCTTTCAGCACACTGGGACATGCTTCCTACTTTTTGTGAACTGGCGGGCTCTAAAATTCCAGCAAACATCGATGGAAACTCGATTGTGCCGACGCTGACTTCGAAAGGTGCTCAGAAACAGCACGAATATTTGTATTGGGAATTTTACGAAGGCGGCGGTAAAAAAGCAGTTCGCTTTGGCGATTGGAAAGGGATTCAGCTCGGCATCGGCAAAAATCCGAATGCTCCCATCGCAATTTATCGACTCACTGATGATCCCGGCGAGCAAAACGACCTTTCCGCGATCTATCCCGAGATTGTCGAAAAAGTGAAAGGCTACTTTGCGGAATCGCACACGCCTTCTGAAAATTGGAGCTTTGTGTCGTCCGGCAAGAATAAGAAAAAGAAGAAGTGAACCTTAACAGCGATCACTGGATCAGCGCCAACATCCGGGAGGCTCGAACGCTCAGACGATACCAGTAGGATTTGCCTTCCAACCCATCGTCAGTCACGAGTCTCGAGTTTTCCAGATACTGGGTCAGCATCTTCTCCACCTCGGAGGCGAAGGATTTATCACGAATCACAGCCGTTAGTTCGAAATTGAGCCTAAACGATCGGTTATCAAAATTCGCTGAGCCGATGGTCGCTAAATCATCATCGACCAGAACGACTTTTTGATGAAGAAACCCGTTCTGATAGCGATACATTTTGATTCCCATGTCGCTCATCTCTTTGAGATACGACATCGATGACAGCTGAACCAGTTTGCTGTCGGTTTCTTCGGGAATGAGGATACGAACATCGACACCCCGCATTGCCGCCAGTTGAAGCGCGGCAACAATTTTCTCATCAGGCACAAAGTAGGGAGACGCGATCCACACCTTATCTTTGGCACTGTTAATTGCAGCGAGGTAGAAAAGCGCGCAGGTCTCAAGCGGATCGGCCGGACCTGAAGGTAGACAAAGCGCCTCCATTTCACCTGCGAAATCTGCCTCGGAGATATCCCAATCGAGTTTATCCAGAAGATCGCCGCCCGTTGCCCAATTCCAATCTTCGACAAATGGAACCTGCGCGGCCTTTGCGACCGGACCAGTCAGCAAAACGTGACTGTCTCGCCAGGGGGTTCGCACAGGATGTTTTCCAAGATACTCATCTCCCACATTGTGCCCGCCGATGAATGCCTTTTTCCCATCTACAACCACCAGCTTGCGGTGATTGCGAAAATTTAACTGAAACCGGTTCGCCTCACCCGAGAAATCCATGAAGAAACGCGCATCCACCCCGGCATCTCTCAATTCATCGACGTAACTGCCCGGCAAATCCAGACAACCAATGTCATCTAGGAGAACACGAACCATCACCCCTTCACGAGCCTTCGCAGCCAGCTTTTCTTTCAGAGCAATTCCGTTTCCGTCATTTCTGACGATATAAAACTGCACCAGAATATAATTCTCAGCCTCATCGATCGCTTTAAAAATCGAATCAAAAGTCGCTTTGCCATCAATAAGCAATTCTGCTTGATTCCCTTTCATCAGTGGCATTAACGAGAGTTTTTCCAACATGGAAAGCACCCCTCCTTCGCGCGGAGCGATTGCTTTTGCGGCTTTCAAATTAGCCGTCAATTTTACTGCAAGCGGACGCGTTTTTTCCAAACCCGCGCGATGCGTTGATGTGTAGGAGTCCAACTTGCTGTCCCCAAACACCATCCATGCCGGGACCGCCACCACTGGAATCGCGTTTAAAGAAACCACCCACGCAACCGAACCCTGCTCCGTCCGAGTTTGCATCGCCGCCTCACGCTTCCTGCCCCTGCGACGAAAACTGCTGTCAGCGGAGTGTTGCTACAAGATCAATCGTTCGGAGTTCTCGTCGGAAACGGCATTGTGAAAATCCCGACAATAAACGCAGTCAAAGGCTCTTTCGAAACCGGTGGCATCGAGCTTGGAAACGTCATTATTCCGTAGTGCGAACCTGCCGAATAAAAACGGTCTCACGAAGCCACCGCAAAAAAAGCAAGGCATTCGCCTAACTGAACCTCTCTAATTCGCGGCGAGGTTTTCAGTAAAGTTCAACGACTGAATCCTGACACGATTTGGTAAGGTATGTTCGTTGACTCAACCCTGTTGATTCGTAAAGGTCAGGCATGGCTGCCGAACTCAACTTGCTCGACTCGGGCGACGAATCGATTTACACCCTGAAGACAACTGCACCTGGACCCGAAGGTACGTTGCCGTTTACCGAGGAGCAGCTCAAAACGCAACCAAGCGGCAACCTGTTTGGCTGGACACAAAATGTCGGCATGGGCTGGTCTCCAAACAAAGTGACGGGTGGCGATTATCTAATCTTGTCGACTCAAGGCGGAATTCGAAAAGAGGACGGAACTCCAGTTGCACTGGGATATCACACCGGGCATTTTGAAGTTGGCTTGCTGATGGAGCAAGCGGCCAATGCAATTTCGGAACTCGGCGGTGTGCCGTTTGCGGGATTCGTTTCTGATCCCTGCGATGGCCGAACCCAAGGCACCGACGGGATGATGGATTCCCTGCCCTACCGGAATGACGCCGCGATTGTTTTGCGTCGGCTGATACGCTCGCTGCCGACCCGAAAAGGTGTTGTCGGCGTGGCAACGTGCGACAAAGGATTGCCTGCAATGTTGCTGGGACTTGCAGGAATGCCAGACTTGCCGACGATTCTAGTTCCGGGCGGCGTGACACTTCTGAGCGAAGACACCGACGAAGATTTGGGCCGGATTCAAACCATTGGTGCTCGTGTGTCGCAGGGTGAAATTTCGGTCGACTACGCATCGCACAGCGGTTGCAAGGCCTGCGGTTCAGCGGGCGGTGGCTGCCAGTTTTTGGGAACGGCAGCTACGAGTCAAGTCGTAGCAGAAGCCCTCGGCATGACCTTGCCACACGGAGCATTGAGCCCATCCGGCGCGGAGATTTGGAAAGATCTCGCACGTCGTTCCGGACAAGCTGTCGTTGCCATGGAGAGGGCGGGAATCACGACGAAAGACATTTTGACTGACAAAGCGATCGAAAACGCCATGACCGTTCATGCGGCGTTTGGCGGGTCGACCAATTTGATTTTGCACATTCCGGCGATCGCTCATCAAATGGGATTGCGCCGCCCTGACGTGAATGATTGGCGGCGAGTTAATTCGACGATTCCACGGATCGTCGACGCCCTTCCAAACGGCCCCAATCATTTCGCAACCGTTCAGGTTTTCATGGCTGGCGGCGTTCCTGAAGTCATGTTGCATTTGCGTGACGCGGGATTGCTGCACCTCGATGCGATGACCGTTTCCGGAAAAACAGTCGGCGAAAATTTGGAGTGGTGGGAGAAGTCCGGGCGCCGCATGCGTTTGAAAGAAAAGCTCGCTCAACTTGATGCGATCGATCCTGAATCAGTCATCATGTCGCCGGAAAACGCGAAAAAAGCAGGTCTAACTTCCACCGTTACTTTCCCGGAAGGCAACATCGCGCCCGAAGGATCGCTCATCAAATCGACCGCGATTGACCCGTCAAAAGTTGACGAGGATGGCATTTATTTTCACGAAGGCCCCGCTCGGGTTTTTGGTTCGGAGCCAGAAGCCATCGCGGCGGTGAAATCTCAAGGCGACGACAAAATCAAAAAAGGTGACGTCATGGTTCTAATCGGAAACGGCCCGATGGGTTGCGGCATGCCCGAGACCGCCCAGCTCACCATCGCGCTGAAACATTTATCATGGGGCAAAGAGGTCGCGTTGATCACTGACGGCCGTTTCTCCGGCGTCTCGACGGGAGCCTGCATCGGCCATATTTCCCCTGAAGGATTGGCAGGTGGACCGATCGGGAAAATTGCCGACGGCGACACGATCCGCATTCGAATCGATTGCCGCAAGATGATCGGATCAGTCGATTACATCGGCGATGACGATTTAGAAAGTCGCTCGCCAAACGCATGCCTGCGACAGCTCGAAGGCGTCCCCGACGACACCCGTCTCTGGGCCGCATTGCAAAATGCCAGCGGCGGCCCATGGGGAGGTTGCGTTTATGATGTCGATGCGATTATTGCGAAGCTGAATTCGTGAAATCGAAGTTCTAAAAATCACCATTTTATCCCCGTAGGTCCTCGGAGGGGACAAAGCCATTAGCCGGAGGTTGAGCGAAGCGACACCTCCGGAAAACAGCATTACGGTTTCAGCATCCCGAGGGGATGCCAGCCGCCCCGGTGTAACCAGACCGCAAATCAACTCACCGATTTCCACCTATTTGAACCTCCATTAACACCTCATTTTCTCCACGAAAAACAGGGAGCCAACAATCGATCCCGAGTGGATGACACGCCTGCACGAATATTTAGGCGGAGCAGTTAATGGACTGGACGGAATCACCCAAGGCGCTGGCGGAGTCGCTGATCACGTTCACTTATTGGTCGGACTCAAATCGACTCATTGTCTCGCTGATTTCATGAGGGAACTCAAAAAAGCGTCTTCGGTTTGGGTTCGCGATGAAGTTGGGAAAAAAGAATTCGTGTGGCAAGAAGGATACGCCGCTTTCACTGTAAGCGCGTCAGCGACGGGATTCGGTGAAATACTATATCGCAAGCCAGCACCAACATTATCTCAAGCAGACTTTTCGTGAAGAATTCGAGACCTTTCTTCAAAAATCCGGCGTGGAATATGATCCAAAATACTTGGCGTAAAAACGGTGGCTGGCATCCCTCTGGGATGCATAATACATGAAACCGTCTCCGGTGGTGTCGCTGCGCTCAACCACCGGCTAATGGCTGAATCCCCTACCGAGGATTTCTTCTGGAAACACTTTCGATGGAACGAACACAATCAACCAACAGTCACATGCGCCGCACCAACACCCGTCGAGCCTGCAAGTTGTTTTTGATTAAGTAAACACAATGTGAAGGAGGCATAGGATTGGACACGCCTCATACCAATATTGGCGAAGCTGAATGGGTGAGGATTACTTGGCTTTCTCCAAAACAACATCAAGCTGGGCGGTCATTTTTTTGACCACCTCTGGATTCTCAGCCGCGACATTCACCGTTTCGACAGAGTCGGCTTTGTGATCAAAAAGCTCCACAAAAACAGGCTCGGCTTTCGGGTCACGATAGTCACGCCAAACAATCAGGCGATGATCATCGCTCCGCACGGAATAACCCATCAGATGATTTTCAAACAAATCGCGATCCCACTTATCCCCCTGTTGTTTGATCACTCGGCCTTCAACTTCTTCGATGAGAGGTCCGAAAAATGTCTCGCGCATCTCTGGTGACAGCGGATTTGCTGCCCACTCCCGTAGCGCAGGGCTGGGGAATTGACTTATGGCGACGTCCTTAAATTTTTGATCTGGATTGTCCAAGAGCTTCGCGAAACTTTCTCCTGCGATGTGTCCAGGCTTCTCGATGCCAGCCAGTTCGCAAAGCGTTGGATAAATATCAAGCAACTCAACCAGCGCTTCGCTGCCTTTTCCGCGAGCTTTCATCTCCGGCGCTGAAACGATCAACGGAACACGCGTCGCGATTTCATAATTGGTCGCCTTCCCCCAAATCCCCATGTCACCGAGGTGCCAGCCGTGATCGCCCCACACGATGATGATCGTGTTGTCGGCGACTCCGGCCTCTTCGAGCGAAGTGACCATCTTTCCGATCAGCGCATCGACATAACTGACGCTGGCGTAGTAGGCATGCAAAAGCGTTCGCGACAGATCATCTCCCATTGGTCCGATTTTGGGAATATTCGCGCGGACCCGCAATTCGAACGACGGATGAAGTCCAATTTCGGCACCGCCCTTCGGACCCGTCACTTGCGGAGCGAGTTCGATTTTCTCACGATCATAAAGATCCCAATATTTCTTGGGAGCCACCCAGTTCAGGTGCGGCAGCTTGTAGCCCATCGCGAGAAAAAATGGCTTTTTATCATCGCGTTCCACCATGTCTTTCAGAGTGGCGATGGCGACCTCCGTATTCCATCCGTCGATGTAGGCGTGGTCAGGCACGTCATAACTTTCGTAAGCGGGACCACTGGCCAAACCGCGCTTTGAAGCCTCGCCGTATTTCTCAAACATCTCCTTTTTATAACGCATGTGCAGCTCGTGATTTTTCGGATCAGCGAACTGATACTTTGGTTTTTTAAAGGGCGTTTTCTTAATGGCCGTCGCTCGGCTCCACGACTGCGGGTCGTCACCCGGGCGATGAAAAATCTTCCCGCTCGAAACGGTTTCGTATCCGTTCGCCATGAAGTGCTGCGGCAAGGTAATCACGTCAGGATTCAAATCGCGAAACTGGACGTAGTTGTGGGTGATCCGCGTTTCATCCGGCCGCATTCCCGAAAGCAAACTCGCGCGCGACGGCGAACAGATCGCTTCCTGACAATAGGCTCGATCAAATCGGACACCGCTCGCAGCAATCGCGTCCAGATTCGGCGATTTAATCGCGGTCGATCCGTAACAGCCAAGCTCAGGCCGAAGGTCATCAATCGCGATGAACAGAATATTTGGCTTCTCAGCGGCAAACGCGCTGCCCGCCAACGACAAAAAAACTAGAAAGAGAAAGAATGGGGGTTTCATAAAAAACGATCAAATAAGGTCTGTTCAACGATCAAACAGGGTTGGTTCGGAGTTCCACCCAAACACTGCCGGTGAATCTAAAACCTCACAGAATTCATTCCACAATTCGAGATTAATCGCTCCGCCGTATATTCAAACAGCAAATGCATAAAATCGTGGCGAGTTGATGGGGCTTACGC
>ERZ887942.1668-NODE-1668-length-14810-cov-5.826567_pt1 | contig 14810 bp, 16 predicted proteins | sample MGYA00521099_ERZ887942 | MGnify/ENA primary metagenome ERZ887942 (study PRJEB32303, sample SAMEA104408605) | aquatic metagenome | biome: Brackish water; feature: Pelagic; material: water | place: Baltic Sea | collected 2014-06-07T06:48:00 | depth 16,251 m ... | reverse complement strand
AATCGGAGCAGCAAGAAGTCCATAAAACGTAACGGTTCCAAAAATAATGCTGAATACGACTGGCACGATTTTCGCCGCTTCTTCCGCGAAGGGACCCGCGGTTTGAGCAAGCTCCAATGCAAAAATAGCCGACACTGCCGCAGCAACAATTCCGCGCGGCGCAAGGAGAGCAAGAAAGACTTTCTCGGGAAGCTTCAGATCGGTTCCTATCATGCTGATGAATACGGAAAGCGGACGAATCACAAAAATCAGCGCAGCAATGAAGAGGAGTGATTCCTTCCAAACGGCCACAATTTCATCAAGACCGACACGACCACCCAGAACGATGAACAAACAGGAAATAAGAATGACGCGGAGGTTTTCTTTGAACTCGACGATGTGCCGCACCGGCGTGTGATGCTGGTCGGCGAGGCCGATCCCTAAAATCGTCACAGTAAGCAATCCAGACTCGTGCTGGAGTAGATTTGACACAGAAAAAAGCGCGAGGCCAACCGCGAGGAGAAAGACGCTTTGAAGATAATCCGGAATCCAGTGCCGACGCAACACCGAGACCAGCAGCTTCGCCGCGACATAGCCAAAACCGACGCCAATCAGTAAAGTTGCCCCCAGATTGAGCCCGGTTTCTTTCCAGGACGCAGAGTGATCGCCGTGTCCAAAAACGACGCCAAAAACGAGCACGGCGAGGATTGCCCCGATCGGATCGATCACGATACCCTACCATTTTAGAATCGAATCGAGATGCCGCTTCGGCCGGACATTACGCAGCAACGGCCCAATAACCGTTGGTCCAGTGACAACAAGAACCGCCCCAATGAGAGCTGAGAGCTGAGACCTGCCAGCTAAAATTGGCCAAATAATGCAGCGCAGTCATCGACAATCCCCAGGTCACTGCTGCGCCAACGCTGATAAGCCGTAGCAATGGCTTCCCCGCATCCTTCAAATCGCGGAAGTGAAGCGTCAGGCCGTCTTCTAACATGATCACTGCAACCGAAAGCGAGACGACCGCAAAAAGGACATCACTTTTTACAAACTCCGTTTGATCATAAAATTGCCCGGCGATAAAACCGAATACGAGCAGCGCCAAAATGGAAGGAAAACGAAATTTCCACGCCAGCCATTGCGAGAAAATGCCGAGCAGAATAACGGAGCTGAAAAAGATAAGCCAAATTTCCATGAGGGGAACGGGTGTCCAAAAAATTGAGGTGAGTTTCCCTCAGTCCTGCGCAAAGACAAAGGAAACGTGAAGCATAGACGAAAACTTCACGGGTCTATTGCAGTGATTTCGCATCTTCTGCTACGGCGTAAATTTTTCGAAACCACAGGGTCTGTTCGACAAATCAACCCTGTTCGTTCGTGAAAACTGTTTCGTTAAAAATCAGCGTGCTCGCCTTCTTCGCGGGCGCGGGAAACAAAACGCATGGATGACGCATTGAAAGTCAGCGGCACTTCACCGGTCGGACCGTTACGCTGTTTCGCGATAATCAGCTTGGCGATGCCTTCTTTTTCATCCCGCTCCTCTTCGCTTTCGGCGTAGTAAAGATCACGCATCAGCAATGAAACGAGGTCGGCGTCCTGCTCGATTGAGCCCGACTCACGAAGGTCACTCATTTTCGGCGTTCCACCGGTTCGCGCATCAGGATTTCGGTTAAGCTGCGCCAAAACGATGACCGGAATATTCAGCTCTTTGGCAATTCCTTTGAGACCGCCGGAAATCTCGGAAACCTCTTTCTCACGACCATCCCGTTTTCCGGTGTCGGGCGATTTCAGAAGCTGCAAGTAGTCAATCATGATCATCTTGATGTCATGCTGCTGCTTGAGCCGGCGGGCTTTCGCCTGCAACTCGTTGATCGATATACCCGGGGTATCATCAATGAAAATCGGGGCATCCCGAAGCTGCGAGGCGTAGTGAGTAATCTTGTGAAAATCCGCTTTCCCGAGGAAACCTCCCCGCATTTTCTTCATGTCGATCTTCGCGAGCGAACAGAGCAGTCGTTGAACAAGCTGCTCGCTACTCATCTCCAAACTAAAGACGGCTACGGCGTTTTTATCGACCATGGCAACGTGCTCAACGATGTTCATCGCGAATGACGTTTTACCCATCGCAGGACGAGCCGCGATGACGATCATCTCCCCGCCGTGAAAGCCGGTTGTCATTTCATCGAGATCTGGAAACCCGGACGAAATACCCGGCTTGGCACCGGTTCCGTATTGATCCTCAAGTGTTTGAATCAGATCCATGACGATTTCCGCCATGTGTTTGATCTCGTTCGAGTTTTCCGTCTCATCACGAATCGTGAGGATTTTCTTCTCAACAGAATCGAGAAACTGCGAGGCACTTTCAGGACGATCGTAGGCGAGCGACGCCATTTCCGAGCAATCTTGAATTACCCGACGAAGGATGAATTTGCTCTTTAAAATCTCCGCGTAGTGCTTGAAAAGCGCCGTAGTGGGCAATTCGTTCAGCAAATCGGCAATGAACTGGGGGCCGCCGACTTTGTCGATCAGCTCCTTATCCGTCAGCTCTGCGTTCAGCGTGATGATGTCGAGTTCACCATTCGGCCGCGTTTTGTAAAGGTGCAGAATGGTTTCGAAAACGATCCGGTGACCTGGCAGATAGAAAAAGCCCGGCGACAAATCCTCGACCGCCTTTGGCACAATCTCGCTGGGGTCCAGCAGCATGCAACTGAGGACAGCCCGCTCTGCCTCGGCATTTACCGGCATGGAGCGAAGCGCATCATCGACCGCATTCGCGATCTTTTTCTTATTCGGCTTTCCTGATTTCAGCGATGCTCCGCCACCGGGAGGCTGGGCATAGCTCTGTCCGGGAGGAGATCCCCCCATGAATTCTTCAGGGTTTTGATACGTATCTGGCATGGTGTTTTCGGAACCCACGGATCGCGTGGTTTCGCTTCATTTACAAACGAGAAGCTTTGTGGAAGCACAATTCTATTTTGGATTTTATTCAAAGCTGCGCTCAGAAAGTTGGTCGGGTTCTCTTCGAAGAAATCCGCGTGACCGAAATTACTGAAACCGTTCGCGGAACTTTAGGAACGGCGACCTCGTGGCAATTCATGGTGACAATGGACTTTTGAGCGATTTCTAGATTGAGACATGAGCTGAAGTGGTTCCTCCTCCCAGACACAAAAACGGGCGGATGGTTAACTAACCGTCCGCCCAGTCTTCTCAAAATTGATATAAGTGATTTACAGCACTGTGAACAATGGTGGAAAGCTGTGCATAACTAAACAACTCCCTGTTCACAAATGACTAATCACTCAGCTGCATTGTCTTCTTCAGAATCTTGCGCCTTAACGGTAATCGTTACCGTCGCTTCCACTTCAGCGTGTAATTTCACAGGAATTGTGAAAGAACCAGTCGATTTGATTGGCTTGTCGAGATCGAGCTGATGACGATCGAGAACCGTCTTCTTTGATTTCGCCTGGATCGCTTCAACGATGTCTTTCGTTGTAATCGAACCGAAAGCTTTGCCGCCTTCACCGATAGAGAGTTCCAAAACCAACTTCATCTTCTTCAACTTAGAAGCGAGCGAAGTAGCTTCGCTGAGCTCATCGGCCTCACGAAGTGCACGTGACTTCTTGAGTGATTCAATGTTACGAAGATTCCCTTTGGTGGCTTCAAAAGCCTTTCCTTTTGGGATGAGAAAATTTCGGGCGAAACCGCGCTTTACGCTTACAACGTCAGCTTCGGCGCCGAGATTGTTGATTTTAGTGCGGAGAATTACGTTTGTAGTGGCCATGGTTACCTTTGATTATAAAGATTCAAAAAAAGGGCAGGACTTTTCGACTCGAACCTACACTTTGTCAAGACGCCGAAATGATTTCTAAATCCGGCTTCTTTTCCCGCAGCCGCTTGATGATTTCCCCTGACCCCTCGAACTTGTAATCGTCGACTTTCAATGATTGCCCGGAATCCGTTTTTAGCACCCCAACTCCACGATCCCACTTGGATAAAGCAAGCGACTTAACCGACTCAAAATCAACGTGTTTTTCATTGGTAAAATCAATTCCAGACTGATCACACGCGATGCTTTTTCGTTGCTGCCAGAGTGCGAAAAACATTACCAAAACCAAGATCACGACGAACCCGGCGGCAAAGCCCTTCTGCTCATTCATTTCATCTATGCTAAATTTTTTCGGTTCAGAAGCCGCCAAATGGCGAGTCGCGGCAAATTTTGACCACGTATCTCCTGCTTTTCCGGCATCTACCGCAGCTTGAAGTCCCTCCTGCTGTTTCTCAGAAAATTCAGCGATCGAAAAGTCTGACGGTTTCGGTAAATCCGACGCAACATCCTTCCCCGATTGAAACGCAGAAAACAAAGCCGCATTGAAATTCTTCTTCGGATAGCCGAACAATCCGTCGTAGAGAAAGACGAGTGTCGATATCGCCAGTAATCCCATCAGAATCGCCATGCGCCGCCGAAACCAGCTGCCGACGTGGCATACGATTCGATCAGGAGTGGAGGTTTCGGAATCAGGCATGGTGGGTTTGAATTCGGCTGGTTTATGGATGGAAAAATAGCATACCGCAGAATCTTGCGCTTTGAGAAATTTGATGCACCATAAATGACAGTCGACGGAATGTGGCGCAGTTTGGTAGCGCATCACACTGGGGGTGTGGGGGTCGCAGGTTCAAATCCTGTCATTCCGACTGTTGACTATTCAAACCGCACGGACAAACACACTCGGACCGCGTGTGTCGACCACTTCGATCGACGTTCCTTTCGCAATCACGCCGGATTCCGACATCACATCGAGTTTTTCGCCGCCGATTTTTGCGTGTCCCGATGGTCTCAAATCTGTAAGCGCCTCTCCGGTTTGACCAACGAGTGTCTGACGCGCTTTTAATTCGTCGTCGCTACCCACAGCTGCTTCCAATACCAACTTGCGAGTGAAGGGCAGTCGGTGAAAAAATTTCATCCAGATCCACGTCATTGTCCCCGCAAACGCCAGCATGATCACCAGCGCGACGATTCCCCACATCAATCCAAATTCAGCGAACGAGAGCACCACCGCAGCAACCATGCAGATCGCGCCTGCAATACCGAGAATTCCGCCCGGCAACACCAATTCGAAGAGAAAGGCCAGGATGCCGATGACGGCGAGAACTACAATCGTGGTTACCATGCTTCTACGAATCAACAGGGTCTGATCGACAAATCAACCCTATTTGATCGTGAAAGACCTGAACTTGAAGACGCCAATTCGACTGCCTTTTTCAACTTCTCGACGTTTGGTTTTCACCCTAAAATCCAAAGAGATGACTGCCAGTTTCCGACTCATTTTTACAATCAACATCTGCCTAGCTGGATTTTTTTCCGTTCAAGCAGCGCCTCTGAAAATTTCGACGGATCATCCTGGCGGAAACGGAATTGTTCTCGAAAACACCGGAAATGGCGTGGTAAAAATGAAGCCCGATCTTCGCGGGGGGCGGGATTGGTTTTACTGGAACTTCGAGGCCACCCCGACGGAGCCTGGCGACGTGGAATTTATTTTTGAAGGCAAACTTCGCATCGGCGTTCGCGGTCCTGCCGTCAGTCGCGACGGCGGGAAAACGTGGCAATGGCTTGGCTACGAAGCCGTTCGGTATTTCGATAAAAATGATGATCCCAAATCGGCTACGGAGTCTTTCACGTTTCGATTTGAGGCAAAAAACGAGACCGTTCGATTCGCTGTCGCTATTCCCTATCAGAAGAAAAATCTCGATGACTTCGTTCGGGCTTTGGAAGGAATACCCGATGTCTTTCATCGTGAATTCACCAAATCCCGCAGCGGCAAGTCGGTTAAACTGATTCAAATAGGAAAACCCTTTCCTGAGAAAAAAGCGATCATCGTGACAGCTCGCCATCACGCCTGCGAAAGCATGGCCAGCTATGTTTTGGAGGGATTTCTCGCCGAAGCCGCCTCCGATTCTCAAAGCAGCCAGGCCTTTCGCGATCAGTATGTAATTTATGCCATTCCGATGATGGACAGCGACGGCGTTCAGGCGGGCGATCAGGGGAAATGGCGTTTTCCGCACGATCACAATCGCGACTACGGAACGGATGCAATGTATCCCGAAGTGCAGGCCGTAATGGCGCTGGCACAGGAGGTTAAACCCACGCTTGCGCTCGATTTTCATTGCCCGTCCTTGCGCGGTGAGACGCACGAAGTTTTTTATTTCATCGGCATCGGCCTACCTCACATCGACAGTAACACCAATGAACTACGCGGATGGATTGCCGAAGAATGCCCGCAGATTTTTCCGCGTGGACCCCATAATTTTCTACGTTATCCGCCTGAAAAAATCCCCGCAGAATTAAAGGATACAAAGTTCTCCGCATGGTTCAGCTATTTTTCAGGAATCAGGTTTGCGGCGACTTTTGAAATTCCATATTCCCAGCGAAATTTCGATTTTACTCCCGACATGGCTCGCGAATACGGTCGCGCCACGTTGCAAGCTTGGGCAAAAACCGAGTTCGTTACCGATGAGAAAACGCCCCGAAAAAATGGGATCCAAGACTTGCTGGCCTATCGTAAAAAATTTCATGCTGACATCAAATCGAACTCCAAAAAAGCGAGTCTTGAACTCTCGAAATCGATCAGCCGAAAAAAGGTCCAACCGAATTCTGAATTGCCAGGCGAGTTGATGATTGTTCAGGAAAATCCGCAAACCATCGCAGAACTGGGCAATTTGAGAGGGCTCATCGACATGCGACAGCGGGATTTTGAATCGGCGAAAATCTGGTTCGAACGCGAAGCGACAAACACCTCAGCCACTGAATCGCAGCGAATGTTTGCGGCCACTCAGCTTGTCGTTGCTGTTACGAAAAATGAAGGTTCTACCGCCAACGACGTTTTGCGAGCGGTCAAAAACTTCGAGCAATTCCCTTACCCATCCACTGCCGGCCAGTTCGAGGCGTTCGGAGCGGTTGCTGATTGTTTCGAGAAACGCGAAGCACTCCACGATGCCATGAACTTTCTCGAAAAGCAGCTTCCGCATGCCAAGACTTACGAAAAAGGAGCAGTTCTAAATCGAATCGCTGATTTATCAGCCAAGACCGGTGATTCAGAAAAAGCCCTCAGAACCTGGCGTGAAGCAGTGACCCATCTTCGCACACAACTCGATCCCGAAGTACCCGTTGGAATATTTGGAGTGTTGATGGCCCGTGATTTATTCGAAGCGTTAATCGAACTTACTGATACACCCCAAGCCGAACTGGAAGCGGCCGCCGAAATGATTTTTCAGCACAAAGTCGCCTCGCAAATGATTAAAGATCACGTTCGGGCCGGGTTGGCTGCGAGAGAAAAGAAGTGATTGCTATAGCGCATCCGCACAGCGCAAACCATCGAGCGCGGCACTGACAATTCCACCGGCAAAACCGGCGCCTTCACCACACGGATACAACCCTTCGACATCCGGGTGCTGTAGCGTTTCGTCATCGCGCGGAATCCGCACAGGTGAGCTGGTTCGCGTTTCGAAACCGATCAAATTCGCTACGGGACTGGTGAAACCACGCATGGGTTTGTTGAAGCGAATGAGCGCTTCCTGCATCCGATTTACAATCCATTTTGGTAAAATTTGATCGAGTCGCGCCGGATTGATTCCCGGCGTATAACTCGTCGGATTCAAATTCTCCACGGTTGAATCACGGTTTTTTATGAAGTCGACAACGCGTTGAGCGGGAGCAACCTGGCCGCCACCACCTGCGATTTTCGCTGCTTGCTCGAGCTTTTTCTGAAAGCCAATTCCGTCGCCGTCTTTGATATCTTTGGGCTCGACCGTTACGACAAATCCGCTGTTTGCGAATGGCGAATCGCGTTTGGCGAGACTCATTCCGTTCACGACGACTTCGTCGTTTTTAGTCGCTGCCGGAACAATGAATCCTCCCGGGCACATGCAAAATGAATGCACGCCCCGACCCCGAATTTTCGTCGCCAGCGTGTAACTCGCCGCCGGCAGGAGCTCGGAGCGCTTGCCGGTTTCGCTAAGATTATATTGAATCCGGTCGATCAACGGCTGCGGGTGCTCGATCCGAACGCCCACGGCAAAGGCCTTTGCCTCGGTGCGAATGTTCTTCTCTGCCAAAATTCGATAAATATCTCGCGCCGAATGACCCGTCGCCAAAATAACAGCATCGCCCGTGAACTCGCCGCCATCAGCCGTGATGACTCCTCTCGCCTTTCCGTCATCGACGATGAAATCCGCGACCTTCGTTTCAAAATGAACCTCGCCGCCCGCCGTTCGAATGCTCTCCCGCATCGCTTTCACGACGTTCGGCAAGAGGTTCGAGCCAATGTGCGGATGTGCGTCGATCAAAATCCGTTCGGGCGCTCCGTGAGCTACCAGCGTTTCATAAACCGTGCGAACCGGACCGCGTTTCGTCGCGCGCGTATACAGTTTGCCATCCGAAAATGTGCCTGCACCGCCTTCTCCGAAACAATAATTCGACTCTTCGATAACGGTTCCCTCTTTCAAAATAGGGCGCAGATCAAAACGACGCGCGGAGGCATCTTTTCCCCGCTCCAAAACAATCGGGCACCAGCCTCGCTCGATCGCCCGCAGCGCAGCAAACATTCCCGCAGGTCCGCAACCGACGATGACGACGCGTTTTGCGCCAGCTTTCACCTCTGGGTAATCCGGACGAAATTCAGGCTCTACTTCCAACTCCATGCCGATCCCTACCTCGAATCGCAAATTCACTTTGACGTCCTTTTTTCGCGCATCGATCGAGTGCTTTCGCAACCGCATTTCGTAAATCGCCTTCGGCGGAACGTTCAGCCTCCGCGAAACGGCACGAAGCTGCGCCTCTTTATCCTCAGATTTCTCCAAAGGTAAAATGACATCACAGGTTTGAGTTCGGGCTTCGCGCATAGGTAGGGAGCGTCGCACCAAGCGGGGACGATTCAAGGCAAGACCCTTCCTTCGCATTACAAATTGCGCCTCGTCGTAGAATTGCCCCACTCCAAATTTCTGACATCGTATCAACATGGCCACCGACGACGACACCCCTTCCGTAACCGAATCCCTAAAACGCGAGATCGATTCTCTGATTCTGCAGCTGAATTTGGGAAAAGCTGATGCGGTCGATTTTGTAGAAAAACACAAAGGCGATTTCAGCTCCCTGGTTGGGAAAGCCCGGGAAAAAGTCGAGTCTGGCTCGCTCCGGCAAAAGCTCGATACCTTAAAACTGCAGCTGGCCCTTGGGAAAATGGAATCGAAAGAAGCCCTCGAAGAACAGCGCGAGAAGATCAAAGCTGCGCTCGACGATGCCAAAAAGGAGTGGGATCCGGTTCAAGACGAACTTAAAATCGCCTTCGAAGAAACCGGCGAGTCCCTCAAAACGAAGTTCGACGCCCTCGCGCTCGATTTAGGCATTCGTAAAATCGTCGCCGAAGAAGATTTAAAAATCAGGAAAGACCAAATCAAACACGAATTGGAGTCCGCTAAAGCAAAGCTCGAGCCCGCGCTTCACGAAGCCGCTGATGAGGCTAAGGAGGCCTTCCATCACGTGCGCGATAATTTGCGCTCGTTGTTTGATTGATCGAATCGAATTCGGCGCTATTTCCCCAGATTTGCTTCTGGAGTCACTCGCAATTCTTCGGCGATCATCTTTGAGAAAGGCGCAAGATGGATCAAGATTGAATATCGTTGGTCTGGTGTTAACCACTGGCTTTGTTTCGAATATTGCTGCTCCACGGCTTCAACTCGTTGCTCCCGATTTGGTGTAGTAGGGGATAAATCCGGCGCATCGGGCAAGCCTGCAAAAATAGCCTCTACCACCAATTCGCGCAATGTGTTGGTTTCGTAGCACTCAGTCAATTGCTCGTGAAATGTCGCCGTGTATTCTTCCGTGAGTCCTCGAGTGAGTTGCCACGGCTTTCGGTAAAGGATGGGTTTAGCGATCTTGAAATCTCCCGCTTCGATCAAATCGCGACACTCTTTAATTTCCATGATCCCTTCATGCAAATTTTTCGAATGTTTGAACATGGCCCCAAACTTCGATTGGCTATCGGATAATTTTGCTATCTAAAACAGGTCAACAAAGTGCTGACGATTGTGGGCCACTCGCCCAACTCGGAGCCGGGCCGGACCATGCGCAGTCTAAAATAACGCCGTATTCCCGATATATGATTGAATGAACTCATTTGCGATCGGTTTGAAAGAGTCTGGATTTCCTTCAACTTTCTCCCGAACCAAACTCTCCAGTTCTATTGTCACCTCCGGGCGGAAATTCGCCTCATGCTCGTGATCAATCTCAAGCTGGATTGTCGCCGAAACCAACCACTCAATGAATTCATCAGGCAGCGAAATTCGGTCACGTTGCTGAAGGAGAGTCGCAATCGCAGTCATCTTGTAAGCCGGAAACAGCTCTGGGCTTTCGATCAGTTTTTGATAGAACCCTGCAATTTTTTCAGGAATCTCACGGTCCGCTCCGGAGATGAAAATCGTTGTCGCAATTCCGATTTCTTCAGCAACTGACGGATTTAATTTAGCCCGCCCAGAACTACGAATCCACTTATTAACCTCAGTTATAGTCGCGGTATCACAGTGCGAAAAGACTTCGTTCAACAAAACAATCGCCGCTCCAAATTCGAAGGCTTCTTCATTTATATTAAATAGGAATTCCTTCAAGTGATCGATGTGAATTTCCGCGAGCGAATCCACTGCGAGCAGTTTTTTGAGCAGCCGATCATTGATGTTCGGGTATCCCCGAGGAACCTCTTTCTCTCGCCAACTTGAGCAGGCAAGAATCAAACCAAGCGCGGAATCCGGCGGAAGATCACTCAGCAAGGAGCCAACCAGCAAATCATCAAACGGAAAGTCCTGAGTATCTGATACTCTCCACTGTGAATAAGAATTGGACTCAACTGAATTTTCGACGTCCTCGGGGCGTAGTAGAATTTGATGCAAAACCTCTGCCAATGGGATGTCCAACTTCCTTACCGCGGTTGAGTTTACCGCTTTTGAGTTTTGATATTTAGCGAACGAAATACCACCAAGCTCCCGCTCTAGCCATTCAACCAATCGATAATCCAAGAATTCGATTTCGAAATCACGATTAAAACGAGGCATGACATCTGTGAGGAAAAATGCCAAATCGAACCGCTCCTTGCATGACCATGTTTTGATCTCAGGTCATTCATTTAAAATGAGCGCCTCCAATTCAATCTCAGGAGATTCAAAAAATGCTGCTCCTGAAATTTTTGGCCCTAACAAATGAGGCTTCTCAGCCTTCATTTTTGCAACCCACTGCTCAAACTCACGGCGGTGCAGGCCAGAGGCGCGATGAGCCGCCCCATAAATCCAACTCGCCACAGTCCGCCCCATGGGTCCACACCAGCGTGGACAATATCGACCACAATAAATTCCACGATTAAAAACCGGATCAAATTTCGAGTATGAAAAAGTAGAGCCATCCAAAAAATCTTCGATGCAGTCGACGTATTCCAATTCTTCCGGTGATGTCACAGATTCGCCGATCGCCTCAAAAGTCGAGCTTTCATAAGGCAGGTAATCGAACTCTTTCACTGCCTGATGATTCAGTAAAATGCTTTTTGAGAACTCCGCAGGGTCATGATGAAAACCTGTTTCAGGGATTCTACGAATATCCGGATACTGGTCGTGCTCATCAAAAAGCCACACGAAATAGGGCTGCTTGGCTCGCTCCACTCCAAAGGCAGCCTCAGAAGTTCGAACCAACAACGATTCAATTCGATCACGCTGGTCCGTTCTTACATAAGCCGCCGCCAAAGCCGAAAGCGCTCGGTAACAGACTTCTTTCTCGGACTTCCCCTCTGCTCCCGCAAATCGTTGAAGCAGCGCGTCTTCCAGTTCTACTGGGCAGCCCCGATGTTCCCACGTCTCGATTTTTTTCAGCCATGCTCCGTTCGACTTTAGAAAATTCTCCAGAAAATCAGCCTCATCACAAAAATAGAGTTCACCGAGCATTTTTAATTTTTGGGAAGCTCGGTCCGGCTCTCTTTTGGCCAAAACCAAATCATCGATCCATTCTCGTCGATATTCCTCGTAAGCACGTCTCGCTAAATACTCCAGCGGCCCGGACCAATCATCACGGTATGTCCCCCATTGCCTGTAAGAATCGTATTCACGCTCATTCAGCAGCTCAACCTCCTGCACGGTCGATGCAATTTCGATAGAGAGCCGATCGAGTTCCCGCCGCGAAAAGAAACCACGCTCCTCTGCTTCTCGAAGCCGGTGAAATGCATCAACCGAAAACTCCGGATCGCGCGCCAGTTTTCGAGCCGCATTGATATATAGCGCCTTTCGCCACGGTTCGATGCGATGATAGGTCACCCACTCGACTGGATTATCAAATCGCGGCTTCCAGGAATTCGTGAGAGAACCAAATTCCATCCCCCGGGTGCTGCCCGGCGCCCCGGCAATTCGATCCAGAAACTGAATCTTCCGATTCTCAGGAAAAATCCACTCATCAACCGGCTTTCTGATTATCTTTTCAGCTGCCGCAAAAAATTGATCCGCACTCTTTTCTTGGTAGTGCCGCGTAAGATCAAGCCTCACCACTTCATATTCTGTACCCGAAGGATGAAAACAGAGCCAAATTCGCGCCCAGTTATAAAAGACCGCAGACATCATCAAAACAGCGGCACTCCAAGAGATAAAATGGCGTTTCCGACGGCTCATTGGAATTAGGACGAATCAATACCGTGGAAATTAGATGGTTGTTTAATGGGAATCACTCAGGATAGAATTACACCACGATCACTGTTCACGAACCAACCCTGTCCATTCATCGAACGCACCCTGTTCGTTCGTGAAAACGAGATCGCGACGGTTCGACGTGAGTTTTCTAGGAAAAATAATTTTCGGGCTCTGGAGCACCTCAAATTCGGAGCTCTTTCCTACCGAACGGGTTTAAGCGCAACCCCAGACTCAGTTCCAGAGCTACCGCTATCAGAATAATCAACGCTGTGAGCATGGGGAAAGCGCGCTCGTTTAGAAAAAATTTAATTAAAGTGATTATATAGCTTGACGAATGCCATTAAATCCCGATAAAAATGGCATACTTATTCGCTAAAACGGTGAATTCATTGAATGGCCAGACCAAAAAATACGCTCAAGACTGTGCAAGTCACGATCTCGACGACCGAACAGGTGAAGGATGTCCTTGAGGCACTCACTAATTCGGGGATGTACGGCAAGAATGCCGCGGACACGGCCCAGCGTCTGATGCTGGAACGAATCCGCGACCTTCAGCAAACTGGTATGGCCCCCCGGCCTACGTTCAATGGCTCCACCGTTGTATCGAATGATGATAACTGACCTTATTCATTCATTCCTATAACCTCCTGACCCCACACTGCTATGTTCCCAGACGACTCAAATCCCGCTCAAACGGCTGAAAACCTCCGCGTTCTCGACGCTGGAGCAGACGATGCGAAGTACGCATTCGAAAATGACGCTGAATTCCGCAACACATTCGAAGAAGAACTCCGGACGCTTGCTGAGGAAATCGTGCAAAGCCACCCCAGTTTGACTCAGCTTTTGCTGTCGATGAGCCAGCCGGAAATGAACCCGGTTCACGGCAAGAACTAACCCACTCTCACCACCCTAAAAGGTGGTGCAGAATTCTGGACTCGATTCAGCAATTTCCTGCAAAGGTTGCAGGCTCCTCTTCTCAATCAACACGGCTTATTACAAGCCAAGCTGGGGGAGGAATCGGATTCGGGGTAAATGGACTCTACAAACTTCCATTTGGGCGCGAAAGTGTGCAGAAATCCATTGAATTTACGATATTTCCAGTAAATCATAATAAATGATGGAACGCTCGATCGCGTTATCGGTACGTATGCTGTGTTTTGGCATTGGTTGGCGGAGGTTCAGTTTGACGCTAATGTATTGGGCGGCGTCGCGAGCCTATGAGGATGGGGTTCGTCAGCAGATTCTTACAATCGGGACAACAACGGCCACGAGTCTGGACGGGCAGCTGGTTGAGACGCTGGCAAAGGACAATGACGACTCGGTTCGACCGCGCCTCGCAAATCGACTGACGGGAATTTGGCAGGTCCCTGCGGGCGCCGAAATCGAGATGTCGCTTCAGCTGGTGGAAAAGACTGGTAACAGTCTGGCAAGCGTCCTTCTACGGACATGCAGGTCGTGAAAGAGACGATGGCTTCGAATGCGGAGATTGAGTCTGCTTTTGAGGAACGCCCTAAATCGTCCGGACTCAAGCGAGAAGTGCCATCTCGTACTCCGTTCGACAAATCCCGACAGATGTTTCTTGAGGCTTTCGGTAAAAGTGTTCCGGCGAATATTTCAGCAGCGGGTCCTATTAAAAACGGATCTGAAATTGTTGCCGTTCTTGCGATGCAGGGTCGAGTGCGTCCGGAAAATTTCGCGTGGTATTCGCTTCTAGGATGAGAGCAGCTACTCGTTCTAGCAGGTTTGATCCCCGGACTACTGGCTTTGTTTTGGGTGGGATTCGGAATTTCGAATGAGTTGAAGGGATTGCAAAACGGAATGGAGACGGTTGCTGAAGGTTGTTACGATTTCCGCCTCCCTGAAAATGGACCCACTGAATTCCAGTCAGTCCATATCATCTTCAACAAGATGGCTGAGAGTCTTGAGGCAAGTAATGTGAAGATCCACAACTCGATCGAAGAGATTCAAGTGGCTCGCCAACAGGCTGAAGTGGCAAAAGAAGCGAAATCCGATTTCCTGGCGAACATGAGTCATGAAATTCGCACACCGATGAACGGCGACGAAAAAAACCACTTGGTGCACCTTTTATACAAACCTGTCAGCGAGCTAAAGTTGATGCGTGCGCTCGT
>ERZ887942.1667-NODE-1667-length-14819-cov-22.671837_pt1 | contig 14819 bp, 10 predicted proteins | sample MGYA00521099_ERZ887942 | MGnify/ENA primary metagenome ERZ887942 (study PRJEB32303, sample SAMEA104408605) | aquatic metagenome | biome: Brackish water; feature: Pelagic; material: water | place: Baltic Sea | collected 2014-06-07T06:48:00 | depth 16,251 m ... | reverse complement strand
TGCCGTCCTGCAATTCCAAAACTGTTCCATGAGCCAGTTTGATTCCTTCCCGCTCTTTGGCCAAGGCCACTTTTACCCTGGCGATCTGCCGCAGCTTCTCCTGATAACCCTCCAATTCGACGAAGCGAATCTCTCCTTGTTTAAGATCTGCCGAGATCTCTTCCGAATAAACCTTTTGATTCTCAAGACGGGCCTCGATCGACAGTCCCTTGGATTCATTATTCAGCCCACTCAGGACAATTAATCCAAGACCGCAGAGTCCGGCTACTACCAAGAGACCGAGTAAAATACCGACTATTCCAACATTGCGCGCACTTTCGTGAAACATTTGATGATTTGTGTTTGAGGTTATCGTGGGCGGATGGGGTATTTTTCCTTATATTCGGCAAGATTTTTAATCGCCTCCACCTTTTGCTTCTCCAGCTCCTTGATTTCGGAATCAAGACCTTTTCGGTCGTCGGTAGCTTTGGAGATTTCGGCCTTCAAATTGCTCAAATCAGAAGTTGGATCGGGGATCTCAATTTCCGCGATCTTATTCCTCACAGTCGACAACTCTTCTTCCAGCGCTGCGATCTCCTTTTTTTGCTTCTCATATTTCCCAACAAGACTGGGATCCTCTTTTTCACCTCCGCAGGAGGTCAACAGAAACAACAATCCCAAAGTGGCTAACCTCATTCGCTGGGAGAGTGGCATTGTCTCTTTTTGTGTCAATCTCCTGTTCTTGATCGCCGGGGATGCACGGAGCGTTGCACGACCAAGTGAGTTTTACCGTGTCGTCCTGAGCTGGAATCATGTCGAGGACCTAAAAGAGGTCCTTGGCGATCAGGGTGTGAAAGTGGAAAGGTTTTCATGGAACCACCTGTAAAAGCGCCATCCGAATGGTGAAGACTTTGGAAAAAAGTGAACTACCCGGTTTCGGGCATGAAGGTGGGCATGACGACCCCCGCTGGTTCCTGGGCCTGGCCAAGGACCTGACTGAGGTGAATTTCGCAATTACGGGCTCCCAGCTCATAGAGTCGCTTTACGAGATGGATCGCGGTTGCAGGGACCAGGAAGATGGGGCTGTCCTTTCCAAATGAAGCAAGGTGCGCGGTGATGAGATCGAAGGCGCTCTTGTCATCAAGCATGATGCCAGGCCCCAGCATGCGGCTGCCGGGATGATTGATGGAAAAGAGGGCGCCGGTGATTTCTCCCCCATTTTCATCAATCAAGCCACGCCAGACGCCGCTTTCATCGGAGAGGAAAAAGCGCCAATCTTTCTCACGTCGGATTCCGCTGATCTTTTCTTCGAGGGCCATGATGGCGGGGATGTCATCAGGGGTGGCGGGGCGAATTCCTTCCGATTGCGGCGGAAGGCATTTTCCGGAAGGCAGGAACATATCCTGATAGACGGCGAGCGGGCGGAATCCGGCTCGGGTATAGAGCGAATAGGAATCGAGATTGAGGGCACTGGAGACGAGGCGGACAGGTTTGGTTCCGGCTTGCTCAATGATCTGATCCAAAAGGGTTCGAGCAACCCCTTGTCCGGAAAATTTTGGATCCGCGTTCATGATTCCGAGGGAGAGATGGGTCTCGCGCGGATGGTAAAAGCAAGATCCGGCGAGTTCGCCATCGATTTCGGCAACAAGACAGCAACCGGGGTCGAGATCCTCGTAAATCTCCGGAAAGATCCGGCAAATCGAGGGGTCCTCGCCGGGGAAACAGCCCCGATTGAGGTTCTTTTGGTACCATTGGTTGGTGGAATGAAAGATGAGGGAGGCAACTTTGTCCCACTCGTCTTTTCCCGCTTTCCTAATCGTCATGATTCGCTTCTAACGGATTTTCACTCTTTGGAGCAGGAATTTTGAAGAAAAGAGGAGCTCCGGACATCGCTTAAGCTACGGCACCGGTGGCAGAGCGACCGTGAGACGGGAGATGACAATCGGTTCCCATCAGCTACCCTTCATCCAACCCTTATCAACTTTATGAACGAGACCTTTAAACGTGTCATTGTGCTTTGCCTCGTCTTCGTGGCAGCTTTCTTCTCGGTGCATGTGTATCGGGCCTGGCGCGGTGGATACCCCATCTTTGGCCTCAAGCAGGAGGTGGAAAACGGGCAATTCGCTCCGGAACATGCCACCTTGCAAATGAATCCCGCCATTGATCCCAGTGAGGTTCCCGGGCTGATCCGTGCGAATGACGAGATGGTGGCCCTGGTCGATCGCGTGACGCCGGCGGTGGTGAGCATTGACACCGAAATCCTCAAGCGCGAGCGGATCCTGGACCCGCTGCAGGGGCGGGTGTACGAGCGTGACCGGGTCACCCCCGGACTTGGATCCGGGGTGATCGTTTCCGAGGAAGGTCACATCATCACCAATCATCATGTCATTGAGGGACATAAGAAAATTCGGGTCACTCTTCACGACGGCCGTTCACTTCCGGCAACTTTGATCAATTCGGACAAGCTACTGGATATCGCGGTTCTGCGCATCAAGAGCAGCCAGCCTGACGAAAAGTTTGCTGCCTTGAAGTTTGGTGATTCGGAAGATGTCAGGGTGGGTCAGATCGCGATTGCGGTGGGCAACCCTTTCGGCTTGGGAGAATCGGTCACGGTTGGACGGATCTCTGCACGTGACCGGTCCTTATCCGACGGGCAGCGGGATCTTTTTCAAACCGACGCGGCCATTAACCCGGGAAATTCCGGAGGACCGCTTCTCAACCACCTTGGCGAGATCATTGCGATCAATGCCTCCATCTATAGCGAAGATCGGGAGAATCCGGGCTTCCAGGGAATCGGATTTTCGATCCCTTCGAACGACGTCAAAAGGACGATGGAGTATATCCTGGATAAAGGCCGCCCCGTTCACGGATATCTCGGACTCAGGACCCAGGATCTCAACAACTACCTTCGAAGTGTTTTCAACTATCAGGAGGGGAGGGGAGTGGTGGTCCTGGACGTCACCCCGGGTTCGCCGGCCGGGCAGGCGGGCTTGAAATCCTATGACATCATCACAGCTTACCAAGGTGAAGGAGTTCAGACGACCAAGGATTTTCTGAATCGTGTGCAGCGATCCGAAATTGATTCTGAAGCGATCATTAGTGTTTGGAGGGTCAATTCGTCCGTGAATCTCAAAGCGGTCGTGGGAGAAGCCAATCCTTTCGGGCAGCCGGAGCAGTTGGCTGACAGTGGACGCCTCGCTTCAGATGAGGCCATTCTCAAAACGATTGGTTTGAGAGTGCGCAATTTGCCTTTTGGGTCCCGAATGCGCGGCGGTGTTTTTGTCAGCGAAGTTCTACCCGGGAGCCTTGCGGAACAGAAAGGAATCAAACCCAATGATTTTCTTCTCGAAATCAATGAAGCCCGAATTCGAAACGGTCAGGATTTCTATCTTAGGCTTGTCGCGACCGCTGCGGTCAATGAGACCAAGATTCGCGTCTATCGAGGGAATAAGAATTCAGTCGTGACTTTTCCGCGTATTCCACGCACCAAGGGACCGACTGATTAACCCCAATGATCAAGATATGAGCACTTACGATTCATACGAGCCACGTTCAAATTTCGGCCTATTCGTTTTTCTAGCATTCATTGCCGCTGCGCTGATTGGAGCCGGGGCTTATTTTATGCAGGGGGGAAGCGAGGAAGAGCCTTCCGTTGAAAAGCCCGCGCCGGAGCTCCCTAAGGAGGTTGTTGTGAAGCAGGAACCGGTCGTAAAGGCGGAGCCGATTGATCCCTTTAACTCGGATCCTGTTCCGCAACCCGAGCCCAAAGATACCGTCAAGGACCCGACACCCGAGCAAATGCTCATTGACGCGGGTTTGGGGGCCGCCGAACTCGATCCGGAAACTCTTCTGAAGAAGATCGGAAAGGCTCTCGAAGACTCCGACTTAAAGCAGACCACGGCACTCATTGGTCAGAAGGCACTTGATGAGAGTCATCTCAAGGGACTGCAGGCTCTCGCGGAGAAGGGTGATTTTAGACTCAGTGCGATGGACCCGGTGATCGAGATTGGGGAACTTGAAGCAAACCGCAAGTCACGTTGGGCGCTCAATATGCAAGGAAGCCAAAAGGGTGCGCGCATTTATTTCGATCTTCTTCGCGGAGATACCGGGAAGTGGGGAGTTGATAAGATCAAGTTGCCGGATGAAGATGTGCCTGGCCGTGCCGTTTTCATCGATTCCCTTGGGATCACTGATGCCTTTCTCCAGGCTGCCCTCGATCAAAATTTCGATGATGCCAAATCTTTTGTGGATTCAGGGAAAGTCTCCGATGCCAAGATCGCCGGTCTCTGCATTATTTTCGAAGAGGCCAAGTACCAGCTTCGGGAACAGAAGCCCTTGCGTGCCATGTTTAACAAGGATCTTACGGCTGGGTTTGTGGCTCATGTGGAAGATGAAACCGGTGGAAAGGCTTCTGATTTTGGAGTCAATGTTCAGCGGGTTTCCGCCGCCCATCCATGGCGGGTGACGGAAGTGAATCTTGATTCTCTGCTTGCCGACTATGCCAACCGGGTCGCCGGAGGCGATGTGCACTTCACTCCTATCGTAAAAAATCCCGCCGGTGGTGATACTCTGATTCTCTACTTTGGTTTTGATGAGGATGGACTGACTCCTCGAACACAGCGGCAGCTCGACATCGTGGCGGGGCTTCTCAAGATCGACCCAAACAAGAAGCTCACCCTCTCTGGTCACACTGACGCTCTCGGCACCGACGAGTACAATGACGATCTTTCGGGTAAGCGCGCAGGTGCGGTTGAAAAATACCTTCTCGGAGTTGGCGTCCCCGAGGCTCAGATTATCGCCCTTGCTGAAGGTGAGGCGAAGCCGCGTCTCCCGAACGCAACTGTTGATGGTGAGGACAATCCGGCAGGCCGTCGCGCGAATCGGAGGACCGAGATTTATTTGGATTTTTAGTGCAAAGATTCCGGCAATGAATGGGGGGACTTATTGGCCGGATGTCAACGGCTTCGCAGATGGTGTGCACCCGGGGTCAGGCGACACGGTGATGGCGGTCTAATTCGGGGAGTTTTTTTGGGATAATGGGATCGTCCTGCCAGACGCGTTAAGTTTGGAATCCTTGCGCTGTCGGGATTTTGCGACAGGATGACCAACTCCGCAGATCGCGGATCTTTCTTTCCTTCTTATGAAATTATTCCGCTGGCTCCGCATTGCTCTTCCGCTGCTTCTTTTGGTGCTGATTTGGACCAGCCGGGAATCGCGATCTCCCGATCGCACGGGAGTCAGGAATTCGAGTCGGTTCGTTGGTCAAAACGATCTTTTTCAGGATAAGGCCGGGGTTCTTTTGTCCAGTGCCCCTGAAGAGTTTCAGGTTTGGTTGGAGGCTTTTCAGGAAGCCCCGAAGAACGTTGATCTTCAAGAGGGAGTGGAGTTGGCGGATGCTCGTCGGGCGATCTTAAAGCGGATGGTCGGATTCGACCCCGAACGGGCCCTGCAACTGGCAATTCCCACAAATGACCGTTTGGGCTTACCCGATGAGATTGTGGATTTACTTGAGCTGCCGGTTTCGACTGCGGGTGGGTTTGAACGGGTGGTGAGTTGCTACCTTGGTGGCATGGACCGGCCCGTCAACGCACCCACCGAGGAGAGCTTTGTCACCTTCGATGGGAAACGCTACCGGGCTTTTACCTATGGGCGTCGGGTTGGCTTGCAAACCAAGGATCGCATTTCTCTTTTTGGAATTTCGATTGATGACGCGCTCGCTTTTTCTCCCGAGCCGGTAAGGAGGATCTCTGATGTCAACGAGTTGGTTGTGGAGGCTTTTGGTCGGGAGAGAAGATTCGCGAGTGAGGACGAACTCGGCCATTATGTCGCGAGGTTGGTGGCGGATGAAAATGCGCCGGGCCCCCTGGGGGATTTTGAAGAAGCCGGGAGCCCTTGGACCGAGGGGAATAAACGGATTCTCTACCTGCGGGTTCGTTTTGGCGATGACGATCCCACCTATGAGCCGGTGTCACTTGCAACCGCGCAGAGCCATCAGGATGATGTCGCGGAGCATTACCGCATCGCTTCTTACGGGAAACTCAATGTGACGACGGTCTTTCCTGACATGATTACCCTGACGATGAACAAGTCGGAGTATGTTGGGAAGGGCTTGGGCGATATGATGAATGAGGCCCGGGCTGCGGCTATTGTCATGGGCGATGCCGAAGGAGAGGATTGGGACTACAATAACTTCGATCTCTATACCATCATCTCGGATGGCGGGATTGGGCCTTATGCCGGGGTCGCACAAGTTGGCGGCCGCAAGAGCCACCACCAAAAAGGCTACACCTCTCTTCGGACCTCAGGGCATGAATTTGGTCATAATCTCGGGCTTTCCCATGCTCACTTCAACTATACGAGTGATCTCAATCCGCGCGGATCGACTCCGACCAATGGCCTTGGCCGGGTGGAATACGGGCATCGTTTCAGTGTGATGAGTGCGCAGAGCGGAAGCGACATGAATCACCCGACGCTTCCACATTTTACCGTTCACGAAAAGTGGCGCCTTGATTGGATCACCGACAGCGATCTCATCGACATCATCAGTGGCAATCAAACGGGAACCCATCGTCTTTTTCAAAACGATGACGAGAATGCCACCGGTTTGCGTGCCCTGCGTCTTCCCTCCGGTGGTGCTCTATCCAAGTATTGGCTGAGCTATCGGACGGCCTGGCGGCAGCCCAACCGGAGTTCGGACAATGACTATCTTCTCAATGGCATCCTCTTCAACTGGACGGGGAGTGGAGGAGGATCGAGCACCTTGCTGGATATGACTCCTTATTCCGATCAGGGTTCGACCGGTGGGGCCTCCTGGACGCGTGACAATAGCGACAAGTGGGACGCACCGCTTCTGATTGGGCGGACCTACACCGACGCTGAGAGCAAAGTGAGTGTCACTCCGATGGCCCGAGGAGGATCCGCTCCGGATGAATACATCGACGTGCATGTTCATGTTGCCACGGGAGCAGAGATCTCCCTGGTGGGGGAAACCGACGCGTGTCGCGCGATTATTCCCGATGCCCTCACCGCGACCGGGATCGATTGGACGGCAATTGCATTTGACGACAGCACTTGGCCGTTTTCGGGACCACTGGGTGTTGGCTATGATACCGGTTCGGATTACGATTCGTATTTCGGAGTCGATGTGGCTTCGATGCGATCGGACAGCGAGTCCTGTTACATTCGAATTCCATTCACGATCGATGCCGGAGTGAATCTTGGCGAGATGGAATCACTGAAACTGAGGATGCGATACGACGATGGCTTCGTGGCCTATCTCAATGGCGTTCAGATTGCCCAAGATCATGCCCCCGTGTCTCCAACATGGGATTCGGGTGCGACCGAGAACCACAGCGATGGCAACGCGGTCGTCTTCCAGGAATTCTCCGCGAATGGAGGATTGGGATCATTGGTGGTGGGTAATAATGTGCTTTCAATCCACGGACTTAATAATGGTACGAGGAGTTCGGATTTTTTGATGCAACCGACGCTGTCGGCCACTTTGTCGGCTCCGGAAAATGCCCCGCCTGTGGTTTCGTTGTCGGCCGATACTTTGGTGGTGGCGGTGAATCAGGACGTCACCCTGACTGCAATTGGGAATGACCCGGAGGGGGACACTCTCGCCTATGCGTGGGATTTTGATATCGGCGATACCTTTGCTCCTGAGGGTCTCAATTCGCCGATTGCGGTTCGAAGCTGGAGCAGCGCGGGAGTTTATGTTGTGACGATCACTTGCTCGGACCGGAAAGGCGGGATCGCCAGGGAACGCGTCCTCGTGAAGGTGGGAAATCCGTCCAATGAAGGAGTGGTGAGAGGAAGGGTTTTGCAAGGTGGACAACCGGTGGCGGGAGCCCGGGTCTTTGTCGAGGGCAGCGATCGTCAGTGCATCACACTGGCCGATGGCAGCTATCTCATGGCGGGGCTTTCGACTTCTTCCGGCACGACACTGGGAGCGATGTTCGATGGTGATGTTTTTCAATCTGCGGTTGCGATGCCTGTGACTCCGGATCCGGAGTTCAGTGGTGCGGATTTCTTTGGTAGCGCTCCCGCGCCGGCCGGAGCGCCACTTCAGTCGATCACGGTGTCGCCCTACGAGGTCTCAACTGAAATTGCTTCAACTGTTCAGCTAACGGCCCAAATTTGGGACAACACGATTGGTGACGATTTGCTCATTCCGTTTGGAGAGACCTGGAGCTACCTCGATACCGGAGTTGATCCGGGAGCGACCTGGAACACGGCGGGGTTTGATGACAGTGCCTGGTTGTCCGGTCCTGCTGAGTTGGGCTATGGAGATAGTCAGACGACGGTGGTGGATTTTGGAGCCGATCCTGATAACAAACACATTACGACCTGGTTTCGCCGGACCTTCACCGCAGCCTATGTTGATGAAATTTCGAGGCTGAAGCTTTCGGTGAAACGAGACGATGGGATCCGGGTTTTCTTAAATGGGACTGAGATCGTCCGGGACAACCTGACCACCGGAACGGTGAGTGCCGGAACAAAGGCATCCAACGATGTCTCGTCTTCGAATGAAGAAATTCTACTTCGATTCACGGTTGATCCGGCTCTGCTGGTTGAAGGGGACAATCTTCTGGCGGCCGAAGTGCATCAGGAAGACGATGACAGCAGTGATTTGAGCTTCGATCTTGAGCTCAGTGGTGCGCGGAACCTTTCGTCGGTCGTGCCAACGTGGACAGTCATGCCGGCAGGTGCGGGCGTTTCATCGGAAGGAGTGTTCACTGCCTCCGCGCCGGGAACTTATACCGTGACCGCGACATCGGGATCGATCAGCGGGGAAGCAAAAATTTTGGTGGCGACAGGCAATGTGGTGACGATTGCCGCTCTCGATGAGTTTCTTTGGGAGAATGGGAGTTCGACCTCGACGATCCGATTGACACGAGCGGGGGCGACGACCGAGGCCTTGCTGATTCCCTTGTCTTTGAGTGGCGATGCCACGAGCGGAAGTGATTTTACGGGTGTGCCTGCCAGTGTGACCATTCCGGTTGGTGCGACGTCGGCTGGGTTTACGATTTCTGTTTCGAATGATTCCGAATTGGAAGGTGACGAGTTGGTTTCGATCACTCCCGTTCCGGGAGGATTGTTCGCGGTGGGATCTCCGGCTCTGGCCCCGGTGACGATCATCGATGACGAGAATGCCCTTGAGGAAGTCCCCGACGCCGGGGGGGATGTCAGCATCGGAGTAAATGCCAGCCTTTCATTGGCGGGCAGCACCCGTGCCGCGGAACGTTTTGTGACGGCAGGAGATTACTGGAAGTTTCAGGACGACGGTGCCGAACCGATCGCGGGGTGGAAAGCTCTTCCCTATATGGATGACAACTGGAAGGAAGGACTCGCCAAATTTGGCTATGGCGACAACGACGAAACAACAACGGTGGGTTTTGGCAGTTCCTCTTCCAGCAAGTATATCTCGACCTATTTCCGACGTCGTTTTTATCTCGATGACCCGGCTGATTACCCTGCTCTTACCGCCAATCTTCTCGTCGATGATGGTGCGGTGATCTACCTCAATGGAATCGAAGTGCAGCGCGTCAACATGCCCGCCGGGGCCATCGAATTCTCGACTCGTGCCAATAGTTCGGTTGGTGGAAGTGATGAAGACACCTTCTTCGAAAGGGTGCTTGATCCGGCTGCTCTGATTGCGGGGGAAAACATCATTGTGGTTGAAGTTCATCAAAGTTCTTCCAGTAGTTCGGATCTGGGGTTTGATCTGATGCTTTCCGGAGAACATACCGGCCAGCCAGTGTCGGGAGGAGTCAAATGGACGCTCTCATCAGGCCCCGGGAATGCTTCCTTTACTGATGATACAAGCCCGGTTTCTTCGGTGACCTTTGATCAACCGGGAACTTATGTATTGGAAATGGAGGCCTTGGCTTCCGGGATCAAGGATGAAGTGACGATTACGGTAGAGCCTGTGCAAAGCTATCCTCAGTGGATAGAAGGTTACACTCTGGGTGATTCAAATCGGTTGGCCGACCCCGACCAGGATGGCTTGTCCAATCTCATGGAATACGCGTTGGGGGGTGATCCGTCCGGAGCCAGCAACGAGGTGAGGCCCTCTCTTGTGGAGGACTCCGTCACAGCTGGCGACCTTCTCTTTTCCTATCGCCGGCTTCGTGAACTGAACCCTGAAGATGGGAGTGGCACCACTGGTAATGGCTATGCCATCTACGGAATCAATTACACCGTCCAAGCAACCCAGACTTTGGATGGTTGGGCGGCAGCATCGACAATGCTGATGATGCAGCCCGACGGAATCGCAACAGACAATGGCGATGGCACCGAGACGGTGACACTCCGGTTGACGCTTCCCACGCCAATGGGTGCGAATTGGTTCGTTCGTCTGAAAGTTGAAGAGGAATAAGCCGCAGTAATTTGTGACTTTCTGATTCGCCTGTTTGGAGTGAGGAGACTTTTGGTCGGGTTCGAATGGGCAGGGGATCGGACCCTCTCCATTGATCCGGCATCGGCTATGCCCGGTCAATCGTGACTCTGACCGCGCAGGCCTTGTAGGACGGCTGCCGGGAATGGGGATCGAAAGCGGGGAAAGTGAGGCGGTTGACAATGCCTTCGTGCATTGGGAGGAATACTTCTCCCGGGCGGACCGAGGTCGTGAGATGAGCCAAGGCGGGGATGCCCGCTCTTTTAGACGTGATGGTGACGGGATCGCGGTCGTTGATTCCGAGTGGCCCGGCGTCATCGGGATGGAGGTCCAATAGCAGGGTGGCGGGATAGAGTTTTCGAAGAACGGCACTTTGTTTGGTTCGTGACTGGGTGTGCCATTGGGCACTTGTTCCCCGGCCGGTGAGGAGAGTGAGGGGATAGGCTCCGGTCGTTGCTTCGGGGAGAGGAGAGGGAGGATCGAAGAGAAATTTTGCTTTGCCGGAAGGCGTGTGAAATTTGTGATCTTCGAAGAGACGGCGTTCTCCTGAGTGGCATGCCCCGTCCCGGTCATGCTTGCTTTGCAGATCCGGGTTGAGGGGATCATGACCGGGACGGGGCATGCCACTATCGAAGGGCCACTGGATGCCACCTTCCTCATCGAGGTGCTGGTATCCCCGGATGCCTGTGATGTCACACGGTTGTCCTTCACTGAGCCGTTGCATGATTTCGAAGGCAGCGGGTGGACTTGACCAATTTTTGAACATTTCCCCGCAACCCCAGGTGTTGGCGAGAAGTTGGAAGATTCGGAAATCGCTGAGGGCCTGGCCGGGGGCTTGCCGGACTTGCTTGATCGTTCCGATTCGGCGCTCGCTGTTGATCAGGGTGCCTGATTTTTCACCCCAGGCTGCCGCAGGAAGAAGGAGGTCGGCCGTTTTGGCTGTCTCGGTTGCGGCGTACATGTCCTGCACGACGAGGAACTCGAGCTTTTTACGGAGTTCGTGAAAGCGATCCTGGTTGATCCAGCTGTGTGCGGGATTTGTGGCGATGACCCACAAGCCCTTGATCTTTCCAGAATCAATTCCCTCAATGATTTGGTCGTAGGCCCAGCTTGCCTCGGTCGGAATTCGCTCTTCGGGAATTTCAAGAATCCTACTGACTTTTTCACGGTGCTCCGGGTTCCCGAAGTCGTGTCCACCCAGTAAGTTGCTTGTGTTGGAAAAGAGTCGGGAGCCCATGGCATTGCACTGGCCGGTGATGGAATTGGGCCCCGTTCCCGGTTTGCCGATGTTGCCGGTCAATAGGCAGAGGTTGATGATGGCCTGGGCGGTGCGGACACCTTCGTGGGATTGGTTGACCCCCATCGTCCACCAGATCGAAACCCGCTTGCATGGATTGGAGATGAGCCTGGCGAGGGCTTCGATCCGGTGACGGGCGATTCCGGTCTTTTCGCGGGTTGCGTCGGGTGAGTAGTCTCTGACGAAGGAGGCAAATTCCTCGAGTCCCTCGGTGTGTGCGTCGAGAAAAGGACGGTCGAATTTTTCGTCCCTCGTGATGCAGTGGGCGAGAGCGTAGAGGAGGGGGAGATCGCCCTTTGACTTGAGCGCGAAATGATCGGTGGCAATTTGAGCGGTTTCGGTGGCCCGGGGATCGATGACAATGATATCGGGATTGCGCTGATTGCGGGCGAGTCGCTGGTAGAGGATGGGATGGGCGATGGCGAGATTGGAGCCGATGAGGATCACGACATCCGATTCTTCAAGATCGGCATAAGTGTAAGGTGGCGCGTCGAAGCCGAAGGCTTGCTTTGTAAGCCACCACTGAAGTCGCCATGCATTGGCGGGTGTTCCCGTCGCCGTGTTTGATCCCCATGCCAAATTTGGCAAAAGAGCCGAGAAGGGCCATTTCTTCGGTGGCAATCTGACCGGTGGAGAGAAAAGCGACCGAATCTTTGCCGTGGTCTTTTTGGATCTGCTTAAACTCTCTGGTGAATGTTTGAGCAGCTTCCCCCCAGGAGATTTCCGTGCCTCGATGAATGGGTTCGGTGGCTCGTTCGGGAGAGTCGAGAACTGCGAGGGCTTCCCAGCCTTTCGGACAGGCCATGCCAAGGTTTACCGGATAGTCGGAAGCGGGGGTCACGCCCACCGCCTCACCTTCGTGAAGGTGAAACTGGAGTTGGCAACCTGTGGAACAATATCCACAGACCGAAGTGGTGGTGCCATCGGTTTCGAGATTCCGCGGAAGCTTTCCCAAGCCGAAATCATTGGGCCGCAAGAGAAGCTCGGACGTCAGAGGACCGGACTTTTGCTTCAGGAGAGAGGAGAACGAAACCATTCTCCGTGAGGTATGCAGATTGCGAACCAAGCGGGATGAAAAGTGTTCATTGACCCACTTGGGAAAATAGTTCGATGATCAAAGGTTCGTTCAAGCATGGGCGAGGACTTTGCTTCGATCCATGAATTTTGGATTCTTTGGGATGTCGGCCACGCTGTTGAGGATGAGGTCCGGGAAATAAGCGAAGTTCCCCAAGTCTTCCCGGGAAGTCCCGCCTGACATCACGAGGATGGTGCGATAGCCCAGTCCAACCCCGCCGAGAATGTCGGTTTCCATGGTGTCGCCGACCATGATGGTTTCACTGCTGGAGAGACCAAGTTGCTTTCGGGCGGCGCGCATCATGATCGGGCTGGGCTTGCCGACTGAGAAAGCCTTCTTCCCGGTTGCGCTTTCGATCATGGCGGCAATCGCTCCACAGCCGGGACGGATTCCGGCATCAGTGGGACAACTGGGGTCGAGGTTGGTGGCAATGAGACGTGCACCTTTGGCGACAAGCCGGACGGCCTTTTCGATCATCTCGAAAGTCATCGTCCGGCCCTCTCCCACGATGACGTAGTCGGGGTTGTCTTCGACGACGGAGTAGCCGTTCTGGTGGAGGGCCGTGAGTAGTCCGCCTTCGCCGATGACATACGCCGATCCGCCGGGCTTTTGTTTCGCCAGAAAGCGGGCGGTGGCCATGCTGCAGGTGAAGATGTCACGATCGGTGGCCTTGATTCCCAGTCGGCAGAGCTTCATCGCGACATCACGCCGTGTTCGCTGGCTGTTGTTGGTGAGGAAGAGGAACCGGGTGTCCGTTTCGCGCAATCGCATGATGAATTCCTTCGCGCCGGGGATCAATTTGGTCCCCCGGTAAATGACTCCATCCATGTCTAAAAGATAACCATATTTCATCGGTTTATTAAGATTAAGGGTTTTTGACGGATAGGAGAGCGAACCTGTCGCTTCGATGCTTTGCAGCCTGCTTCCCGTCGTTGGAAGGTGATGCAGGACCCGGGCCATTTCACATGAATGGAATCGCCGGTGTTCGTGACGCGGAGTCCTATGGATCAGACTCAATTTCCCTGAGCGTTTGGGTTGAATATTCGAACTTTTGAAAATGCCTTGTCGATGAGTTTATGAGCTTTGAGTCGTTGTTCGGTGGCGGGGACGACAGGAATTGTGACGCCGAAGGAACCATCGGGGTCTTCCGCTTCTTCGAGTTCCAGAATTTCAAGTGCGACGCGGAAGGAGGGAAATTTATAAATGGCGCTCGTTTTACGGAGTCCGGCCAGGCGTTTTCGGCTGTGTTTTGGATGATGAGAGGGTATGCTCGGGACATGCAGTTGACGGACGAACAGATTCGAGAGGATGCGCGGGCGTGTCTTGAATCGAAGGTCCGGCAGGCGCGGCGGATGTCAATGAAGGAGCGGTTTTTAGCAGGGGCCTCTTTATTTGAGGATGCTTGTCGGTGGACCTTGGCGGGGATTCGGAATCAGTATCCCGAGTGGAATGAGGCGGAGTGTCGGGTGGAGCTGCGGAAGCGGGTTGAGATGATGTAACTGAGGCCCATGAATGGAAATGATGCGGTATTGGCCTTGATTGGAATCTTTGATGAACTTGAGGTTTCTTACATGATCGTAGGTTCGTATTCTTCGAACCTTTATGGGGTGCCGCGAGCGACCAAGGATGCGGATTTAGTATTTCACTTCGAATCGACGGATTTGTCTGAGATTGCGAAGCGGCTACCCGAGGGGGTTCGTTTTGACGAGCAGAGTTCGTTTGAGATGGTGACGGCGACACGAAGAGAGATCCTGCTGCTGGAGGGATCGAATTTTAAGATCGAGCTATTCCATCTGAGTGATGATGACTTTGATCAGGTGCGTTTTAAGAATCGGGTGGTGGTTCAACTCGATGAGGAGACTTGGGTGTGGGCTCCGCGGGCGGAGGATGTGGTGATTCAGAAGCTTCGATGGGCGAAGGGTGGAAACCGGTCAAAGGACTTTGCGGACGTGGTGAATATCTTAAAGGTACAGGGCGATATGGATTTTCAGCACATCGAGCGGTGGTGCGGGGAGCACGGAACGACAGGTCTATTGGAAGAGGCCAGGGCGGAGACGAGTTGAGACTGC
>ERZ887942.1666-NODE-1666-length-14827-cov-4.753046_pt1 | contig 14827 bp, 12 predicted proteins | sample MGYA00521099_ERZ887942 | MGnify/ENA primary metagenome ERZ887942 (study PRJEB32303, sample SAMEA104408605) | aquatic metagenome | biome: Brackish water; feature: Pelagic; material: water | place: Baltic Sea | collected 2014-06-07T06:48:00 | depth 16,251 m ... | reverse complement strand
AGGCGGGAGCATAGCTCAAGGTATCATTGAAAATCTGGTTATGATATAATGTTGCTAAGTTCGCCTGATTAGTGTCGTCTGCATCATTGGCCACATTTACCATCTTTTGAACGAGCCTAGGTTTAGTCTTAAAATTTGTGGGTCTTCTTACCAGTTGTATGTCCTCTTTTGTTCCGAAAAACTTATGATTCTTGTGCGGAGGCAAAGGCTTCCAAAAGTTATACTCAAAACCTGTAGCATATGTTCTGACCTCTTTATAGGATTTGTCTAAAACGGGCTTTAAGGCTGTCAGAGAAGTATCTCTGAGGTAAATTTCAGCTATGAAATTGTGGATGGCTGAGACGGTAAAACAGTCCGAATCTAGAGCTTTTTGTTTTTTACCCACAAAAAAATAAGGCTCAGTAAGTTCCATGTACACGGGCCATTCACCTGCATACTGTTTGCCCTCTATGGTAGTTTCTATTTGAGAATTAATTAGAAAGTTTAAAGAGGCTTTGAAAGCCTCTTCTACCTCTGCCTTTGACTGAGCCCATACACCGTTAGCCGCAATAAGGAGAATAAATACATTTATTAGAAAAGGTCTCAATGAATGATTTGGGCTTTACACCACTAAATTAGTATTCAATATGCCCAAGGCACTAATGATAAGAGAAAATAGCTTAACTCAGGTGCACTTAAGTCTTGAAACCTCTCCTCAAATTTTTAAATGTACACAGCGAATTAAGCCACAATAACTCTAAGCACTAAAGCATACTCCTCCATTTCTATCTCAGTGGCATTCGCTACATTATCTAGAACTTCTAGAGAAACCGCCTGAACTTCTTCCGAGATATAGACTGCATTTGCAGAGATGGCCATGGCCAATTCCTCGTTATTGTTTTGCAGCTGAATCTTGATTTTATCAGTTACCTCAAAACCCGTGTCCTTACGGTAGTTTTGGATTTTGTTCACAAAATCTCTGGCTATTCCTTCATGTTTTAATTCCTGTGAAATGTGCACATCTAGAGCTACGGTAAGATTGCCGTCCTGGGCAGTAAGGTAGCCAGGAAGATCTTGTGTTAGTATTTCTACGTCTGACAATTCAATCTCTCCAATAGGCAGCATTAATGTGCCATTAGCCTCTAGTTCTTTGATGGCATCGGTATCCATGGCAGAAATGGCCGCTGCTACGGCTTTCATGTCCTTACCATATTTTGGGCCTAATGCCTTAAAGTTTGGCTTTACTTTCTTGCTCAAAACCCCAGAAGCATCGTCTAAATACTCAATGGCCTTAATGTTAACTTCAGTTTTGATAAGATCCTCAACAGAAGTAATCTGTGTTCTAACTTTCTCAGAAAGAATTGGGATTAAGATTTTGGCCAGCGGCTGACGCACTTTTAATTGATTTCCTTTTCTCAGCCCATGCACCATAGAACTAAGCCTCTGAGCATAATCCATGGATTCTTGAAGGTTCTCATCTATCCAAGAAGCATTCGCCTTTGGGAAGTCAGTTAAGTGGACAGAAAGTTTTTCAGTGCCACCAGTTAAGTTTTTATATAACCAGTCGCTATAAAAAGGAGCAATAGGAGACATCAGTTTAGAAACTGTCTTTAGGCAAATGCCCAAAGTTTCATAAGCTAGTTTTTTGTCATCGCTTAATTCGCCTTTCCAGAAACGTCTTCTTCCCAGACGCACATACCAGTTAGAAAGCTGGTCTGTTACAAAATTCTGGATGGCTCTACCGGCCCTAGTAGGCTCGTAGGTTTTATAAGCGTCATCTACTTCAGAAATGAGTGATTGTAATTTAGAAAGTACCCATTTGTCTAATTCAGTAGCTTTTTCTAGGTCTATTTCACCCTTGAAAGTATAATTATCAAGGTTGGCATATAAGGCAAAGAAATTATAGGTGTTGGTCAGAGTACCAAAAAACTTATTCCGCACTTCCGTAATACCAGCCAAATTGAATTTAAGATTATCCCAGGGCTGAGCGTTGGTAATCATATACCAGCGGGTAGGGTCTGCTCCGTAATCTTTTAAGGTTGTGAAGGGGTCCACAGCATTTCCGAGCCTTTTAGACATTTTATTACCTTTGGAGTCCAAGACTAAGCCAGTGGAAACCACATTCTTAAAGGCAACATTGTCAAATAACATCACAGAAATAGCATGAAGCGTAAAGAACCAGCCTCTGGTTTGGTCTACCCCTTCAGAAATGAAATCTGCAGGATAAGCATTTCGGCCTTCCACCTTCTCAACGTTTTCAAAAGGATAATGCCATTGGGCGTATGGCATAGCACCAGAGTCAAACCAAACATCTATTAAATCAGCTTCACGGAAAAGTACTTTTCCTGAATCAGATATTAGATAAACATCATCTACATATGGTCTGTGTAAATCTTCATTACCGTCTTTTAGAAGGGCTAAGAATGTTTCATTTTTCGTTTTTTGATCAGCGTTTAAAGCTTCGCTTTCCTGAGCTTTGATAATTTCTAACTCCAGTTCCTTTTGAGAACCAATACAGATTTGTTCTTCGTCCTCATTTCTCCAAATTGGCAAAGGTGTTCCCCAATATCTAGAACGAGATAAATTCCAGTCGACTAAATTTTCAAGCCAGTTCCCAAAACGTCCTGTGCCTGTAGATTCTGGCTTCCAGTTAATTTGCTTATTGAGCTTCACCAATCTGTCTTTCACTGCTGTGGTTTTAATAAACCAGCTATCTAGTGGGTAGTATAAAATAGGCTTATCTGTACGCCAGCAGTGTGGGTAGGAGTGCACATATTTCTGAACATTGAAGGCTCTGTTTTCTTCTTTTAACTTAATAGAGATACGCTCATCTACAGAGAGGTATTTGTCTCTATTTTGCTTTTTTGTTTCGGCTATTTTTTCTTCTTCAGTATAATATTCTGCTTTTACATATTCTAGGGCAAAATCAGTCACTTCTTTTACAAAACGGCCTTTCTTGTCTACTAGCGGTGCATCTTTACCGCTTTCATCTTTAATCATGATGGCAGCAATGCCATTTTGCTGAGCCACTTTAAAGTCATCTGCACCAAAAGTAGGTGAAGTGTGTACCACGCCTGTTCCATCTTCTGTGGTTACAAAATCTCCAATTATCACTCTAAAAGCATCTCCTTCTGGTTTTACATATGGGAATAGCTGTTCGTAATTAATGCCTGCGATCTCAGAGCCACTAAAGCTTGCAAGTACTTTCCATGGCAAGACTTTTTTATTAGAGTTTTCAAAACCCTCAAAGTCTCCGTCCTTGCCTTTTTCTTTGAAATATTTTCCAATGAGGTTTTTGGCCAATATTACATTTGACGGAAGGAAGGTGTATGGGTTAAATGTTTTGACTAGTACGTATTCTATGTTTTTACCAACGGTCAATGCCGAATTGGAAGGCAAAGTCCAAGGGGTGGTAGTCCAAGCCATAATAAAGACTTCGGTATTGTCACCGGCATCAAAAAGAAATTCGGATTTAGCGTCTTTTATTACTTTGAATTGTGCTGTCATAGATGTGTCTGTCACATCTTGATAAGCTCCTGGCTGATTAATTTCGTGGGAAGACAGACCTGTTCCCGCTGCAGGAGAATAAGGCTGGATAGTGTATCCTTTGTAGATAAGGTCTTTGTCGTATAGTTTCTTTAGTATGCTCCAAACAGATTCAATGTATTCATTCTTATAGGTGATATAGGGGTCGTCCATATCTACCCAATAGCCCATTTTGTCCGTCATGTCTTGCCAGAGACCGGTAAAACGCATGACAGCTTCTCGGCATTTTTGATTGTATTCTGCTACGGTTATTTTCTTGCCAATATCTTCTTTGGTTATCCCGAGTTCTTTTTCTACTTGAAGCTCTACAGGTAAGCCATGAGTATCCCAGCCTCCTTTACGATTTACCTGAAAACCTTTTAGCGTTTGGTAACGGCAAAAAATATCTTTGATAGTTCTGGCCATTACATGGTGAATGCCAGGTGTGCCATTGGCCGATGGAGGCCCCTCAAAAAAAGTAAATGTAGGGCTTCCCTCACGCTCAGAAATGGATTTTTTGAAGATGTCTTCTTTTGTCCAGAACGCTAAAACTTCTTCTGCCACATCGGCATAATTCACCGATTTATACTCAGGATATTTCATTAAAAATGAACCGCTAATAGGTTAAAAAAACAAACCGAAAATTCGGTTTTTGAAATAGTGGGCAAAGATAGGGAATTAGGAATCATAAAGGATTTAAACATACCATATATGGTATATTTGTGGCTAAAGTTTTTTGATGTCTAGTATTCTTCAGTCTATTTACTCCTTTTCTATTCACCTCTTGGGCTTCGGTCTGAGAGCGGCATCCTTATTTGGCAGCAAAGCTAAGAGCAGGGTACAGCATCAAAATAATTGGAAAACCGTATCTCATAAACGGGATTTGAACAAAAAACTAGCCTGGTTTCATTGTGCCTCCTTAGGCGAATTTGAACAAGGTCGTCCTCTTATTGAAGGATTCAAGAAAAAATGTCCTCACTATCAGATCTTACTTACATTTTTTTCGCCATCCGGGTATGAAGTACGCAAGGATTACACAGAGGCCGATATTGTTTGCTATCTGCCTCTAGATTTAGCAGGGAATGTCAATGCCTTTTTAGACACTTTTAAACCGGAGTTGGCTTTTTTTGTTAAATATGAGTTTTGGAGGAATTTCATTTTGGCCTTAGCTCAGAGAAACATTCCGGTTATTTCAGTTTCAGCGATATTTAGAAAGGGTCAGTTTTACTTCAAACCTTGGGGGACATTCTTCAGGGAGCCACTTTTGAAAATCAATTACTTCTTTGTTCAAAATGAGCTTTCTGGGGAGCTTTTAGAAACAATAGGTTTGAGCAATTATGATGTAGCAGGTGATACTCGGTTTGATAGAGTGGCAGATGCTCTAAAAAGTGTCAAAGAGATTTCTGCGGCTGCCAGATTCAAAGGTGAAGTTAAGCTAATGGTTTCTGGTTCTGTTTGGGAGGAAGATATGCAAGTCCTTATTCCTTTCATAAATGAAAGTAAGGGGCTTAAGTTCATTTTAGCACCCCATGAAATTAAGGAGAAACAAATTTCAGCGTGGGAAAGCCAACTGTCTAGAAAATCTGTAATAAAGTTTTCAGAAATTGCTGAAGAAGAGGATTTGGCTCAACATGATGTTTTGATAGTTGACAATGTGGGTATGTTGTCATCTCTTTATCAATATGGTGACTTCGCTTTTATAGGCGGTGGATTTGCCACCGGTCTTCACAATATTTTAGAGGCGGCTACTTTCGGTATGCCTATTTTCTTTGGGAATAAGTCCTATCATAAATTCCAGGAGGCTCATGACCTTATAGAAGAAAAGGGAGCCTTTGCTGTAGCCGATACTCAAGAGTTAGAAATGGAGTACATCAAACTTCGCACAGACCAGGTACTATATCAAACTACTAAAAACGCAACTGCCCAATATGTAAAAAATCACACCGGGGCTACCGATGTGATTTTGGAATGGCTTGAAAAAAAACGATTTGCTTAAACGTCAAACTTCGCTTTAAGATAGTCTAAGCTCATTTTGTAAGCCACTTTAGTAGCTTCTGGGTCATGTTTGGCATTACTTGGGTTTGCAAAACCATGTGTCGCCTCAAAGATTTTATAAGTTAGTTTTTTACCAGCTTTTTTCATATTAGCCGCAAATGTCTCGATGATTTCCTGATTTATCCATTTCTCAGTGGCAAAGAGTCCTAAAACATCTGAGCTTAAAGTTTTTAACTGCTCTACGTCATTTACGGGCATGCCATAATACATCACAGAACCTATATTTTGCTGGCCACCAATGAGGGCAGACTTAAGAGAAAGCCCTCCACCAAAACACCAACCTACGCTGGCAATTTTAGCATCTATTCCGGCATAAGAAAGCCCGGCTTTCATAATAGTTTCTAATCTTTTTTGGTCGGCACCTTGCATGAGCTTTCCTGCTTCACTCGGGTTGGCAGTTACCTGGCCATCATACATATCTAGGGCCAATACATTTACATGTGTCCCAAGGTCCTTGAAGTATTTATCGGCTTGATTACGGATATTGTCATTAAGTCCCCACCATTCCTGGTATACAAAAAGCCACTGATTGCTTTCTCTTTTGGCTTTAATAAAATAGGCACCAACATCTTTCCCACCAGCTGCGGGCATGGTGATTTCTTGACCTAGACCATTAAAATCAAAGGCAGTAGGAGCGGGATGAATATTTACGAATTCTGGGTCGTTTACAAAATCTGCCATGCTAGTGGGCATGAGCGGGTGACACATTGTGATGTTTTTTTTAACAGAGGCATCTGAAATTTGACCCCAAAGTGGCCAGAGAAAAAGAAATGAAAGTGAAATTAATTTTAACATCTGAATTAAATTTAATGGTCGTTTTTAATGTGATTTCCAAGGATATCTTCTCCCCAGTCATTGGTTAAGTCTCTTACCACAGAATGTACGTGATTGTTATTGTTTTGGGTGCAGTCGTACTCTATTAGAATAACAGGATTATGGATTCTATAATAGTGACCTTCTCCTCTTTTTTCGCCTCCCATCCATACGAAATGAAGTTTTTCTAAACCAGCCCCTTCCATTTTTAACATCAGTTCTTTGGCAAACCCAATCGGAGCTCTTTGTACGTGATGACTCACAATTTTTAAAAGGGATTTTTGCTGCTGCTTAGTCATTTTATTGAAAGGCAAGCCTTCTTTTTGATTTACTACTGCCAGAGCAGAATTGGCAGTTACCATGTCGGCAGGAGCTTTCTCATTGATTTTAGCCAGTTTGTGCTGTTCGTCATTTAAGGAGGCTAAAAAGGAAAATCCCATTTCGGTCTCAGTTTTTAAAACTTCCGTACCTTCTGCCATTGGCATTCCAGCAGGAACTACCGCTGGGTTTGTTCCAAAAAATAGAGGAGTGGCAGAGCTTATTTTCCCTTCGTTTGAAGCATAATTCAAAGAGAGGTGATGGCCTTCTATTCTCCATGCCCAAGTTTTTTCAGCATCAGGTTCACCAAAAAAGGAAAAGTAGTATTTCTGTGGATCTCTACGATCGCTGGTATCGGGCATTTTTTCTAAGACATGTAATACACCTTCTAGCTGCATAATGGCTAAAGCCGTTTTTTCTCCTCTATTGCTTAATGAAGCATGAAGGATTTCCATAGCCATTTTTTTTTGTGCTTCAGAGAGTTTTCTAAAGTCTAGTCCTTTACGAGGCACCGGAGTATAAAACCAGCTTTTCCTTTCTGCACTTTCGTAAGGAAACATAGCTTCGGCTTTCAAGTCCTTGTTTAAGGAATTAATAAACGATTTTGAGGCATCTAAAACTTGAGTATTGGTGTTTTTTTGACCAATACAGGAAAGGCTAGATAGAGTAATAAAAAGAAGAAGAGTGTTTTTCATAATTAATAGGGTTGAATAATTATTCAATCTATATATATTGAATGGAATATAAAATACCTTTGGATTTAAAATCAATTCAAGATGATTGTCAGCATCATTGGTTCTGGGAATATTGCGTGGCACTTGACACATGTTTTAGAAGAAAACGGTGTACGAGTAGCTGAGCTTTCTGTAAGAAAGAAAGCTAACGCGTCCTCTATTACAGGATATTTATATGATGTGCATATAAAAACAGATCTTGATTTCACTCAAAGCCCTTCTTCTATATTTATTCTTGCGGTATCTGATGACGCTGTAAAGTCGGTGGCTGAGACCATTGTATTGCCTCCGGAGGCCATATTGGTACATACTTCAGGGGCTAAAGGGATGAATGTCCTTTTGGGAACATTAGAAAATAACCCATCTGCAAAGCTAGGGGTGTTTTATCCTTTAATGACTTTTACTAAAGGAATCAAAGTGGATTTTAATGATGTACCGATGTGCATTGAAGGGGAAGATGATGCTACCACAGAGGCTTTAGAGAAGATCGCTGACTTAATTAGCGGGAAAGTACAAAGGGTAAACTCTCATCAAAGGGGTATCTTGCATGTGGCAGCGGTTTTTGCCTGTAATTTCACAAACCATTTATGGGCTCTAAGTAAAGAAATTACAGAAGAGGAAAACTTGGATTTCGATATTTTGAAACCATTGGTACAAGAGACTTTTGTGAAAGCTATGAAAGCGGAACACCCTGCCGAGGTACAAACGGGCCCAGCGATAAGAGAGGATCAAGAGACCATTTCAAAGCATCTGGCATTGATAAAAGACGACGTAGATTTAATGGAAGTATATAATTCAGTAACCAAAAGTATTCAAAACTGGCACCAATGAGATATTTAAGTTTAATGTTTGTGTTAATGATGGCTTGTCATTCTGGCCAAGAAAAAAAGACCGAAGAAAAGCCTATAGAATTCAACCCTCGTGCGGAAATCCCAGCGACCATTACTAATATTGGTTTGAAAGAGCCTACCGATGTTTTATCAAATAGCGAGCTACCGGAGGCTCCAGAAGGAATGATAACCATTCCTGGGGGTAATGTTCGGATTGGTTCAGAGGAAGGTTTTGATCATGAAAGACCCATGTTTTGGGCTACAGTAAGTCCTATCTATATGGATAAATCTCCTGTTACAGTAGGTGAATTCAGAGTATTTTTAGAAGCCACATCTTATAAAAGTGAGGCAGATAATTTTGGGAATGCAGGTATTATTCATGAAACCACTGATAAAAACTGGATTCTTAAAGATGGGGCTAACTGGGAATACCCGATGGGAAGAGATTTTCCTAAATCACCAGATGACCATCCTGTAACACAAGTATCATGGAATGACGCCAATGCCTATGCCACTTGGGCAGGTAAGCGACTGCCCCATGAGATAGAGTGGGAGCATGCTGCCAGAAACGGAAAGAATACGAGAGACATTTATGCCTGGGGTAATGAGATTAGCATAAATGGAAAATACCTCGCTAATGTATGGCAGGGGACCTTCCCAAATTATAATGATAATACAGATCAGTATACAGAGACATCACCTGTAGGTAGTTTTGGTGAAAGCCCATTAGGACTTACAGACCTCTCTGGTAATGTGTGGGAGTGGTGCTCCAATTACCATTTTGATTATAGGGCGTTGATAATGGATGATGTACCGTCTAAATTTAAAGGTGAAAAAGCGGAACGCGGAGGTTCATTTTTGTGTGAACCGAGTTGGTGCCACGGTTATAGAGTCTCTGGCAGATCTTCTTCAAGTCCCGAGACAAGCCTTTTTCATTTGGGATTTAGATGTGTGAAGGATATTCCATAAAATGGACACAGGGATTAGATTAGGACTAGTCCTGTGCCAATAAGAAATATGAAAAAATTACTTATAACAATTTTTAGTTTACTTGGAAGTTACGGAGCGATGGGGCAGACCTCTCATCAGGTGGTCATACATATCCCAAAGTCTACCGCTATAAGGTTAAAGCCAAGCACAATAGAAACTACGGATTTTAATTTTAATACCGTGGAGAAACTAAATAGTGGCATTACTAGATATAGTGCTGGCACGTATGAGATACGGGCTAATGATCAATGGGTGGTGACAGCTAAGGCTATGTCGCCATTTTTCACTAATTCTGGTACATCAAGCTCAGTGGACATGCCATGCTCTGTGTTGGAGATACAAGAAGGCAACTTGTCATCTGATTTTGCTACCATGACTGTAGCTGAACAAACCATTGTTTCGGGGAATTCAGGAGATTTTGGCGAACAAAACGAATTTAATATAAATTATAAGGCTAATCCTGGCTTAAGTTATGGTCCAGGCATTTATGTTATGAATGTACTTCTAACCGTTTCTGCTAATTAACAGATAGATACAGTCTTAATTTCAGTTTAAATAGCTCAGTAATACTGGGCTATTTTTGTTTCGTATAGTTAAAAACGACTTGTGTACATATAAAAGGCTAAGATGTAGGTGTAGGCCCCTTTTTGGCACACTAATTGCAAATTCCCTCTCGACGGGAAAGACCTCAACCATGGATAATAGTCCGGACCGTTTCAGTTTATTGAATTATTTAACAGAATCGTCTATTTGATCGCAATGGATTTGTCAGGCACTAATATGCTTTCCATAAAATTAAAATAGAGGTTCAAAAAACAAACGACGCATGTTAGGAAAAGTCACTTCAATACTTTTAGTATTGCTGGCTGTTTCTGAACTAACCATGGGGCAATCGCCTCATGACGTAACCATTGATATTGCAAATACATTGGATATGAAGTTCGTAAACGGAACGTCTGCCATCCAAAATATCGCTCTAACGTCTTCTACAGATTTAGGCGATGGAAAGGAAAAGGCAAACGCAGCACAACTACAAGTTCGGACTAATCTTAACTGGAAACTTATGGTTTCTGCGGGTTTTCCCATATTCTCCTATTTCGGTTCAGTGGTAAATCCCAATATGCCTGCCTCGGTGTTAACGTTTAGAAAAAGCGGTGCGGCTACGTACAGTGCTCTTTCTTACGATACACCTGTGGAACTGGCTACGGGTAGCCCTGGTGATTATACCGATACCGGGCATGAGATTAACGTAGATTACTTGGTAGATTCTGGTTATGATTATCCTGCTGGTCTGTACTTTATAAATGTATTTTATACAGCTTCAGAACAGTAAAAGGTCCAAACCTGACTTATGTGCTCGTCCTAATGAGTTTTCAATTATTAAAAAAAAATAAAAAATTAAAATGAAAAAATCACTATTAACAATCGCTTTCGCCTTTGTTGGTTTTGCAGGGTTTTCACAAACAGCTGTAGGATCTCACCAGGTTAACATTACGATTTCGGAGGCTACAGATGTAACATTGGCAAATACATCTTCCGTTGATTTCTCCTATGCAGATGCAGATGCCATTGATGCAGATGCGGCTACTCAAGCGACTAAAACAATTGACATCAAGGCCAATTACGATTGGGAATTGAATGCTTATGTAGATGCTGCTTTTGCTCATGCTTCCACGCTTTCTACAATTCCTGCCTCAGTACTTAGCGTAAATGGCCAGACTATGGCTGTAGGTGCTGCGAACGCTGTTGCTATTTGACAGTGATGTAGCTGGTACTTATACGGAAAAATCTATCACTTATGACGTAGCTTTAGGTGAAGGTAAGTGGGCTTACGAGTCTGGTGCTTATGATACTACAGTGTTTTTGACACTTACAAAGCAATAAGAAACCTAAGAAAGTAGGGAGCCTTCCATGACTCCCTACTTCTTTTACTTTTTGCTCTAATACTTGCTTTCTTTATAAGAAACTTACTTGCTTAAACTAATAAAAATATTGCTCCTTGGAAGCATTCCATTCTTGTATGCCGCTCAGGTATCAGCTCAGAATGGATTTACTTCCACAAACCGGTTCTCGGCGAATCTGCTCAAAGATTCTCTTAGTCTCAACCCAGGGCAGTATGGTTTTAATTCATTAACCATACTAAACCATACGGGAGAGAGACTGGATATTGGGCTAAAGATTGATTTGCCAAGTGGCTGGAGTTTGATGCGTAATCTAGCTTCATATGCTCAGGTATTAGGTGGGCAAAGCACTACTATACCATTTAGAATAAAAACTGCCAAAAACGTCATTGGAGGTAAGATTTATCCCTTAAGAATTACGATTGAAGATCCTGTAACAGGAGAAAAAGTATTCAAAATAATAGAGGTAAAACTACTCCAGAAAACAGATTGGCGAGCGTCGCTCACAGAACCCACCTCTTATACATCAGATCAAGAAAGTCTTCCAGAGTTTGGAATTAAAATATCAAACAGGGGAAACCGCACAGAACTTTTTGACATCACTTTTGATGCTCATGTACGCCTTACTATGCCTTCTTCTGGAACTCAAGTGTTACTTAAACCAGGGAAAGACACTCTTTTAAATGTGGGTATCAGAAGCAGGAATTTAGAACAAATCAACGAAGAGATTGTAGTTTTTATTCAAGCTAGAAATGCTCAAAAAGTGCTTCATCAGCGGATAAATATCATATCTGACGAGTATAAAGCTCATGAATTCAATAATTATTATATGCCCATTAACGTCAGATGGCAGGGTGTAAACATAGCTCCTGGCTCAGCGGCTACTCAATTATTTTCAGCATATGGTAATATTCAATTGGACAATAGAAAGTCCTTAAGTTTTAGAACACGTCTTAATTTTATTAACGGAAAGTACAATAAGCTAAACAGCTATTTCTTGGCCAGATATGTAGCAAAAAGGACGGAGCTAGAAATAGGGAACATTCAGGATTTCGTTTATTCCCAAATTAACGGTATAGGTGGTAGGTTTAGGTTTAGAGATAAGAATAAAAGTTATGAGGTTTTTCCTTAAAAAGCGTTTTTAATGACGGGAGTGTTACAGGTCTTAAACAACAAATTAACCTTTCTGGAGAGGGAAAAATAAAAACAGAAGCTCTACATACAAGGAATTCAGAAACGGGTGTTTCCAGTTCTTTTGGAGTTCATTCTTACCATTTAAATTTGGCTCAAAACGGCAGGCTCGTTATTAAAGGAGGCTATAGTGGTGAAAAGGCTCAAAAAATCGGTGATATTCAAAAAGGTTTCTTAGCGGGTTATTCCTTTAATGCAGTAAGAAGGAATTTAAGTATTCATTCTAATGTGCAATATCATAGCAAGTGGTTTCCTGGAATGAACAGGGGTATGAATTATCAAAATCATGATATTACCATGAATCTGGGACCGGTCAAAGTTGGTGGTTTTGGGACTATTTTAAATCGTAAACCACAAATTTATAATGCAGATTTCAGTGATTCATATCAAATAGATGCAAATAAATCTAGTGACTACGGACTTCAGATTGGTGCTAAGGTGGGTTCTGGAAATTTATTAATTAAAGCAGGAAATACCTTTCAGTATCAGGGAAGTACCCTTAATACTTCAGAAATAGAGACTTTAGATAATCCAACAGTCCAAGGGCAAAAACTAACGGTAAACTATTTTCTGAATAATAATAAAACAGACCAATTTATTAGCCTGAACGCTTCCAGAGCGGGTTTTGATACCGAGCAAGGTGGTAGTCAGAAAATTAATGCCTATAGTGCTCTAGTAAATGGTAGGTTCAAATCTTTTGGTTATACACTTAAATATGAGTTAGGACCAAATTATTATTTTGATTATCTGTTTCTTGCTAGAACTGGACAAAGCCAAGACAGAAGACAAATGACTGTCTACTATAATTCAAAACAGGATAAAATAGCTCAGAATAGGCTTTCGCTTAATTATTTTGAGGTGAGCACCTCTTCTAATAAAAGCCTCATGGTCAGGAATGATTTAGATTTCGACTTTCCAAAAAAGAGATGGAGTTTTGGTATTAGGGCTTCTTTGAATATTCTTAGAATAAAAGAAACACCGTTCTTAGGTCTTAGTTTTTCTAAAGTATTGGATGTGCCCATACCCTTCATGAAAAGGTATAATAACCTGAAAGTACGTTTATTTAAAGATGCCAACAATAACGATAAATGGGATAAAGGAGAAGAGGCCGTTCAAGAAGCCAATATCCTTATCAATGATAAATATTTGAGAAGCAATGAAAAAAGAGAAACTCGTCTTAGAAATGTGTCAAAAGGAGAATATCAAATAGATTTTAGTGGTGTCTCTAATCAGAATGGTTGGTTACCCGCTAAACTACTTTCAGATACAATCATCTTAAAAAAGGACAGAGAGATTCTTATTCCTTTTAAAACTTCAAAGGCCATTGTGGGGAAAATAGAATTTTCTGCAGCCGCTTATTCGCAAAGAGGAAAACTTAAATTATCTGGCCTTAGAATAGTTGCAGTGGATGCTTCAGGCAAAGAATTTGAAACGATTACTCAAAGTGACGGGACGTTTATTTTTAATTTGGTGGAAGGAGAGTATACCATAAAAATGCCAACGACAATTCTAGGTAGCAAGTTTAAATTCAACAAAACATCGGAGAAAGTAAGTGTAGACGGTGAAATTAAAAAACCGCTTCATTTTATTCTAAAAGATAAAGCTCGTAAGCTAAATATTAGAAATTCTTCCAATTAGTCTGCCGTAATGGTAAAGGCCACATCAAGCATGTATTGGCCGCTTTTTTGATTGAAATCTATATTGGCTTTAAGGTCCAAGCCAAAATTATTTCCAGGGTTATTTGATCCACCTCTACCACCAGTGGCAATGTTGGTTTGCATCGTATTTAAAGGGATAAATAAACCATTCCCCTTTTTTAGACTGAGGGATGTAGACGGTAAAGTACTCGCCATAGTAGACTGAGCATCTATAAAAGTAGGACTCAAGGATGAGATATTCAGTTGCCAGTTTTGGTTAGACTTTATACTCACCAGAAATGCGTTAGACTTTGTAATACCTGTTTCAATGACATTTATAGAATTAAAATCATAGTTTAAATCTTGAGTTCCCACAGTGACCTGAAGGCTTATAAATGGCCTGATATCTAAATGTGTGTTGACCTCATCTATCTGAGAAAGCTGAGCCAGCGAGGTTATTGGAGTGAGAAGGAGTAATAGGTATTTATACATCTATTGCTCCGTTACAGTAAAAATGATGGAATAAAAGTACTGGCCAGGGTCATAGTCATATCCTATTTCGGCCACATGTAAATCATAATCGAAAAAGGCTTTTTTGTTTCCTCTTTCACCGTACATTAGGATGGTTTGGTCGGTAAAATCTAGGTTATAAAGACCTGTAAAACCAGAATTTATGTTTGCATTAGTTCCAGATAGCTGAATGGAAAATAGATTATTTGGAACAGTTGTTAATCCACTATTAAGATTTGAAATCGTTCTGGCTGAAATGAGCAATCTTCTACTTTTAGCCCTAATATCTAGTGTAAATGCATCAGATGTCATTTTAGGGTTTTCAAAATCAGCTTCAGTCTGAT
>ERZ887942.1664-NODE-1664-length-14836-cov-6.733103_pt1 | contig 14836 bp, 13 predicted proteins | sample MGYA00521099_ERZ887942 | MGnify/ENA primary metagenome ERZ887942 (study PRJEB32303, sample SAMEA104408605) | aquatic metagenome | biome: Brackish water; feature: Pelagic; material: water | place: Baltic Sea | collected 2014-06-07T06:48:00 | depth 16,251 m ... | reverse complement strand
AAGGATGAGTAGCCGGCGTGATTTTTGTAATCGTCTGCGGGATTGCAACGGTTAGAGTCTGTGATGGTGGAGGTTTTTACTGTTAACAGTTATCAAGTGCCGTTTGTATTCTTCTGGGTTTTTACCATTCTGATAACCCAATTGACCGTGTGGCTGATTGGCCGAAATGACATTGATGCAGAGTGGTGGAGGGCTGGCTTTTTCGGATTGATTGCGTCAGTTCTCCTTCGGTTCGTGGCGTTCTCTGCACAGGCGAACGGGGTGCTTGGAATTATTTTGTGCCTCGTGGTCACGATGATTCTATTGTGGGTTCTCGCAGGTTATTTTTATCAGATTGCGGGATGGAGGCGACTCATGCTAAGTGCTCTATGCATTGGTTGCGTGTTGCTAGCTCTGCTTGTTAAATTTTTCTCTGAAGCTCTTCTCAATTAATCAGTTGATTATCCTATCCGATTCCTCTTGGCCAACTGGCAAATTTTTTGCTATGTTTTGGGTAGAACAAACGTCCTATTTGAAGAACCAATGTTCGAAACAGGAACGTTAATCTCAACCCGAAAGGTAAAAATATATGCAGGTAGCAAACGTTAATCTTCCGATCACAGTCTCTGGACGTCACACATCCGTCACCGAAGCGATGCGAGAGCATGCGCTCGATAAAGTTAAGGGACTCCATCTTGATTACCCGAGAATCATCGAAGCGAAAGTTATCCTCGATGTCCAAAACACTCACCGCCACCTCGCCGAAATCGTCCTCCATTGCGCAAATCACATCACGATCGAGGCTGATACGACGACGGATAACATGTACACGTCGATCGACGAGACGATTCATAAAATCGCGCGCCGCATGCGGAAATATAAAACACGCATGCTGAAATCACACCGGCCTCACGGTAAGGATCTTCGCCACATGCCGAGCGATACAGAAGCATCGGATCACATCGCTGACGTCGTGAATGGTATCACTAGCAACGGTGACGCTCCTGAGGAGTTGGAGGGCCCGACTGAATTTGATACGGCGTTTCTCGTTCACCGAAACAAGCAATCCGTGAAACCGCTCACGCAGACTGAAGCCGTTGAAGAGCTTGAGCTGGGAAGCCGACCTTTCGTGACTTACAAAAACGTCGAGTCCGGTCAGTTGCGAATTCTCTTCCGCCGTCAGGATGGCGACTATGAAGTGGTCGTTCCTGAAGGTTTCGAAGCTTAATTTGAACTTATTTGTCGGCTAAAGCGACTTTGATCGCAGCGATGATTTCCGGTCCGTCCGGCTCATCGCTGCTTCCAAATCGACGAATGAGTTTCCCGTCTTTACCGACGAGGAATTTCTCAAAGTTCCAACCTACCGCTCCGTCTTTATCCGGATTTTTCGCGGTGGTAAGGTATTTAAAGAGCGGCGCCTGTTTTTTGCCATTGGTTTCGATTTTCGAAAACATCGGAAAAGTGACGGCGTATTCTGTCTTACAAAACGTGGCGATTTCTTCGTTCGTCCCAGGTTCTTGTCCTCCAAATTCATTGCTCGGAAACCCCATGACAACGAAGTCCCGGTCTTTCAAAACTTCGTAAAGAGCTTGGAGTGTTTCATACTGAGCCGTGACTCCACATTCAGACGCGACATTCACGATGAGGAGAATTTTGCCTTTGTAATCGGCAAGTTTGACCTCTTCACCCGCGATATTTTTGACCGTGAAATCGTGGACAGAAGTAAGAGGTTTTTCCTCAGCAAAAGCCGAAGAAAAAAGTGCCAGTAAAATTACGAGGGGCAGGGGAAGGATTCGGAGGCTCATTTGTATTCTCAATTTAAACGCAAATCATCGGGTTCGTCTGCTTGAAGCCGATGCCACGGGCTGACTTCGCGAAGCATTCTGCGCCATAAGGTATCGAGGTCATCTAACTGAATAATGGATTGATCCGGCTTCCAGGAGATCCAGGTGTCTTCTTCCACCTCGGATTCCAACTGTCCACTCGTCCAGCCTGCGTAGCCTACGAATGCACGAACCGAGAATCCTTCAGCCTGATGTCCTTGAGCCTCTTTGGCAGATAAATGAGTGGAGTATTGAAGCCAGTTATCCATTTCTGACCAGCCGAACGAAAGAAAAGTCAGGTGTTCGGTCGAAACCGGTCCGCCAACGAAAACGGGAATGCCGCCGAGACCTTCAAATTCGGAATCAGGTAGGAGCTCTCCCACAGATTTTCCGAGAGGGCGATTTAGAATATAGCCATGGGCACCCATCTCTTCGCTATGCTCTGTCAGCAAAAGCACGCTGTGACGAAAAGTCGGTTCCTTTAGACGCGGGTCGGCTAAGATCAGGCTTCCTTTGAGTGAATCCAAATCGGTTTCTTCCGGACTACTGTTGTCTGAATCGTGCATTGTTGCGTAGAATTCTACGCTATCCGAATCCCGCGAGGACGCAAGGAAAGGGCAGGGGAGAAGAGAAGTGTTCAGTGTTGACGAACGTTCACCGGCAGTGCGACTGTTGAGCCGAACCATTCGCCGATTACCTAAATTTGAATTTTCCAAAAAATGCGCACCCTAGTCCGTGATATTCTGAAATCCGAATCTGAAGTCGGCGACATTCTAGCCCAGGGTTGGGTGCGGACGCGGCGGGATTCGAAAGCATTTTCATTCATTGAATTGAACGATGGTTCGTGTTTGGCAAATGTTCAGGTCATCGCGGATGCGACGATTCCCGGTTACGAAGAGTCGGTTCTGAAAATCCAAACCGGTGCCTCTGTTTCGATCAAAGGAAAGCTCGTTGCCTCCTCTGGTGGAAAGCAGAAATGGGAAATCCACGCGACCGAAGTTGAAGTTCTCGGGCATTCTCACGACGACTTTCCACTTCAGAAAAAAGGCCACTCGATGGAGTTTTTGCGCTCGATTGCCCATCTGAGACCACGAGCAAATTTGTTCGGCGCCGTCTTCCGCGTCCGTTCCCGTATGGCTTACGCAATCCATCAGTTTTTTCAGGAGCGCGATTTCATCTACGTTCATACCCCTATCATTACGGCGAGCGATTGCGAAGGCGCTGGGGAAATGTTTCGCGTGACGACGCTCAACGGAGAACAAATTTCTGCCGGAAAAGACGAGGAGGACTTCTTCGGAAAGAAAACGTACCTCACCGTTAGCGGCCAGCTTGAAGGCGAAACATTCGCATGTGCTTTGTCGAACATTTATACCTTTGGTCCGACGTTCCGCGCAGAGAATTCCCACACTTCGCGTCACGCGTCTGAGTTTTGGATGATCGAGCCGGAAATCGCGTTCTGTGATCTCGACGCCGATATGCAGCTTGCTGAGGACTTGGTGCAATACCTAGTTTCCGACGCGTTGGAACACTGTGCTGAAGACCTCGCGTTCTTCGGAAAGTTCGTCGACAAAGGTTTGTTCGAGCGACTTGAATTCGTGAAATCTCGTGCGTTTGAGCGGGTTTCTTACACGGAAGCGGTTGAGATTCTCGAGAAAAGCGGCAAGAAATTCGAATTTCCCGTGAAATACGGGCACAACCTTCAGTCGGAGCACGAGCGCTTTTTGACCGAGGAGCACTTCAAGTGTCCTGTCACGGTTTACAATTATCCGAAAGAAATTAAGCCGTTTTACATGCGCTTAAACGATGATGACAAAACCGTCGCAGCGATGGATTTACTCGTTCCCGGGATCGGCGAAATTGTCGGCGGCAGCCAGCGCGAAGAACGTCTCGACCTTTTGAAAGCGAACATGGCCAAGCACGATTTGAACGAAGAAGATTACAGCTGGTATGTCGACTTGCGAAAATACGGCACCGTTCCTCACGCTGGATTCGGCCTTGGGTTTGAACGTCTCCTGATGTTCGTGACTGGAGTCGCCAATATTCGCGACGTCATTCCGTTTCCACGTGTGCCCGGTTCAGCCGAGTTTTAGGAAACTCGAGTTTCACGAACTTATAGGTTCTGTTCGACGAACCAACCCTATTGGATCGAAAAGGAAAAGCGAACCAACAGGGTATGTTCGATGAACGCACCCTATTGACTCGAAAAAAACGTTACGCCATCTCAGCAATCGCAAACGAGCGGCGCGTGTATAGAAATTCGAACAAGTTCCCCTCGTGTGGCTGGTTCCAACTAATGCGATTAGTCGGGATGTTGCCAATGTTGAGCCGCTCGATCTCAGGGCAATCAAAGAGCTTATTGATCCACTCCATGTCTTTCGTCACGGCAGTCATCACAAGTGAGTAACCGACTTTGTCGAGCACTTCAGCTTGTGGGCATTCGACGACGCTGGCAAATGGGAACAAAAACTCACGTAGCGCGAGTTCTTCATCGAATGAGTCACAGCGGATGATGGTTGGCTGTAAATAATTCATGCCGTCGCGGTTGTGAAAGCGCTCTCCCTCACGATATTTTGCGGTCACGTCACGGGCGCCATCGGATTTGAGGCCTTCTTCAACGGCTTCATTAATCCACTCAGCAAATTTTGGATTCGCAAATCCGGACAGCTTCGCTTCGGGATCGTCTTGGGCGAGGGGCTTAATTTCAGCCACACGTTTGGCAACGGCTTCCGCGATTTCGTCTCCGTATTTCGGAACGACAATGGTCGACGTGCAAATGCAGGAACGTCCGGAGTTTGCAGAAACAGATTCAACGATAGAATCAATATACTGTTCCCAGTTTTCGATTTCGTCTTCGCCGATTACAAATTTTGAATAACCGGTTCCGTGAACTTCGACACGGGGATCGTGCTCGTGCTGCTTCACGGTTGAGTCGTCACCGAATAGCATCACGCGACCGGCACGGCGAATGATTGCGCCCGATCCATCGTGCTGCGTTGGGTAAACTGAAAATGCCTCTGGTGGGCAGCCGGCTTTGATAAATGCCTGGATGATGCGCCACGGCGTCCATGGCTCTTCACGGCCGGGCTTGAGCAACACTGGCACTTTCATCGCGATGGATGGAATCCAGAGTGCGTTTACTGCAGGTGAGTTACTTGGCAAAATGACAGCCAGTTCGTTTGTCGTCGGTGAAAAACTAACGGGTGCTCCGCCTTGTTCTCCATACCCCTTATCGAGCACGTTGATGTCGAGCCCGCGAGTGAGTCCTTGGAAAATATCGTCAACCTGGCCAAAAATCGCGCCGAGTCGCTTCATGTTCATGCGAATCAGTGAGTGCGGAAGCCCACTGGTTGCCGCAAGCGACAACACGTAGTCTTCTGGCGATTGCATCATGCCATCAACGCCGATGGGAAGATCGTCATTGAGGAAAATCTCACCGGCTTTTTTCGTGATCTCGATCAGATCGGACGACTTCATCGCCTTCAACTTCTCACGAGCTTCACTCATTTTGAGCATGTCGTATTTGATCATGTCAGCACAGGCGAACGAGATCTCAGCGGCTGCTTCGTCCGTCCCCAATCGATCGATGGTTTGCACATCGAGAGATTTGTAAGGCCGACCTTGGCGAAGAATTGGAATGTGTGGTGCTGCCATTTTCTGAAAAAGGAGTTCAGATTAATATACGCCTTCGATCACTGTTTTGGTCAGCGCGCCGAATGGACGAACGTCACCAACACCATCCCACGCGTATTTAGCATGTGGCTTGCGGCGAATTGCTTCGTCGCGCTCGAGGAAGCGTGGCATGAAGAATTCTTTGGTCAATGTGGTCAATTCAACGCGACCGTATTCGTCATAGGCCATCGTCTTCTTCGTGTCTTCGGGATCAACGATTCGCAAAATCGCGCGCGGTTGTGGTGCGTAATAGGTGACTGAATAATCGTTCTCCTTCAGCTCTTCCGGAATGCTGACCGCGAGGCCCATCAATGTGTTTCCGTAAGTGGGAACAAAGAGAGCTTTGTCCTCGAGAACTTCTTCCTGCAGAAAACGGACATACTCGGGAGTCATCGACGTTCCCCCACAAAAACAGCCTTTGATTCCGTGACCGGAAATTGAAATGCGCTCACCAATTGAAGCCAGCAATTTCGGAGTCGTGAAAATACACTCGATATCGCGGTGCTTGATGATCTCAACTGCTTGAGCCATCACGTGTGCTTGATAGCGCTCCACTTGATCGAGTTCTTTACGGCCAATGAGTTTCTTCACCCAACGCGGGTCAAGGTCGACATGATAACAGCTGCCTCCACGGTGGTTAGCAAGGTGTTCAACGGCCAGACGCAAACGGCGTGGGCCAGTCGGGCCAACCATGATCCAGTTGCCGCCCTTTGGGAAATACTCGTCGCTCAACTGATCGGAAAACTGCTCGTAATCGTGCTTGTAGTCATCCCAACCAACGCGCTGCTTTGGAAGCCCGGTCGTTCCACCAGTTTCGAAAACGTTGAACGGACGATTTTTATAAGCATTCGGAACAAAGCGCTCGTTCTTCTCATCACGAAGCCAGTTGTCTTCGAAGTGATCAAATTTCACGATATCATCGACGCACTTCACCTCTTCGCGAGGATCCCAGCCAGCGTCCTTCATCCAGTCGAGCCAGAAAGGCGTGCCGGTTTCTTCGGAAAAGTGCCATTTGATGATTTCCTGAACACGATCGTCCAGTTGTGATCTTGCTTCGTCAGTCGTCATATTTCGGTGTAAAAAGTGGGGAAGTTAAAAGTAGGAAAGTCGGGCAAACGCCAAGTTGCTTACGGAAAGAACTTCTTAATGGTTTCCTCCGATGGTTTTTTGGTGAAAAGAGACACCACAATCATGGCGATCAGTCCGCCCATGAATGCGATCGCTACAGGCATCACGTGTCCAACAGTGTATTCGCCGCCCCAACCTGATTTCCAGAAAAAGAACATCCAGATCGAAGCCACGACGATGATGCAGGCATAGGCGCCGTGTTTCGTTGCGCCTTTCCAATAGAGCGAGGTAAAGACCAGTGCCGTGAGTGCTCCAAAGCCGGAGAAACTCCAAATGGCGAGGTCAAAAACGTTCTGAACGTTTTGCAGGAGCAGCGACAAAATGAAAGTTACGAGAACAATCGCGATGATGAATCCACGAGCGATGAGGATCGTCTTTTTATCGGAATACTTATCCTTCGGTTTGTTGTGAAGGACGATATCGTTCGTGAACATCGTTCCGAGGCAGAGGAACTGCGAATCGAGTGATGACATGATCGCTGCGAGAATTCCGGCTGTGACCATTCCAATGATCACCGGAGAGGCGACCAGTTTTGCAATCATGATGCTGAGCACCGCTCCAACTTTCGCGTCAGGAAGCGGTGGCATTCCAGCTTCGGTTCCGGTGGCCCACAGGCCAATCAGAACGCAGGGAACCCATACAATCAAAATGCAGAGCGGATGAGCAATCACTGTCAGCTTGAAGCTTTTTGCGCTTTTAGCGGTCAGCCAGTGCTGGAAAAGGTGAGGGAACATTCCAACTGAAAGTGGAATGAACATGTAAGTGGCGAACGTGAGCGGATGAATTCCAATCTCCCGGGTAAATTTCCCGGCAATGCTGATTTCGTCCGGTGTTCGAATCAAGTGACCGCCGTTCGCCTGCTTTATTGCAGCTTCAAGACCGCCGAAGTGTTTCGAAATCAGGGTAAAAGCGAGAACGCCCATCGCCATGAAAACGATGGTCTGGAATGTGTTCGCCCAGGCCGCTGCGCGTGAACCGCCGGCAAAAATATAGGCGAGAACCACTCCGCAAATGACGATTCCGATGATCCAGGGTGGAACCGAACCACCGGTTGCTTCAAAAACATTCGGGAACATGCCTGCCGTCATTGGTCCAATGACCCGGTAGGAACCGATCACTCCAATGAGAAGGTAAGGAATCACCAACAGAACCAGAATTGGGAAAAGCAGGTAGCCGATCCCGCTGGATTCGAATCGACCTCTGAAGAATTGAATCTGAGTAACGTAGCCGTGACGCTTTGCGATTGCCCACACCCGAATTCCGATCAGGAAAAAACAGGCGGCATGAATCAGGCCCGATGACGAAGCCATCAATCCATAGGTGCCCACTCCAATTTGGAATGTTTTACCGGTTGAACCGACGAGCGCGAACGCTGTCATTGTCGTTCCGAAAACCGACATGAGGAGCATGAACGGTCCGATGGAGTGACTGGCAACAAAGTAGTCTTTCGAAGTTCCGCGAAAGAGTTTTCCGCTAAACATCGCGAGTCCAAGAAGGAGCGCGAGGTAGCAGCCGATAACGATCAGCGGCGTAAGTGAAACTGGGCCGGCGTCGGGAGCCTGGGCAAGGATTGAGATCATACGAATGGATAGGGTTGGTTCGTCAAGGCGTTTCGAGTCAATAGGGTTGGTTCATCGAACAGACCTTATTGGTTCGTGAAAATGGGTTTCAACTATGAAGCGTCTTCGCCTTCGTTTGCCCACTTCTCTAGATCGGTCGGCCAGGCAAATTTGATGATGCAGGCCCAAAATGCGGCGCAGACCAATGAATAGCCAGCGTGGTAGGCTAAGCCAACCGGCAGGAAGCCGAGGACGATATTTGAATTCCCCCAGTTCCAGAAATCCTGATGCAGGATCGCGAGAATGATGAAGATAACGAGAATGACCTTGTTTTTCATGGACGGTGCGGTGGGTTTTTAGAAAAAATGCCCGGCTCTCGAATTTTCCGAAAACCGGGCACTTGAAATGAAATCCGCTTACTTTTGTTCGTAAGCGTAGAGGTGAGTCTGGGTCATCACGTAAAGTGTGCCGTTTGCCACCACGGGTGTTGAATATATCGGAGCTGGATACTCGATGGTGTTGAGTTCTTCTTTTTCTTTTCCGGCTTTGAGGACGATCAACTCGCCGTCTTCGTTTCCGAGAAATACTTTTCCGTCAACAACGAGCGTTGAACCCCAGATGTGTGAAAGCGTGTCGTGCTCCCAGTATTTCTCGCCGGTCTCAGCGTCGATGCAGAAAAGCTTCCCGCTGTAGTCGGCGAGGTAAAGCAAGCCGTCGACAATCGATGGCGTAGAAATCGTCCGTCCAATTTCTTTGAATTGCCAAACAATGGCATCTTCGCCGGATCCTTTGCTTGGATCAATGCAAGTGATCGCTCCAACGCCTTCGCCGTGCTCAGGATCTTGCCCAATCGCTGCATAAACTTTATTGTTATAAACGACAGGAGAAGCAATGATCTCAGATGGTCCGGGGTAGGTCGCGTATTTAATCTTTTCGCCTTTGTCGTCGACGCGATATTCGTTGGGGCAGCAATTGACTTTCCAAAGCTCTTTGAGGGTGTTGAACTTTTCGCCACCGTCTTCTTCTTCCTGAAACTCTTTTGCATCAAATCCATAAGTCCAGCCGTCGCCAGCACCAAAAACGACGGTTGGTTTTCCGTTTAAATCTGCCGAGTAACCTGGAGAAGACCAGTTGCAGTGCATGATGCGCTCGCCGATGCCGCTGGCTTCTTCTGCTGCGAGTTCACCGGTTTCTTTACTCAGCGCAACGATGCAAGGTCCGTAAGGCTGAGGAATGTTGATGTGTGACCAGTCAACGCCGTTCGAGGTCGAAGCAAAAACGTGAGTGTCGGTAATGGTGACTGAGCTTGAAGTAATGTTGTGTGGGAAAACTCCCAACTCGGAGCGCATGTCGTATCCCCAGACGATGTCTGCGTCTTTCTCGCCAACTTTAGCCGGCTCGGTGACTTCGTGCATTTTTTCAAGACCGCCGACCATGTATTTGCCTTCGTCTTTGAAAGGGCCGTCGTTGCCGTCGCTTTGTCCGTAGAGGTCGATGCAGAGCACTTCACCCCGGTTGGTGATGACGTATCCGTATTTCCCGTCAATCGCAACGGATGAGCAGACTCCGAGGAATTCCCAGTCAGAAACTTTACCAGCTCCGAGTTTTGGGATCGAGAGTTGCCAGAGAAACTCACCAGACTTTTCGTCAAAACACATGACCACGCCGTGGTCCCCTTTGACGCCGTCGAGACGAGGCTCTTCGTTGTTGGTTCCGATGAAGACACGTCCGTCTTTGATTGTTGCAGTTCCGTAGGCTTGTGAACCCATTTGGACAACCCACTTGGCGTGCTTGGCGCCTTCCATTTTCCCGTCGTCATTTTCTTCACCCGAAGTGAAATCTGATGGAATTCCCGTCGCCGGGGACATCATGTTATTGGAACCGTCGCGGCCCCATTGGGTCCATTCGCCACCTCCGGGGGCCACCGTTGGGGCTGGAGTAGGTGCTTTTTCTTCAGCTGCAGGAGCAGGGGCTACGGCGTCTTCTTTTGGAGGAACGTAGGTTCCGCTGCCTTTTTTTGCATCCGCAGCATTGCCGCTTGGTGCATCACTTTCACCGCCGCAAGAGACGATAAACATTGGCATCGCGAGGAGCCATGTGAGTTTTAAGAGTGATTTCATAATCATTTATACTAGTTAGTTTTTCCTTTTCTTTAAAATGGTGGCTCAATTCTGCTGAATCAAAATGTTATCGATAAACACAGTTTTCTGGCTCTGCGGTGAAAAGCCAAACAATCCGGGTGCTCCGTGATCGTGAGCACTGTTGTGCTTCACTTCGATGGTCCATGCATCGGGCTCGGTTTCTTCCTTCGGCCACGCTTTCGCGCGAATGACGCCGGTTCCATCTTCTGCGATATCGACCTTGGTTTTCAGCGTATACCAGGTGTTTGCAGAAATCTTAAACGGCACGCTTTCCTTGACCCGCTCGTGATTCGAGCTGACTTCGAGAAGGTTTGCGTTTCCGACAAGGGCGATGATGTATCGCTGATTGATCAGTCCAACGACCGACTTGATTCGACGACTTCCGTCTGTCATAAGATCAGCCTGCATCGTGTAGTTCTTGAGATCCGGATGACCAATGAATGACAGTGACCGCTGGAAAAGAACACGATCCAAGGTTTTCGAAAGCATCTTGTTTCCATCTTTCTCGATCACTTCCCATTTCAAGCGAGCTCCAATCCAAGGGAGTGGAGGAAAATCAAATTCACGACCAGCGACTGAACCACCGGGTTTCGCTGCGAGCGTATAGTCTTCAAAACCTTCGTTGTAAGGGAGGTTTGAGATGACCCGTCCGCGAAGAATTCCTGTCTTGCCGTCAGCGACACCTTTCCACGCGCCTGCGGAAAGTTTTGCGTCAGCAGCAGCAGCGATCGAATTGCCAGTGAACGCAGCGTCCATTTCCGCTTTCACTTTTGCAGTTGGTGGAATGAACTTCGTCCACTCGCCAGCGCCAGCTTCACCCACGGGAATGCCGTTCGCGTCGGTTTTTACGAGTTTGACTTCTGCCGTATCACCCGCTTGAAGAAGCACGTCTCCGGGAACAGCGGTCAGTTTAGTTGCTTCGCCAGCACTCGGGATCTCCTGTTTTGGTGAAGGGGCGTAGGTGATGCCTGTGTTCTTGATGTCAAATCGGTATAGCTTCTCCGTGGTGTGGAGGTAAACCTTGCCGTTGCAGATCGAGGGGGAACCAATGCAGTTTCCATCGACTTCGATTTTGTGGAGAATTTTTGGCTCAGCACCGGTCACATCGATGACAAAGAACTCCCCCGGGAAAAGCGCAACATACAATTTTCCGTCTGCATAAATCGGGCTCGAGTGAAGCTGCTCATTGGCTAATTTCAATTCCCAGAGAGTTTCGCCGCTTGTTGAGTTGAGGCAGAACAGGCTGCCTGTTTTCACAACTTGATACACTTTGTCTCCGACGAGTGTTGGCGAGCTGGTGAACATCTCAAGCGTGTTGCGCCAGACTTCTGTGCTTTCCGGAAGACGGGGAGCTCCTTTTTGTTTGGGATCAACAACACCGCCCGTGTTGTCATAGTCCGCTGGAAGTTTCAGCGAGAATGCACGACCAATTTCAGTTGTATCGAGGTTTTCTTTACCGTGAATACAGATCAGGTTGTCACCGTGAATCACCGGCGAGCTGTTTACTCCGCCTTTTGAAATCTGGAAGCGCCAGAGCGGCGTTCCGTCATTAATGTTTACGCAAACAATGTTTCCACAACCGGTGCCCGCGTAAAAGACGCGCTTTCCGTTGCGAGTTTCCACAAATGGCGTGCTCATCGAGCTATCACGAAGGAACGGAGGTCCGACGCCCGGGGTCGATGCCCAGAGCAATTCGCCCGTATTTTTATCAAAACCAAAAAAGCGATCCCGCGCCGGCCCCTGGGCGCCCCAGTAACTCGTAACACCACGAATGATGCAGATGTTTCCATCGATCACAGGTGAGCCAGCGCGTCCATTCGGAAACGTGAGGCGTCCAAAGCGCTCCATCATAGAATGTTCCCAAAGTTGATCACCATCTTTCGAATAGCACGTCACCAAACCGTAGGTCGTTGCGACGATCACGTTCTCCGTTTCTGGATCAACGCCCACCGCACCGATTGAGTAACGGTTATAAATCGTATCCGAAATGAAATCGTGCGTGGCACGCTCCCAGATAACCTTGCCGGTCTTTTCATCGCGAGATTGAACCACCTCTTCCAAGTCAGCGCCTTTTCCGCGAAGTCCCCATGAGATCAATCGTCCTTTATAGATCACTGGCGTGCCTTTACCGGCAATCTCATCAATCACCTCAGGCTCAGGGTTAAATTCGTACCCTTCGTAGCTTTCGAGGCTGGCTCCGGTTTGCAAAGGCCCGCGCCATGACAGCCAGTTGCCTTTGTGAATATCAGCGTTTTGCGCAACCACCGAAGTGGCTAGAAAAGCGCTGGTCGTCAGCGCCAAAACGAATCGTGAAAAAGTGCTTTTTTCCATAAAATCAGTCCCGAAAATAGAAGGTTGCGAGATTTCCTGCAACGGAATTCTAACGCATATTTGCGTTTATTAGATGAATTAATAGTGATGATGGTATCAGGGCTGTTTCGCTCCCTTTTTGGTCAATTTGTGAAATCAAGCATTAGCTCAGCTAATCGCAAGTCGATGGACTGAAGGTATTTTTACAATCCTCTGACAACATTTCAAAATTTTCTGCTATTCTGGAAAGGAAATGAAGCAGTTTCAGAATCTCGGTATTTCATTGGTTGGCCTTTTGCCCATCTTTTATGTGGCAGGTTACTTTGGTTTTTTGGCCTGGGCGAAACCGGCGTTCCAAAGGGAGTTCAAACCGTTTGGGGATACAATCACAGTGGTGACGCAAAATCGGCCCATTGCGAATGCGGGAGCCACTTTGTTTAAGCCTGCAATGGCGATGCATGCGAAGGTTTCGGGCGCGAAATTTACGTTCGTAACAGCGAACTTGGTTGAGTGGCCATTGTCACGTTCTGAGTTTCAGAGCAACACGTAGTTCGAAACTAAGTAATGAGAAAACTGAAAAAATTTGAGATCGCAATCCTTGCTGGAATCCCATTTTACTACATCGTTGGCTATTTCGCCTTTCTGGCATTGACGAAGCCGTCTGCGGCCGCCGCCCCGTTAATTCTTACACAGACAAACTCAAAGGTCATCGTCACTGGAAATATTCCACTCGGCAATTACGGAGTAAAATTTTTCAGGCCAGCGATCGATCTTCACATGAAGCTGACTGGCGAACACTTCGTCATCAGAGTTCACGAACTGGCCTGAGGAATGATGCTATTTCCCTGAGTTTCAAGGAATATCCTAAACGTCAATTACTTGATCAAAAGCAGCTTCGAGAACGTCGAGGCCTTCTTCGAGCTGTTCTTCGGTGATGCAAAGCGGCGGGCAGAGTTTCACGGTTCCGCCGCCCATTCCAACGGGGCCGAACACCATCAATCCGTTTTCCACGGCGATCTTCACGATCTCCCAGGCGGTGTCGTGATCGGGTTCGAGGCTGCCGCGTTCTGGCACCATTTGCACAGCGGCGACGAGCCCTGTCGCATCGGCTTTGCCAACACTGTTCGGATATTTCTCTTCAAAATGACGCATCCGTTTTTTGAACGTCGCTTCGAGGGCGTGAGCGTTATCGATCAGTCCTGTTTCAACCACCAGTTTGATATTCGCCAGTGCCGCAGCGCAGCAAATTGGATTACCCGTGTGAGTCGAAGTCATTGATCCCGGAGGAAAAAGGTTCATCCAATCGGAGTGGCCGATCACGGCTGAGAGAGGCATTCCCGAGCTGATTCCTTTGCCGCAGGCGATCATGTCCGCTTTCACATTGTAATGCTCGAAGCCCCACATTTTTCCGCAGCGACCAAACCCAGCTTGTACTTCATCAAAAATCAAAAGCGCTTGGTTTTCATCACAGAAAGCGCGCAGTTTCGTCATGTAATCGTTGGGAAGCAGCTTTGCGGTTCCGCCCTGATACGTTTCCAGGCAAACTCCTGCGACTCGTTTTGGATCAACTCCCTGAGTCTTCAGTGCGTTTAGAAACCCTTCAAAACTGGTGTCTTTTCCACGAAAGCCATCGGGCACGGGAACGTTCGCCATGCAGGGATCGTGATTCACAATCCAGTCTTTCAGCGCAGGAATTCCACCCGCCATTTGCGCACCCAGGGTCCGTCCGTGAAAGTCGCCATCAAAAGTGATGACGTAATCTTTTTCCGGCCCACCAACCTTGTGCCCATAGGCTCGTGCGACTTTAATGGCGCACTCCATTGCTTCCGATCCGGTCGTCAACAGAAAGACTTTATCGAGATATTCCGGCGCACATTTCTCGACCATGTAATCGATCAGTGCAGCCCGTTCTGCGTTCGGAAAGCAGTAAGAATGCTGCAACTTCGCAGCCGTTTTCTGAATGGCTTCGACAGCCTCTTTGCGGGAATGACCTGCATTCGTAACCAAGACACCGGACGTGAAATCGAGCCACTTATTGCCGTGGCGATCAAAAATGTTCACGCCTTCCGCCCGATCCCATAGAATCAGCGGTTGTCCTGACATCGAGTCTGGCTCACCGCGTCGCAGCGTCTCAATCACTTCGCGATCGTCGGGATGCGGAACTGCGGTGTGGATTTCACGATTTGGTGTAACAATTGGCGCTGCCGGTGCAGTTGGCTCGAATGGA
>ERZ887942.1659-NODE-1659-length-14874-cov-6.318510_pt1 | contig 14874 bp, 16 predicted proteins | sample MGYA00521099_ERZ887942 | MGnify/ENA primary metagenome ERZ887942 (study PRJEB32303, sample SAMEA104408605) | aquatic metagenome | biome: Brackish water; feature: Pelagic; material: water | place: Baltic Sea | collected 2014-06-07T06:48:00 | depth 16,251 m ... | reverse complement strand
CTTGAACAACCTTGGATTATAAAAGGCTTCGCAATGAACTTTTAGCAAGTTCTGCTACGCAGGGATTGACTCCGCGAAAACGCCCGTGCTTTTCCTCGCAAATTCATTCCTTTTCGCTACACTTCACGCCATGAAATTTACGCTGTCTGCCGTTGCTTTTCTCTTCGCGGCCTCCGCCGCTTCGCTTCTCGTTGCTGAGGAAAACTGGAATCAATTCCGAGGACCTACGGGACGCGGACATTCGACAGCAGCCGATGTTCCGACAGAATGGACTGCAGATTCTGTGAAATGGCGGGTCGAATTGAAGGGCACCGGCCAATCATCTCCGGTGAATTGGGGTGATAAATTGTTCCTCACCAGCGCGTCGGATGACGGAAAAGAACGCTTCATTTTTTGCATCGACCGAAAGACTGGAAATACGATTTGGGAGAAATCTGTGCCTTGCGCCAATCCTGAGTCGGCTCACAAAATGAACTCGCGGGCTACGCCAACGTGTGCGGTAGACGCTGATTCAGTGATCGCGTTTTTTGGCCCGGGCGGACTTCATTGCTTTGATCACGACGGAAACCCCAATTGGTCGAAAGACCTCGGAGCGTTCCCCGGAAACTGGGGAGTCGCGGCTTCACCCATGATTGTCGATGACAACGTGATTCAGAATACCGATTCCGAGGGAGAATCTCAGCTCATCGCATTTAACACAAAAACCGGAGATCCGGCGTGGGCGACGAAACGCGAGACCAAGCCAAAAGGCGGCTGGAGCACCCCGGTGTTGATCGAGACTGGTGGAAAAATACAGCTCGTTCTGAATGGTGAGTTTGGTGTCCGCGGATACGATCCCGAAAATGGAAAAGAACTGTGGTTTTGCAAAGGCTTCAATGGCCGCGGAGCACCCGTTCCAGATTTCGACGGCGAAACGGTTTTTGTCGTGAATGGCAAGCCAGGCGACGTTTACGCTGTGAAACCCAGTGGCTCCGGCGACGTGACCGCCAGCCATATGGTGTGGCACAAAAAGCGTAAAGCTGGACGTGATCTCCCCTCACCGGCCGCTGTGGATGGATTTGTCGTCGTCGTTGATATGGGTGGCGTTGGAGCCTGTTTTGATGCAAAAACTGGCGAGGTTCTCTGGAATGATCGGATCGGTCTGAAGGGCGAATGCGCGGCGTCCCCGCTCGTAGCGAATGGCAATGTCTACTTCCAGAATGTTTTTGGTGGTGAGGTTTATGTCATCAAGCCCGGAAAAGAAATGAACGTCGTTTCAGTAAATCCGCTCGGCGCCGCATCTGATGAGATTTTCCGGGCGACATTGGCTCCGATTCAGGGAGATTTGTTCGCAAGGTCGCAAACGGCGCTCTATTGCATTGGGAAGTGATTGCGTGTAAAATCCGCACGTTCGCATCCCATAACGCCCCTAAATGTCACTCATTTCGAGCACCCTCATTCTCGCCTCAGCCGCAGGCGGAGAAATTCAAACGCATTTACCATTCACGGAGGGAGGAATAACCGGCGGCCAGTTCGGCAAAGAGTTATTTTTTCTCTTGTTCTTTATTTTCCTAAACGGATTTTTTGTCGCAGCCGAATTCGCCCTCGTTAAAGTCAGGGAAAGCCAACTCGATCCAGAAATCGAGGCCGGAAAGAAAAACGCAATACTCGTTCAACATATTTTAAAGCACCTCGATCCGTATCTCTCGGCTTGTCAGCTGGGAATTACGATTGCTTCAATCGTCCTTGGGGCCGTCAGCGAACCTTTTATCGCCGGTATTTTTGAATCATTATTTCATAAAATGGGCCTCGGTGAAGATGCCGTTCGCATCGTTTCCTGGATCATCGCTCTCTCCGCCATCACCGTGCTTCACGTTGTCGTCGGCGAACAAATGCCCAAGGTGTTTGCGATTCGAAAGTCGCTCGGCACCTCGATGGTTTGCGCCCGTCCCTTGCATTGGTTTTTTCTGATTTTTCGCGGCCCCGTTTGGTTACTGAATTGGTGTGCCACATTCCTATTGAAAGTCATTTTCAAACTCGAACCGATTGATCCTCACGCGCCAGGAGATTTCAGCGCGGGGGAACTTCGGCTACTCGTTGAAGAAACTGGAAAAGCCAAAGAAGTGACGAAGCGGGAGCACGAAATCCTCATCAACGCCCTCGAATTGAATGAGCTGAGCGCCCGCGATATCATCACTCCGCGGAACGAGGTGACCTCGCTCGATGTCAGTAACTCATTCGACGAAAACCTGAAAATCGCCCTCGATTCGAAGCATACCCGGTTTCCGTTGGTCGATGGTCATCTTGATAACACGAAGGGGCTCGTTCATATCAAGGACATCATTATTGAGATGCAAACCGAGACGCCAAATCTCGAAGAAGTTCGCCGCGATATCATGATCGTTCCTGAATTAGTTGCACTCGACGATCTTCTGACTCGTTTTCAGAAAAGCCGCGAACATATGGCACTGGTCGTCGACGAATACGGTGGTTCCATGGGACTCGTCATGCTCGATGATGTTCTCGATCAAGTGGTTGGTGATATTCAGGACGAATTCGACGAAGATCACGAAGTGGGATTTGAACGCATCAGCGTTGACGAATTCGTGGCCAAAGGCTCCTTCCCGCTTCACGAACTCGATGACGTAGTTAAAGAACTCGTTCTCGCAAGTCCCGACGTCAGCACGGTTGGCGGTTACATAACCGAAGTTCTCGGCCACCTTCCGACCGTCGGTGAAAAAGCAAAAATCGAAGGCTTTATAGCTACCGTCACCGACGCAGATGAAAAGTCAGTTAAAGTGGTGCGTTTCCTCCGCATTCCAAAACGGGACGATGAGGACGAAGAAGAAGGTGATAAGCCTGATGGAGATCATCATTGATGCGTTTACTCACCCGATCCCGTTCAGGCCTGTGGTAGGGTCTCCGAAGCTATCTTTCCCACGCCCATTCGCTGAGCCACTCCGAGAAGTAAATTGCACGTCTGAGTTTCCCCAAGATCTCGCCAAGGGCGGCTTTTCATCTCTCAAAACGCCCCCGATCAGCCGGAAAATTGAGGACGGATTTGTGGCCCGTTTGGATAAACTCAATCCTCCGCCTGGAGACGCGCGAGTTCCTCGGACTTACGTTTGATTTCCTCAGGACTCGGCAAGCTTGCGAGATCAATTTCCGCCAACACTTCAGCTGGGATGAATCCATCTTTCTGCAATTTTGTGAGACACTTTTTGCGCTCGGTCAACGCTTTGTCAGGACTTCGCTCTTTAGAAAATCGCGATTTCGCCTTCTCGCTTCGGGTTTTCAAACTCGAATAAATATCACCGCCGAGAAGCGAGCTGATATCCACTTTCATCTTCTCGCGGCCCGCATCAGTTTCGCTGACGATGTCTCCATTGATCGGCCCCTGACCGTATTTGGGAAACATGATCGCTACCTCTGGACAAACTCGCGAGCAAGCCGGACAATTGGTTTTACAGTTGTCGTTGTTCTGCACCTGGATCTGCTTTTCCTCATCGACGCCGTAAACATCGAACAGGCAAAAACTGAGGCACTGCATGCAGTTGGTGCAGCGATCGTAGTCGATTACAGGGAACCACGGCTTCCACATTCCAGCTTCACCCGGCTGATTTAAGTCCAAGGTCTTTTCGCCTCGCGCACCTTCGAGAAGCGCCACGATGGCATCCGCATCGAGCCCCGAAATATCACGGGACTCAATCGGCGTTTTACCCGCCGCATCTTCGAGCTGCGGAGCACTCCCCGAAAAATCGCCCAGCACCATCATCGGCACGTGGGGAGAAGGCTGTGTCAGCGTATTGCCGTTTTTGTCAGTCACTCGCGTGACCGCATACCCTTTATCCAGAAGCGTCGATGTCGCGGAAAAACGGGTGTCGCTCGCGATCGAGAAAGCGCCCTCACCTTCGTAAAAAATAACCTGAAATGGAGTGGTCTCGTTTTTCATTTTATAAAATCTTGTCGCAAATTTCGTCAGCTGATTCTTCACGCATGTTCAGCACTTCGATTCGTTCCTCGTCTGCTTCGGTCCACGTTTGGCCTCCGCTGTGGAAAAGCCATTTCACAGCCCGCCGATGACACGCCACAATTTTCACTGGTTCTTCTCCTTCCATCAGCTGCTCCAAACGCGGATCGTTTCGAGCTGACATTTCACACAGATCCGACACCGATTCAAAGCTCGTACCCGAGTTACAAAGCCGCTCCAGCACCTCATTTTTTGTATCATTTGGCACGACCTGGGCAAAGGCGCACCGGCAGTAAAGCAGCTTGGGATTTTTAGGAGAAGAATCGCTCACGGAATGAATCTGCGATAGAAACGCCAATCGTCAATTCAGCGAATGTGCGGTATTTCGGCCCGGTTAGTCGAGTTCGGTCCCAAAAAATCCAGTTCCTGACTTTCGCGGCGCGATGGGAGGTGCGGGCAACGACTTCACATTTGTAACATCAAGCTGCGGGGTCCCTGCGTCTTCAATCCACACCGCATAGCTTGCTGTGTTGTTGTTTTTCCAATCCGAATAAAAAGGATTGAACTCAACATCAATCGTCTCGGGCCGATTCATCACAATACCCAGCACTTCTATTTCATTCCCCATAGGGGTCTTTCTGTGGGCAAAAATATTCCATCGATAATCCATCGAGAGAATCGCCGCCAGCTCCCCCGACAAATCACATTTCTCGCCTTTTCTTTCCAATACTGCGGCAGATTTCCGTCCAAACGATACAGATCATTCAATTTAGAAAGAGCAAAACCGGTGTATGCAAAAATCGAAATGTTCTCGATATTCGATCGAATTTTTTCAGATTGATCGAGAAGCCCTTTTTTACTCCAACGATACAGATTTCCATCCTCGGTTAAGGCAAAATCAGTGTCATAAAACATCGCCACCTGTTTGACCTTTTTGCGGGCTGGCTCAGGAACAGAGCGGCTACCGTCGTTATACTCACCGCCCCATCCGATCACATCGCCATTTTGATTGATGGCTAGCCGCCGATTAAAATATTTCCGCATCGTTTTCATCGGATTCGCTTCATCCGGAGCGCCCCCATCCGTTATCGCTTGAAAATTTCCCTTCGCATCGATGTAGCCGCATGTTGAGCCCGAAACGACCAGCTTCGCCGCTCCCTGACCCATGACGTCCCCTTGATGATTTAAGACATCCCCGTCCGCTCTTCAGAACAATAACACGTAAGGACTTCCCGCCACATCCACAAAATCTGAATATTTTTCGAGTGAAGTCAGATCAAAATCCACTTAATCCGGAATGAACTTCGACGTGGCCAAACGCCCAAAACCTCGAACCTGGCCCGCTCTTTTGCCCGATGGATTTGCATCGGCAATAACGGGCGCCGGTGAATTCGGCTTTTTCTGAAAATCGAAAATCGTAATCGCCGCAACCTTCGTCGCCTCGGCACGCGTCACCCTCGCCTCTTCAACCTTTCCAGCTTCCGTAAAATCTGATGTGATCTTTTTCAAGCTGGCAAGATATGCAGCTTTCAGTGCTTCCAACGCATCCACTTGTGAATTGTTCCACCTCAATCGGGAGTCTCCGTATATCTTCCGTAACTCCTCCAGCCCACTCGATTTGCTCACTTTCCCGGTTCCCGACGCGCCGGTAGCCTCTACCGTTTCGATCTCTTTCTTGATCGCCAACTCACTCTCTAAATCGCCTGCAGATTGTTTTTTCGCCTGCAACGCCTGCAAACCAGCCAAGTATTTTTCGTTTAAATCGACCGGCTTGCTTCCCATCGCAGCCTCTGCCTTTTTAAGGAATTTGGCCTTTGCGATCGCAACTTCATCCGGAAGTAATTGCCCCCAGACACACGACGCGATCGCGAAATGCATCACAACGATCAGATACTGTCTGATCGATGAACCAACCCTGTTGAATCGTAACTCCGTCATTCCTCGTTTTTCCCTTCCACAACTTTCCTGATCTGCAATTGCTTCTCATCCCAGTCAAGTTTTGCAGCTGTCTTTGTCAAAAACTCCCACTCCTTTTGGTCATCCGTATAGATCCGAAGCTGCGATTTCCCGGCGGCCATTGCTGCTGCATGAGGCACATCCATGAACCGCAAGATGTTCAGGTAAGTCGGCCCATCCTGATGGCTATTCGGCAAGTCGTGGAGATCGAGCCGATGAATATTCTTTTCGAACAGCGATGCATAGAGCGTGTTTCCTGCCATGTCTCCGCTGGATTGAAGCCACAATTTGGGCTTTTCCATTCCACCGATTTGTTGAAGCGCCTGAATTCCGCGACGCGTATCCCACACCCGCATGCCATCGAGCGTTTGGCCCAGGAGATTAAAACGACGACGAATGTGAATCTGTTCTTTTGGATCATCTGTCCAGGCAGTTGGTCCAATGCCGCGCGGTGCGAGATAGGCCATTCCCCATTTCATATTCGCATGCATTTTTTTCTCAGCTTCGAAACGCTCTTTATCAAGCGGCGGCAGTTTTTCGATCAGGGGAAAACCTCCCGGGAAATTCGACCCCATCCCTGTGAGAAAATCATTCCACGTGTTTTCATCGAGCACGTTCAACACAATTAAATCTAGATCCTCCGGATCAATTCCCTGGCGATGAACCACAAAAAGCGGCAATCGAAATGGAGTTTGACTGCTAAATGCGTAACGAGTGAAAACCAAACCGTCGCTCGTTTTCGTAAAGATTTTCATCGTTTCCAAGTCACCTGCTAACGTCGGCGAAGGCCAGCCCCGAAACGATTTCGACCGCAACCGAGTTTTCATGAGGCTCGCGTCCGCCTTCCAGTCAGCAGCTGATGCAGGGACTTTTAAGCGACGATCGATTCTCGGAGTAAAATATTGGTCGATCACAGTGTTCCGTTCGTTCTCCGGAATGGAATCAAGAACCTTCAATTCTTTTGGCTCGAAGATTTTGGGAGCAGAAGCGTCAGCCAATTCATCGCTGGCTTTCTTGCCTTTCAGGTGTCGTTCAAACCAATGAAACGCAGGAACTCGAAGCGGCTGAGTATCGGCATGCCCCCCCTGGTACACCGACAACCCTAAATTCTCTTTCGCATCCAGTAGTTCGTAAACTTTACGCGTTTTCTGGAAGACATCGACAACACCATCCAGCGGAAAAATCCGGTCGTCGTCCGTATTCAGAATCATCAGCGGTCGCGGAGCCACCAACGCAGCAATCATCGGATAATCCCAGCGATAGGTATTTACCTGAAACATGCAATCGCAGTGCCCCTCGACGCAGCCATCAACCACATGGTTTTTTAAACTGGTAATTCCCGCGACCGGAGCCGAAACCGCGATTCGTTCATCCAGCGCTGAAATCCACCAACTGTAGGCACCGCCTCCCGAACGACCAGTCACGCCAATTTTCTTCGCGTCGACCTCGGGACGAGTCTCCAAATAATCGAGCGCCCGGATGCAATTCCAAGCTTCCACTCCGGCCGAAGTATATCCCCGGGAATTCCACCACCAACGATTCTCATGATGAGTGCCGTGGTGGGTCCCTTCGATCTCTCCAAGTTGTAAGGTATCGATAGTCAGACACACATATCCATTTTTAGCGAACCACGTGCCATGGTGCTGGTAGTAAACTTTGTTTCCGTAGCTGACGCCGTCTTCCTTCACTTTTCCGTGACCGCAGACGTAGAGTATCGTCGGCAATTTTTCACCTTCAGGAATATCTTTAGGCCGGTACAAATTTCCGGTCACGTAAAGTCCGGGACGAGATTGAAAAACAATATTCTCAACAACGACGCCATCTCGCTCGTGAGTCCCCGTAATCTCAGCCTCCAGATCTGAACGGGCGGGAAGCGGCTGCAGCCCCAACATTTCAAACAGCTGTCGGCGATACGCGGCTTTGTTATCGTTCCAGTCTTTGGCTGTCTTGATATTTACAAGCGATCGATTGGCAACGCGCTTCGTTTCCGCCTCAAAATACGTCGCCAACATTGTATCCCCCAACTTGGGTTCGGTCGGGATTTCCGAAAACTGCGCGACTAATGGCGACGCAGTCAGCAGAGACAGGAGAAATAAAACACAGGGACGCATGAATAGATCGTATCAAAATTTACAGAAACGTGAAGAGCGGAATCGCGCTGCACGAAAGAAAACAACTTTTTGAAAGGTCTTACTGAAGTCGCCGTATCGTGAAAATGACCTCGTTTTTCAACTTCTCGCTTCTCGCCACTTCCGCTGCGATATTGTCATCCTGCTGCGCTGGACACAGCAACGCGGTTCGCATCCATAATTTATCCGGCGAACCTGTTTTTCAGCAAATTACCGGCTGCCAGTATGAAAAAATTCCGCGCCTTAGCCATGAGACCTTTCTGATTCCCCAGTCGACAGTTCATTCATTTACAAACATCCATTTCGAAAGCCCATATTGGGCCAATCGCCCCATTCAAATTCGTAATTCAAAAGGCGTGTTGCATCGCTACACCGGTTTTGATTCGGAAAATTATTCCGGCCCGACTTACAAAAAATGGACCGATCCAACATGGACCTGTATTTCAAAACGCTACCGAGCGGTTCTCCAGCCTGACATGACGATTAGATTCGGCAGCCAAATCGTTATCCCCGAAATCGGAGAACTCGACTCGAAACCAAGAAAGGGATACTACTAAACGTGCTTTCTCCGCACCAGAAAACAAATCAGCCCAACGATCCCGCCACCCATGATAATACCAATTAGGCCTCCGTTGGTGGCCCCGCCAGCCATCGCAAAAAAGGTGTCCTCCGATGTTCCCGCGACGGAATAATGATCATCTTCCGTGCCATACGTTGCGCCTCCCGTTCCTGTGTCATCTAGACTCCAAAGATCGTATCGAGTCAGCTCATACGCCGGATCGACGGCATCCGCGTGAGCCTGCAGTTGCTCGGGTAAAATGTGATCGGCGAGTGATTTGAAATCTAAAACGATCGACAAGATACCCGCGTCTTCGTCAAATTTCACATCGCGCCGAAGGGTGAACGCAGGGCTTTCGACAAAGTGTAATTCATCTTCGAACTCCCATTCTTCGGGAATCGGAAGATGAATGCGCATTTCCTGATGAATTGTTTTCGGATGCGAAAAACGAAACGGCGTTTCCCGAAACGCATGCCTCGGCTCAACCAACTGATCCCGAATTTCCCGCAAATAAACCGGAAGTGAATACCAACCGGGATCGGTTAGATCTTCTAACCAGGGCGATTCCAACTGATATGATTCGACGATGGTAAGAAGGTTGTAATCCCGAACATCCGTCAAAAGCGGAGGCTCTAACACGGCCACATCGCCATAGTCTTCGCGGTAATAATCAAGAAATTCCAACTTGGTTGCCTCGGCTGAATCAGACTCCGAATAGTAACGATTTGAATTGGCACCTTTGCCAGAAAACGTCGTCGTGACCGACATCAGAGCGGGGTCACCAATGTCTCCCGGAAAAATTTCGATTAACGATTCGCTCCGATGCTCAGTTGGCTTTGATCCCGGAAGCGCCGTCAAATCTGCATCGTCATCGAACAGCGGAAGCCCGAAATGAAAATCGGAAAAGGGAGTCGATTCGCCTGCAAGGCCACCAACGTGGGTTTGCGTGCAATCGCAATACACTGCGGTTCCGGATTTCAAATCGATTCGCAAAACCACATGATCAAACGCCAGAGGCGACGGCAGACGATCACTAAGAGAACGCCCCTCATCCATCTCGACATACACCGGTGAACTGCCGATCCCAAGTTCCCGCAACAGCGCATTGAGCAACACCGTCTTGTCCTTGCAGTCCCCGAAGCGTCGTTCCAGCGTCACATTCGGCGAAATTGGAATGTAAGCGCGACCGCCTTCTTCAATTCCAACATAACGTATCTCGTCTTGTACAAACCGGATCGCTGCGGTTACCTTCTCTGCTTCGGATTCGAAATCAGGCCGCAGTTTTTCGGCAACGCTTTTCAATTCATCGCTCGCGTCCTCTTCTGGAAATCGATAGTGAACGGCACCCAATTTAGAAACGTCATTCCATGTTTCGAGCTCGCTCAGTTCGATCATTGCAAACGGATCAAACCACTTCGGTGTCGTCAATTCCGTATGCACTGCAGGAACATCTTCCGCCGTCCAAATCCATTCTTCCAAATCACCGAAGGCACGTTTGATCGGTTGAACCTTGGTATTCCGATTCTTAGAAAACAGCCGTTTAGTTGGAGCTTTCACTAACCGGTAGCGGTTTTTCAAAACACGCGTTTCCCAATTCATTTCAACCTCATCGAAAAACTTGCCCTGATAATACGGATTCACTCCGGCCACTGAATAGCTGTATTCCATCACGTCACCCAGTCGAATCCCTGCGGGAATGATTAGCAATTTGCGGTGGCCATAGAGCAGTCCCGAATCAAATTCATCTTCCGGCCGGTCTCACTTCCCGAATCAGCGGGCCTTTTGTGCCATCAAGCTTTTTCCCATCCCGATGAATCGTCACGCCATGCACCTGCAAGGTCTCGTAGGCGGGATCATACTCGATGACAATTTCGGCATCGTCTTGAACTCCCGCGACCGATAAAAACTCATACGCGTAACGAAAAAAATGCTTCATCCGTTTCGATATTTTTTTGAATATCGACAAGACGATAAACGAATCCCTCACGGGATTGATTCTCGATAACATCAACCGGCTTTTCGAGGTTTAACGAAACGTCATCAACCCGGCCTGGTCGGGACTTCAGAACTAATGTTGCCCCTTTCGATTCAATCGCTCCCTGAGCCGAAACGACATCAGCTGACCACTTTGGAAGCCAAAGCAAGAGCGCGGAAATCCAGAATACCGAAGGGAAAAATCTAACCATGAAGACCGCTCAAGTTACGCTCACTCCTTGGCATACGCAGCGAACTTTTCAGCGACTTTCGCGGTTTCAGGATCGCCATGATGAAAATAAATTCGATGCCGCAATTTAAGAGTTTCACCCTTCTTGATAGTATAATCGCCATCGCCTTTTTTGGCTCCGGACTTCGCTTCAAAAAAGCCTTTCCCGAAACGGTTTGCCGTATTCAAACCATAGTCACGAGCGTGCCAATGTGTTGGGTAGCGCATGTTTGAGGGGTGATCGAACACTGTGATCCCAAGAACTTTACCTTTCGGGTTGGGGCCAAAGTAAGATGACCACGAAGCTCTCTTTCCCCACGAATCGGTGTTCTTGTCACCTTCGCTATTTAAAATCGTGCCCGTCCCGGTTTTCGTGTGGCGGTTTTTGACCACCATCCATGCCGGCACTCGCACCCCGAGGCCTCCGTCTTTTTCGTCAAAAAACGTCACGTCTTCATTCGGCGCTGTCAGCTCCACATCGTAATCGAGAAGCACCTGTTTATTTTCCAACGAAATCACATTGATGCGCAACTTTTCCTGCAGCAGCAGCTTCCCATTTCCCAACCAGTCATTCCAAATCACAAGTTCGCCCCCGTCAATTTTTTCAACTTTTACAAATTTGATTTCCGCCGTGGTCCCATCCTTATGAGAATCCGGCGCCCAAAAGCTGAAGCCATTCACTTTCCGATGCGAAAACCGAATCGAGCGGTGATGCGGATGATCCGTTTGCTCGCCTTCCACATCATCAATCATCGGATAATTCCGCGTAATATTTTCGCCGTCCGGCCCCACGACAGGATAAAGGTATCCAACTTTCCAATCCTTCGTTTGCCAATGGGTGAACAACTCGCCATCGATCTCAAAACGGAAGCCGTCATCGACTTGTTTGATTTTCACCTCGCCAGCACAAGAGGATTCAAAACTAACGAATGCACAAACAGCAATCATAAGAGTAAAGGGTTTCAGAATCATGATGTTAAGAATTTAACGGAATGACCGGTGGATTGTAGACTCAAAAAATTCCGCATTCCCGCCCCCCTCACTTATTCACGACCCAATAGGGGTGGTTCAGCGAATCAATAGGGTTGATTCGTAAAACCGTTTTCTCGACAGATGACAACCGAACGGTCGTCCAATAAGCTATCAATTATGAAAGAACTGATTCGCGAGCGGGAGTTTAGGAAAATTGGCTATTTTGATCCGGTGCTGCGATCTGAAGGCATTGATACATTTATCAAAAATCAGCATTCCGCGAGCAGCGCGCTCGATCTTCCTGAATTCTGGCCGGCGCTCTGCGTGGTGAACAACGAGGACTACGAGAAGGCGATGGTGATCATTCACAAAGTCCGTGATGAAAATGCGGAGGACGTTGAAAAGTCAATCAACTGCCCGAAGTGCAACGAAGCGAACCCAGGAAATTTTGAGATTTGCTGGTCGTGCGAAGAAAGTCTGCCTGACTGAAAACGAGTTATTCCGTGTTACTTAGATCGACCAGTTCTCCCAGCGATTTCGAATCGCGGTCGTAAACGTCTTTCAAAAAAAGCGATTCCGTTTTCTCGATCCGGTAGCGGGAAAGCGGTGAAATAAACGACAAACACATGCATCGGTTCTTTGAGCGTGGCGACATTTCGATCCCCGTATGCCATCGCCTTTTTGATTTTTGTAATCGACCAATCGGGATCTTCTTTCAAAACCCACTCCGCCAGCGTCTTGGGTTTTTCGAGCCTCATGCAGCCGTGGCTGTGAGCTCGCTCGGTGTATTTGAAAAGATGCCTCTGAGGGGTGTCATGAAAATAAACCGCGTGGTCGTTTGGAAATCGAAATTTCACCAGCCCCAGTGAGTTCCCATATCCTGCTCGTTGTCGGAGAATGTATTTCCCATCGGCAACTCCTTTTAGAGCACTCGAATTGATTCTCACGGCTTTTGCATCTGCAAATCCGCCTTTTACAATCTCATACCCCCGACGGGAAAGCGACGACGGATCTCGATAGGCCCGCGGCAAATATTCGTTTACGGCGATTCCTTTTGGAACCCACCAGTAGGGACGAAAAAGTGACTTCTTCCAACGTGTCGCGGAAAATCGGGGTGCGGCGGCCTTCGGTATTTCGGCCAAAAACAATGCGCATCCGCGTTTCGACCGTTTAATTCTGAAACCCAAAAACTTCTCCCGACGGTAAACTCGCCATCAAATAACGGCGCCCCATTTTATTCGAAATCAACCGGGCGCGGTGCATGTTGAGAACGATTCGCTGGCGGTCTCGATTCGGATCTCGAGTCAACTTCGCCAGCGTTTTCGGGCCCATGATTCCATCTGCTCTAAGCCCGTTGGCCCGCTGAAATTGCGTCACTGCCTCCGCTAAATCTGATGTGTAAACGCCAGATGCTGCGGCAATTTCTGCACGATCAGGACCAATAAATCCCTGCATGCCCAGCAATGAAGCCAACTCCCCGGCCTGCCGATAAGGCCGGCCGCGCGAGGCATTTCCGCGAAATGAAATCTGCCCAGGATTCGGATTCGCCACATTGGCAAGCCACGCCGTTCGAAGGCGAGTGTAGATCCAGTTTTGCGGAACAAACGCAGTTAGAATCCGCTCGGGTTCATCGCGATATTGGTTCAATTGCTGCGAAAAGGTCTTCGTCAAATTCTCCGTATGCACTGACGTATTGATCGTTCCCGGGGTGTCTCCCTGGTTCCACGCTGGCCAGATTAATTCAACCGTCGCGGGACCTTCTTTCAATAACAGTGACGCTTCAGCCACCTGAAGAGTGATCCGAATATCATCGATCGTCACCCCCGGGACTCGTTTAACAGGCCCTTCGACAATGGTTTCGCCCGCAAAATTAGGAATCGAAAAGAGATCTAACGCATGACTTTTCAGCGAATCAGAAACGCGCTCGATCACGATATCTGGAATGGCTCCCGTCCAATAAGGCTGGAAATCATGGCTCTGATAAGCTCCCGAAACCATTCGGTTCAATCGGGCGCGGCGACGGGCAGGAAGTTCCGATGCTGCCAACAATTCACTGATCGTTCGGTCAACCGCCAGCTTCCGGAGATCAGGCAAAGGTGGCGGCGGGGGTGAAACGTAAGGCAATTCCAATTACTTCTGCTCCTCAACGAGTTGCAAAACCTTTTCATCAATTGCGAAACATGGCTCCGCCCTACCACCGCACAATGCGATTGCAAAAGCCGCTGCCAAAAGCGACCACGCGAGAGAGGAACGTGGAGGCCCACCCCAACCGGGGAAGTGAGTTTGTGTGTTCATCGGTGTTTCAGGCCGTCACTCACTATACTGACCTTAGGTCGCGGGGGAAGAAAAAGGCCTGTACCACACGTTTTTCGAAACTCAATCCCCACCGCCACTTGGGATTTACCAAAGGCAACTACGTCACCGGCCCACCAAGCTCGACCGGTTTACCCAAAAATTTCGCCTTGGTATCTAAAATCGAAACATCGAGGACGGTTTTCACACGGGCGAGATATTCTCGCAGCTGAGTACGAATCCCATTTCTTCCGGAAACTTTGTCAGCATTAAATCCGACGATATCTTCGCAGCTCCGTTTCTTACCAATGTAAATCGCCCGCTCGTTGTGAAAGGGCTGCGACACGACAATGAAATCATCTTGTCCGAAAATTTCTTTTGCCCGCACCACGGAATCTAAGGTGCGGAATCCCGCAAAATCGCGATAGATTTTGCTCTCGGGAATCCCCGCGGCGATCAACGCATCGCGCATGTCAGTCGGCTCGTCGTAGCCTTCGCGACCATTGTCACCCGTCACAATGATGTATTCGCATTTACCCGCATCGTAGAGGTTTTTTGCGGCCGTCATTCGACGAGAGAAATAAAGATTCAGTCGCCCGTTTGGCAGCACTTTTACACAGCCCATCACCACAGCTGCTTTGCGCTCTGGAACGTCAGCAACGGAATCAAAAATCGCTCCCGAAGCCGCCCCAACCACTGACCGATGGGAAGCGACAATCAAAATTCCAACGGCAAAGGCGCAAAATAAACCGAACAACAGCAAACGAATAATGGGTCGACGAAACATCAGGGAAAGATACGTCCTACGACGATT
>ERZ887942.1657-NODE-1657-length-14877-cov-6.440224_pt1 | contig 14877 bp, 11 predicted proteins | sample MGYA00521099_ERZ887942 | MGnify/ENA primary metagenome ERZ887942 (study PRJEB32303, sample SAMEA104408605) | aquatic metagenome | biome: Brackish water; feature: Pelagic; material: water | place: Baltic Sea | collected 2014-06-07T06:48:00 | depth 16,251 m ... | reverse complement strand
ATCCTTTCCAGAATACTCGCTTATTCCAACTCAACTCTTAAACGGGGGCAGTATAGTACTGTCTAAATCGCTCACTACTTTCTGCGCTGCCTTCGTGTAGATGGCATCTAAATCTCGCTCGACAGAGATCGAGCTAGGCAACGCCCGCGGTGTATAACGAACCAACTTGATTCCAAAATCGGTTTTTTCGCCACGCTCCTCTAGGCTCGCCCACATTCGCAATTGAACCTCCAACGGATTGAAAGATTCCAATCCCAAGTAGGTTAAACGCAGGACCTTTGCGCCTTCAGGAGCTTTGACCGGAAACCGGGAGAACTCAAAGTTCACAGGATACCCTCGAGCAGTAAATGTATTCTCAAAATTGCTTTTAAAGTAATGGTAGCGGTCCAATTCGTTATTCATAGAGTTGTAGCCCCGAACATACTGATCATTGTGATTCTCTCGATACTCGACATAGATCGTCTCTGTGACCCTGTCAGCAGATGCTGCGAGACTGCCAACGCTCGCCAAGGTCAAGAGCCAGGCAAAGCCAAACGCGGGAATGAGTTTAGCAGGAAGTGTAACTTTCATCATATTATTTAGTCCAGTGTTCCACCACGCAGGAATCCGATGAATCCCGTGGCTGTGCGGTTATTTTGACTATTAATACGGACCATCAATTCCCCTGGATTCAAAAATCGTCACAAGCGCCCACGATTCATCGATCCATGGATACCGCGTAAGCGTTAGAGCTGCTCGGCAATCCGTTGAATAAGCGTGAAAATACGTCGCTGCTTTTCCACGATATCCATTTCAATCCTAAACACTTGAACGCGATTGGAACTCTCTTCTCCAAATCGCTTCTCCTGGTGCCGGAAAACCGCTGCTAAACGCTGGTCCAACTCAGCCTTTCGCTCAACCACCTTAATCGTGCCATCAGGATCCGGTATCCGCATAAGCGTTACAACCTCGGACATCGAATTTTCCAGAACCTTATGCAGCCCTTGTAACATCTCCAACGCTTGAGGCCCCATATGCAACCTCCGGCTCATGCGACGCTGACAGATCGCAACGATATCACCCGTCACCACATCACCAATACGTTCAAGCGCATCCGCCATAATAATCAATCGCTGAATCTCATCGCTAGAACTGTCACTCAGATCCATTTTCCGAATTCTTCCGATATAATGTAATATCACTTCCTGAAGGTCGTCTACGGGGTCATCCATTGCGTGGATTTCCTTGAGTAACAATTCATCATCCCTGGCCAGCGCATCGGGTACGCGCTGCACGATTTCGCACACCCGTTCGCCCATACGGGCAATTTCGAGACGAGCATTATTCAGGGCCATTGCCGGAACCGACAATACTGCTTCATCCAAAAACTCCGGTTCTGAAAAATTCTCTCGCTCCTTGATAGGGGCCATCCGCTTAACCAATGAAGCGATTACCGTCGTAAACGGAAGAAGAAGGAGGGTGTTAGTTACGTTGAAGATAGCATGGGCATTCGCAATCTGCCGAGGAACTTCCTCCGCTAATCGCATCGTACCACTCAAACCCTCTGCTGACGGTGAAAGCACTCTCACCCAGTCCACCAGTTGTGGAATAAAGCCAAACCAGATAGCTACACCAACGACATTAAAAATCACGTGAACCAGGGCGACCTGTAGAGATTCCCGGCCTTTCCCCAATGTCGCCAACAACGCGGTAAAGCAGGTGCCAATATTCGCCCCGAAAATCAGCGATACCCCCGTCGGTAACTCGATCAACCCCTGACTCGCCAGTGCAATAACAATTCCCGTCGTAGCGGACGAAGACTGTACCAGCCCCGTGAATACCGCTCCTACTAAAATCCCCAGAAGCGGATTTCTCAACGTAATCATAAAGTCGAGAAATGGCTCAAAATTCCTTAAAGGATTCATGCCGTCACTCATCAGAGTCATCCCGAGAAACACCAGGCCCAAGCCCATAAAAACATTGCCCAGTTGCTTGATCGCATCCCGCTTGCCGATGAAGAGCAGTGCGAATCCCACCGCGATGAGGGCCAACGCCGCATTCTGAACCTTGAAGGCTACGATTTGGGCAGTCAGCGTCGTTCCTACATTAGCGCCCATAACCACACCCACGGATTGGCTGAGCGTCATGATACCCGCAGACACAAACCCTACTACGAGGACCGTCGTAACCGACGACGACTGAATCACCGCCGTTACCATACTTCCCGTCAAAGCCGCTTTGACCCGATTGGATGTGAAGCGACTCAGTATATCCTTCATTTTTTCTCCCGCGGCAGACTTCAGACCACTCGACATCTGGTCCATGCCGTAGAGGAACAATGCCAACCCGCCAAACAGCCCCATCAACAAGGGTATCCAAGAGAATTCAGCAACCGCAGCCCCATGGATCGAATCAGTAGCTGCGAAGACCGCCGTTTGAAAGCAGGCGACTCCAGCAAAAACCAGTGCCAACAACTTGCAAATCGAAGAAAGCTTAAAATAACTGCATCGGGGTAAAATTAGCATCAACACATAAATTCCTAGCGAACTCTGCGGCGCATACAACCGGAATTATTTAGTTGGCGAATACCTCTACCACGACTTCTATCCCTGCAACCTATGATCCACAACTCACGATTCCCACACCCCTTCACCTGTTTACTCGTATGCCTCTGCTTGCTAACAAGCTGGGGAAGCGCCCAAGCAAACCATCATCAACCCAACATCATCTTCGTCCTAGTCGATGACCTCGGCTGGGGAGATCTCGGTGTCTTCTACCAAAACTCCCGCGACGAAGATCGCCGTCATGCGACCCCCATGCTCGACAAATTTGCTGCCGAAGGCATGCAGCTCCGGCAGCACTATTGCCCGGCCCCCGTTTGCGCACCGTCCCGTGCTTCTTTACTTTCAGGCCGCCATCAGGGCCACGAACCGATTCGCGACAACCAGTTCGACAAAGCCTTGGCCGATTTCCACACTCTCGGCACCGTTTTGCAAACCGCGGGTTACCGAACAGCCATGGTGGGCAAGTATGGCCTGCCCGGCGGGGATCGCGAAAAATACGATTTCAGTGAATGGACGGCCTACCCAACGAAACGAGGTTTCGACGAGTTCTTCGGTTACGTGAAGCACCGCGACGGTCATACGCAATATCCCGCCCATGACTATCCACGGGGGGATTCAGAGCTCCATCGCACCGGTAAACCCATCTTTCACAACGACAAAAAACTCTTCGAAGAACTCGAAGGCGCCTACACCACCGATCTCTTCACTGCCTTTGCAAAAAACTGGATCGTTGAACATCGGGAGGACAACCCCGAGCAGCCTTTCTTTCTCTATCTGTCCCACAGCACTCCGCACGCAGCGCTCCACATTCCTACCGGTCCCTACCCTGACGGTGGCGGGCTTAAGGGAGGCGTCCAATGGCTCGGCGAGCCGGGCAACATGATCACCACAACTGACGATGGTCCCATCGATTCGTGGATACATCCAGACTACGCGAACCAGACCTGGACCGAGGTCGAAAAACGATTCGCAACGATGGTTCGACGTATCGACTCAACCATGGGTGATCTCATCAAGACCCTGAAAGACCTGAACATCGACCAAGACACTTTGGTTGTCTTCACCAGCGACAACGGTCCACACGAAGAAAGCTACCTGGAAGGCCTAAGATACAAAGCCAATTCTTTTGATTCCTACGGTCCATTCCAAGGCGTGAAACGAGACGTATTGGACGGAGGGATACGCATGCCAACCCTCGTGCGCTGGCCAAGTCAGATCCCCGCCGCGGCCATCAACCAAACGCCATCACAATTCCATGACTGGCTACCAACCCTGGCACAGACTGCGGGCCTCGTCAGTCCGGCCATCACGGATGGAGTATCACTCCTCCCCTACCTCACCGGCAAAGGCACACCCCGCGAAAGCACGATCTACATTGAGTATCTCAATGGTCAGGCCACGCCGTCTTACCCAGAATTTTCCGCCGCCTACCGAGGCAATCCACGAAATCAACAACAGGTTGTATTCGTAGACGGGTTCAAGGGGAAACGCGTCGATATTCAAAGCCACGAGGACAATTTTCAGATCTTTGATCTCAGCAAAGACCCCCGCGAGCTGGAGGACCTGGCTGGAACCAGCGAATACTTCACAGAACTGGAACAACGGATGAAAGACCGCGTGCTCCAGATTCGTATGCCTAGCCGAGAAGCCCCACGCCCTTACGACAAAGCGCCCGTTCCCGGAATCAAAACCGAGAGGTTTGATAGTGACATTCAATGGAGTGTTTATGAGGGCGATTTTCCCTGGGTTCCTCAAACGGCCGATCTGACACCTGCAAAAACTGGGACTTCCAAAGAGATCAATCTCGGGATCCGCACACGAGATGACGCTATTGTGGTCGAATTCAAAGGCTACCTGGACATCGCAAAAACAGGCATCCACACCTTCAACGTTAATGCTGATTCAGGGGCTATTCTTCGGGTTCATGATGCGGTTGTCGTCGATAATGAATCGATGATCGAAGGTAAGCGGACTACCAAAGGAAACATCCTTTTGGAAAAAGGCGTACATCCCTTTACCCTCACCTATTGGAGAACCGATCAAGGGAAACCGTCACTGAAGTTCACCTACTCCGCCAGATAGCCACGATCGATTCCGACTGTGATGTCGAATGATGCCAAAATATCCGGATGGTATTTCTAGGTAGGGCAGCACCCTCCGCCCGCGCCGCTCTGGTGTCTTAAATGCCATAACAAGGAGTCATCTCGTCCTAATCTCCGTTTTTGATACGGGCGAGATGTATCAATATACACTCAGCGATACCTATTAGCGAGACTAGCATTTGACAGAGCTGGTTCGTATCTCTACTGATTTCCGTCCATACTATTGATCAGATTCCGTAGATTTTTAGACTACCCATGAAGCGCCCTGCACTACTCCTAACCCTCTCGCTAATCGCCGCCTTGTTTGGCTGCACGAAAAAGAATGGAGAAGTCGCTTCTGAAACCTCATCCAGCTCGGATGCGGCAAGACCAAATATCATCTTCCTGCTCACGGATGATCAAAGGGACAATACCTTCGGTGCGATGGGACATCCGTTTGTTCAAACACCCAATATTGACCGTCTGTTGTCGGAGTCCGTCCGTTTCAGCAATACCTACGTCGCCGAACCGGTGTGCTCCCCGAGTCGCGTGTCTCTATTTACAGGGATGCACGAGCGAGTTCATGGAATCGGCTTCACCTCCAGCTACCAGCTAACTGAGGATCAATGGGAACGATCCTACCCAGCGCTACTTCGCAAAGCCGGTTATCACACCGGATTTGTTGGCAAGATCGGAATCGAATACTACACCTTCAAAGGCAACGCCGAGGATAAGTTCGACTACTGGTGGGGTCATGATGGCTGGACCAAGTTTTTCCCAAAAAATTCTGAGAGTCCCAGCACCATCCCCTATCATAAAGCGGAGGGAACGATGATAACACCCATCATGGGAGAAGCCATGGGAAGCTTTCTCAACGCTCTCCCTGAGGATAAACCCTTTTGCTTATCGGTGAGTTTGAACACACCCCACGGATCTCAAACGACCAGTATGTTCGAGGACTACGAAGACTGGCGAAAAATGACGCGTCCAGCGAATGAGAACCCCGCCCTCAAAGGCACCCCCTACTACGATACCCTCTACCGCGATATCGATATTCAAATCCCTGAAGACACAGCGACCGATCCCTATCGTTACATCCCTCAGTTTATCCTGGATCAGGACAAAGGCCGAAAGACGCAAACCTACCAATACAGTTACACCCGCACCACCAATCTGGAACATCACATCCGTTACTACCAGACTATCACTGGTATCGATCACACCATCGGCCAGTTCTTAAAGGAACTGGAGCAAAGAGGTCTCATGGATAACACTATCATCGTCTATGGCAGCGACCACGGACTACTGATGGGAGAATACGGCATGGGAGGAAAATCACTCCTCTACGATCTGAGTTCCAAGATTCCCTGTTTCATTTACGATCCGCGCGCGCCATCCGCCCAGCGCGGCAAGACCATGGATCAACTCGTATCCAGCCTCGATATCCCTCGCACGATTCTCGATTATGCCGGCGTAGAACCACTCGATTTTATGGACGGAAAAAGCCTGAAACCGCTCGTTTATGGAGAAACCAAGTCCTGGCGAAGTAAACTGTTTCTGGAGAGTCTCTACACAGGTCGCGACAATCCTTTCCAAGAAGGCATTCGCATCGGCAAGTGGAAATACATTCGCATGTATGACGGCGTAGAACCCTATGACGAACAGAGCGTGGATTTTTCAAACCGCGAGCCCGAATTTGAAATGCTGTTCGACCTGGACGCAGACCCCGGTGAGACGCAAAACAGGATCGAAGAAATGGGCGATACACAATTCCTCGAAGACCTCCGTCAAAAAACCGCCAATTACTCAGTCGCACTCAATGAGCAGCGAGAAACTTACAAAGAAGCAGTCACGACTCAGACCCGCTAATTCGTTTAAACACCCTACCCCATTCATGAAACGTTTTGTCTTACTCCTCGCCTGCCTAGGTTCGGTTTTAACAGCCAAGGGAAATCCACCCAACATTGTTCTGATCATTTCGGATGACATGGGATACTCAGATCTCGGCAGCTACGGCGGAGAAATCGATACGCCCGTGCTGGACAAGCTGGCAAACAACGGTCTGCGTTTTACCAACTTCTATGTTCACAACATGTGCTGGCCGACACGCGCCAGTCTACTGACCGGTCTCTATCCAAAAACTCCCCTCGTAGACGGCTCATCAACCGGTGGTTTCCGGAACGACATTCTCATGCTACCACAAGCATTGAAAGAAGCCGGTTACCAGACTTACATGTCTGGAAAGTGGCACCTTTCCGACCCCGCTGAACCTCATGGCCCGAGCGCGCCTCATAAACGAGGCTTTGACCGCACCTATGCAACCTACCATGGCACGACCGACTTCTTCGCACCTGCGGACCTCAATGAAAACGGCGAAGACCGTACCTACGAATGGAAGAATAATCCTGACTATTATCAGACCGACGCCATCACCGATTACTCTTTGAAATTTATAAAGGAAAACCCGGCCGAGAAACCGTTCTTTCTCTACGTGGCTTACAACGCAGCCCACTGGCCGCTCCACGCCAGACCCGAAGATATTGCCCACTACAAGGGTCGTTTCTCTGAAGGCTGGGACGCGCTTCGCAAGACTCGCCACGCCAAGATGAAAGAGCTCGGCCTGGTCGATCCGAACTGGGAGCTATCGCCGCGTGATCCTGAAGTGCCAGCGTGGGAGGACGAAGTTCACAAAGCCTGGCAGGAACGCCGTATGGAAGTCTACGCAGCACAGATTACCTGTATGGACCGCAACATCGGGCGCATCGTCGATCACCTGAAGGCGACGGGGCAGTTCGACAACACCCTCTTCATTTACCAACAGGATAACGGCGGCTGCCACGTGGAGTACCCACCGACCCGAACAGGTTCCTGGACGAAGCCCTTTACGACCGATGGTCTCAACCGTCCAGTAAGGCCGGGTAACCTACCCGACATAATGCCGGGCGACCAATCGACCTGGCAGTCCTACGGCTATGGCTGGGCCAACCTTTCCAACACACCCTTCCGCCTTTTCAAACAGCACGACCATGAGGGAGGAACGCGTTCGCCGCTCATTATGTCCTGGCCTGCCGGACTCGTTAAAAGCCAGCACGGAGCCTTGAGCCACGAGCTCACCACCGTGCTCGACATCATGCCGACGCTGATGGACATCGCCGGACTCGATCCTTCACCGAGGCCCGGCATCCTCCCTTTTGAAGGCCACTCATTTCTCAGTATCCTCAAAGGAGCGCCCGAAAACTGGCAACCACCTGAGGAACTCTTCTGGGCACACAACAAAGGCCGTGCCGCCCGAGTCGGTGACTGGAAGCTGGTATCGGTAAGTAGACAACCCTGGGAGCTCTACAATCTTGCCGAAGACGGTACTGAGCTGCACAACCTAGCTTCCAAGATGTCCGATAAAGTCACCGAGCTGGCAAAGAAACACGCGGCCTGGGACAAGCGTACGAACTTGAGCGGAAGGTAACAGACCGTCGCTTTACTGAGACTAACGACCCTGTAGCAAACGAATTTATCTCAGTTACTGTAGGAGGTAGCTTGCTGCCGATAGAACGAACACATGGACTGCGATTTCGGCAGCAAGCTACCTCCTACATCTGATACGACCATCCACCGCCAATTCGATTGCCAAACACACGATAGTGCCTGATCTTGAGATATCACGGTCAATCTCATGCCTCGGATACTGTTTCTCATACTTACAATCACTGGAGTGACTATTTCACTATCCTACGGGCAACAAAGTCGCGGAGAAGGAGACGATGGACGCTACGAACGGTCCGATGAAGAGGACAACCGGTCAGGCAGCGGACGCTACGGACCACTACCCTCACGGAGTGAGTTTCCTACCTGGGACGTAGACCCCATTTTCAAGGACGACGTGTTTACCTTTGTGCGCATCCAATACGATTCGTATGGTTCGTTCGGTTGGTGGAGCCGCTGGGACAACGACTACCCGGACGGGGATTGGAACTTTTCTTATCGATTACAGGAAATGACATCCCTCGCCGTATCGCCGGAAAGTAAGCTGATCCGCCTTTCCGATCCGGAGCTTCCCGACTATCCGTTCGTCTACATGGCTGGTGTGGGAAAAATGGTGCTCAATCGCCAAGAACAAGTTGCATTCAGAAACTACCTTCTCAACGGAGGCTTCGTGATGATGGATGATTTTTGGTCTAAAGATTCATGGGATCACGTCCGAACCGAAATGCAGGCGGTATTACCAGATATCGAACCCGTCGAGCTCACGATCGATCACCCGATTTTCCACAACGTCTACGACCTGAAAGAACTTCCTCAAGTCGTCGACCTGCGCACCTGGCGGGAAGGCTATCTATTCGAACACCGCCATGGCTTCTCGGGCGACGACCAAGCCCCTCACTTCTGGGCCTACTTCGATGACAAAGGCCGCATGATGGCCCTGCTCTGTCACAACAACGACCTCGGCGATGGCTGGGAGCGTGAAGGCGAAGAACGTGAATACTTCCTGCGCTTCTCAGAAAAAATGTCCTATCCGATGGGCATCAATATCTTGATGTATGCGCTGACGCATTAGACGTCGACAGGATCGGCGGACTACTTCCTCGGTTCTTTCTTATCCAAATTCTTTTTAAGATCCGCTTCGGTAACGGTGGATACAACGCCACCCCTCGGAACGTCATTCTTGGCGACCCAATTAAGCGTATTCAAAACGATCTTACGAAAATCGTCATCTCTCCAATTGAGGTGAAAGTGCCCGCCAGTAAAACCGAATCCCCGTCCGCCATCCGGACGTTCGACTACCCACAACATCGCCTCGTCTCGGCCGCTGTCTGCGATAATATGATCATACGGCCCTTTCGGGTACACGTAAGGACCATCGCGAACATCATCTGAGGGTTTGGCGACCAATATCGGTGTGAACTTAAAGTTTCCTTTTTTGTAAGCTTCGTTACCTGCAATACCCGCCACGAAACGCATATTGAAATACCACTCATCCTTGATCGAAAACGGTTTAACACCCTGAGTAACCGGATGCTTCGGAAGGTTTTCAAATTCCGGTTCCCAGATAGGATTACAGGAATAAGCGTTTTCGTAATGCCCGCCGATCCATTCAATAAACTCTTCATTGGCCACACCTGGAGGAACCTCGACACCGTAGTGCATACACCCGAACCCGACGCCACGGTCGATCAACCCTTGTAGCGTCTTCAAGTTCTCACCCTGTAACGCGGGATGCTTGCCACCCCCATCCGCGTAAATCACGACCGCATCCGCATCATCAAAGGTCGACTCATCATCGACCCAACCGTTGTCGTGAACTTCCACCTCAAGCCCTGGCACATCGGCCAGGCATTTCTCCAGCAACATACAACCCGCACGAAATTCATGCATCAACGGCGGATGACTGGGTTTACCGGCAATCAATACTAACTTCCGCGAGTCTTTAGCTGAGGCAGTAATTGAGAGAGCAATTATCGAAAATAAAAGGGTAACTAATCGAAGTAAACGAATCATGCCTCAGATAGATCGGAATTCAGCCGAGAGTCAATCAAGCTGCTATCGGGATTTAACCTGAAGAAGCAGAAAACTCAGAACGATTGAACTTCCTCAGGGCCAGGCTCTGCATAGTCAGGGTCCTTAGCCCGAATAAACACATCTCCAGCTTCGAGTCTTACTTCCAGAGGAACGATAGTAGTCCCCATAGGATTAATGGTATAGGCCGTATCAGGTAGCGGACGTTGTTTTAGCTCCTCCCGCGAAATGGGGGGTATGTTTCCGTTATAAAAGGCCGTACACCACCAACGTCCTTCCTTATCTTGAAATGGAAATCCATGCCCTAGGAAACGGCCCGCAAAACGACGTTCTCCATAGGGACCGGTGATCGAGTCTGCTGTGCAGTAGTAGAGATTGTAATTCCCTACCCGGCCTTGGTCCGTCGACCAGGCGGTCCCAAACAAGACATACTTCCCTCCGATCTTTTTTATCAAAGCGCCTTCGTGACCGAGTTTTCGATTCGAAGGAACTACATCTATAGACTCACCTGCAAAACCTTTTAATCCAGGGTTCAAAGGTGCGATGGTTCCCACTTTCCAAACCATCCAAAGCGAGTCGTCATCATCCTGAAAAATCGATGGATCATGTTTACTAAACATTTCCATTCCCATCGGGTAGGTGAATGGCCCTTCCAACGTTTCCCCCGTGGTCACCGCCAGATTAGCCATACCCCGAAGCGGATTCGGAGTCGTGTGAATAATAACCCATTTACCATCAATCAAGTGGAGTTCAGGCGCCCACAAACGCCATTCATCTTGGGGAACCGTTTCCCACAATTCCTTGGGCGTCTTTCCACCGGTTTGTTGTCTATTCATCCCGTCAGGAATTTCTTCAACGGTCGCCCAGTAATTATCCAGCTGCGTGTACGGCGAACCAAAACTCTCCCATTCCACGAGGTCCTGACTGCGCCACACACGCATCTTCCACGGATCAACGAGCTTGGGTCTCAGTCCGACATTCAATATGTCATATCCCTCGGGAATACCCCCGGTCGTCCCTGTAAGATAGTAATATCCATCGGGCCCCAGAATGATATACGGATCCCGCATAAAACCATCGACGACATGCAATGCCCGATCGTGCGAACGTATTCCCTCCCGGATTTCCTCGAAGGGCATCGCCGCGTAAGTGCCACAAGGCACGATAGATAGCATGAAAAGAAAATCGGAACGTCGTACCTCCCGATGCCTATCGAAAATTCGGCCAGGACTACCGGGACTTGATCGCTCGTGAGGATATTTATGGGTTTTTCGAGCTGATGTACCAGATAAAGATGAATCAGCAATCCAACCTGCAAGCGGCTAAGGAAACCACCCTCGAGATCCTGGATGCCCTGAATGATCTCTAGGCTTTAAACACAAACTCTTTGCTCCAAGGTTATCCCCATGTTTCTCCTCCGTTACCTACGCCATATGGAAGTCAAGAAAAAGACCGGACGTTATTTCCTATACGCAGCTGGCGAGATCATTCTCGTAGTAGTCGGCATATTGATTGCCCTACAGATCAACACCTGGAACGAAGGCCGGAAGTTGGAGCAGCAACGTCTGGAGTTGATCGAGAACCTCAAGAAGGACTTTCAAACGAACCAGACTCGCCTGGACACGATCATTGGAACCGTGGGGCAGAACAATGAAGATCTCAAAGCATTCTTATCCGTAGCTTCCGGGGGAAATGAGCATCTGTCATTACTCGAACTCAAGACCATGGCCGGAAGCGGTTTTAAGCATGAAGTATTTCAACCTGCTCTAGGGACTTATGATGCCGCAGTATCCACCGGAGCGATTGGCCTATTGAAGAGTCTCTTGTTTAACGAGTTCATGGCCGTGTTTCATCAACAGATAGCAGATTTTGAAAGACACGACGCTATCGGCGGACAAATGATGTATCTCGGATCTTACTGGGAAGTGAGAAAGCAAATGGGAACCCTGCATTCGATAGATCACAATCCAGATAACGTTTTTGAACCGGACACCTATCTGCTTTCGGACGAAGCTTATCGGGCCTTCATAGCCAAGCCGGAGGTCTATGCCGCATTCGAAAACATGCAGTGGATCTATCGGAATCAGTACGAAATTTTAGTTGAGGCAAAGACCACGACTGAAGAAGTACTCGCCATCCTCGACTCGCTTTAGACCCAACCCAGGTGCCTGCCAAGTTGCTAGAATCCAACTCAATCGAACCCACTGCACCTCGCTAAGTACAGTCAGTCACCCGTTTGGAAACAGGCGGACCATGGACCCGCCTGTTTCCGAAGATCGCGGATGTGCCAGGTCCGATCGCTATCGATCCGTTTCAACGGTCACGGCTACCTTTGTGCCGTTGCGTAAGACATCCAATACCGGTGACTTGGATATTAACTCCATGAGCCGCTCTCTATTCGCGGAACTTCGGGCTTTCACCTTTACGGTTATCTCGTTAAATCCTTCGCGAACCTCCGGATCGATTCCCATGAACCCCTGGACATCGATCGCCCCTTCCAGTTCGGACGATAGTGCTTCTATGGTTTCACCGTTCGCCGCCGCGTGATAGATCGTTGTAGTCGCAATACAACTACTAAGCGCAGCCAATAAATTCTCAACCGGATTCGGTGCTACATCTTTTCCAAGAATCAGCGCCGGCTGATCCGCTTGGACAACGTGAGCGTGTTCATGACTTTGCTCCTCTCCCAAAGCATGAAAGGAATCGATGGTCGCTTCATTGAGACTCCCGTCGATCCAACGATTGCGGGCTCTGAATTTGAACTGCGCCTTGTCCAGGTTTTCTCCGAGAAAAGCGATCGTATTGCGAAGCGACTCTGCGTCTACGCCGTTACAGTATGTGGATGGTGAGGTTTCTGTTTTCATTGTATATTTTATTTGGGTTATTTTATTACTTACTAGTTAGTCAGTTAACTAGCGCAAAAAAAAGGAATCTATTTCTTAAGCAATAGTTCAACGCTCTCGACGGCTCTATCAATGGGCCAATCTTCCCGGCATTCCTGACAGGTGCTGATAGCTCCAGCAATCAGCAGGTAGTAGGCATCTGAAACCGCCGCTACGTCGAGATGAACATACTCCGCAGAAGCATCTTTCATTTCTTGAACCACCGATACGATCAGGGCCCGATTGACGTCGATGTATCGTTTGGAAATCGCCACGATTGGACTTTTCGGATCAGGGATTTCAGCCAGCATATTCATGAAACCGCATCCCCGATACTCCCACGACTTAATACGTTTTTTTACATGCCGAATGATGGCTGAGTACCGTTCCCGAGGCGTACTGAGATTCTCAAAAGAGGCATCCATCATCTCGAATTCCCGTCGGGTTCGCTCTTCCAAATAGCCAACACACAAATCCTCTTTCGTCGGAAAGTAATTATACACCGTCGGCTTCGAAACCCCAGCCGCAGCAATCACCTGATCCACTGAAGTCGAGTGATACCCCTGTTTGTAAAACAGTTCGCAAGCAGCGTTTACGATTCGCTCCCGGGCATCGGATTTGGGTCTAGCACTCATATTGGGTCCCGAAATTAGGTTTACTTACTAGTTAGTCAAGTAACAAAATTGGATTTTCTCTGGCTTATTGATGATCCCTATATAGGGGCTTAAAGACAGAGAGGCAAAAGCCCTAGCCAACGGAGGCTCTCACTGTCCGAAAATCATCTGAGAGCCAACGCAGCTTATCCCCGCACAGGCGCAACGAGGCAGTTAGTCACAAAACTAACGCCACTTCGTCGCTTTTAAAAAAGCAATCAGGTCAGCCAGCTCCTGCTCGGAGAGCGAGGCGGTCAATCCGGGTGGCATGAGCGAAACGGTTCCAGGTGACATAGCTTCTATATCCGATTGTTGAATACGGACAGAGGTGTCAATTCCCATCAAAATCTCAACAGCATCGGCCGTTTCTTCTCGAAGGATTCCGGAGTAAACAGCTCCAGACTTCGTCGTTACCTGATATGGCTCGTAACTGCGGACAAAACTAGCACTCGGATAGAGTATCGCTTCCAACAAATCGCGCTCAGTCCGAATCGTTCCGATCGTAGTGAGATCAGGACCGCTCTCCCCACCGAGGTAACCAATGGCGTGGCAAGCGCTACAAGCAATCGCGGGGTTGTTAAACACCGTTTGCCCACGTCGAATATCTCCGTCCGGGAGCGATGTAAGCACACGCTCCACATGCGCTGCTTGTTCAAGCGAGCCAGCTCTTAATAAGTTGAGTAATGACTCCGCCTCAATCTGCACGGATGCCGGATAGTTTTCAAATACGGTCTCCAAAGTCTCAGCCTTTAGACTTTGAAACGAACGAGCCGCTTTGATGGACTGAACGAGACGGAGCCCCAATGCAGCATCATCACTTTTCCCAAATGCATTTAACAATTCTGCAAGCTCCATAGGACCCGCTACCTCAAAAAAATGCGTCGCGAGCATCAGTTGCGGCGTTGTCATATTCGCTTGGGCCAGAGAACGCGCCGCACTCGAACGAAGTGATAAACTTTGCCCGTTCTCCAGCAATCTTCCGAGAAACGATACCTGCTCATCATTTATACGTAAGCCGACCTCAACCGGTACGTTTATAGCAACCAATCGAATCGGAGCCGGCAGATCGGTATCCCGACTAACCTTCAACAGCTTCTGCTGCAGGTCCACCGATTCCTCGATCAATGCAGGGATCGTTCGCAACGCTTCCACGGTATACTCCAGATCGGGATGCTCTGGTTTCAGTAGTTTCGAAAGCGCATCCACC
>ERZ887942.1652-NODE-1652-length-14890-cov-5.366161_pt1 | contig 14890 bp, 13 predicted proteins | sample MGYA00521099_ERZ887942 | MGnify/ENA primary metagenome ERZ887942 (study PRJEB32303, sample SAMEA104408605) | aquatic metagenome | biome: Brackish water; feature: Pelagic; material: water | place: Baltic Sea | collected 2014-06-07T06:48:00 | depth 16,251 m ... | reverse complement strand
CCCACTCCTGGCCGTTGCCAGCACCGGAAGGGACAGTGCTCAGTCTGCGAGGAAGGTAATGACCGTGGTCTCGACCTTTACGCCTGCGTTTTGACGTGCGGTTGTGAAATCCGGGCTACCCAGGAAACCATCAAGGGTCGCCTGATCAGGCATCTGCATGACAAACCGCAAATGTTGCGGATTGTCACGGTCGACGCCTTGCACCAAGACCGACCCGCCAACCGCTTCAATCTGCGGGATTGCCTCGACGTTGAACCAATCGCAGAAGCGTTGGTAGTTGTCGATGTCTTCCTCAACGAAAAAGATCATGGGGCGTCCTTCCAATGTGGTCGCGTCGCACGGGACGCCTTGAACATAGAAATATTGACCGGCGTACTCTAACAGAATCTTGCTTCGGGAAGTCTTGATGTAGAAAAAGTTCTTTCTCGGGCGCGCGTCCACGCGCCGGAGCCTGTGCGCAACGAGCAACACACGGTGTGCACACGTCACACGACTTTCCACACAGCAGCGGCAATTCGTCCTCCCAGCGCTGATTCGGATGGGACTGCTCGAGACTGACGCCGGAACCCTGCAGGTTTCCGCGCTACTCAGGAGAAACCTCCAAGGTTAACCAACACGCTGTGAGAGGGGCCCACCACCAGATTGGTGATGGGCCCCTCGTCTTCCCTTACTGCCTAATGTCACGCATGTCTAAAACAATGGCACCGATGTCAGAAATGCTGTCATCAGAGTCCACGTGAACGGTGACAATAATTAGCCATCTACATTAGCTACAGCCGCTGGTGGCTCCGCAACCCTCGCAGACGTAGCACGAACCCGCCGGGCGCATCTTGGTGCCACACGTCATACACAGTGGTGAGTCACTGGCCATCCCGGTGAGTGCCTCGAACAGTTCGGTGGAGGAATGCACCTCCATGGGGGCGGTGCGCTGCGCCACGGCCTGGATCGCTTCGGCCACGGCCGCGTCCAGTACCGCCTCATCGACGACACCATCAACGGGTGCGTCGACCTCGCCGCCATACTGACCGGCCACCGTTGCTTCGCGCTCTTCAGCGGTGAAAATGCCAAGGCCGGCACGTGTTTCGTAGGGCAGGTAGTCCAGGGCGAGGCGACGGAAGATGTAATCCATCATCGACTGGCTCATGCGGATATCAGGATCGTCGGTGAGGCCGGCTGGCTCGAACTTCATATTGACGAACTTCGACACGAAGGCCTCAAGCGGCACGCCGTACTGCAGCGCAATGGAAATGGCGATGCTGAAGGCATCCATCACACCGGCCAGGGTGGAACCCTGCTTACCCAGCTTCAAAAACACCTCACCCAGACCATCATCGGGATAGGAACCCGCGGTCATGTATCCCTCTGCCCCAGCCACGGAGAACGATGTGGTGGTGCTGGGACGTGTCTTGGGTAGGCGCCGGCGAACTGGACGCGCCTCGGCAGCCACCGCTACCGGTGACTCAGCTTTCTTCGCCTTGGCATCAGATAGGGGCTGACCCACCTTGCAGTTATCGCGATAGATAGCCAGGGCTTTCAAACCCAACTTCCAGCCCTGGAAGTAAATATCGTCCACCTCTTCCACGGTGGCGTCCTCGGGCATATTGACCGTCTTGGAGATTGCACCAGAAAGGAACGGCTGGGCAGCAGCCATCATGCGCACGTGGCCCATCGGGGTGATGGCCCGCTGGCCCATGGCGGTGTCGAACACCGCGTAGTGCTCCGGCTTCAGGCCGGGAGCATCAATGACGTGGCCATTTTCGGCGATGAACTCCACGATCGCCTCGGTTGTCTCATCGGCATAGCCAAGGCGAGACAGCGCTAGCGGAATGGTTTGGTTCACGATCTGCATCGAACCGCCACCGACCAGTTTCTTGAACTTCACCAGCGAAAAGTCCGGCTCGATACCGGTGGTGTCGCAGTCCATCATGAAGCCGATGGTGCCGGTGGGTGCCAGAACCGAAGCCTGAGCATTACGCCAACCATTGATCTCACCCACCCGCAAGCATTCCGCCCACTCGGTGACGGCCAACTTCAACACATCAGCGTCCAAGGAGGTGACCCCGCGGACCGAATCGGTGGCGGCGGCATGCTTGCGCATTACCCGCTTGTGCGGCTCGGAGTTGCGCGCGTAGCCGGCGTAGGGACCCACGACCCCGGCCATCTCAGCGGACCGCCGGTAGGAGGTGGCGGTCATCAACGAGGTGATCGACCCGGCAAGCGCACGGCCACCATCAGAGTCATAGGGCAAACCGACCGCCATCAACAAGGCGCCAAGGTTGGCATAACCAATACCCAACTGGCGGTAATCGCGGGTAGTGACCCCGATGGCCTCGGTCGGGAAGTCGGCGAAGCAGATAGAAATATCCATCGCGGTGATGACCAATTCAACTGCGCGACGGAATGTCTCAGCGTCGAAAGTGCCCTTGTCGGTGAGGAACTTCATGAGGTTCAGCGAAGCAAGGTTGCACGAAGAGTTATCGAGGCTCATGTATTCCGAGCACGGGTTTGACGCATTAATGCGCCCGGTTTCCGGTGTGGTGTGCCAGTCGTTGATGGTGTCGTCGTATTGAATACCCGGGTCAGCACATGCCCAGGCAGCCTCGGTCATCTTGCGGAAAAGCCCACGGGCATCAACACTTTCAATGACCTCACCGGTCTTCCGGCCCGTCAAACCGAAGGGCTCACCATTTTCCACCGCCGACATGAATAAATCAGAGACACGAACGGAGTTATTTGCATTTTGGTACTGCACGCTAACGATGTCGGAACCGCCAAGATCCATGTCGAAGCCGGCGTCGCGCAGTACGCGAATCTTTTCCTCCTCGCGCACCTTGGTTTCGATGAACTCCTCGATATCGGGGTGATCCACATCGAGCACGACCATTTTTGCGGCACGCCGCGTAGCGCCACCAGACTTGATGGTCCCCGCCGACGCATCAGCACCACGCATGAAAGACACCGGGCCAGAGGCGGTACCACCTGAGGACAGCAATTCCTTCGATGAACGGATTCGAGACAGGTTCAAGCCCGCACCGGAGCCGCCCTTAAAGATGCGGCCTTCCTCGCTGTACCAGTTCAAGATGGAATCCATGGTGTCGTCCACACTCAAGATGAAACATGCGCTGACCTGCTGCGGTGACGTGGTACCCACGTTGAACCACACCGGGGAGTTAAAGCTAAAGACCTGGTGCAGCAACATCCAGGTGAGTTCATGTTCAAAGATTTCGGCATCTTCTGGCGTTGCGAAGTAGCCGTACTCCCGGCCCGCCTTGGTGTAGGTGAGCACCACGCGATCAATTAACTGCCGCAGGGACACTTCACGCTGCTCGGTACCCACAGCGCCACGGAAATACTTTGTGGTCACGATCGTGGATGCGTTAAGGCTCCACTCCTCGGGAAATTCCACCCCACGCTGCTCGAACACCACCGCACCTGTTTTCCAATTCGACTGAATCACATCGCGGTGTTCCCAGGTGACCTGGTCATAGGGATGTTCACCGGGTGTGGTGAATAAACGCTGCATGGTCAGCCCCGGGCCGCCCTGCTGTGTGCCCGATGTCTGGTTGGTGGTTTCGGTCATGGTTCGTCTTCCTCCGTGAGTGGTGGTGCCTACTGGAATGGTGGCGAAGTAGCGGGGGACGTACTAGGGGCTTGGGTTGAGCTGATGGTCACGCAGTGCACTGATCTCGGTCTCAAAATCATCCAGGCAATTGAAGTCTCGGTATACCGAAGCGAAGCGCAGGTAGGCGACCTCGTCGAGGACCCGTAGTGGCCCGAGAATGGCCCGGCCCACTTCATGGGCGGGCACCTCTGCTGAACCGGTGGCCCGCAGTGCGCCCTCCACGCTTTGCGCGAGTAGAGCAAGATCGTCGTCGCTGACCGGGCGACCCTGACACGCTTTGCGTACCCCACTGATCACCTTGTCGCGGCGAAAAGATTCTGAAGCGCCCGAGCGTTTCAACACGCTGAGCAGGGCGGTTTCTTGGGTGGTGAAGCGCCGATCGCAACCGGGGCAGTGCCGCCGACGCCGAATGGCTGCGCCATCGTCGGTCGTGCGTGAATCAAGCACTCGAGAGTCGCTGCCACGGCAAAACGGACACCGCATCTTGACCTCCTCGCGCGCATTCTGGGGACAAACCTGGGTACAGGCTGGGGAAACACTGTGCACCAGCAACCACTACCTGTGGATGAATACCCGGGGTGTGACTACTAGATGTGGGGACAGTAGCGGTTGAATACACCCGACGCAACAACCTCGCGCACCGGCGACGTGCTGGCGTGTCGGAACTATCGCAGCGCGACTGCGCTTGCCGCGGGGACCCACACCTGCTGACCGGTAACCAGACCTGCCGAAGTGAGCCCATTGACCTGGCGGATCTGCGCGAGCAGCGGCCGTGGATCGTCGGTGGGATTGGCCGCCGATGCCATCTGCCACAACGTGTCCCCTGGCAACGCGGTGACCGCACTCCACCCCTCGGGCGGACCCACCGGCGCAGCATCAGCCCGCATAGCCCCGATGGCGGCGACCAGCAGGCTGAGTACGAGGACGGAGACCACTATGACGACGCGGCCGCGCTGAGTGAGGCGGAGTCGAGCGGGTCTGTTCATTGTTGCTGTGGTTGCCGTCGTGGGCATCGTTGTCGTCGTGGTCATCGTCGTCGTGGTCATCGCGTGTCTCCCTGGCCGGTTGTGCAGGTAGTGAATCGTACCTGTGTTCGATCGAACATACGTTTGATCATCGTCGTGTGCACGTCGACACGCCGCGCCCGATCGAACATATGTTTGGTTTTTTACAGGGATCCGGATAACGTCAGCTGCCATGGCAACACGGTGGCGTAGGGGTCTGACACTTGACTCCGGCCCGCCGGGTAGCCCAGCCCCACTACCGCCCTACTAGACACTCGGAGGACCCATGGCCCGCTCGGTCACCCCGCTGCCCAAGCCTGATGATTCAACTCTCACCGCACGCCAACGTGCCGTGCTCGATGTCATTCGGGAGTCCATCGCAACCCGCGGCTACCCGCCCAGCGTCCGCGAAATTGGTGAAGCGGTCGGTCTTACCTCACCATCGAGCGTTTCCCATCAACTGCGCACCTTGTCTGACCGGGGTTTCCTGCGCCGCGATGCCCACCGCCCCCGCGCGCTGGTCGTCGCCGATCCAGCCGACACGGCCCCCGCGGACACCGATGTGAACTACTCCCCCACCGCGGCCTACGTTCCTGTCCTTGGCCAAGTTGCCGCCGGGGCACCGATTACTGCAGACCAAGCCGTAGAGGCCGTGTTCCCGCTGCCACGCGAAATTGTGGGCGAAGGCGAACTTTTCCTACTGCGAGTGAAGGGTGAGTCCATGATTGATGCGGCCATCTGCGACGGCGATTGGGTCGTGATCCGACAGCAGCACACCGCCGATAACGGCGATATCGTTGCGGCCATGCTCGATGGCGAAGCAACCGTGAAGGTGTTGCAGCGCAATGACGATCACGTGTGGCTGCTGCCGCGAAACTCCGCGTTCGCACCGATCAATGGCGACGACTCCACCATCCTCGGCCGGGTCGTTACGGTGCTTCGTCGGCTTTGACCGACTCTGGCCGCAATCGGGTGAGGGCGGCCTGGGCCACTGCAGGATCATCGGTTAACCACAGCGGTGGAAGTGCCGCGCGTAGTTGACGGCCATAGCCCTTGGTGAGCATGCGTGAATCAAGGACAGCCACCACTCCACGGTCCTGTGGGCCGCGAATCAGCCGTCCCACCCCCTGGGCCAGCAAAACCGCCGCTCGGGGCAGCGCAACTTGGGCAAAACCACTGCCACCGTTGGCGTCTGCAGTTTCCATGCGTGCGGCAAGTACTGGATCATCCGGTGGGGCAAAGGGAATGCGGTCAATAATGACCAACCGGCAAGCATCACCGGGTACATCCACCCCCTGCCACAAACTCACGGTACCGGCAAGCACGGAACCGGGTTGGGCGCGAAACTGTTCGACCAGCCCCGCAACGGCGTCCCCGCGGCCCTGTACCAGGAGTGGAAATGCACCACCCAGACGGACCCGAAAATACTCTGCGGCCCGTTCTAACGCGCGCCAGGACGAGAACAGCGCGAGTGCACTGCCAGCGGAGGCCTCAATGAGTTCAGCCATATGATCCAGCACTTCATCGGCAATGAGATCTCGCCCCGGTGCGGCGAGGTGCGCGGCCACGTAGACGATGCCCTGCTTTGCGTAGTCAAAGGGTGAATCGATATCTAGGCCGGTCCACGAATCCGCGGGTAAACCCCAGGCCCCAGCAATGTGGCCAAAGGGTTCGCTGTGTCGCCCACCGGGTGCGGACAGGGTGGCACTGGTGGCAATGACCGTGGTCTCCTGGACGCTGCGCTGCATCACCTGTGCAATCGACAGTGGTGCAATCCGCAACCGCAGCGGGCGCTGGTCCCACCACAGCACATCGTCGGATCCGGCACCCAGGATCCGATCGCACACGTCGATGAGTTCCTCCAGCGATCCGCGCAACCGTTGGCTCACGGCCTCGTCGGTGACCGGCGCCGACTCTTTAGCGCCGGAAACCACCGCGGTAAGGGAGCCACCCAGCGCCGAGCGCAGACCTACGATGGCGGACTGCACCGACTCGGGCACCTGCACCCATCGCTGCGCGCCACCCATCGCCGAGATTTGGGTGAGTGCCTCGTTGAGCGCCCCAGCGGCCAGCGCGAGGTTTTGTCCGGCGCGTCCGTCGCCCTGCTTGGACACCGCACTCACGAGAGCTTCAGCGGCCCCCGGAGCAAGGTCGGCCGTTGCCGCCGAGGTGGCTCGATCTACCCACTCGTGTGCTTCGTCGATAATCACTGCATCGTGCTCGGGGAGGACGGGCTTGCGGTCGATCCACTCAATGGCGAGCATCGCGTGGTTGGTGACCACCACATCAGCGGCACGAGCACGGTCGCGAGCGAGTTCGGCGAAGCACTCATCTCCCTCCGGACAGCGCTGGCGACCCACACACTCTCGACTGGTAACCGAAACCGACCGCCATACACGCCCATCCACCGGCTCTGGAAGGTCGTCGCGATCACCCGTGGTGGTCTCTTCCGACCAGGCACGCACCTGTTGAAATTGCGAACTTAGCCATCCGGTACCGCCGGGCTCGGTAAACAGTTCCGGTGCAGCTGCACCGGGGTCAGGCTGTTCGGTTAAGCGCAGGCGACACAGATAGTGGTGACGGCCCTTGAGCACAGCCGCAGACGGCTCCGTGCGCATCAAGGGCGCGAGTCCGGCGATCACGCGTGGAATATCGTGTTCGATCAGTTGTCTTTGCAATGCAAGCGTTGCAGTGGCAATGACAACCGGCTGCGCCTCGTCGCCGTCGGCGTGCAAGAACGCGGGTACCAGGTAGGCCAAGGATTTCCCTGTTCCCGTACCGGCTTGCACGATGAGGTGCTCGTGAGTGTTTATCGCCGCCGTGATCGCTTCGGCCATTACCAGTTGACCCGCCCGTGGTCGCCCACCTACTTGTTCGGCCGCTGCAATTAGTGCCGCCGACACATCGTCGGTGGTCACGTGGTTGATGCGGTACGCAGTGCGTGGGCAAGGTCTGGCTCGACCATGGCGTGCAGTTGGGTGCCGTGTTCATCATGGGTTTCGCTGAGCACATCGCCGTCGCGGTGTGCCCGCGCGAGGAGGTCGCCGCGAGTAAAGGGAACGCGAACATCAACCTCTTCGGTCGATCGTGGCAATGCCTGCTCGATCGCGGCCAAAAGCCCGTCGATGCCAGCTCCGGTAGCAGCTGAGACGACGACGGCGTCGGGTTCACGTGCCCGTAGCACCGTGAGCGCTACGTCGTCGATCAGATCAGTCTTGTTCAGAACCACCACTTCACGAACATCACCGGCCCCGATCTCGCTGAGTACAGCACGAACGGCGCTCATCTGCCCCGCCACGTCGTCGTCACTGGCATCGACCACGTGAACGATCACATCACCTTCGATCACCTCGGCCAAGGTGGATCGGAATGCCTCCACCAAGTGATGGGGTAGGTGACGCACGAAACCCACCGTGTCGGCGAGGGTGTAGTCCCGCCCACCGGGTGTCCTCGTTCTGCGAACGGTGGGATCAAGCGTGGCGAACAGAGCGTCGTCGACAAGGACGCCAGCACCGGTGATGGCGTTGAGGAGGCTGGACTTCCCGGCGTTGGTGTACCCGGCCAGGGCCACCGCTGGCACACCGGCGCGACGCCGACCGCTGCGCTGGGTTTTACCGATGCGGTCGAAATTGGCCAGGTCACGACGCAACCGGGTCATCTGGGAGCGGATGCGTCGACGATCCGTTTCGATCTTTGTTTCACCGGGACCGCGGGTACCCACGCCACCGGTAGCGCCACCGGCTCGGCCACCGGCCTGGCGGCTCAGTGACTCACCCCAACCGCGAAGGCGGGGTAGGAGATACTGCATCTGCGCCAGAGCCACCTGGGCTTTACCCGCCCGGCTGCGGGCGTGCTGGGCGAAGATGTCAAGGATCAGCCAGGTGCGGTCAACGACCTTGACCTTGACGACCTCTTCTAAGTTTCGCAACTGCCCCGGGGTGAGTTCTCCATCGCAAATCACTGTGTCGGCGTCGGTTTGGGCCACAATACGAGATAGTTCCTGGGCCTTGCCCGAACCGATATAGGTGGACGGGTCGGGTCGATCTCGGCGCTGAATGAGTCCCTCCAACACTACTGCCCCGGCCGTTTCGGCCAGTCGTGCAAGCTCGTGCAAGCTGCGTTCGGCGCTGGCTACGGTGCCTTGAGTCCAGACACCAACCAGGACCACCTGTTCCAGGCGAATCTGGCGATTCTCGACCTCGGTAACGTCTTGTAACTCAGTGGAAAGTCCGCCCACTCGGCGCAGCGCTTGGCGTTCGGCAAGATCAAAATCACCGGTGGTGGGATCGGTCACTGCTGCGACCACCAGATCGGATCAACGTGCCCTTCGGCCACCAATACCGCCGGCCCCGTGAGCGTCAATTCACCATCACTCGATTCATGCACCCACACCGTGCCACCGGGAACGTCGACCCGCACCGGACCGACTTCATGCTCACGCCGTGATGCGGAAGTGTCCAGCATGCGCGGTAGAGCCCAGGCCACCGCGCAGGCGCCCGTTCCACACGAGAGAGTTTCTCCTACGCCGCGTTCGATAATGCGAATCGATACGTGCCCGGGGGCAATAGATTGCACGAATTCAACGTTGACGCCCTCGGGAAAGATGGTGGGGTCAACCAACGGCGCACCGGAAACCTCATCGAGTTCGTCTAGTTCGGTAACCATGACCACCGCGTGCGGGTTTGGCGCCCACACCGCCATACCCGACCAACTTCGTTCGCCAAAGGTAACGTCCGTTGGCGCCTGAACTCCCCGATCGTTCGCCCGACCCATGGTGATCGAGACATCACCGTCGCCGGGGCAGTTCGCCCAGATCAGACCACTGCGGGTATCGAAACTGAACTCACCGGCCGAGTGGTAGGACTTATCGACGAGGTAGCGGGCAAACACACGGGCCCCATTGCCGCACATTTCTGCGACGGAACCATCGGCATTGCGGTAATCCATGAAATAGCCGTGATCGACCGAGCGAACCACGCGCAGAACACCATCGCCACCGATGCCGCGGTGCCGGTCGCACAGGGCCTGAATAAGGCGGGGGTGAAGATCAAGATCGTCGTTGAGATCGGGGATGACAATGAAGTCATTTCCCGTGCCGTGACCCTTGGCAAATTCAATACCTGTCATCACTGGGAAGTCTAATGCCTTCACCGACATACCTTCACTTCATCGTCCCACCGCTGCCGCAGATAGCCTGGTCATACGCAGCGTGTGCAGCTGCGTGTACCTGCTCCCAGTCACAACCGGGTGGTACAGCCGCATGTGCCTGCACAGCTGCCATGCGCACATTATCGCTGGCCAAGGCCACGATGGCTTCGGTGATGCCAAGGTCGTCGTTTGCCAAGATCCCATCCAACCCGTCCGTGAGAAACTCCCCCGCACCCGTCTGACTACGAACGATCACCGGCACTCCACTTGCCCGCGCCTCGAGAGCAGCGATACCGAAAGATTCACGTACCGACGCTTGAACGAAAAGGTCGCTGTGAGCGAACTCCCGTTGAATGCCCCTGCGATCTAGGCGACCCGTGAGACGAATCGATTCGCCCATTCCATGGTGGTCAATGCGGCGTTGCACGATGGCACGAGCCGGCCCGTCTCCGATGATGTGGGTAACCACATCCTTCGTTGGCGACAATCTTGCAGTAGCAGCCACAATCGCATCAATCAGGGGAACAGCACGCTTGCGCGGCGCCAACCGAAGGACAGAGACCAGTTGCAACACATCAGGATCTGGCTGCCACTCGCGCAACGGCCAAAGCGACGCGTCAATACCGTTGGGGATAACGCCGACGGGCACACGAAGTTGTCGGTGCACTATTTCAGCCGCAACTGAACTCACGGCCGTCACCACCGTGTGATCGTCACGCCATGGCAGCGCGGATACGAGGAGGCGGTGACCAGGCTGGGCAAGGGGACCCCAGATGCTGTGCACGGTGACAACTCGGGGCACCTTGGCTTGCGCCGTGGCACGAAGGGCACTCCACGCAAAGGGGGACACAACTCCGGTGTGCACGTGAACAACATCGGGTTGCCATGAGCGAAGAAGTTGACCGGTTCGGCGACCGGCCCGTGGGTGAACCGGTAGGTCGCCTGGGACGTGTGCGGCTACCCGAAAGACGGTCACCGCACCGTCGCTATCCCGGCCCGACCGAACGGTGCCCGCACCTGGAGTCGCCGTAATGACACATACGTCGTGACCGGCTGCCGACTGCGAGCGGGCAAGCGCGCCCACCTGAGTTTCGATGCCGCCGGTTCGCGGCGCGTAACAGTCAGAAACATGGGCGATGCGCACAGCGGTTTACGCTACGCGACACTTGAACCTGTGACCACGCTGGCATTCGTTCATGCCCACCCCGATGATGAGGCACTCCTCACCGCCGGCACCATGGCCCGCGCGGCGGCGCTGGGACATCGGGTGGTGTTGATCACCGCCACTGACGGTGCTGCCGGACTTACCAGCCAGGAGTTCGCTGCCGACCTCGCAGACCATCGCCAAAAGGAACTGCTCCGGTCGGCCGAGGTCTTACACACCGCAGCGGTGCACACCCTCGGATATCGCGACTCGGGTTTGACCGGTGCTGCCCCCGGAGGTTTCGCACAACTACCGGTCGCCGACGCAGCCGACTCCATTCGCACTATCGCAGAATCGGAGGCAGTTGATGTACTCATCGGGTATGACCCCGCCGGTGGCTATGGCCATCCCGACCACCTGCAGGTGCACGCCGCTACCCGGGCGGCCCACGCACTGTTGGACCCAACCGTTCGCCTCTTTGAGGCAACCCTCCCGCGCGAACCCATCGCCCGTGTGGCTGCGGGTGCTGCCGCGTTGCGACTAACCCCAGCCACCTTCGATCCGAAAGAGTTCGCCCGCGCCTGGACCCCACGCAACCACATCACGCACCGGGTCAACGTGCGCGGTTACCTGCACCAAAAGCGAGAAAGCATGCGCTCCCATGCCAGCCAAACGGTGGCCGATGACAGCGTGCGCACCCTGGCAATGCTCGCCCGATTACCAGCGCCTGTGTTCGCCGCGCTGCTGGGCACCGAATACTACGTAGCGGTGCCCTGAAGGACCTGTTCAGCGAGTTTCATCGCATCTTCGTCACCGTCGAGCCAGGTAATGCGCCGATCCTGACGGAAGCGGCGCTGCTGTCGCCGAGCGAACCGTTGTGTTGCCACCACGGTGGCCTCCATCGCCTGCTCCTGCGTGCTGCGACCCGCTAAGTGAGCTGTGATCTGGGAATAGCCCAGTGCTCTTTCAGCCGTACGGCCAAAACCCGATTCAACTAACGCCGCGACTTCCCCGAGCCAACCGGCCGCCCACATCTGTTCTACCCGGTTGCGAATTCTGCTGTCCAATACGGCTCGATCAACGTCGATTCCGTACCAGCGCGTGGGACACCACGAGGTGGGCTGGGGCAGACTACTGGTGAACCCTCCCTGCAACTCAACGACTTCTAGAGCTCGTACGATGCGTCGACCGTTAGAGGGCAGTATGCTCTGTGCTGCAGTTGGATCGAGCCTGGTGAGCTCAATATGCAGCGCAACGGCGCCTTCACTAGCAAGACGTTGCTCCCAGCGAGCCCGCACGATCGGATCGGTGGGTGGGAACTGAAAATCATCAACAATCGCTTGAACGTAGAGCCACGATCCGCCCACAACAACAGGTGTGGCGCCAGCAGCCACGACACTGGCCAAGGCGCGGCGCGCCTCATCACGAAACTCGACCACGCTCACCTCGTGCGTTGGCTCCCACACATCAATAACGTGGTGGCAAATACGCTCTTGATCCGCCCGCGTTGGTTTGGCCGTGCCGATGTCCATACCGCGATAGCCCTGCATCGAATCCGCGTTAATGATCTCCCCGGACGCCAGGGCGCACACCTGCATGGCGACGGCTGACTTACCGGCCGCGGTGGGTCCCACCAGGGCGATGGCTGGCTTGTTAGCCGACAACGGGCTGCCAGTCAGCCACGGCATAGAGCACGCCGTAGGGATCATCGAGGTGACGCACTTCACCGTGCCAGTTCCGCCCCGACCCACTCGCAATTTCAGCCGCCAGTGCCCAGGCACCCAACCCCTGGCTACCAAATGCGGCAGCGTCACGGTTGCGGTCGGCGTGGGTGAACCAATCGGTGTTCACCGACGTAAGCGCATCGGTGAGTTCCGCATCGTGTTCAATCGCGCCCAGCACCTCAGACCCGGGCGCCTTGGGCCCACGACAGCAGGACCCATCGGCGACAACCAGCAGACCAATCTGCCCGTGGCGGTTCAGGGCTTCGTTGAGTTCCCTTGTCCCCGGCGCTGTGTCGGTGCCGAACCCCTGAGTCGGACAGATGAAGTAGGAACGCCGATGGCTGCTGTGTACTGAGTTCAGCAGCCACGCGGCCACCATGATCGGTACCGGCACTTGTCTCGAATCGGTCGTGGGCGTTGCATTGGGTGCCAGGCCCTCCACTCCGACATAACCCACCGGTGCCCACGTACCCCAGCCTTGCGCGGGGATCGATGAAATGTGGGTCGCTGCCGGGGTTCCTGCCAGCACCACCACTTCGTCGCACGCTTCATTGAGTTCGCGGGTCACATTCAGCGCAGCGGCACGTAACCCGGATAGTTCTTCGGCAGCACCGGCAGCGATGGCGGGCACTAACAGCGCCGTCGCGGGCACCGACGCAACCATGCGCAGGGTCATGGCAGCGTGGGCATCGCCAAGAACACCCCGGGTGCAGTATCTGCCTTTTTGGTAACGCCCAGTGACCATGCGTCACCGGCCCTGGTGGGGATCACGCCGATGACTTCGTCAGCTACCAGATGGTGGGGCGCGGCGTGGGTGACCTTGGCGCGCACAAAGTCACCGGGGCGGGCATCAGCGTGGTGAGCAACATGGACGAGTCGATTGTCTTTGGCACGACCAGATAGTCGTTCGGTAGCAGCATCTTTACGACCCTCAACCTGGCTCAGCAGCACCTCAACCTCGGTTCCCAGAAGGGTGGTGTTGATCTGCCAAGCGATGTCCTTCACGACCTCGGCTAACCGTTCGTAACGCTCCTGTACAACACTTTTTGGGATCTGATCATCCATGGTGGCCGCCGGCGTACCCGGCCGCGGTGAATACTGGAAGGTGTAGGCACCGGCAAACCGGGCCTGCTCCACCACGTGAAGGGTGTCGAGGAAGTCCTGTTCGGTTTCGCCGGGAAAACCAACAATGATGTCGGTGGTAATCGCAGCGTGGGGAATCACCTCGCGGACCCGATCAATGATGCCCAGATAGCGCTGCTGGCGGTAGGACCGACGCATCCGCTGCAGCACCGAGTCCGAGCCAGACTGCAGCGGCATATGCAACTGGGGCATCACATTGTGTGTCTGCGCCATCGCTTCGATCACATCATCGGTGAAGTCCCGCGGGTGCGGACTGGTGAAACGCACCCTTTCCAGGCCGGAAATATCGCCGCATGCGCGCAGCAGGTCGGCGAATGCTCCACGATCGCCAACCTCCACCCCGTAGGCGTTGACGTTTTGACCTAGCAGCGTCACTTCGATCACTCCCTGGTCCACCAGGGCCTTGATTTCGGCAAGGATGTCGCTGGGGCGACGGTCCTTCTCAGTGCCCCGAAGGCTGGGCACAATACAAAAAGTGCAGGTGTTATTACACCCCACACTGATCGACACCCACGCTGAGGAAACTGAGTCTCTCTTCGTGGGCAGCGTGGAAGGGAAAACCTCGAGGCTTTCTAGGATTTCCACCTGGGCCTCCTGCTGAATGCGGGAGCGCTCCAGGAGCACCGGGAGAGAACCAAGGTTGTGCGTACCAAACACCACGTCAACCCACGGTGCTCGCTGCACGACAGTGTCGCGGTCCTTCTGGGCTAGACATCCCCCCACCGCGATCTGCATACCGGGACGGTTGGCTTTGATCGGGGCGAGGTAACCCAGATTGCCATAGAGCCGATTGTCAGCATTTTCCCGAACCGCACAGGTGTTGAACACCACCACATCAGCCTGAGCATCGGCCTGCGCTGCCACGTACCCCGCTGCTTCCAAGACTCCGGTAATACGTTCGGAGTCATGCACGTTCATCTGGCAGCCGTAAGTCCGTACCTCATAACTTCGTGCCGGTGACATGACGAACAACCTAGACCTTGACCTCAAGCAATCGTGGGTCGGAGTCAGGATCCGGACCGTCCACGTCGGAAACAATTTCGTCCTCGCCGTGTTCAAACTTGATGTTAGGCAGGATGCGATTTAGCCAGCCGGGCAGCCACCA
>ERZ887942.1651-NODE-1651-length-14899-cov-6.874023_pt1 | contig 14899 bp, 12 predicted proteins | sample MGYA00521099_ERZ887942 | MGnify/ENA primary metagenome ERZ887942 (study PRJEB32303, sample SAMEA104408605) | aquatic metagenome | biome: Brackish water; feature: Pelagic; material: water | place: Baltic Sea | collected 2014-06-07T06:48:00 | depth 16,251 m ... | reverse complement strand
AGTGGGCAGGAGAGGATTCGAACCTCTGAAGGCATAGCCAGCAGATTTACAGTCTGCCCCGTTTGACCGCTTCGGTACCTACCCGTTTTCGCTACGATGATGTCAAATTCACCGCGTGGTGAGCGAGGCGCGAATTTGGGTGCAATAAAGGCGCTTTGCAAGCGTTTTTACAAACAACTATCGCACTTAAAATAAGTCTTCCGCGACAACCGAATTTTGCTCACGGGTTGAGAGCCGTTTTGCTTGATCAACGACGAATTGAGCTTCTTCGCGATAGCGATAGCTATGGCAGTTCGGGCAAATGTTTACCTTCGCTGCGACAATCGAGTCACATCCCATGCAGACTTTAAACTGCGTTGGGGTCTTTAGGATTCGACGAGCTCTTTTTGCTCGTTCCATGAGTGCTGTTTGTTCCTTCGCCATGAAAATGTTCGTATTCTACCCTACAAAACTGCCATGGATTCGCAAGAACGAAACAATGAATTGCGAAATTTCTCGTAAATTATAGAAATTGCGGTTTAATATTAATAATTCTTAACTTCTCAGCTTGGTTTGAGACAATTGACTCAAACGTTATGCCGTTTGATTTTGGGCACAAAAAAGCCGTTTTCGGCCGAATCGGGGCCAAAAACGGTTTCTCAAAATTGATCGAATAAATTCGAAGTATTTCAGGAAAACATTACTCCTCTGCCTGCGCTTTTTTGTTTTTATCGGCAATGTAACCGCGCAACATCATGCCAAAGCCTCCGGCGATCATGACGAGCATTAGAATTCCGCTGCTGGTTTTTCCAGCGAAGTCGAATCGGAGGCGACTGACGATTTCGATAACGAGAATCGCGAGTCCGATGATGGTGACTCCCCAGGCCCAAGTTTTCCGAACGTCGAAAAAGAGAGCCACGATTCCAATAAACAGAGGCACGAAAATAATTCCCATCGATGTCGTGTTGCTCATTCGGCCGCCTTGCCCACCGCCGCCGCCACCTCCGCGGCCTCTCATCGCGTTTGAAATCATACCGCCCTGGCTGTCGGAGCGCATGATTACGGAATCAAAAAAGAACCACAGGCCAAGACATGCGAGGACCAGGCCGATCAAAAAAATAATTTCGCCGCCTTCACGGCCACCGGGTTTAAGTTTCATAACAAATGAGATAGAAGTCTGAATTCTGTTTGTCGACGGTTTTCAGGCGCGCAATCGTTGCGTCCGCTATGACTCAATCGAATCGAGCTTTCGAAAACGCGTTCGAACCGCCGCCAGAAAGATCTTCCACCCAATTTTCGCCGAACGTGTTAGAGAAACTCCACTGACTTTTTGTTCACCGCTTAATCGAGGGCGTTCGGTAACTGTAATGGGGGATATCGCTTCTCCGAATCGGGCAGCCATGATTTGGGCCTCGATTGTCCAGCCCCAGGTCTGCTCTTGCGGATCGATTTTTTCAAAAAGACGGCGCTCAATCAAACGAAGCGGCCCTAAATCGTGGAAAAACTGCCCCCCCAACGCAGCACAAGCGATCCCAAGGAGCAAATTCGGCAAGGCGCGCCCAAATTCGCTACTCCACGTCGCCAATTCGAATTTTCGAAGGCCCATGATGATTTTTTTTTCGCCTCCGTTGTTGGACTCAAAGGCATCTGCCAGCCGAATAATGTCATCAGGGACATTGGCGCCGTCGCCCGCGACGAAAATGTACCCTTTAAGGTCGGGAAGCGCTGCGTTCGCGGCATGAATCGCGGCCAGACAACCGTGTCCGTATCCTGAATCCGCCGTTTCGCCGACAAGAACGCCTGAATTTTCAGCGATTTGACGGGAATTGTCGGTGCAGGCATTTAGCCCTACGGCAATCGCGAAACGGGAATCGTCATTGTCCGCGAAGCACGTTTTGATCTCCGCAAGCACGTCGCCGAGGCAGGCCGCTTCGTTTTGAACGGGAATGATAATGGCGTATTCTGGATGCACGGGAAAAAAGAGAATTAGTAGAACGAAATCGTGCAAAGAATACTTGCGAATCAACGAAATCGAATTAATCCTTTGCGCTCGCTCCAAATCGTATTTTTCATACGGTTTTAACGAAAATGCTCGGGTGGCGGAATTGGTAGACGCGCAGGATTAAGGATCCTGTGGAGAGATCCGTGGGGGTTCGATTCCCCCCTCGAGCACCACTTTTCAGATGTCGAAAAGTGAGAAGTTACATTCAAATTTGATGAAGCTTCGTGGTTTTACCGCTAAAAACTTGAGGCGAGTTTTGATTCCCAAAATCACCCCGAGCCAAAGCCATCCGCTGCCGGTTGAGCCGCAGCCCAATTCGGGTTAGATTCGCCGTTTCCGCTTTCTTTCCCGCTCTCGATTTTCCTACAATGCAAAAGCAACCTGCGACCACAACCGCGATCTTACTGATGTCATGCCCGGATCAACCGGGGATTGTCTCGGCGATCTCGGGTTTTATTTCTGAAAACAGCGGAAATATCCTGCATCTGGAGCAGCACGTGGATTCTGAAGTAGGCGCATTTTTTATGCGGGTCGAATGGGAGGTCGATGGCTTTGCCATTTCCCGCAGTGAAATCAAATCGGCTTTCGCACCGCTGGCCGAAAAATTTTCGATGGAATGGGCGCTGCATTTCTCGGATATCAAACCACGGGTCGCGATTTTTGTGACGAAGGATAATCACTGCATTTACGATCTCTTGTCGCGACATGAAAGCGGCGAACTCCCGATGGAAGTGCCGCTGATCATCAGTAATCGGATGGATCTGAAGCCGGCAGCGGATCGCTTTGGGATTCCGTTTTATCATTTCCCTATCACGAAGGCGACCAAGGCGGCACAGGAGGCTGAGGAAATCGCACTTTTACGCGAGCAACGGATCGACACGGTCGTCCTCGCGCGTTACATGCAGATTCTGAGTTCGCAGATGGTCGACGCGTTCCCAAGTCAGATCATTAATATCCACCACTCCTTTCTACCAGCATTTCCCGGGGCGCGGCCGTATCACTCAGCTCACGCTCGCGGGGTGAAGCTCATCGGAGCCACGAGTCATTATGTGACGGAAGAGCTCGACGAAGGGCCGATCATTGCTCAAGACGTCATCCGCGTTTCGCATCGCGATTCCGTGAAGGACTTTGTCCGTAAGGGCAAGGACCTCGAACAGGTCGTTCTTAGCCGAGCTGTGTGGAACCATCTCCGGCGCCGCGTGTTACCGTTTCGAAATCAGACGGTTGTCTTTGGGTAAAAAATGGTGCTCGCCTCAGTTTTCAACCGCCTTGGGTTGCGTTACGGGAGCTGGAGTCACGGGAGCTGGAACTGGCGTTGATGGAGAAATCGGCGTTGATGCTGGATCGTCATCGACGGGAACCGCTCCCGGCCCCATCAGCGTCATTGCTCCGGAGAAAATCGCATCCCAATCCAGCGGCATGTCCATCATCGGCCCCAGCATTTCTTTCAGGGGAAAAGTTTCACCGTTCAACGTCGCGGATGAATGAATCAATGACGCGGTGCCCTCAATTTTTTCCTCTCCGACCACCAACGCTTTTTGATCAGCCGCCATTCCGATGATCATTCCCATTCCCGGATCTTCCATCAACTTGGCTGGGAGAACAGCCTTCACGTCTGCCCTGATGCCGCTGATCAATCGCTTCACATCAGGCCCTTTCACAAGGGGATCGCCGGAAACCCATTTCAAATCGATGTCCACGGTGGAACGCCCTGCATCACCACGAAGGTCCAAACCAATCCCCAATTCCATTCCAGGTTGAACCATCTCAAGCATTATTTTCAGTTGCTCCATGGCTACTTTCTCAGCCGCTTCTGGATCATCCGCCGCCGCGCTTTGTTTCTTTTGCAGCTCACGAGCGGTCTCTGCCATTGCTTTCAATTGCTCGACGTCCATTTCAGCCATGGAAAACTCCATTTCAACGCCTTTGGATATGAGACTTTGAGCTGAAACAAATTCTTCACCTTTCGGCAACCGGATCTCTCCGGTCGATAGCGTTTGGGTAATAGCCGCTTTGCCATTCTCCGAACTGCTCGAGTTCTGTGATAAAACCAGATCACTGATCGCGACACTGATACCTTCCTGTTTGAATGACAGTCGGGGCAATTCCATTCTCATGTCGCCATCAAGCATCATTCCATCCACCATTTTGCGGCCATTCATTGAAGCGGTTCCCGGCTCCAGAGCGAGTTCCATCCCTGAATCGCTTGAAATTTTAAGCTGCCCGAGCTTCATGTCCCCCTTTGAAGTGGTGCCGCCAAGCCCTGTCATCGTTCCACTTACGCCATCAAAAACCACCCGGGCTGAACTTCCGTCCTCAGACTTGATCCGGTTGTTGTATTCAGCGATTTCAAAATCCATCGCTGAGCTTTTAAAACCAGTCGTGACATTCACGATCAAAGGAGTTTTCGAAACAAAACCTCTATCAACATTCGCCTTAACCGAATCGGGAAGCGACTCCAAATCTACGGTCGTAACCGTATGGCTCGTTCCCACCTTCATTCCGGAGGGCGTCATCATCAACGGTCCGTGGCAAATTTTGTGATTCAGAAAAATCTCAACCCCTTCCTCATTGGGTGGGCCTACGACAAATTTTGATCTTCCTTCGCTGCTGGCCATCCCCTTTTTGTAATCCACCAATTCCGCAGAAGAAATGGTGCCCCCGCTTGAAACCTGAGCTTCCTCCAAAGCCATTTCGAGAACCGGTTTCGTCCCTCCACCGATTACCAAAGCAGCCACCACCCAGAGCACAATAACCGCCCCGACAATACTCCCAGCTATAATCCATCCCTTTTTTCTCATGGTCAGATTGTAGAAGGAATTTTAGATCAGCCAATTATAAATCCTCTCATTAATCGTAAAAAAATGTTTCACAACGTGGGCGAACGAATATTGCCCTTCGCGCCATCTCGCTGTAAAACGTAATGGCCCCCTATGAGTAAATTCCTGAATTCCACCTCCAAATATTTCGAAGTTGCCGCCGGTTTTTCTGATATCGAACCCGGCGTCCTCGAACAGGTAAAAAGCTGCAACAGCGTTTATCGAATGCAGTTTCCGGTGACTTTGGAAAACGGAGATGTCGAAGTATTCACAGGCTTCAGAGCGGAACACAGCCATCACCGGCTTCCCACGAAAGGCGGCATCCGTTTCAGCACCCACGTTGACCAGGACGAAGTCATCGCGATGGCCACGCTGATGACGTGGAAATGTGCCATTGTTTCGGTTCCATTCGGAGGCGCCAAAGGAGGGATCATTTTAAATCCAAAAACGGCCGGGCCGGTTCTGCGCGAGCGCGTCATTCGACGCTATACTGCTGAGCTCATAAAGAAACTTTTTCATCGGCCCCGGCATCGATGTTCCCGCTCCTGACTACGGAACTGGCGAGCAGGAAATGGGTTGGATTGCAGATACCTTCAAAGCTCTTCATCCCGGCCACCTGAACTCCTATGCCTGTGTCACCGGAAAACCGCTCACACTTCACGGTATCGAAGGCCGCACTGAGGCAACCGGGCTTGGCGTCTATTACGGGCTGAAAGAATTTCTCAATCGCTCCGAAATCACCAAAGACCTGGGGCTCACTCCCGGCGTCGCCGGAAAGCGCGTCATTGTTCAGGGACTCGGAAACGTGGGCTTTTACGCCGCTAAATTCATTCAGGAAATGGGTGGCGGAATCATCACCGGCATCGCCGAATACGAAGGCGGCATCACTTCAGCTGATGGACTGGATATCGAAGCCGTGTTTGCCCATCGAAAAGAAACTGGCTCCATCCTCGATTTCCCCGGTGCTACTAATGTCACAGACTCCAAAGACCTTCTCACCGCCAAATGCGACGTCCTGATCCCTGCTGCATTGGAAGACCAAATCACTTCGAAGAATGCACCCGATGTTCAGGCAAAAATCATCGCCGAAGCCGCAAACGGCCCCGTCAGTGCCGCTGGCCAGGAAATCCTTCTCGAACGCGGTTGCCTCATCATTCCAGACGTTTATCTCAATGCGGGGGGCGTCACTGTTTCTTATTTCGAGTGGTTGAAAAACATCTCCCACGTTGGTTTTGAACGCATGGTCACCGGATACGAAAGCCAATCCAACGAACGAATCGTTTCCGCAATCGAATCCATGACCGGCCGCAGGGCCGATGCCGAACAGCGAAAATTGCTCACCGCCGGCCCGAGCGAGCTCGATCTTGTTCGCGCAGCGCTCGGCGAAACCATGACCAAAGCCGCTGGCGAAATCGACGAAGTCTGGCGCTCCCGGAAGCTCCCCGATCTGCGGACCGCTGCATTCTCACTCGCCATCGACCGCGTCTCTCGGACCTATCTCAATTTGGGAATTTTCCCGTGAAAAATCAGGCACCCAAGGAAGGGCGTCTTTTCAAGCGGCCACAATGCCTCGAGCCGAAAACACCGCAGGTGGACAAATTGTCCACACTCCCTGGAACGAACCAACAGGGCGACAAGCTGGCTTTGCCAGCGGTCTGAGGATTCTCGCGAAGCGGAACCGGAAGATAGCCCTGATACTTACCAACAGGGTATGTTCGATGAACCAACCCTATTGGATCGTTGGAAACCTATTTCCGAAACGAAGGCTTTTTCTTCGCCACCGTGATAAACGGCGGGCGAAGGTAATGCGGCTCGAGCGGTTTCTTCGCCAGCTTCGCGACAGTTTCAGCATCAAAATCAGCGGCGATTTTTGCGAGTTCGGTCGCCGTCGGAAAAGCCAGCGTGATGCTTTCAAACTCGTCCGCGACATGGAAATCCGGCGTGAACAGTCGCGCTTGAAACGTTGGCAGCAAAGCCGCGAACTTTTCCGCATCAATCAAATCCGGTTCGGAAACGAGCTCGCGATTTTCAACCGTGGCGATCGCGAAAGTCTTGCGCCGAGCATCAGAAATCACGGTGCAGTTTGCCTCCGGAAACGCAGCTAGCGACGAAACCCCGATCACGGGAATTTCGCGAGCAAGCCCGAGACCGTTCGTGACCGAAATCCCAACGCGGACGCCGGAATAGCTACCCGGACCAATTCCCACAGCGATCAATTCGAGTGCGTCTCCTGCAATTTTCAGCGCTTCCGCAACGGGCTCAAAAATCTTCGCATTGTGTGCCCGGGCCGTTGTGAAATCGGATTCCCAAACCACTGCCCCGTTGTCAAAAAGGGCGAGGCTGGCGCGAGGCGTCGAGGTTTCCAGGGCGAGAATCATATTTTCGCCCCGATCCTACGCCAAAATATCCTTCGCGACTACTCCATGCACGTCCGTCAGGCGATAATCTCGCCCGGCGTGTTCATACGTGAGCCGCTCATGATCGACACCTAACAAATGCAAAATCGTCGCGTGTAAATCGTGGACGTGCATCGGCTTATCAACCGCCTTGAAACCAAATTCATCGCTCGCGCCGTAAGCGTAGCCGCCTTTCACACCACCACCGGCCATCCACATACAAAAACCGTGCGGGTTATGATCGCGACCATCGGCATTTTCACTCACTGGAGTCCGCCCAAATTCACCACCCCACACTACCAGCGTGTCCTCAAGCATTCCCCGTTGTTTCAAATCTTCCAACAACGCTGCGATCGGGCGGTCGATGTCCTTTGCTAATGCGCGCGTCTTTTTATCGTGACCACTGTGCGTGTCCCACGGCTGGCCATTTCCGTAATAAACCTGGGTGAATCGAACTCCACGCTCGGCCATACGGCGTGCCAGTAGGCAGCCATTCGCAAAATGCCCCTCGCCGTAGGCTTCCCGAGTCGCCGCATTTTCCTGATTCACATCAAACGCATCGTGCGCCGAAAACTGCATGCGATACGCCGTTTCCATCGCCTCGATTCGCCCCTCGAGCCGTGGATCAGTTCCTCCACGAACCTTCGCGTGTTCACGATTCAGCAGCTGCATCAAATCGAGCCGTTTGCGTTGCTCACCTGGTTTTCCGGCCGGATCCTTCAACCATGGAATCATCGAATTTGGATCGAGATTCGAATGATTAACGTAAAGTCCCGCGTGTTTTGCCGGAAGAAATGCACTGTTCCACAAAATCGAAAATCGTACCGGTTTTCCCGGACAAAGCACGACGTAGCCAGGCAAATCCGCATTTTCATTTCCCAGACCGTAAGACGTCCAGGCACCCATACTCGGCACTCGTGGCGTCATCGTCCCGTTGTTCATCAACAACAGTGCTGGACCATGGTTCGGGTTGTCCGTGTAACACGAGCGCAATATACACAAGTCATCGGCGTGCTTCGCCGTCATTGGCAAAAGCTCACTGATCGACAATCCACTCTGCCCATGATTCGCGTATTTATAAGACACCTCCATCAAGCCGCCCGTCGGGCGTTCCGTTCGCAAATCAGCACCTTCAGGACGTTGCCCTGCGTATTTGGTAAGCGAAGGTTTGGGGTCAAAAAAATCTGGACCAAACGGCCCACCGTTCATGAAAAGGTGAATCACCCGCTTCGCTCGCGGTGCAAAATGTGGCTTTGTCAGAATTCCGCCATTCTGGCCCAGGGCAGAAATCATTCCAAGCGAACCAAGCCCGCCGCCGATTGAGGCGAGAGCTGAGCGTCGAGTGATTGGAGGCAAATCCATAAAGAGAAGATCGTCGATATCCAGTTCATCCCGCAAGAACCGATTCACGTGAGATATTTCACAAATCGTCGGTCGCAATCGACTCGACAATTTTTCGGAGGTCCCCGCCAGTCAATCGATCATAGGCGTCGATTACAGTTTGAGATGTAGCTCGGTTCCAGCGCACTTTGCCAATTTCTTTGTGCCAACGTTTCAAGAAATCATCACCCTGACCTTGGACCGCTTTCCGAATCGCCTTTGCAGAATACAAATAGCGCGCATTGCTGAGACCGTCCGGACCACTTTCTCCCAATTGATTTTCGACCTCCCCTGCTTGCCACTCAAATAGCTTTACCGCCTCCAACAGGTCCGTGCCTTTTTCATGATCAATTTCATACATCTCCTCAATGAGTTTCCAGCCAGCATCATCACCAAAACGTGCAGCCGTCATTTCACAGGCAATGTAAGTCGCCATGCCATCAGTGAACCAGCGGCGATCTGCGCTGGCGATTAAATGCTCCGTTATTTCAGCCTCCGCAAGTTCATGAATGAGAATCGCGAAACAGAATTCTTCTGACCTAGCCAATAACTGCAACCCCAGAAGTTCACCCAACTCTTCGGATGAAAATTTGTCATTTTGAATCGCCCCTACAACCTCGTCCGCCTCAAGCAATGATATCAGTTCGTCTTTCGACTTCTTTTCCACTTCTTCCTGTTTAAGCATCACCGGCAGCATAACGGTCCCCATCGCTTCAATTGCGCCAGCCTTTTGCATATCCTCGTAGGAAAGATCATTCAAAAGATAACCAAAATTAGCAGTGAACGTAACGAAATTCTCTTTTTCGTTCAGTGAAAACCCTTCCAATTTGCCACCGTCTCTCAGAATTTTTTGCAAATCCTCTTTTATCCAGATGTGAACGTTGTCCGTAAAGATCCCTGAAAAGAGGCGATCCGCTTCCGCCGAAATAGCCATTACCTCAGCCCACTGATCTGCAACATCGCGCGGCGGTCGCGCGAGACCCAACGTTTTAAAATCATCGAGTTCTGCGTCCGTCACCTTTTGAACTTCCAGCCACGGTCGGTTCGCAACCGCTTCGAGATATTTCGTCCGACTCTCATTTAGCTTTTCATCCCACCCGGGGCCAATTTCATCAACGGCTTCGTTCAGGAAATCAGGGTGTTGAATCGTGAACCCATCAAACGTGCTGGTTTCATAATTCGCAGGCGAGGGTGAATCCGGCACAACTTCCGGATAGATCTCCTTCACAAAGGCAAAAAATTCCGCAGGCTTTTCCATTTTCTTCTCCGGCAACCGGCGAAATACCTCCCACTGTTCCTTTGATTCCCCTTCAATCATGGCTCCCATCAGAAAATAGAAATAGGCCCGACGGACTTCAGCCGACGCGGAGTCAGCGGGTAATTCATTCCATTTTAACGCTTCAAGATCGCGGGACAATTGAACCAAATCGGGCGTCGCAGGAGAGATCAAACCCATCGCTTCACAAATCATTCCATGCTGGGATTCATCCGCCGCTTTTAGCAAAAACTGGGCGAGTCCATAACGAGCCAGCGAGTTTGGAATTTCAATCGGCATCGAATTTCCGAACCAGCGAGATTTGACCTCATGCCGCAGAACTGACTCGGCCAGGTAAAGCCGAAGATCGATCTGGAACACTTTGTCATCATAATCTTTGAGAAGCATTCCCAGGTTTTGAATCAACATCTCGGCATCCTTTTTTTGATCTTCCAATGGCGTCCCAGGTCGACCGACGATTGGGATATCGAGCCGCATTGCTGGATCAAGGCCTATTGAACGATTAAAATCAATGAAGCCCATCCCCCGCTCTTTTTGGAATATTGAAGGCTTGATCGAAATCTGAATCGGCCCGGGTTCATCACCCTTCGGGGGCATCGACAGGAAAGTGAAAGCATCATACTTCTCGACTCTCGAATCGGTATCCCTGATCTCGGCCCGCAAGGCCTGATTCCACAACTTCACCTCGCAAACACCCTGTGAATAGGCCACCCAAAGTGCGAGAATTTGCTTCACCATCGTCATTTCCCCATCGAGATGCTCATAAAAGTCTTCGCTCAATTTCTTTGAATCGAGAACTTCCCTCGCCATGAGAATATATTCAGCCCGTGCTGGACTGCTCTCAAATTTTTCAAGGAGCCCCTTCGCTTCCTCAATAGCATTTTCCCTCCTCTCCGCTCGAAATTTGGCAATCGCCGGCTTCAACTCTTCCGCGAGATCGAATTCGTCGACCGGAAATATCAGCGGCTTTCCATCAGCCAATTTCTCTTTTTTTACTTTCTTAGTGCCCGCTCCCTCTACCGAAAAACTAAATTGAAAAAGCAAACGCTGAGGCCGTTACAAACAACCCGACAGCAAGGAGAGCTGAAATCGATTTCAAGCTAGTTTTCAAGACCATCATTCAATCCACATACAAAAACTCGTTACTCGCCAACAGCACTCGCGCGTAATCTGCGAGAGTGGCTTCTTTCAAAAATTCACCGCCAACTTCCCGTTCCATCGCGCTGGGTTCCCGCTGAAACAGAAGTTCATAAGCCCGCGAAATCACATCTACATCGCCTTTAATTTGCTTTGTGAATGCCTCCGACTGAGATTGCACAAGCGGACCATTAATCGCAAATAACGACTGCAATGGCGAAATCGTCTCGGCACGCTTCGGGCTGTGCGCTGTCGGATCTGGGAAATCGTGAATCTGAAGAATCTTATTCAAATCCCTCCGGTTGATTTTCCCGTAGAGCGTCCGGCGGTTGTTTTTGTCGCTGTTCAAATCCATCGGCTCACCCCCGATTTTCGAATCCAAACTTCCCGCCACAGCCAGAACAGAATCCCGCCACGATTCAATATCCAACCGGAGTCGGTTCATTCGGGAGTATAAGCGATTGTCGGAATCGGCCGCTTCAGACCCCGGTGCGACGGACGTTTGCTGCCATGTCGCTGAACCCAAAATTTCCCGATGGAGCCACTTCAAAGACCAACCGTTTTGCATGAAGCGCGCCGCCAGATCATCGAGCAATTCGGGGTGAGTTGGCTTATCGCCCATCTTTCCAAAATCACTCGGCGTATCGACCAGGCCACGTCCAAAGTGCTGTTTCCAGACCCGATTCACAATCACGCGGGCGAACAACGGTTCTGAATCTTCGATCAAGGCTTCAGCCAATTCGAGACGGCCGCTTCCCTTTTCGAATCGGCGAGGCTCACCGTTTTCCGATGGAAAAACCGACAAAAAACGCCGCGGCACGACATCACCGACATCGTTCGGATCGCCCCGTTTTTGCAATTCCAAATCACGCCCCTTTCCCTCCTGAAATTCAAGATTGGTCCCGTGGCCTTTCTCCTTTGCCTTCACAAACAGCGCCGCCTCAACCACGCCGTTCGCCATCGGCATATCGTAGTGCGGCGTCGCTTTTTTCATCGCCGCAATTTCTGCCGTGAATACAGCGAGCTGTTCATCCAAGTTTTCAGGCTTCGGTTTTTTCTTTTTTAAAGCAGCCACTTTTTTATCAATCACCGCCACTTTCTGCCGCGCCGATTTCACAGGCAACCACAGGTCCTCACTCATCATGGGCCGATCCGTAATTTTCACGCTCGCAAATACTCCCGCCAACGCATAATAATCAGCTGCCGTTATAGGATCGCTTTTGTGATCGTGACAACGCGCGCAGGCCAGCGTCAGCCCGAGGAACGTCCGGCCAAGCGCATCGACGCGCTCCTCCCATTCATCAGCGACGGTTGTCTTGATGATCTCCGGCGGCAACTGAAGCTCTTTCCAATACATTGGGCTGAGCCCTAAAAACCCAAGCGCCACCGAATCTTCCGGCCCCGTTTCCGACATCAAATCCGTAGCCAGCTGTCGCTTCACAAAATCCGGATACGGCATGTCCACATTCAGCGCATCTATCACCCAGTCGCGATATCGCCACGCGCCTGCCGTGGAGTTCAACCACGAAGCCGTGGTATCGGTATAACGCGTCAAATCGAGCCAGTGCCGCGCCCATCGCTCGCCATATTGTGGATTATCGAGTAATTTCTCGATCTCAGCATCAGCCGAGAAATTCTCAATCTCAATTGGCGGAAGACCAATCAGATCAAAATTCAGCCGTCTTGCTAATATTCTCTCATCAGCTTTGGGCGATGGCTTTACGTCCGCTTTCTCAAGCTCCGCGAGGATGAAATAATCAATTCGCTTTTTCGGCCACGACGTGTTTTTCACGCTGGGAACGTCCGACTTCAACAGCGGCCGAAACGCCCAGGGCCGCTCTTTTTCGTCTTTGGCAACCGCAGTTCCTGCCGTTAAAAAAACAACAATAACAGTCACACAAGCTAAACGGAATTTCTGCATCGGAGACAAACATAACTGTCCACATTTGAACGAACAATAGCGCATCGGCGGGGTTTACGAACCCAGCCCTATTGATTCGCCGAACATACCATCTTGCCTCGAAACGCCCTAACGAACGCACCCTATTTACTCAGTGAACGTACCCTGTTCGATCGTTCGAGTGCCATCGTCCTCAATTTTGAAGCGGAACCATCTCGTATCCTCGGGCATCAACTCCGGAAATTTGTCGGCCCACTCCACTAGGATAATTCCCGGCTCGTCGAGAAATTCATCCCATCCGATTTTCAGAACTTCATCGGCGTCTTCCATTCGATAAAAATCAAAATGGAACACAGGCAGTCGCCCATCGTGATATTCGTTCACCAACGTGAAAGTCGGACTGGTGACAGATTCGACAGAACCAAGTGCCGAAACAATTCCCTGACTGAAATGAGTTTTACCCGCGCCGAGTTGACCGACCAATCCCAGGGCGTCACCCGGCTTTAGATCAGCCGCAATTTCCGCGCCGAACGCATGGGTTTCCTGTTCAGATACGAGTGTCTTCTTCATTTCGAAAAATGATCCCATCCTCCTTCAATGGGCGTTTCGATGGTTTCAGTAATTCGCCCAATGACAGCGACACCGGAATCCTCGGGCGGGCTTTCCGGCAAGGTCATAAGCAGTTCATAGTCTTCGCCGTCCGTTAACGCTGCTTTCACATCACAACCATCGTGTCGCGGAATTGCATCAAAATCGAGCGCGTAACCGACTCCGCTGGCACGGGCTAATCGCGGCAAATCCTTGGCCAAACCATCGCTCAGATCCATCATCGCCGTTGGCCTCAGTTTTGGGTCAAAACCAATTCGCGGCTCAAAGCTCAGGTGACGACCGCTCTGAAACGAACCGCCCAGTTTTCCGGATACGGCAATAACATCACCCACTCGCGCGCCGCTTCGTAGCACCAAATCAGCTCGATTAATTTCACCAACCATTGCAACAGAAATCAGCGCAGGCGAACCTTCGGGAAGCGAAACGCTTTCCCCACCTACGATCGAAAAATTGAATTTTTCTGCACAGCGACGCATTCCCGCATACCACTCATTAATTTCGGACACGAGATGATTTTTTGCGACTGCAATCGTGATCAACACTGAAACAGGCCGCGCCGAAATTCCCATCGCTGCAATGTCAGAAACCGCTCGGGCAACCGCTTTCCAGCCAACTAGCTCGGGATCGGTCCCAGAAAGAAAATGACTGTTTTCGACGATGGCATCCGCTTTTTGCAGTTCGTACACTTCAGGATCGGCCGTTTTTAGGACGGCACAATCGTCTCCGGGCCCTTCGACGACCCTTGAGGAATCGAGTGGCATTTGATGGGTAATGCTTTTGATCAAAGCATCTTCGCCGATATCGGAAACGGTGATGTGCAGTTTCTCGCTCATTGAAAAAATAAAGTCAGCCAAGCCGGAGCGATCTCCACAGCGCGCTCCGCATCTTCGCCTTTGCTGAGAAATATCATAGCAATGGTCGTCGCGTTGAACAAGGCATGGATCCCAATAGGAACCCACAGCGACCGGCTGGCCTCATACGCAAGCGCGAGAAAAATGCCCAAAAACCACAGTGGCAAGATCGAAGGGATGTTGACGTGGATCACAGCAAAAATTCCACCCGTGATGAATGCTGAAAACATGGGGTCGGTGTATTTTTTCAAAATCCCGTAAAAATATCCGCGAAAAACAAGTTCTTCAAAAAGCGGTGCCAGAATGATTGCTCCTGCAATGAGATACAATTTGTTCAGCATCGACTCTTCTTCCTGAAGCGATTTCACGGGTGCCTGGGTTTCGATTTCGCCGAATAGTCTCTCGAGAAAATCTATCGATGAACTCGAAATCAAAAGAATGCAGAAGATTGCAATCGATGCCCCTATTAGGATGAACGCGAACGTGGCCGGTTGACTCACACGGTTCAACCCGAACACTTCGACAGGGCTTCGGCCTCCAACCCACTGCA
>ERZ887942.1650-NODE-1650-length-14900-cov-20.650455_pt1 | contig 14900 bp, 10 predicted proteins | sample MGYA00521099_ERZ887942 | MGnify/ENA primary metagenome ERZ887942 (study PRJEB32303, sample SAMEA104408605) | aquatic metagenome | biome: Brackish water; feature: Pelagic; material: water | place: Baltic Sea | collected 2014-06-07T06:48:00 | depth 16,251 m ... | reverse complement strand
TCCCAATCGGCGAGATCGGTTGAGTAGACAAGTCGGTAACTTGCGTTCGCCGGGAGTTGAAGGTGATTCTGAATTGGCCATTGGCTCCGATGTTGGGATCAAAGCCAGTGGCGGTGATGGCAAGACCGCCGGCCCCTCCGGAACCAGGAACCATGGCTTCTCTCACCTGGGCTTCCGTGAGTGCGGTGCCGTAGATCTTCACTTCGTCCAACCAACCGCTGAAACCATTGCCCGGATCATCTCCCGCATCACGGCCATGACCACTAATAATGACGTTCAAAGCAGGAGCGGTGATGTTCATTCCGTCTTCCACATCGAATGAGTAATAGAGCAGAAGCTCGGGAAGCTCGGGCACAACCGGAGTGCTGTTCACGTCGTTGGGGTCGCTCCCCCCGGCCATCTCATCGGAGTCGCTAAACAAATCTCCATCAATCAGGCCGTCCATGTCGGGGTCACCGAGAGCTCCGTTTGCGGGGTCAACGTCGCCATTGTCATTCGGATCGAGGCCGTAGCGAATTTCCCAAGCGTCAGGGAGTCCGTCACCATCGTCATCGCCCGGAAGAGGGAGCAGAGTGAAGAGATCATTTTCCAATTTTCCGGCCTCGTAGATCTCGGCGCCCGTTAGGACCCGGTCCCACATCGCAACGTCATCCATGAGACCATCAAATTCACGGCCGTTGTCAGGGTTGCAGCCGATACAGAGAACGTTGTTATGACCACCACTGGCAGCGATCGCGGGAGTGCCCGTGCTGGTCGCCTCGAGAACGCCGTTGACAAAGAGCTGGGCTGTTTCTCCATTTTGAGAAGTGGCAACAATATGATGCCAAAGGCCATCACCAGCAGGAGCGGTTCCATAGGAGGTGATTGTCTGAATGCCCCCTGTGCCACCGGCATCGGCGAATGTCACGCTTCCGTTGATCGTGCCATTGTCAGTGGTGGTCCCACATGCTCCGGGAACATTCTCGGCCTTATCATCGGTCGTGCCGTTCATCGGCCAGTAGTTCAAGAGGCTGGTTTCCGATTCCAGTTAATCGAAGAGGTCAAGTTGGGGGGAGTTGGCCTCCGGGAGGGCTTTCTTTGCTTTCGGGGAAGCTTTCTTGTCCTTGGTTTGTTTGGAGGAAGTCATCTCGAGATGGCTCAGGATTTCCTTGGCGCGATCGAGGATGGGTTTTGGCAGACCGGCGAGGCGGGCGACCTGAATGCCGTAGCTTTTGTCGGCCTGGCCGGGGAGGATCTTGCGAAGGAAGATGATGTCGTCATTCCACTCCCGGACGGCGACGTTGAAGTTGGCGACCGATTCCTTGGAATCGGAGAGGGCGCAAAGTTCGTGATAGTGGGTGGCGAACAAGGTGCGGCAGCGCACTTCGTCGTGCAGGTGCTCGGCGACGGACCAGGCGATGGAGAGGCCATCGAAGGTGGCGGTGCCGCGACCAATTTCATCGAGGATGACGAGGCTCTTCTCGGTGGCATTGTTGACGATGAGGGCGGTCTCGTTCATCTCGACCATGAAGGTCGATTGGCCTTTGGCGAGATCGTCGGAGGCACCAACGCGGCAGAAGATGCGGTCGGTGAGGCCGATGTGGGCGTGCCCGGCGGGCACGTAGGCGCCGATCTGGGCCATCAGGGTGATGAGGGCAATTTGGCGGATGTAGGTTGATTTGCCCGCCATGTTGGGGCCGGTGAGGATTTGAAGGAGACTGACCTCGGGATCGATGAGGGTGTCGTTGGGGACGAATTTCTCGTCGATGAGGGTTTGTTCAAGAACCGGGTGGCGACCGTCGACAATCTGGAGGTGGCGGGAGTCGTCGAGGACGGGACGGGTGTGTTGGTAGAGTTGCGCGGTCTCGGCGAATGAGATGAGGACGTCGAGGGTGGCGAGTGCGTCGGCGGTATTTTGGAGGGGGACGAGATCATCGGTGACTCCGGCACGGAGTTTGATGAACTCGTCGTATTCGAGGGACTTTGCCCGGTCGTCGGCCCCGAGGACCTTCCCTTCCACTTCCTTGAGTTCGGGGGTGATGAAACGTTCGGCATTGGCCATCGTTTGCTTCCGGGTGTAGTCGTCGGGAGCTTGGTCGGCTTTTGATTTGGTGATTTCGATGAAGTAGCCGAAGACGTTGTTGAATTTGATCTTCAGGGTCTCGATTCCGGTCCGTTTTCGCTCGGATTGTTGCATTTCGGCGATCCACTGCTTTCCCGAGCGGGAGGCGGAGCGGAGTTCATCGAGCGCCCCGGAATGGCCATCGCGGATGATGCCGCCGTCTTTTAGCTGGGCGGGTGGTTCATCGACGAGGGCGTCCTGGAGAGTTTGAACGAGCCCGGGGAATTCTTCGATGGCGTTGAGAAGTTGGGCGTGAAGGCCGGAGGTTTGAGAGACGGCGGAAAGGTCGGACTTGAGATCGGGGATTCGTTCGAGGGAAGTCTGGAGGGATTTGAGGTCGCGGGCATTACCGGAGCCCTGGGAGAGGCGGCCGGTGGTGCGCTCGATGTCGCGGATGTTTTTGAGCGAATCGCGGAGTTTGGTGAGGAGGTAGGGCTCGGCAAGGAGGGAGTCGACGAGATCGAGTCGGGCGGTGAGGGTGGCAAGGTCGCGGAGGGGGTGGAGGATCCAGTCGCGGAGTTTGCGCGCGCCCATGGGGGTGGAGGTGCGGTCGAGGACACCGAGAAGGGTGTGTTGCTTGCCGGAGCGGGATTCGACGAGGTCGAGGTTGAGTTGTGAGGCCGAATCGATGAGGACGTAGTCGGCGACATTGCGCACGGAGATGCCCTTGAGATGGTCGCAATTTCTTCGAAGCTGGTAGGTCAGGTAGTGGAGGGCTCCTCCGGCAGCCGAGAGGGCGGCGCTCATGCCGGAGCAGCCGAAGCCGTCGAGCGACTGGACCTTAAATTGGTCTTTGAGGGTGTGGAGGGCCTGGTCGGAGAGGAAGGCGTAGGAGTCGTAGGGAAGGCAGTTTCGAAGGCCGCCAAGTTCCTGGGTTTGGTCTTCTGAAATGAGGAGTTCCGAGGGGGAGAGGCGGGTCAATTCATCTTCCAACTGTTGCCGGTCGGGGAACTCGGCGACGGTGAATTCGCCTGTGGTGTGGTCGGCGCAGGCGAGACCGAGGCAGGGCTTTTTGGCGGAGCCCCCGATGAAGACGGCGGCGAGGTAGTTGTGGCGGGTGTCGTCGAGGAGGGTGACGTCATTGACGGTTGAGGCGGAGATGATTTGCGCGATTTCCCGTTCGACGATCTTGCCGGGTTGGGGTTCGGTTGTTTGCTCGGCGATGGCGACCCGTTTATTGGCTCTAATGAGTTTGGCGATGTATCCTTGGGCGGCGTGATGGGGAACGCCGCACATCGGGATGTCATTTCGTTTGGTGAGGGCGACATTGAGGATGCCGGCGGCTGCCTTGGCATCGTCAAAAAACATCTCATAGAAGTCGCCGAGGCGGTAGAGGAGAAGGATGTCATCGGGCAGGGAGCGACGCATGGCCATGTATTGGGCCATCATCGGGGTCAGCTTTTTCTCTCCTGCCATCGGTAGGCGTATTTAAGAGAGGCGCAGGGGCGGGGGGAATGGAAAAAGTGAGAACCTCGTCCTGAGACCGTGAAGATTCTGCCTTGAGAGGAAGAATGATGGTGAGGGACAAAAAATCGAGACATCATGCGAAGATGAGGTCCCGATAGGGGGAATGGCACTCCGTTAAAAGGGGGCTTCGCAGCATGGCTGCCGGGAAATGAACATGACCGGGACGGATCATGCCACTATCCGAGTGCCATTCTCGATAGGGGGAGAGTGGCGATGAGATTTTCCAGGGAGCGCTAGGCGAGGACGTCGGCGATCGGTTTTCCGGTTTTGCCGCCCATTTTGAAGGGGCGCTTTGTCGGTGAGTAGAGGACCTGGTCATGCGACAGCCCCATCGCGGCGGCGATGGTGGCGTTAAAGTCCGAGGCCGTTGTCTTGTCGGTGATGACGTTGGAGGCTGTCTTGTCGGTTTCGCCGTAAACGGTTCCGCCTTTGATGCCTGCGCCCGCGAGGGCGAAGGAGAAGGCCTTGGGGAAGTGATTGCGCCCGGCATCGTCGTCGATTTTGGGGGTGCGGCCGAACTCGGTCGCGATGACAACAAGAGTGCTTTCGAGGAGGCCCCGTTGTTCGAGGTCGGTCAGGAGTGCCGCGTAGGCCTGATCCAGGATGGGAAGTTTTTCGTCGGCCTTGGTGAAGTTATCCGAGTGCCAGTCGAAACCACCGAATTGAACTTCGACGAAGCGAACGCCGTGCTCGACGAGGCGACGGGAAAGGAGGACCCCTTTGGAGAATTTGTCGGTGCCATAGGCGGCGTGACTGTCCCGGGATTCCTTGGAAAGGTCGAAAGCTTCAAGGTCCTTCGATTTCATCAGGCTGACGGCGGAGTTAAACATCTCGTCGTAAGCGCGAACGCTGCGTTGGCCCTTGCCAAAGCGGTCTGCGAATTGTTCGTCGAGTTTGCTGCGAAGGGCGATCTGGCGGTTGAAGGCCGCCTCGGAAACATTGCCGCGGCGCTTGGCATTTTGAAGTCCTTTCTCGGCGTCGCCAACTGGAAGGGGGGCGATGCTGGGCTCAAAGAATCCGGCGCCGGGATGGTTGTTCCCGGTGTGGACGGTGACGTAAGGAGGAAGGGTTCCCTTGAGACGCTCCGGATCCAGTTTGTTGGCCCAGGCTCCCATTGAAGGGTGGGTGATGGACGCCCGCTCGGTGTAGGAAGTGTGAATGTGGTAATTGCCCTGTGAGTGCGCTCCCTGGGTGGAGGTCATGGAGCGGATGATCGCCATCTTGTCGGCATGCTTCGCCGTCTTTTCGAGGTGTTGTCCAAGTTGAATGCCGTCCACGTTGGTGGAGATGGCTTTGATTGGTCCCCGATATTCCGAAGGAGCCTCGGGCTTGGGGTCGAGCGTGTCGATGTGGGTCATGCCGCCCGCCATGTAAAGGTAGATGACATTTTTGGCCTTGCCGTTTGATTTGGAAATGGCTTCGGCGGCCTCAGCTGAGGAAAACCAGGACGCGGAGGCTCCTCCCAAAGTCACTCCAAATGCGGTGCGGGCAGTGTTGGATAGGAAGCTGCGGCGAGATTGGTCGTCGAGTTGGTTAAAAGGGTTCATTGGACAAAGAGGAAACGGTTTGAGGTGAGGATGGCCCGGGCGAAGGTCTCGGTGGATTCCGGTGTTTTGACTTCGGCGAGGAAGGTTTCTTTTTCGGCCTTGGTTGGGAGGGCCGAGTAGAGGCTGAGATAGAGGAAATCGAGGCGTCTGGAAGGGGCCTCGATGGAACGAAGAGTGCGGGCAAAGGCATTCTTTTTGTTGGTAAGAAGGCTTGTTTCAAGTCCGTTCAGCAGGCGAAGCGTCTGGGGCACGGTGGCCTGGGTGTGGGCAGCCGATGGGCTCTCAGCGTCGGATCCCCCGAATTCGGCAATGAATGAACCTCCCCGGGCGGGGACGGCCAATTCGGAAGCGCGCATTTTGTATTCAGGGTGGTCCGGTCGTACGTTGGGGGCGCGGCGCGCGATGGCTGCACTGGCTTTCATGGCTGCGGGGTTTCCTGTGGCGGCGGATCCCTTTTTGTAACTTTTTCCGAATTTCTGTTGGGTCTCCCGGACTTGAACGCCCAAGCGGCGCATCGCGGCAAAGTTACCAGCTTCCTTGGCTTCCCGGGCTTTTGTCCGGAGAAGAGAGACTTCCTTTTGAATCTCCCGGCGCCGCTTCTCAGCCTGATCGACAGCATTGTCGATTTGCTTCAGTTGTTTGGCATTGGTGCTCATGAGGAAGTTGAAGGATTCGACATATTCGTCCCAAGCTTCCTCGAAGGAATTATTGGTGTTCGAGTCGATATTTCCGGAAGCAAGAGTGACAAAGGAATCACGGATTTCCTCGGCGCTCAGCCGGCGGAGAACAGGGCCCTGAAAGTGGAAGGAGAATCCCTGGGCTGGTTCCTCGACGGTGACCTCGCGTTGGAACAAGCGGGTTTGATAGAGGATGCGCAGGAACTGCTTGAGATCGTAGTCGGAGGCCAACATGGCCTTTTCAAGATACTCGACAAGCCCGGGGTAGTGAGGTTTGGGCGAGTTTCCCCAGTCGTCAGGGTTGGCAACGAGTCCGTATCCGAAGACATATTTCCACATGCGGTTACTGATGACCTTCGTGAAATAGGGGTTTTCAGGTGAAGTGACCCACTTGGCAAAGTAGTCACGACGTTTCTCGGGCGAGACGTCTTTGGCATCGAGTCCGAAGAGGAAGCCGGGCTTTACCACGTCCCCGGGCTTTCCGTCCTTATATTGGTAATCGACCGGAAGTTTGAGTTCTTTGTTGGGAACATCAGAGAGGGCGTTGCGCTGGTGATAGCGAAAAACGGAGGCGATGTTGCGGGCCTCGCTTTGCTTTGCCTTCATGGCCATCGAAAATTTACGGCGTTCGTCCTTTGACATTTTTGCAAACTTCCTATTGGGGCGTTTGTCGGGCGAAACGCCCACGACTTCGCGCACTTTTTCCCGGGCTCCTGCAAAGCGATACTCGGTGCCTCCGAGGAATGCCGCGAGCTGGTAGTATTCCATCTGGGTGGTGTCGTCGAAAGGGTGATCGTGACACTGGGCGCAGCCGATTTGTTGGCCAAGGAAGACCTGGACGGTGTTGCTGACATTATCGAGAAGCATGCCGCGGTCCCGGAGGTAGTATCCCACCGCCGGATTCTCAGCGACGTGGCCTTCGGCCGCGAGCATCTCGCCCGCGATTTTGTTGTAGGGCACGTTCTTTTCGACGGCATTTTTCAACCAAACGTGCCATCCAAGGCCATTGTGTTCCTCGCGGGTCTTGAGGCGTAAAAGGTCGCTCCAGAAATTAAAGAGGCGGGAATTGAATCCCGGGGACTCGACAAGGGTGTCGACCAGCTTTGAGCGTTTGTCGTCCTTTTTGGAATCCAGAAAGACACGGGCCTCGTCGTGGGTCGGGAGACGGCCGATGATGTTGAGGTAACTGCGGCGCAGGAAGGTGGCGTCGTCGATGATGGCATTGGCCTTGAGGCCTTGCGCTTTTTGCCCTTCGAGAAGAACTTCATCGATTTCGCGGGCCGTATCGCGCACCACCTCGGGTGAGAGGGGCTTGGCGAGGATCGTGGGGACAGCGACCAGGAGCGGGAGGAGGAATTTCATGAGAGAAGGGAATTAGTAAAGAAGGGCAACGATTTCTCCGTCGGAAAAGAGGGTGGGATCTTCGGCGGCACTGGAGAGCAGTTCGCTGGCAACGGCGTCTTCGAGGTCGTCCTGCCAATCTTCGACACTCACGGGATCGGTGTTAGCGGTCGATGACGGGGTGCCGGAATCGGAGGGAAGGGAAATGACGATGGCAATCGCGGCAAGAGCTGCTCCGGCAATCCCAATGAGGGGCTTGGGAGAGAAGAGGGCATTCCACCAGGGGGAATTTTTAGTCTCACCATCCATGCGAACACGCCGGAGGGTATCCTGGACAAAACGGGGGGAAGGATTGCGGGGCGTGGTGTCTCCCAAAAGGTTCCAAACATCGTCCTTTTCAAGGTCGGCGTCGAAATCGGGAAGATGGTGGTTTGGGTGGTTCGGCTTCATTGCTTTTTCCGTGTGGGGTATTCAACCCGCGAATCCCCCGGAAGTTGCACAAAAAATGAATGGGAGATGAATTTCACGGCTGATGCGGCGCTTTCATTCCTTTTTCTTCCCACGAAAGGGATGGGGCTTTTGGTCGCAACCTCCGGCAGGGATGGGAGGGTCAGGGAAAAGTGGTCTTTCGATGGTGGTCGGAATCTTAGAATCGCTCGCCTGGTCCGGTGTTCCAAAGGAGGTGCATTTCCTCAAGAGTGGGGTTTTTGGAGGGACGAATGATGCGGAAGCCGAGGCCCCATGCGTCGGTGTGATACCAGATGGATTTGGGGTCCTGTGGATCAATATACTTCCATTGCTGGCTGGAGGGAATGCGGTTTCCCGAGCGAAGGTCTTCGGGATCCGAGTCCCAGTCGCCGCCCTTGGTCACGCGGGGGTATCGCTTGGGAGTGAGGGCGAAGGGATTCACGCTTCCGTCGGGATGTTGGCGGTAGTCCGGAAGGTAGGCGTCGATGGTCCACTCGCGGGCATTTCCATGCATGTCGAAGAGGCCCCATGGGTTGGGTTTTTTCAATCCCACGGGCTGGTAGGAACCGTCGGAGTTTTCAAAATACCAGGCATACTCGTCGATTTTGGAAGCGTCATCACCAAAAGAGTAGGCGGTGGTGGTGCCGGCGCGGCAGGCGTATTCCCACTCGGCTTCGGTGGGGAGACGGTAGTAGTTCCCGGTTTGGGCGGTGAGCCATTCGCAGAACTTCGATGCGGCGTGCTGGGTCATTGCGACGGCGGGATATTTGGCATCGTAGCCGGCCTGGTCACCCATGCCGTTGTGCATGGGCATGTAGGGAGGAGTGGGCTGCGAAATGGCGTCAAGGAGTTCGGGGTTACTCGCGAAGGGAGGCTCGGGGTTGAGCTTGTTTCCGTCGAGATCAAGGGAGCCGTCCTTGTTACGGTTTTTCCCGTTCTCCATGAAGGATTGGTAGAGCTTCCAGGTGATTTCCTTGGAGGCCATCCAAAAAGGTTCGATCTTGATTTTACGTTGGGGGCCTTCGTCGTCGGACCGATTTTCTTCGCTGTCCGGAGATCCGAGGGTGAATTCGCCGCCGGGGATGGGAAGCATCTCGATGGTGGCATTATCGGACTTCGGAACGGTCTCGGTGTAGGGCTGCAGATCTCCCCCGGGGACTTCTTTGAGTTTGGCAAAGATTTTTTCGGTGACGGGGAGGAAAGCAGCGGCTTTGTCCGGAAGGAGGCCGGGGATGATATTGAGGGATCCGGTGGAGACGGGGGCTGCGGCCGCTGCGGCCTTTTTGATCTCGGCGGCGGTCAGTTCCACTTCCTTCTTTTCAAGGAAGGGATAGGGTTTGCGCTGGCAGGATGAGCTAAGAAAGGCGCACAGGCCAAGGGTGACGAAGGGAAGTGGTCTCGGGCGAATCATGATGAAATTGAGTGACTTCGCTACTTATCGAAGTGGCGAAATCTATCAAGACCTTCTTGGTTGACGGAATCAGGATTTGAGTCAATTTTCATCCCTCTATGAGACAGATCGGTTTTTGCCTTAGCGCGTTGTTGGTTGGCCAAATGGCCATGGGTCAGGATGTATTGAAGCCTCTGGTGGTCACCGGACTGCGGGGTGTGGAATCCACGGGCAATGTGGATGTTGAGGGAATCGAGGCCGAGCGCGTGAGCGAACTGCTTGGATTTGTTCCCGGGCTTGCGGTGGTTGCTTCGGATTCCGCCGGATATGGAGACCGGATTTCGGTGCGGGGAACCTCAAACACTCTCTTTTTTGGGGGAGCGGGCGTGGCAATGGTGGTCGACGACGTGCCTTACGGTGATGTCTTTGGCTACTCGACCGAGTTTTTCGACCTGGATGAGTTTACCCTTCACCGTGGCCCGCAAGGCAGCCGTTTTGCCCGGAACGGGGCAGGGGGATTGATTGAAATGAGAACCGCCGGGCCGACCGATACCCCTGAATACCGCTTCAGTAGCGAATATGGCAGCTATGATCTCCTTCACCTCAGGTTCCGTGCCAGCGGGCCCATCAATGACAAGCTCTCCTATACCTTCCAAAGCTACTTCAAGGAGCGGAACGGCTACATCGACAATGTCAACCCCGCCGTGGGAGGTTTCAATGACACCCGCGAGCAGTTCGGAGCCTTGGGCAGCCTCTACTACAATCCAAGTGCCGACCTTGAGGTCCGTTTTCGTGCGATGTACGAGCGGACCCGGGATGGAAGCCAGCGTCTCACCGCCTTGCCTGGTGTCGCTTCGGCCTTCGGCCCCATTGATTTCCTGCGCGCACAGGATCCCTTTCGGGTGACCAGCGACTTCGAAGGCGCCACCGAAATTGACCGCCTCCAGTTCTCCCTTCATGTAAATCAGGACCTGGGATGGGCGAGTCTAAAATCGATCACCTCTTTTCAGAATTGGCAGCTTGGCCCGAATACGGTGGATCTTGATCTCTCGCCCCAGCCGGCGTCAACCTCTTCGATTCGTCAGGAGCAGGATCTCTGGAGTCAGGAGTTCCGCCTGGAGTCCGACGACTCCGACAGCGTCCGCTGGACCGCCGGTCTTGCTTATCTGTGGAAGGACACCGAAGGAGTAGCCAATCGTTTCTTTGGCACCAGTGCCGTTACCTTTGCGAATCAGTTCACCAATTATTCGTTGGAGGAGGAAAGTGTTGCCCTCTTCGGGAATGTTCAATGGGATGCCAATGAGAGCCTCACTTTCGAGGTCGGCGGTCGATTGGAATATGTCGAAAGCTCGCTCAATCGTTCGAAATCTGATTTCGGCAATACCCCCGGATTTCCCGCAATGTATGGCACGACGACGGGAGAGAGCGAGGGATGGTATTTCTCACCTTCGATTGGGGTCAATTACGCCCTGACCAGTGAGACCAGCCTTTTTGCCCGGACCTCGACCTCGTTTAAGCCGCAAGGCTTCACCGCTTTCAGTGACAATCCCATCAACTCAGACTACGACGAGGAGCGGGCCTGGGAGACCGAGATCGGAGTGCGTTATCAAAATTCAGACAACACTCTTGGGCTGGAAGTTCGTGGTTACTACAAGCAGATTGACGATTATCAGGTCAACCGCAGCCTTCCGATCACTGACTTTGTCATTGTGAATGCGGATCGCGTGGAGGCCCTGGGAGTAGAAGGGGAGCTTTATTGGAAGCCCGCCGACAATCTCACCGTGCAGGCGACGGCAGGCTGGAACCAGATCGAGTTTGACGACCATGCCGGCTTTGACGACAACGAAGTGCCATTTTTGCCCCAGTTTACGGCGGGACTCGCGGTGAGATATGACTTTGAGAATGGATTCTTCGTTCAAACCGGCCTTCGGGCGGTCGGCGCGACCTACTTCGACGAAGCCAACAACCGGGACTTCAAGCAAGGCTCTTACGAGGTCTGGGATACTCAGATTGGCTACGAGGCCGAGAACTGGAATGCCGTTGTTTTTGCCCGTAATCTCTTCGACGAAGATTACTACACTTTCATGAACAACCAGATCGCCGCGGGCACTCCGGGTGACCCCCAGGTCTTCGGTGTCCGGGTTGGTTTGGAATTCTAAAAGACATCAGAAGTAGATTGGGCTTGTCATGAAGGCGGTTTTGTGGTTTTCCACTCCGCCCACGGGTGGATTTCCGCCCATTAATTTTTGGAGTTATGGATGCAGATAATATCATTCCTTTTGAAGCGCCCAAACCTCCTCCCCGTTCTAGTGCGATCCCTATGAAAAACGATCTTGTTGAAAAGGCTGCTGAAATTGTTCCCGATCCCCTTGTGCTGGTTAACCTCGTGTCAAAGCGCGTGGCCCAGCTCAACCAGGGCCGTTCTCCCTTGATCAACGCTCTTCCCAGCATGGGAATGGCCGATATTGCCCTCACTGAAATCATCGAGGGTAAGATCAAACTCATTGAGAACCCCAAGTCTTAAGTCCGGTCTGCTTCCTTCAAGAGCGGACGCATTCATTTTCGTGTCATGTCTCAAGAAGGAGCGACCAACAAACGCGCACGTCGTGATTACACCATCTCGGAGACCTTCGAGGCGGGTCTGGTTTTGCGGGGCACGGAAGTGAAGTCCATCCGCGCAGGGAAGGTCAGTATCACGGAATCGTTTGCGCGTATTGAACGGGGTGAGTGTTGGCTATACGGATGCGATATTCAGCCTTGGCAAACTGCGGGGGCATTCTTCCAGCACGAGGCCAAACGTCCCCGGAAGTTGCTTCTTCATAAAAACGAAATCCTCAAGCTTTCGCAGTCGACCTTGCAGAAGGGCTTTACCCTGATTTGCCTGAAGCTCTACTTCAAGGGGCGTCGTGTGAAGGTGCAACTGGGCCTCGGAAAAGGAAAAGGTCACAGCGATCAACGGCAGGATTTGAAAAAGAAGACCGAACTGCGTGAAGCGCAACGAGAGGTTGCGCGCTTCAATAAAGGGCGGGGGCTCTAGAAGAGGATCCGCTTGTCTTTTTCAAAGACCCACATCCGCAGGTTATCAGACCGGGAGCCGAAGAAAGAAGAAGCATGCGGTTCCGGGTGACAACAAAAGCAACCACTCCCCAAGATCAAGGGCCGACTGATCCGGCAGGCATCCTGATCCGTTTCAGGATGATGCCCTACCGATGCGTCGGCTTCGCAAGCTGTTTGAAGATCTCCTGCAATTCCTTCGCCTTCGGGTTTTTCCCGGCAAGGCGCTTGGTCATGCGTTCGAATTTTTTCGGCGCATGTTCGTTGAGAGGGGCGTAGAGGTTCCCGTACTTTGAGAGTTCGTCTTCGGAAAACTCATCGAGGGCTTCCCGTCCCTGAACGTGGGCGACCGCTGCTTCACTCCGTTCGAGTTGCGCCCGAAGTTGGTTGATTTCATTTTTGAAGTTTCCCCGCAAAGTGCATTCCCTGGCGAGGGTTTGGGTGAGGAAGGCGGCATCTTCCTCCGAGGTCCCGGCCAGTTCCTTGATCCAGGGAAGGATGCGCTTTTCGAAGTTTTTCGCTTCTTCAGTGCGTGAAGAAAACTTCTTGTAGAGTCCCTGCGAATACATCCAGATCATCCCGACCGTGACATCCTCCTCTTCCGGCATTTCACGGCCCCCTTCGTAGAGATAATGGGTGCCGTTTTCTCCAAATTTGTCTGCCGTCCAGGCGGTGAGATAGCGGTTGGCGCTGGTCGTTCCCCCGGCCATGAAGTGGTAGCCTTCATTCGCTCCGGTCATTTCCTCGGTGAAAAATCCCGAGACGGTGAAGGTTCCGGCGCTTTTGTTTTTGGATGAATTCCAGAAGGCCGCAGCCGCTCCGGTGTCATTCCCTCCGTAATGAATAGCCCCGCTGTTGATGGTGAAATCTTTCCGCAAGTTGCGAAGGACATCGTTTGAGTGGACCAGATTGTTGAGCAGGGTGACCCGCCCTTGGTTGCGGGCTTCGACGGGCGAAGCGATGATCATGCCCAGAAGGTCGGCGGCCTTGCCAAATCGCTCGAGTGTTTCTTTTTTCGCGCCATCGGACTGCGTCCAAATCAGCACCGGGGATTTTACTGACTTATCAAAATCCTTTGGCAGGTAGAGGTAGTAGCTCGTATCGGCATCGGCTTTGATTGGACCGCGATGGATTCCGGTCGTTGGTGGCGGACCTGCCGGGGCATCGCTTCCGCGGAAGTGCTTTTCCAAAAAATCCTGATCTGCTTTCGTGAAGTGATCGATGCCGAGGGTCATTTTCCGGCCATCGGGTGTCTCCAGTTCCACCGAACCATTCCTGGTGAGTTCGAGAGCGATCGCGGTCACCTTCGTGCCACTGGTGGAAGTCCAGCTTCGCTCGTCGGTGGGCTTGATGTCAAGTGCGCCCCCGATCATTGGGAGACCGAGCAGGAATGGGGCAAGCAGACGAAAAATCATGATGACATAAGTCACCATGCTTTCCGCTTCGTGTCAAAGGTGCGGAAATGGTCACGCCTCGCGGATCGCCGCCACGGCGGCACCCATATCCCGGGCGCCGAAAGTCGAGGAGCCGGCCACAAAGACGTTGGCACCCGCCGCTCCCGCAATCGCGGCCGTGTCCGCTCCGATGCCTCCGTCGACCTCAATGTGATAGTGGAGATCATGGTCTGCGCGATATTTCACTCCGGCTTCAATTTTTGGCATGACTTCCTCCATAAACGACTGACCGCCAAATCCCGGCACCACCGTCATCACGAGGAGAAGGTCAATTTCGCCCAAGTGGGGCACGACAGCCTCGAAAGGAGTGGCGGGGTTGAGCGCGAGGCCGGCTTTGCAACCGGCAGCACGGATCGCTTGCAAGGTTGTTGCGACGTCATGATTGGCCTCTGTTTCGACGTGTACGGTGATGAGATCCGCGCCAGCCGAGACGAAACGAGGGAGGTAATGATCAGGTCGTGCGATCATCAGGTGGACATCGAGAAAGACATCATTGGTTTCATGAACAGCCTGGATGAACGCCGGGCCAAAGGAAATGTTATCGACGAAGTGACCATCCATGACATCAAGATGCATCCAGTCCCCACCTGCGTTGATCGCGCGGGTGGTCTCTTCCGCCACCCGGCCAAAGTCGGCTGCAAGGAGCGAGGGGGCGATGATTCGATCTTGAAAGGTCCACTTCTTCACGCCGCGATTCATAGGGAGAAAATCCCCCTATGGCGCGAAAAAAATCGAGATCCTCCGGCAGGCCTATTTGCCGGTGGGTCGAATCACGGTGGCGTGTTCGTCGAAGCGGGCCGTGGCACCGACATCCTCCAGGATATATTTCAAGATGGCCGAGACGGGGGCATTGTTCATTTTCAAACTCACGGTCTCTTCGGACAACTTTTTCCGGGGATCCCGAACCACGAAGTTGGGCGAAAATTTCTTTTCGGTCGCTTGGGAGGTGAGCTCGTTGAGCGCTTCGAGAGCCTCGGCGAGAGTGGCATCACTGAAGTGAATCTTCGGAATTTTGGTGCTCGTGAAGAGAGCCTTTCGTCGCTGCAGCTTGACCCGCAGATTCAACTCGGGAATGCGGGCGAGCTGGTATTTGGCAGGAGTGTAGCCGGGTTCCAGCTTTAGAACCTTTTGGAAGAAGGTTTTTGCTTCCTCCGGCTTTCCCTTTTTCAGCAAGGCCATTCCCGAATGGTAAAGAGCGGCAGCTGATGGTTCTTTCTTTTGGGTCTCGTCGGCGAGACCGGTGCACGTCAGCGACAGGCCGACTGCCATGATGGCTTTCAGTTTTTTCATTGTTTCTTGGGATGAGGTGGGTGTTTTGGAGGAGAAATTTTTTTCTCCTTCAGCTGACAACTTACCCAAATTTCCTGTAGCCGTCAAGGAGCCTCGGGGAATCAAGCAGGG
>ERZ887942.1647-NODE-1647-length-14923-cov-6.668819_pt1 | contig 14923 bp, 14 predicted proteins | sample MGYA00521099_ERZ887942 | MGnify/ENA primary metagenome ERZ887942 (study PRJEB32303, sample SAMEA104408605) | aquatic metagenome | biome: Brackish water; feature: Pelagic; material: water | place: Baltic Sea | collected 2014-06-07T06:48:00 | depth 16,251 m ... | reverse complement strand
CCTAACTTTTCTCGTACTCTTTGCAGAACTCCATCAGCTACTTTTTTGGCCTTTAGGGCGCCAACTTTTAAGGCATCGTCAATAAGTTGAGGGTTTGCCATAAAGTGGTTATACCGCTCTCTTGGGCCTTCAAACTTTGTGAGAATAAGCTCAAAAAGTGCTTGTTTTGCATGACCATAGCCATAATTTCCGCCTTGATAATTGGCTTTCATTGCTGCAGTTTCAGACTCAGAGGCCAACAAAGCGTAAATAGCAAAACAATTACAGGTGCTCCAATCTTTAGGGGCTTCAAGGGGGGTGCTATCTGTTTGTATTTTCATTACCTGCTTGCGCAGTTGCTTTTCGGGCAAAAATATATTAAGGGTGTTGTCTCTAGATTTACTCATTTTTTGCCCATCAATTCCTGGAATTAATTTGGTGTCTTGCTGTACCTTAGCCTCTGGCAAAACAAATGTGTCTCCAACTTGGGCATGAAATCTTGAGGCTACATCACGCGTCATTTCTATGTGCTGTAATTGATCTTTTCCTACGGGTATATACTGCGCGTCATACAAAAGTATATCTGCAGCCATGAGCATTGGGTAGGTAAACAAACCTGCGTTTACATCCTCTAGCCTTCCAGATTTATCTTTAAAAGAATGGGCAAGAGTAAGGCGCTGGTATGGAAAAAAACAACTTAAATACCAAGACAACTCTGTTACTTGCGGTATATCGCTTTGGCGATAAAAAACGGTTTTCTCTACATCCAGCCCAAAGGCCAACCATGTGGCTGCGGTACTGTTTGTATTTTCACGCAGCATTGCAGCATCCTTAATTTGAGTAAGGGTATGCATGTTGGCGATAAACAAAAAACTGTCATTATTTAAATCATTTGCCATTTCAATAGCAGGCACAATAGCACCCAGTATGTTACCTAAATGCGGTGTGCCGGTACTTTGTATTCCTGTAAGTATTCTTGCCATAATGATGCTCTGTAGAGAGGTTATTTCTTTAATATTACACAAAGTTAACCCTTTTAGTGTTATTAGGTAATTCAAATTGGTATTTTTGAGACTTATGAAAATAGTAACATATCCTCTTTTTCTTGTGTACAGGGTTTGGTTTTATATCCTTATAGCTGTTCCAATTCTGATACTATTCCCCTTTCTACTTCTAAGTACTCTAAAGCAAAGTTGGTATCCAACTTTTTTTAAATTAGCCAGAATATGGGCTGGTTTTATTTTATATGGCATGGGGCTAATTCCTAGTGTAAAAAGAGAAGCCACCTACCAAAAAAACAAGAGTTATATGTTTGTTTCAAATCATACCTCCATGACAGATATCATGCTGATGTTGTATGTCACAAAAAATCCTTTTGTGTTTGTAGGCAAGAAAGAACTGAGCAAAATTCCTCTTTTTGGTTTTTTTTACAAACGCACTTGTATTTTGGTGGATAGAAAAAATCCCAGAAGCCGCAAAGAAGTTTTTGAAAGTGCTCAAAAAAGACTCGATCAAGGTTTGAGTATCTGTATTTTCCCGGAGGGCGGTGTCCCAGATCAGGAAAGTATCGTTTTAGACCACTTTAAAGACGGAGCCTTTAGACTTGCTATAGAGCACCAAATAGACATAGCGCCCATGGTGTTTTTTGATAACAAAAAACGTTTTTCTTTTAGTTTTTTTAGCGGAAGCCCTGGAAAATTAAGAGTAAAAACACTTGCCCTTATTGCAACAAAAGGAAAAACTCTAGACAATAAAAGAGAACTAAACCAGCTTACAAGAACTGCTATTTTACAGGAGTTAGAACAATCTTTGGTATAAAAAAACCCCTCACAAAAAGCAAGGGGTCTATGGGTGTAACCTTAATAAATTAAGGCTCTATTTTTGTGTCTTCTTCTTCAGATGGCTCCTTAGATGCGTCTTTAAATTCTTTAATTCCGCTACCAAGGCCACGCATTAATTCTGGTATTTTCCTACCACCAAATAATAGTAAAATAACTACTGCAATTAATACAATTTGAGGCCATCCAATGACTAAGAAAAATGATAATGCTTCCATAATACGTTGTTTTATCCAACAAAGGTAATAAGAAAACTCTAGATTATGTGTTTTGTATTAAAGAATACCCCTGAAGGCTGCGTGGTTTATTTTATATTTGTGACATTCAATACAACTTAAATGGTGACCAAAGAAAACAGATCTAATAAAATTAAAAAGAAACTCTTACATAAGTATCGCTTTGTGGTGCTTAATGAAGAAACCTTTGAGGAGCGTTTTTCTTTTAAATTAAATAGGCTTAATGTTTTTGTGTTTAGCACCCTGTTTGCCATGTTGCTCATTGCAATAACAGCTCTTTTTATTGCATTTACCCCCTTGCGAGAATACATCCCTGGGTATTCCTCTACTTCTTTAAAGAAAAAAGCAACAGAGTTATCATATAAGACAGACTCTCTTCAAAATATTATTAGCGTTAATGAGCGGTACCTTACTTCTATACGCAAGGTACTCTCTGGAGATGTTGAAACGGTAAATTTCAACAAAGATTCTATCCTTGAACTGGCAAAAAATGATGTTGCTCTGATTGATTTTACGCCCTCTAAGCAAGATTCTTTGTTGAGAGAAAGAGTAGCCCGGGAAGACAAGTACAATCCTTTATTAAACGCCACAGAGATTGGAGTGGTGTTTTTTGCACCCGTGAAAGGAGCTATTTCTGAGGGATACAACCCACAAACCAAACACTTTGCAATTGATGTTGTTACGGTTAAAAACGCTCCTGTAAAAGCCGCTGCAGATGGAACCGTTATTTTTGCAGGCTGGACGCCAAACACAGGTAATGTCATTATTTTAAAACACATCAACAACACCATCACTGCCTACAAACATAACGCCTCTTTAAGTAAAAACCAGGGAGACATTGTTAAGGGTGGAGAAGTTATTGCTACGGTGGGCAATACCGGAGAATTAACCACAGGACCACACCTTCATTTTGAACTTTGGCGAGAAGGGTACCCTGTAAACCCGCAAGACTTTATTGATTTTGATTAAACTAAAAACCACTACCTCGTGTCACTAAAATCTATAGCAGCATTACTATTTGCAAAACATGCAACAAGGCAAATCAACAACTGGGCTTCTAAACCCATACAAACTCAAGAGAAGGTCTTTAAGCAATTAATTAGTACCGCAAAAAATACCGCATTTGGGAAAGACCATGGTTTTGACAAAATAACATCACACCAAGATTTTGTGGCTCAGGTACCCATAAGAGACTACGAGGCATTACGCACTTATGTAGACCGTGTTGTAGCTGGAGAAGAAGATATATTATGGCCGGGCAAGCCATTGTATTTTGCCAAAACTTCTGGAACAACCTCTGGGGCCAAATACATCCCTTTAACCAAAGAATCGATGCCAACGCACATTAAAGCGGCTCGAAATGCTATTTTATGTTATATCAATCAAACAAAAAAGGCGGCATTTGTAGATGGTAAAATGATCTTTTTACAAGGCAGCCCAGAGATGACTACACAAAACGGAATTGGTCTAGGAAGACTCTCCGGAATTGTAGCCCATTATGTGCCTAAATATCTTTTAAAAAATAGACTTCCTTCCTGGAAAACCAACTGCATAGCAGACTGGGAAACAAAAGTAGATGCCATTGTCCAGGAAACAAAAGCAGAGAACATGACCGTGATAAGCGGCATACCACCATGGGTGCAAATGTATTTCGAAAAATTAACCCAGGCCACAGGAGAAAAAACAGGAGATCTCTTTAAAAACTTTGAACTCTTTATTTATGGCGGTGTAAACTTTGAACCGTATCGCGCAAAATTTGAAGCACTTATTGGCAGAAAAGTACCTAGTATAGAATTATTCCCTGCTAGTGAAGGGTTTTTTGCATTCCAGGATAGCCAGCACGAAAAAGGAATGCTTTTACAACTGGATAGTGGTATATTTTATGAGTTTGTAGCGGCAGATGATTTTTTTACAGAAAATCCAAAAAGACATACAATATCTCAGGTGCAACTTGGGGTTAACTATGTTTTGTTAATCTCCACTAGCGCAGGATTATGGGGTTATAATATTGGAGACACCGTTGAGTTCACATCACTTACACCCTATCGTGTAATTGTTACAGGGCGTATCAAGCATTATATCTCTGCCTTTGGAGAACACGTGATTGCAAAAGAAGTGGAAACAGCCATGAAACAAGCAATGGACAGCTTTGGTTTTTCAATTTCAGAATTTACCGTTGCACCACAAACCAATCCTGCAAATGGAGAACTTGCCTACCATGAGTGGTTTATAGAGTTTGAAAACCCCATAGACAATTTGCCAGAAATAGCTCAAAAATTAGATGCTGTATTACAAAGCCAAAACAGCTATTACAAAGATCTTTTGGACGGAAATATGTTGCAACAACTCAAAATTTGCCCGCTTGAAAAAGGTGCTTTCCAAGGGTTTATGAAATCTCAAGGGAAGTTAGGGGGTCAAAACAAAGTGCCTAGACTATCTAATGATAGAAAAATTGCTGACAGTTTAGCAATCTTTAAATTAAAAAACCCCTGAGTTTAAAAATTATGCCTTCTAAGGTGCAGGGTACTTTTTTAGATTAAATGCCTACAAATAGTAGGTTTGCGCCCATGGGCTACTACCTGCCAAAAAGAATATGTTATCTTTGCGGGTATGACAAAGCTAAAATCACATACAAGATCTAGAGCTCAAGAAAGTACAGGAGCCATTGAGCGGTTATACATTACCATGAGACACCTCTTTAACAGAGGGTTCTATAAGCCTATGGGCGTCTCTGGTGAATCTCTTCGTGAGGCGCTACTCACACTACGTCCAGAAATTTATGGAGCCATTGCTGAAGAGAAATCTGAGCTGCAAGGCCTGCTCTACGTAATTGACAGACTCCCCTACGGCATAGAAGAGTGCAGATATATAAACCTCACTAGTGATGAAGGGTATAAAAACTCTCATTTTTCGCCAATTATCCCGGCCAAAAGAAGAAGAAATTGCTATCGTATTGACCAAGAGCAAATGAATATTGAGGTCACTAGAGGGCGCTCGGAGATATATGATATTCTTACCCATCTTACTTTTTTATATATAGAGTCTCACAAAATTATGCGTCAAGTAGTTATCAACGATGGCCAGGATGTAAACAGAGACTGGAAAAAACTAGAACAAGCAGTCCATAAAAAAGGAAAGCTAAGTCAAAAAGAGAAAGAAATTGCACTTACACATACCGCAAACTTTCTAGGAAGAACCTTTGCTGAGGTAAATGATGTGTATACAGCTTTTTCTTGTGAGCAAAACGAGCATCGCTTTTTAAGTATTATCTATCATTTAGGGAAAGGCGCAATTGATGAAATTATAAAATCCGAAAAAAGAATTATCACCTTCAGCCCTGTATTAAGAGAGCGTATAGGCCATCATATACATGGAGAGCGCTGGGCCTTTAATATCAAACAAACCCTTGATCAAAAAGGATTACTGGAGCGCCCCATTCATATCATTAGTGCAAATATGCACAGTGTGATGAATAGCCTGTATGCAGAAAAAGCATTGCCTGTTGAAGCAAAAAAAGGAGCCATGCACCTCTATGAGCTACTAAGTGATTCTGGTAGTGATACCCAGCGTGAGAAAACAACACAATTGGCCAACAATCAAGGGATGACTTTTCTTAAAGACAGTAGTGGCACAAACATTAATGTGCAAATTTTTGATACCGCAAAACTAACATCATTGCCCTATGGTTTGCAAGCCTCTGGGCAACAAACAAAAGACAAGCCCGTAATTATTGTTATGGATTATGCCTTTGGTGAACAGGCCTATGAAACCATGGACGAGTTACTAAAACCCTATACCACAGATACCAAAACACAGTTTTTAAACGTTGTGTCTATCGGGATTATGGGTAAGGCAGGGATTTTGGAGGGAGGAAAAGGTGATATCATGATTCCATCTGCCCATGTGTTTGAGGGTACGGCAGATAATTACCCTTTTGAAAACAAACTCAAAGTATCTCATTTTAAAAATGATGGTATTGCAGTTTGTGAAGGTTCTATGATAAGCGTGCTAGGAACATCGCTACAAAACAGAGATGTGTTACAGTTTTTCTTTACCTCAACTTGGAATGTAGTTGGACTGGAGATGGAAGGTGCCCACTACCAAAAAGCAATACAGGCGGCCTCAACCATACGAGGGAGTATTAGTAGTGATGTAAAAGTGATGTACGCATATTACGCCAGTGATAACCCCTTAGAAACTGGAAGTACTTTGGCCTCTGGAGGCCTTGGGACAACCGGCGTAAAGCCAACCTACCTGATTACAGAAAAAATGTTGAGATTAATTTTACAATAGCATTAAAGAGTATATGTCAAACAAAGTATTAATTACCGGTGGGGCAGGATTTATTGGGTCCAACTACGTAACATATGTCTTGGAGAATACTACAGATGAAATTTTCGTCTTAGACAAACTCACCTATGCGGGAGATTTAAAAAATCTGGAACCTGCTACAAGGCATGCAAACTATCATTTTATAGAGGGTGATATTTGTGATATAGCCTTGGTATCTAAGCTATTTGAAGAACACCGCTTTGAGAGGGTTGTTCATTTCGCGGCAGAATCTCACGTGGATAATTCTATCACAAATCCGGGGGCTTTTATTGCAACAAATATTACAGGAACTTTTAACCTTTTACAAGCGGCATATAAAACCTGGATGGAGGGCCCTAACCTTTATAAAAAAGGCTGTGAAACAAACCGTTTTTTACATGTTTCTACAGATGAAGTCTATGGCTCTTTAGGCGCTACAGGCTTGTTTACAGAACAAACACCATATGCCCCAAATAGCCCCTATAGCGCTTCTAAAGCATCTAGTGATTTTATTGTGCGAAGCTATTATCATACCTATGGTATGGCAGTGGTTACAACCAATTGCTCAAACAACTATGGGCCAAATCAACACAAAGAAAAATTAATCCCTACCATAATTAGAAAAGCGGTGGCTGGAGAGCCTATCCCTATTTATGGCGATGGTAAAAATGTGCGAGATTGGCTTTATGTAAAAGATCATTGCGTAGGGATAAAAAAGGCCATAGATACAGGACGCCTTGGAGAAACCTATAATATTGGTGGACGTAACGAGCGAGAAAATTTATACATTGCACATACTATTTGCAACATACTAGATACCCTGCAGCCCAAAGGGTTTTCTTATAAAGAACAAATCACCTTTGTAGGAGATAGACCAGGACATGATTTTAGGTATGCTATTGACGCAAGCAAGATAGAAAAAGAATTGGGCTGGAGCGCAGACGAAAATTTTGAAAGCGGTATTGAAAAAACAATCGCCTGGTATCTAGAGAACAGTGATAGATTATTTTAAAAACTAAAACAAATATACTTTGAAAGGAATCATACTTGCCGGAGGAAGCGGCACCAGATTACACCCACTAACCCTTGCCGTTAGCAAGCAGTTAATGCCAGTGTATGACAAGCCTATGATTTATTACCCATTATCCACTTTAATGCTTGCGGGTATCAGAGAGATTTTAATTATCTCTACCCCTGATGACTTGCCTTTATTTAAAAAACTCTTAGGTGATGGAAAAAAATTAGGCTGTGATTTTCAATACGCACAACAAGCCCAGCCTAACGGGCTTGCAGAGGCCTTTATTATTGGCAAAGAGTTTATTGGCAAAGACAAAGTAGCATTAATTTTGGGAGATAATATTTTTTATGGATCTGGGCTAAAAGCCTTATTGCAAGCAAACAATAACCCTAAGGGAGGTATTGTATATGCATACCATGTACAAGATCCAGAGCGGTATGGAGTTGTTGCCTTTGACAAACAGGGAAAAGCCTTGTCTATTGAAGAAAAACCAACTCAACCAAAATCAAATTATGCCGTACCTGGCATCTATTTTTATGACAATACGGTAGTTGATATTGCAGCTAATATAGCGCCAAGCCACCGTGGTGAATTAGAAATCACAGATGTAAATAATGTGTATTTACAGCAAGGAAAACTAAATGTGAGCATCCTAGATAAAGGGACTGCTTGGCTAGATACAGGAACCTTTGCCTCTTTAATGCAAGCCTCTCAATTTGTTGAAGTAATAGAAGAGCGCCAAGGACTTAAAATTGGAGCCATAGAAGAAGCTGCCTATGAAATGGGTTATATCACAAAAAAACAACTTCATACCCTAGCGGCGGCCTTACTTAAAAGTGGCTATGGTAAACATTTAATGCAACTCGATTAATTTGAAACTCGAAAAAACCAACTTAGAAGATTGTTTTATTCTCTCGCCAAAGGTGTTTGAGGATGAGCGTGGCACTTTTAGCGAAACCTTTAATGCCAAAAACTTTTTAGATCAAACTGGCATTGCTGTCACTTTTGTGCAAGACAATCAGTCTACCTCAAAGTATGGCGTGGTGCGTGGTTTACATTTTCAAACAGGAGTTCATGGCCAGGCAAAATTAGTGCGGGTGGTTAAAGGAAGCGCTTTGGATGTTGTTGTAGATCTAAGAAAAGGAAGTCCTAGTTTTGGAAAAAGCTTTAGTATTGTGCTTTCTGGGGAAAACAAAAAACAATTGTTTGTTCCTCGTGGATTTGCTCACGGATTTAGTGTATTAGAAGACGATACCGTATTTGCATACAAATGTGACGCCTACTATAACAAAGAAAGTGAACGAGGTATTGTCTACAATGACGCAACCTTAGCCATAGATTGGCACCTAAGTAGTAATGCTATGATTATTTCAAAAAAAGATCTTGAATTACCTACATTTGCAGCCATAAAACCAGAATAAAAAAACATGGCGCTATGAGCTATGAATAATTAGATGAAAAAAACAAATTTAATCGTATTTGGTACGCGCCCTGAGGCCATAAAAATGGCTCCATTGGTTAAAAAGTTTCTAGAACGAGATGATTTCATAACCAAAGTTTGTGTTACTGCTCAACATAGAGAGATGTTAGACCAAGTGTTGGCATTTTTTGAAATCACCCCAGACTATGATCTTGATTTAATGCGTCCTAATCAAAATCTTTTCACGCTAACTGCCTCCATTATTGAAGGCATGAAACCGGTATTGGATGAGGTGCAACCAGATTTTGTGTATGTACATGGTGATACAACTACCTCAACAGCAGCGGGTATAGCTGCTTTTTATAGCGGCGCCAAGGTGTGTCATGTTGAAGCAGGGTTAAGAACCTATGACAGGCAATATCCTTTCCCTGAAGAATTTAACAGACAACTTACTGGAAAGATTGCAGATTATCATTTTGCTCCCACTCAAGGATCAAAAAACAATCTTTTAAAAGAAAACACCCCACAAGAAAATATCCTTGTGACCGGAAACACGGTAATAGATGCATTATTGTATGGCGTTGATAAGGTGAATGCTCCAAATTTTATAGATCCAGAGATAGAACAACTAAAAAAGCTGCTAGATTTTAGTAAAAAAATTGTGTTAGTTACTGGCCATCGAAGAGAAAATCACGGAGATGGATTACATAATATTTGTAGTGCATTAAAAACCATTGCAAGTAATCATCCTGACACACAAATTGTATATCCAGTTCATTTAAATCCAAACGTAAAAGGACCTGTCCATGAATTACTTGGAGGTATTGATACAATATTCTTGGTGCAACCCTTGGCATATGCTGCTTTTATTTGGCTCATGGAGAAGAGTTACTTAATTATCACAGACAGTGGGGGTATTCAAGAGGAAGCCCCAAGTCTAGGAAAACCTGTGCTGGTTACAAGAGATACAACAGAAAGACCCGAGGCAGTTACAGAAGGTACCGTACTACTTGTAGGAACAAACACCTCTAAAATTGTTGAACAAGCAGACAGGTTACTTAGTGATAGCACATTATATGATACTATGAGCACCTTGCATAACCCCTATGGTGATGGTGCCGCATCAGAGAAAATTATAAATTATATTAAAGCATTATAGATGGAAAAGAAACCAAGTGTCGTAATGGTTGGTTTGGGTTATATTGGTTTGCCAACAGCGGCCCTTATAGCAAGTAGAGGACTACATGTAACAGGCGTAGATGTACATCAGCATGTTGTTGATACAATTAATAAAGGTCAAATACATATTGTTGAGCCAGATTTGGATGGTTTGGTACACCACGTTGTACATAAATCTTTTTTAAAAGCAACACTTACACCAGAGACAGCAGATGTCTATTTAATTGCGGTTCCAACTCCGTTTAAAGACAATTATGTTCCAGATGTTTCCTATGTTTTGGCTGCGGTTTCAAAAATAACACCCACACTAGAGAAAGGTGCATTAGTGATTCTAGAATCTACAAGCCCAGTAGGCACTACACGATTAATTGAAAAACAAATCTATAAAGACAGACCCGAGCTAGAAGGACATATATTTATTGCTTATTGTCCAGAGAGAGTATTGCCTGGTAACATCTTGTATGAACTTAAGCATAATGATAGGGCTATAGGCGGTATTAATAAAATATCTACCCAAAAAGCCATCGATTTTTACAAGTATTTTGTCGTGGGGACGCTGCACCCAACCAATGCTAAAACTGCAGAGATGGTAAAATTGGTTGAAAACGCCTCTAGAGATAACCAAATTGCTTTTGCAAATGAATTATCCATTATTTGTGATAAAGCAGGCATTAATGTTTGGGATATGATAGCCCTTGCAAATAAGCACCCAAGGGTTAACATCTTAAATCCTGGCACAGGTGTTGGAGGACATTGTATCGCTGTAGACCCATGGTTTATTGTCTCTGAATTTCCTGAAGAAAGTGGTTTGATTAAAAAATCAAGAGAAACTAATAACTATAAAACACAATGGGTATTAGAGAAAATAAAAAATAAAGCACTCGGGTTTAAAGTAGAAAATAGTCGAGACGCTGTAATTGCGTGTATGGGCCTAGCTTTTAAACCTGATATTGATGATTTAAGAGAATCTCCAGCGCTTTTGGTGGCACAATCCTTAAAAGAAGCATCTTTTACAACCTTAAATGTAGAACCAAATTTACATGAGAGTCATGCCATAGAGATTACAGATACAGCCAATGCAATCAAGAGCGCAGATATTATTGTATTTCTGGTGTCTCACTCTGGGTTTAAGAGTTTAGAGCTCCCTGAGGACAAAATTGTATTAGATTTTTGTGGTGTGCTTAATTAAAATAACACGCCTATAAAACTCATTAATAGTTACTTAGTGAGATGTAGTACTATTTTAAAAGAGGCTTTTTATAATTTCTGAAATAGCATAATGATTAACCTATTAGTTACAGGATCAAGTGGACAGTTGGGACAGTGTTTAAAGCAGCTGCTGCTCAGCGCCACTGATATTTCATGCTATTTTGCAGCTAGAGAAGACCTAGACATTACAAATAGTGATGAGCTACAACGGTTTTTTAGTGACCATAACTTTGATTATTGTATTAATACCGCAGCATATACCAATGTAGAAAAAGCAGAGAGTGAACAAAAAGAGGCTTTTTTAATAAATGCAGAAGGAGCATACAGCCTTGCAAAAGCCTGTAAAAAGCACAATGTAGTTTTACTACATATATCTACAGATTATGTATTTGACGGCATGGCCAAAACACCATATCAAGAACAGGATCCCACAAATCCTTTAAATGTATATGGAGCCTCTAAATTAAAAGGGGAACAACACATAGTTGATACTTGGAAGAAACACTTTATTATACGCACCTCATGGCTTTATAGCCAGTATGGACAGAATTTTTTAAATTCCATGCTGCAATTTGCTAAGCAAAAAAAAGGCGTTAACCATTACAACACAACAAAAAGGAACCCCCACCAATGCAAATGATTTAGCACAGGTGTTGGTTGCTATCATAAAAACTGGAAATGCCCGTTATGGTGTATACCATTTCAGTAATCAGGGAGAAGCCACCTGGTATGATTTTGCTAAAGCTATATTTAAGGCAACTGGAGAAATAGATACCGTAAATCTTGCAAAAACCGAGCATTACGCTACTTTTGCTAAAAGACCATCCTATAGCGTGCTAAATTGCAATAAGTTAAAAGATACTTTAGGCATCACATATAGAAATTGGGAAGACAGTTTAAAACAAATTATTAACAGTAAATAAAATTATATGTCACAAACGAGCAAGGATGAGATAGACTTAGGGTATCTCATAAATAAGATTAGTGAACTATTTAAAAACATTTCAGTAAGCATTTACAATAGCATACAATTTTGCTTAAGAAACTGGTATTTTATTGTTGGTTTATTAATTGGTGGTATTGTTTTAGGGTATTTTTCTGAAATAGACTCAAAACCAGCAAAGAAAGCAACGCTTATCTTAAGAACAAATTTCAATACTGCAGAATACACCTACAATGCCCTTAATACGTTAATGGTTAAGTCTAAAGCATTGGATACCGCATTTTTAAAACAACATGGTTTTAAAACAGGGAGCAATGAAATTAGAGGAATCAAAATTACTCCTATGGTAAATTTCAAAGATATCACAGAAAATTTCTCGCAAAACGAACGCGCTTTAGAGGCCTTGTTAAGAAATGTTGAGTTTAAAGATGAAGAAGCCATTACAAATTCTTTTTATTCTGGATATAAGTTTCATCAGGTAGATTTTGTTTTATCAAACAGCGCAAATCAAAAAACCATAGATAATGTCCTTGCCTATTTAAATAACAACGAGATCATAAAAAGATCTGCGCAAAACGGAAAAACAGTTTTAGAGCAAAATATTGCAATGAATGAGTTTTCTATCGAGCAGATAGATATAACTATTTCAAAGTACAACCAAAATACGTTTATGGGCTCAACCTCTTCGCAGGTTGTTGTGGTAGATAAAAACTTTAGCTATAATGGTGTGCTTGTTGAAAAGGCTAAGTTGCAAAAAGAAAACACGCACTTAAAAAACGAATTAGTATATGCAGACCATGCCATTGTTAAAGTTACTAATCCAAATATTGTAGAAGATAAAAGACCCTCTTACAAAATGAAATATGTAACATATCCACTATTTTTCGTGTTCTTGTTTTTTGTTTTTAGTTGGTTTTCTAGAGTTTATAAAAAGGCAGAAGCGTATTCTATTATAAAAAACCAATAACACGTATTGATTTTTTTACAATTTCTAAAAAAGCACATTTCCTTGCTGTTAATGATAGCGGGGGCAGGAAGCATTTTTTTGGTAAATATTGTTTTAAAAGCAACCCTAAGCGATTTCCAGTATGGTGAATATTCCATATTTATCACTTTTTTACAAGTGTGTATCTCTTTTGGTTTTCTAGGTTTAGAGCAGGTGTTTTTAAGGCTCTCTGAGGTAAGAGATAAAACACTGCTCACAGACAAAAAACTATTAAAAATAACCTTTGTAGTTGGGTTATTGTTTAGTCTTTTGCTCAGCGCCGTTTTTTCAAAAATATTTTTAAAAATTCAAGTAGCAACAACCCTTTTGATGCTCTTGACCTTTAGCACGTCACTGATGATGTTTCTCTACAATGTTGTACGGCTAAAAAAACAATTTGTTGTAGCGCAGTTGTTTAATAATATGTGGAAGTATATTGTACTAGTAATAACAGGGATTCTTCTTATTGGCGGAAATGTTAACACAAAAACATTAATAGAAATTTTCACATATGTGTCTGTTGGTAGTGCTACTTTTTTTTCGATATATGTTATAAAAAACATTCCTTTTAAATTCACCAACAGCTTTGAGCTTAGTGCCATTTATAAATACAGCTTCCATTTTGTGATATCTATGCTAAGTATCACCTTCATTGGTTTTTTTGACAGGTTTTACATTAAAGCTTTGTTTGGATCTGAAGCCTTTGGCGATTATTTTTATTTAGCTACTATTTTTTATTTCCCATTTGCACTATTACAAGGGTATGTTGGTTTTAAAGAACTGGTGTTTTTTAAAACAAACGCATCTTTGCCCATTTTGAAAAGAAAACTAAGAAATATTAATGTGCTATCCGTGATAATTGCCATTGCAATTTACGGTGCTGCATATGTTTTGAATGATTTAGAGGTAATACCGGCTATAGACTTTGCCTCCAGCGGCAGTGTTATTTTCATTTTAATGGCCCTTGGGGTCTTGCGTATAAACTACAGCATGTTATCCTCTGTCTTGGGAGCTACGGGATCTATTAAAATAATAAGAAATGCAAACATACAGTCTTTGGTGTTTATCCTTTTAATATTTGCCGCAGGCTCAAATTACCTTATAAGTGTTGAGGCTGTTGCTTTTTGTATCTTGCTTGTCTGGATTTCCAGGATTCTAGTATGGTACTTCAATGCAGTAAAGCAATTAAAAATAGATACAATATGATATACGAAATTCAGTTGTGGGTGTTTTCCTTTTTAAAAGCAATTCCAGGCCGTATTGGCTGTGGAGTTAGAAATGTATTGTTGCCTTATAAAAACGGCGCTAAGGTTCTTATATGGAGCCACACCCATATAGATTCTCCAAGCAAACTTACTTTGGGTAATAATGTGTCTATTAACAGAGGATGTGTGTTGCATGCTGGAGGTGAAATTGAAATTGGAAATGATGTATTAATAGGCCCAGGAGTTACAATTTACAGTCAAAATCACAACTTTGAGGACACCTCAATGCCTATAGTTGCCCAAGGCTATACATGCAAAAAAGTAACCATTGGCAACAATGTTTGGATTGCAGCAAACGCAACCATACTTCCTGGTGTTATAATTGAAGACAATTGTGTTATTGGAGCAAATACTCTTGTAAATAAAAACATAGAAAAAGGATCTTTAGTGGTTGGTAACCCGTGTAGGGTAATCAAAAAAATAGGCGCTAATGATTAAACAAAAACTCATTAGCTTTACTAAAAGTCCAAAGTCATTGGTGGCTTTGTTGCTTATTTTCTTTGCAGGAGATGTTTTGGTTAAACTATGTGTTTATGCACA
>ERZ887942.1646-NODE-1646-length-14937-cov-4.640371_pt1 | contig 14937 bp, 17 predicted proteins | sample MGYA00521099_ERZ887942 | MGnify/ENA primary metagenome ERZ887942 (study PRJEB32303, sample SAMEA104408605) | aquatic metagenome | biome: Brackish water; feature: Pelagic; material: water | place: Baltic Sea | collected 2014-06-07T06:48:00 | depth 16,251 m ... | reverse complement strand
GAATATATTTTCCAATCAGAAGATCGTTGAGATCAGGCAAGTCATTCGCTCTTTGGAATTCCAGCGTATCACACGTAATTTTTTGCAGTGAAGTCCATACACATAGAGTTCAAACAACATACGACAACTCTAACCTGTCATATCAAAGCTAGAACGAATCACGACTCTTCACCGGGATGCACCCATTCGGTGGTTCCATCGTCCCAATTTTCTTTCTTCCAGACTGGGACACGGATTTTCAATTCATCGATTAAGAATCTACCTGCATCGAAGGTGTCGCCTCGATGTGGGCAACTGACAGCGATGGCGACGCTGGCTTCTGCGAGTTCAAGATGCCCAGTCCGGTGAACGATGGCTACTTTTTGAATCGGCCATTTCTCGGCAGCTTCGTCGACAAGCTCATTCATCTTTACTAATGCCATTTGAGGATAGGCATCGTAGTCTAAAGCGATTGTCTTCTTTCCCCGAGTAAGCTCACGAACTGTTCCAAGAAACAGGATCACTGCTCCTGAACGTGGGGTCGTTACGAACTTCGTTAATTCCTCACTATCAATCGATTGATCAGTGAGTTCAATGAAGCGGTCTTCAGTAGAGATCGGCACAAGTAATTCCCAGAGATCAAAGAGGCAAAAACATTCAATTCCGTAGTTAACTTAACCACCGCTCACAGGAGGGAAGCAGGCAATTTCAGCAGATTCGGAGATTGTCTGATCATCATTTGCATACTCTGCATCAATAGCAACGAATAAACTACTGATCACCGGAGCCAGTGCAGAATGTTGCACAACCAGTGCTTTTCGAAATTCAGCGACTGTCGAGTTCGCTGGAAGTTTAAGTTGTACTTCAGAAGCTCCAGCGAGTTCGCTGGCTCGAGCAAATAGTTTGACATTTAGCAGCATTCTATTTCCAGTTCTTATTTTATGAACTTTCAAGTAATCAGCGTTCGCTCGCGGCGGTCAGGGATCATCTTTCTTTGAATTGATGGCATAATCCCATAGGAGAGAGCCATAAGCTTTAATGGGTGCAGTGTGGGTAATGTCGATTTTTGTTTCATCTGAAACTGACAGCTACTACATTCGCTGAGACCTAAGTTGAAATCTGGTCGCTGCATCTCTGCGATGAGTGGTTCGCCCATCTTCAATGATCGCTCAAAGTTTTCAGCACTCATCCCGAATGCACCCGCCATGCCTGAGCAGCCTTTGTCAATCGATTGTAATTTCAGTTGTGGGATATGACCGAGGAGTTCCAGCCAGGGACCGGTCGCATTCAAAAATTTCGTGTGACAAGGAGTGTGATATCCGACTGTGAGTTCTTGTGGAGAGAAATCTGTTCTTAGCTTTTCTTCATTAAGAAGTGATTGCAGATAGGTTCCAGAATCAATGACTTGATCTGCAACAAGCTGCACATCGGGATGGTTAAGCAGACGTGGATACTCGTGTTTCAAGCAAACTGCAGCTGTCGGTTCAGTACAAATAATTTGCTTCCCTTCACGGGCATATTCACCAAGGACGCCAACATTTATTTCAGCGAGTTCTCGTGCGGCATCGAGATCACCAGCGGAGACCATTGCCATTCCCGAAGCGACTTGATGACGCGGGATGACAACTGAAATCCCATTGTGTTCGAGAATTCGCAAAAAGGCGTCTGCTAATTCAGTATCATGGAATTCAGCGTAATGATCAACAAAATAGACGACATCGACTGGCTGATCCTTCTTCCGATCTTCCCGATGTCGCCCTGCTTGCCAGGTATTCAAGAATCTGCGACTCGCGAACTTTGGAAGCCGTCTCTGCTGAGCAATCCCAAAGAGTTTTTCAATCATCCAGCGGCTGACTCGACTACTGAGCAGCCAGTTTGCCAGCGGAGACATCTTGGTTCCGATTTTTCCGAACAAATGTGCTCTGGAGAGATACCAATCTGCACGCTTTAATCCACCGGCTGCAACACTTTGTCCTTTTGCTTCAATTGCCAAGGCTGGAATGTTGACGTTTGAAGGACACTCGATCTGGCACTGCTTACAATTAAAGCAAGCATCAGCGAGTTCACGAGCTTCATCTGTTGAGAAAGCTTTGCTATCAATTGAATTGGTCGCGAGTGCGCGAATCAGATTTGCTTTTGAACGAGGAGAATCCTGTTCAGCCTGTTCTTCATGAAAGAATGGACACATTCTGTAAGCGGGAACCGATTGGACTCGGCAATTGCCGCAACCATTGCAACGCAGCGTCTCGTCTTCAAGTTCTCCCTCTGCCCAGTTGAGCGCCAAAGGAATTAACTCGCTGCGTTCTTGTTTCTCATCTGGATTGATTCGAAAATCGCGAATTGTCAGATGCGGATCATCGCTGATGATTTTCCCGGGGTTCAGCAAATTGTGCGGATCAAAAATTTCCTTTACTTGTTGGAAGACTTTGTAAAGTGGTCCATATTGACTGCGAATGAATGCGGTGCGCGAGAGACCATCTCCGTGTTCACCACTAATAGTGCCATTGAACTGCTTGACAACTTCGTACAAGTCCCTCGCGAGATCTTCAAGTTTCTTACCGTTCTCTGGACTTGGGATTGCCATAAACGGTCGAAAGTGGACTTGCCCTGAAGCGGCATGTGCATAAAGCGAAGCAGTTACCCAGTATTTCTGAAAGACTTTTTGTGTCTTCACCAGGAATTCATGTAAACATTCAGGCGGAACAGCGATATCTTCCACGAAAGGAAGCGGTCGAGTTTCGCCTCTGAGTTTGATCAGTAATGGAACAACTCGATACGGCAGCGACCATAAGAAATCCATCTCTTGATTGTCGTAAGTCTCTTTACACAGCAATGCAGTTGGATCAGCGTTTTGGGCGACGTGGATTATATTCTGCAAGCGGTCGCTAACTTGTCGGTCTGCATAGCCGGTCTGTTCGATCAGGACGACAGCCTCAGCCTGTGCAGGAATCAATTTAGCAAATCGCTCGTCGGCTTCTCGTGCCAAAGAGATCAAGCGTCGATCCAACAAATCACAGGCGCTCGGCTGAAGACCCGTCATGACTTCAATCGCAGCGATTGCATCTTGTAATTTCCCAAAGGCGAGGAGAGCAACTCCCCGTTGTGATGGGAGTGGAGCAGTATGCAGGGTTGCTTCAGTGAACAGTCCTAAGGTTCCTTCAGAGCCGACCAACATCCGAGGAAGATTGAGGCTCTTCCCCTCTAGAACTCCACGAAATTGATAACCGGAAGAATTACGAATGAGTGCCGGTTGGCGGTCGCGAATAAGTTGTTGATTCTTATCTAACAACAAGGCTAATTTATGAACGAGGTCATTCTCTCGTGAAGGTTTAGGAATCGCGAGAGCGTCCTCAACGGTATTCGCTTCAAACCGAAAGCCATCTGCGAGGACAGTTTCGACGCTTTTTACATAATCCCGTGTTGAACCGACTCGAACAGCATGCGAACCGGCAGCGTCGACTGCCATCATCCCACCGATTGTTGTGACCGCAGTGTTCGATGGATCAGGTGGTAAGTAGCGGTCGAATTGACGTAGATGACGATTCAGTTGGTCCCGAACAACTCCGGGTTGAACGCGAACATGTTGGCTGTCAACATTCAAGATTTTGTTCATGTGTCGAGAGAAATCGACAACAATCCCTCGCCCCAGGCAACCACCTGCTACGCCCGAACCTGATCCACGCGCAATAAGTGGAATATCATTTCCGTAGGCATACTGAGCCAATTTGACCACATCTTCAGTATGCTTGGGACAGGCAACTCCCAATGGGAGGATTTGATAGATGCTGCCATCAGATGAATAAATTTCGCGCGTAACGGTATCGACGCGAAGTTCGCCGTCGAACTCGCCTTGCAAGTCTTCCAGAATTCTAAGTTGCTGCTCGTCCAAAGATGGCTCGAAATGATTTCTGAATGAGACCGAAGATCTCTCAGTGAATACTTGATTTATGATTCAATTACGGAAATGAGAAAAGAATAGTTTGTATCTTTACGCGGTTGCTTCGGAGTGTTGTTCGGCGTCCTTCCGTTTGATTTCTTCCTGACGATACTTTTCGCCGAGTTCATGATCAAAGCCACCATGCTGCGAAACATCCACCGAATGGTGCTTTGTACGACAGCGATAACAGACCAGGACATCGGGCATCACGATGTACAAAATCATGTCCAATAATGCGAAGCCCATCAGGATGCTGAGAGCCAGGATCGGTTTGTAATACAACCAGGCGATACTACTTGAAATGGCTCCCAGGGCGACAAAGAAAAGTCCCAGCCATTGTGGGAAATTCTTCTGTCTCCACAGGTCCGAATTCCCACAGCGCAGGCACTCATTGAGTTGATGTTCCTCAGAACCTTCGCCTTCAGGAAATGATCGCTCCCAGTCACACGATGTACACCTCAATTCTTTCACATTTGAGAGTTCACTCGTTTGCGTGGTGCAATCACATTTTGGGCAGTGGAATGTCAAGTACATAGTTCTATAATGGTATGAGTGTCAGCCAGACAGGGAAAGCCGCACAGCGACATGAAGTCCAGAATTGAGCGACTGAAATCGTCAAAGCTCGCCTAATCGATCAAGTTGCTTGCCATTTCACCCATGAAAACCAATGTGGTCGCGGCATAGAGCAGTCCGGTGGCAGATTGAGTGTTGCGGTACTTCAAGATCTGGATTGTTAGTATTGCCATAATAAACGGACCAATCAGCCCCGCCCAGCGGAGAGTCAGCAAGCTCCAATTCGAATCTGGAATTGCCTGTGCGTAAAGATAAAACGCCAAGACTGAAGCGATTCTCAGCACACAAGCGACAATGAACAGTCGGTTATATTTTATAAACGGGTCTAGCTTCATGCCTGTGGCGGTGAGATACCAATGCCCAATGAGCATCGCTGCGGTTGCAGAACCGATGAGCCACGCTGCGGTAAAGTGATTTAAGATTTCAAGAAGCTTTAAACCCTGTAGCTTGACTGAGGATTCTGCCGAAATCACAAGATAAGCCAAACATAGAGTTGAAAGCAAAGCGATGACACCGCCAAAGATGGCACCGCCTTTTCTTCGTTCTAGTGTCCAGGCGACCGAACCACAGAATGAAAGACCAGCAAGCAATATTGATGCAGCAACTGTCAACGTTGGGATCACAACCCAGCTAACATTTTGCACCAAAATCTGATCCGAAGTTAAAAACAACAACACACTCAGCCCAAGTGCCAGCAACATCTGAATCCTAAAGAAACCAGACGTAATCTCTTTACGCGGTGCGATCGTCCACACTGTGGAGAGACCGCAAATCAGTTGCAGGGCGAAGACTGGAATCATGAAACGGATTGACGGGCAATTTTCGTAGGGTGGGTGAAGCGATCTTTGTGGAAAAGGTGGGTTTCGTTCTAACACTTCCCTAATAAGAGGGAATAATAAGTTCCACAGATCAATGCGTAACCCACCACGGAATAAGGATTGACGAACTCTACCTACCCTACTTTTATTTTTTGCTGTTGATGAGTGCCATTGCTTCGGCGCGACTTGATTCGTTCTTTCGGAACAGACCACGAACAGCGCTGGTGATTGTCATCGATCCCGGTTTGCGAATGCCCCGAATCGACATGCACGAGTGTTCGGCTTCTAAGACGACAATGACGCCTTTAGGTTCTAGCTCTTCGTCAAGCAGATTAGCAATGGTCTCTGTCATGCGCTCTTGAACTTGTGGCTTGCGAGAAACTTCATCCACGATTCGTGCCAGCTTACTGAGACCGACAACATGTCCGCGAGGGATATAACCAATATGTGCAACACCTAAGAACGGTAATAGGTGATGTTCACACATACTGTTGAAGCTGATATCCCTGACTAAAACCAGTTCATCGTATGTTTCAGTAAAGACTTTCTTGAGGTGCCTGGCAGGGTCGAGGTGTAGGCCGCTGAAGAGTTCCTCGTACATGCGTGAGACTCTGGCGGGAGTTTCGAGGAGCCCTTCGCGATCAGGGTCTTCGCCCACCGCTGCGAGGATCTCTCGAACTGCCTTTTGGATACGAGGTTTGTCGACAACAAAATCTTCAGACTTTTCAGACACAATGATCTCTTCGTACTTATGAGCAATGAAGTTTGCTTTGCCCCGCAGTGAAACTGTGGGGCAAAGCAACACGAGCAATAGATTGTAGTAAAACGAGCGAAGAATGCCTCATTCTTAAAACTGATTTCGAAATTCTCTCAAGAGTCGATTCCCGTTTTCTCTGGTTCGAGATAGTGAATGTTCGATTCGATTGAAATGATCGCCCTCAACCTTTGGTTGCCGAGTTCACTCACTACGGGGATCACAACTCGCCCGTTCTGTAGAGGTGCCTGCCAAGAGAATAGTCCAGTTTTTTCATGGACTTCCACCTGATCGTCGTCGACAACCGTTTCCGCTCCGGGAGTCGTTGAGCCGTTCAAGGAAATTTCACCTTCGATGCCTAGTGTAAGTTCTTCTTTGTTGGAAAGGCTCGAATTGAGGTTCAACTGCGGCTTGGAGGAAGCAGTTGAGGAGAATTGTTGTTTTTGTGATCCATCAATCTGAATGTCAGCAGAATGAAGAAGCGAGAAAAACTTTCCACCTGGGGCAAGGAATCCAAGTTCCAAGTTCCAACCGGTGTCACTCGATTCGATGTTAACAAACCAGTTCTTTGCATTGGCAGGCAACAGGAAATCTTTGTAATGCTCACGTGCATGGGGACCAGAGTCATCCCAATGGACTCGAAACAAACGGATGACTTTCCTTGCCGAGTGCCAATCTTTTCCTAGAGATGCAATTGCTCTCTTCAAGAGTTTCTCAGAAACCTGCCATTTGATCGCTAACCAATATGGTCCTGCTTCGTTGACTTCCAACCAGTCGCTGGGGGCTTCTTGCTGCTGAATTGATTGTTTGTCCTGAGTTTTGACGATCTTCTCAATGAGTTCATCCTTCCTCAGCCCCGAAGTTGAATCGAGCTGCAATTCCGCAGCGAGTTCCTTGAGTTCAGAGACTGTCATTAATTTGAGGTCAGCTCTGCGTTCTCGTGATTTCGCGGATTTCACTTCGTTGCTCATAAGCTGCCCTTGGGATTTTCTTATCGTCAAGAATGGGTATTCCGACGACAGCATTCTGCCTGAAGTATGTGAAAACAACCTTATGTATTGATCGGAAATAATCAATCAAAAATGAACTGAACTACCGACTTACATTCTATCACCATTTTTGGGGATTCCGCTAGTGCCTCGAAGAGGGGCTTTGACTTCACTGATTCTCAAAACTAGACTCGCTTCAAATTCTTGTCGACCTTTGTTTTTAGATTGATCAGGTGACAGGGACCATATGAAGAAGTCAAATTCAATCGTTCCGGTTAAAGTCCTTTACTGGTCCTCTCAAATTTCAACGATGTCATTTGAACTGGCATTGTGCATCGGGGTCGGGTACTGGATGGACGTAAAGCGAGACTCATCTCCGCTTTATTTACTCCTAGGTTGTTTGGTTGGTTTTGCACTTTCGACATGGCATCTCTATCAACTTGTGAAATCAATGAATAAACAAGATAAGAACAATAGCTGACAACATCACGTTATATTTCATGAAGCAAGAAGGCAGGATCTCTTTGTGAGCATTCTGACGAAACAAATTGGCTTGCTTCTACTGGTTGTTGTTGTCAGTGCTGCACTTTGCAGTGCTGTTGCTTTTCTGACGGGAAGCATGGCAGACATTGAGGCGGTTTGGACAGCCACACTGGTGACCACTCCCGCAGCGGTTTTCGTTTTGGTCTTTTTGTTTCGCTACGGAACAGGACCAGGAGTCATCATTGCAGCGACCTCATTACGGTTTGCCATGACCATCGGACTTGCGAGTTATGTTGTCTGGAAGTTTTCAACTTTGAGAACTCTCAGTTTTTTTGGGTCCGTAACGGTTGTCTACTTAGCTTGTCTCTATGTAGAAACTTGGCTGGTCTGGAAAGACTACCAGCGGAAATAAGAATCAACGACTTGATTTTGAATCTCATTCCTTTCAATGTGAAACCTTGATCGCTTGAGTTTATGTTAGCCAGTCACGGAACATTTCATCACGTCTACGACTTTAATGAATTCCATCTTCCATTTGGGATTCATATTAAGTTGCCTGAAATTATGGGTTTGCAGTTGACCAAGTATATGGTTCTGCAACTCGTGGCTGCCCTTTTAGTCTTTTTTATCTTCCGAGGACTCGTCAGTAAAACCAAAGGCGGCAACCCAGTCACTGGGTATTTCTGGAACTTCTGGGAAATGCTCGCTCTTTACGTTCGCGACAATGTGGTTCGACCAGTTATTGGTGATCCGCACCACCACGACGATCATCAACACGCACACGACGAAGTCGGAACTTATATTACAGATAACTCTGGCGATCATGCTCACGATGGTGAAGTTGGTCACCCGGCAGATAAATACCTTCCATTTCTATGGTCATGTTTCTTCTTCATTCTATTCTGCAACTTATTAGGGGCGTTTCCCTGGTTCGGTTCAGCGACAGCCAATATCAATGTGACGGGTGCATTGGCACTCATCGCATTTATTGCGACGTTCTTCTATGGTGCACAGATGCACGGACCTATCGGCTTCTGGACCCACATGGTGCCAGCGGTTGATGCTCCTGCTCCTATCAAAATCTTCCTTGTGCCGATGATATTTGTCATCGAGGCAGGTGGTTTACTGATTAAACACGGCGTCCTTGCTGTTCGACTTTTTGCGAATATCATGGGAGGTCATACAGTCCTCGCTGTGATCTTGGCGTTTATCGCGGATGCCGCCACAAGCGGTGCCTGGTTTATTGTCATGCCCGGAAGTTTGGCGGGACAAATCGGAGTTGGTCTACTGGAATTGCTCGTTGCCTTTATTCAGGCGTACGTGTTTACATTCCTGGCTACAATTTTTATTGCAATGTCGCTGCACGAGCATTAACAGCTTGTGAGCTTTGAGTTTTCACGTTTTTGAGTATCCACGGTCAAGCTCGGTTCGGGCGACCATCTGACAAATTGAGGAGTTCTGAAGTGTCTCGTTTTCTGAAAATTAGCTGGACTTTCGCAGTCGCCGTTCTTTGTTTTTCGGTTCCTGCCATGGCACAAGATGGTGCAAAAGCCGCAATCGATCTCTCACCTGCGTTTGGTGCTGGTTTGATCATGTTGGGTGCCGGTTTTGGTATCGGACGTATTGGTGCTGCTGCTGTTGAGAGCATGGCTCGTCAACCGGAAGCTGCCAAAGACATCAGTGGTGGTATGCTTCTGGCAGCCGCTCTGATCGAAGGTGCGACATTCTTCGCACTGATCGTCTGTATCCTCGGTATTGTACTTGGCTAGTCATGTTCCCTTTGGGGATTTCAATATCTTTAAGCGACTGATTTCGGGTGTCCGTGTGTTAAATTCACTGAAGTATTTGTTCTGTATAATTGTGGCAGGAATGATCTTGTTCACAAATACAGCGACTTATGCCGCAGAGCATGGAGCAGATCACGCTGAGAAGCCGAAAGCGGCAGCAGCAGACGCTGATCCAATTGGAACATTGTTGTTCCCTGAAACACCGGACTATAACCTGCCACCAGTCCAACCTCGGTTGGATATGTTTCTCTGGACATTTCTTTTGTTCGGAGCTTTCATCTTCATCATGCGAAGTACAACTTGGCTGCCCCTGATTTCAGGGATTAACAGTCGAGAAGGTCGTGTGATTAACGCTGAGCGAGATGCGGAAGCGGCTCGTCGGGAAGTTGAAACGCTGCGGATTGAATCAGAGAAGCGACTGGCAGAAGTTCAAGATCAAGTGAAGGCGCTCATCGCCGAAGCACGATCTGAAGCCGATGCTCAGAAACGAGATATTGTGACCAAAGCAGAACAGGAAGCACAAAGAATCAAAACTGAAGCATTGCAAGAGATTCAAGAAGCTCATGCAGCCGCGATTAGTAATCTGGATTCTCTTGTTGATGACCAAGTCGCCTTGGCGACTGAACAAATCGTTGGTCGTCGACTTTAATCATTGATGTGTGAAATTGAAGGTAGTTCGTTGATCTCATTCAGTCATCACAATTTGTTACGCTCGCAAATCATGCGTTTCGCTATGATTGTGGTCGCCTGCATGTTCAGTGCCTCGAATTTATTCGCACAAGATCATGGCGAAGAAAGCCACAGCGATATTCATAAAGCTGAATCAGCTGCAGATGATCATGGTCACGAAGAAGATCACGATGCAGCCGGACACGGAGCGGATGGTCATGATGACCACGAGAAACCAACAATTTGGGCAGACTTGTCCTTTTGGTCGATCATTGCTTTTGCAGGATTCTGCTTTGCAATTGTGAAACTCGGTCTTTGGGATTCCCTCATCACAAACATGGCTGCTCGTGAAAAGGTTGAAAACGATTTAATTTCTGTTGCCGAAGCCCATTTGGCTTCTGCTCAAGCATCTTTGAATCAGTATCGTGGTCAACTTGAGGCAATGGACGAAACTGTTGCTGAAACACTTGCAGAAGCGAAGCGTGACGCGACTCACACTGAGAAAGAAATCATTGAGCTTGCAAATCGAGAAGCGGCTCAGATGTTAGAGCGAGCAAAGCACGAGATCGATAGAACCAGAGATCAGACTTTGAACGACTTATTTGACCATTTATCAAAACGAGTCACAGAATCTGCCGAAGCCAAGTTGCGAACACAACTTCAATCGTCTGATCAAGACAAACTCATTGATGAAACACTCGGTCAGTTAGTGACAAACTAAAACCGATTGCTTCACAGCGAATACATAATTGAAGAGTCATACAGCGTAAGTCAAACATGTCAGAAACAGCAGCCACAACCCGAACTTCACACGTACTGGAAGACCCCAGTGCGAAAGCCGTTGCTCGTGTGTATGTGACTGCATTTCTGGATGCTGCTGCTGGCGCTGATCAACTAGCGGAATTACTGGACGAGTTTACTTCGTTTCATGATGAAGCCTTAGCGAATCACGCGGAGTTTACTCATCTCCTCACTTCAGAAATGACGAGCCTGGATGAGAAACTTGGTCTCATTGATCGAGTCGTCAAACCTCGTGCTTCAGCATTGTTCACAAACTTTCTGAATGTACTGGCAAGGCATGGACGTTTAGAGTTGCTTCCCTTGATTCTCGCTGAGACATGGGCTGAGCATGAAAAACGCTCCGGCAAAAGACGCGTACAAATTAAAAGTGCTGTTCAACTTTCTAGTGAACAGCTTGATCGAATCAAGAATCGGTTGCAGGGTGCGTTGTCATCCGAACCTATTTTAATGCCGACCATTGATGAAGAACTCCTCGGTGGGTTAGTCATTCAAGTCGGTGATACAGTTTACGATGGATCGCTGAAAACACGCCTTCGCGTGCTACAACAGCGACTCCGCGAGAGGTACCTCAATGAAATTCAAAGCGGACGAGATCGCTTCAGTTCTCCAGAAGGAAATTGAAGACTTTCAAGGTCAGGTTCAAACGGCTGAAGTTGGACGTGTGATCGAGGTCGGTGACGGGATTGCCCGTGCCGTCGGTCTTTCGTCTGCGATGGCTGGTGAAATGGTGGAATTCTCCAGTGGAGTGCGCGGATTGTGCTTCAACCTGGAAGAAAATTCTGTAGGTATCATCGTCCTTGGTGATTACTTGACGATTCAGGAAGGTGACGAAGTCAAAACGACTGGCGAGCTTCTTTCTGTCCCCGTCGGTGAAGCCATGATTGGTCGCGTGATCGATCCGTTGGGAAATCCACTCGACGGCAAAGGTCCTATCGTCACGACCGAAACACGCCCAGTAGAATATCCCGCTCCAGGTGTTGCTGCCCGCCAACCGGTAAAGCAACCGCTGCAAACTGGTATTAAAGCTGTCGATTCAATGACCCCCATCGGTCGTGGTCAGCGTGAATTGATCATTGGTGATCGTAAAACTGGTAAGACAGCTGTTGCTCTCGATACCATCCTCGCCCAAAAAGGCGATGATGTGATCTGCATCTATGTCGCTTGCGGTCAACGTGCTGCGAATGTCGCTGGCGTGATCGAAGCTCTCGAAGCCAATGGTGCGATGGATTATTCCATCGTCATCTGTGCCACAGCAGCCGATCCTGCTCCGCTGCAATACATTGCCCCATACTCAGGTGCTGCACTTGCTGAGCACTTTATGTATCAAGGCAAGCACACACTCGTCGTCTTTGACGATTTAACGAAACAAGCTCAGGCATATCGCCAACTTTCTCTCTTGATGCGTCGTCCTCCAGGACGTGAAGCGTATCCAGGGGACGTGTTCTATTGTCACAGTCGTTTGCTCGAACGGGCAGCGAAGTTGAACAACGAACTCGGTGGTGGATCAATGACGGCATTGCCGATTATTGAAACACTCGAAGGGGAAGTTTCCGCATACATTCCGACCAACGTGATTTCGATTACAGACGGTCAGATTTATCTTGAACCAGACCTGTTCTTCGCTGGTGTACGTCCAGCGATTAACGTCGGTATTTCCGTCTCTCGTGTGGGTGGTAACGCTCAGACGAAAGCAATGAAGAAAATTTCCGGTTCGTTACGTCTCGATTTGGCTGCCTTCCGTGAGCTGGAAGCGTTCGCCCAGATGGGTACAGAACTCGACGCAGCAACTCAACGTCAGCTGGATCGTGGTTATCGCATGGTGGAACTGCTCAAGCAGCCACAATACGAGCCTCTCCACTTCGCAGATCAGGTCGTTTCGATCTACGCCGGTACTAAAGGCTACTTCGATAAAGTGCCTGTTGAGCAAGTTGCTCGTGCAGAAAAAGAACTTCTTCAATTCATCCGCGAAGAGAAGAGCGAAGTCCGCGATGGATTGATTGAAACAAAAGAACTGTCTAGCGAACTTGAAGACAAGCTTAAAGCCGCATTGACTGAATTCCAAGGTCGCTTCGTTCCAGACGCAGCACCTGAAGCAGTTACGGCATAATTGCTACTCAACGTTATGCCGGACACTTCAAGTGTCCGGCTAAATTTGAATCATTTTCATTTAGAAACAAACATCGACAATGGGTAACGCAAGAGCACTCGTCAAACGACGTAAGTCGATTCGGAACATTCGCAAAATCACGAGGACGATGGAACTCATCGCGACCTCGCGATTCAAAAAAGCGATGGACCGTGCGGCTGAAGCTGCTTCGTACACTCAGAAAATCAACGAAATCGTTTCGGACCTATCACAATCTGATTTGACGTTTAGTCATCCTCTGCTAATGCAGCCTGCTGAAACCAAGAACGTAACGATTTTGGTCCTGACCTCAAATCGTGGTCTTTGCGGCGGATACAATGGGGGGGTGTTAAGAAAAGTCAACGCCCGATTGAGAGAACTCAAAGCAGAAGGCAAAAACGTCTCTGTTGAAGTTTCCGGAAAGCGTGGAATTTCAGCAATGAAATTCGAAGGCGTTGAACTCGATCAAACTTTTACAAAGTTCGAAGACAAACCGACATTCGAAGAAGTTAATGAAATTGCAAATCGATACCTCGCTGACTTTACCTCAGGCAAGTTGGATCGACTAGAAGTCGCATACCAAAGTTTTCAATCAGCAGCACGTCAAAGTCCTGTTGTTGAAACGATTTTACCCTTTGGCGATCTGACAACAACAGACTCAGAATCCGGAGGCAGCGGAGTCGATTACGAATTCCTGCCTAGCCCAGAAGAGATACTTGAAGAAATCGTCCCAGCAGCCTTTCGGGCACGCTTCTTCAAATGTTTTCTTGACGCTGCGGTCGGCGAGCAAATCGCTCGTATGGTCGCTATGAAGTCTGCAACAGAAAATGCAGACGACATGATTCGTGACATTTCAATGAAATACAACAGAGCCAGACAAACCCAGATTACCAGCGAACTGTCCGAAATCATTGGTGGAGCAGCAGCATTGGAGTGATTAGGAATTAGGAACTGGGAGTTAGGAATTAGGAAGAATCATTGGCAAGTGTAGGGAGCCATCGAGAGTTAATTGTTTGGCAGAAAGCAATGAATGTCGTTGCCGAATGCTACAATCTGACTCGTAGCTTTCCTAACGACGAGAGGTTCGGATTAACTTCTCAACTCCGGAGGGCAGCAGTTTCCATTCCGTCGAATATCGCAGAAGGTAAAGGTCGAGGAACAACTGGGGCATACGTAAATCATCTATCGATTGCAGCAGGATCGCTCGCCGAAGTTGACACACAAATCGAATTAGCAGTGAAATTGGGGTATCTAAATGCCTCTTCTGTGGATTCGGTTACAATAAAACTTGAAGAAATTGGGAGAATGATCTCGGGACTGAAGAGATCTCTGGAACGGAATGCTAATTCCTAATTCCTATTTCCTAATTCCTCGCATCAACAATGAAGAGGACTCAAACAAATATCATGTCCACCGACACAACAACCAACATTGGCAAAATCACCCAGATCATTGGCTCAACTTTTGATGCTGAATTTGATCAGGGATCGCTGCCTGAAATTTATAATGCTGTTACAGTTAATCAGGAAGTAAAAGGGATCAAGATCGAACTGACTGGTGAAGTCCAGCAGCACCTTGGTGGCGGACGTGTTCGCTGCGTTGCTCTTGGCTCAACAGATGGTCTTGTCCGCGGAATGGACATCGTCGATACCGGCGGACCGGTTTCTGTTCCTGTTGGTAAAGAAACACTCGGTCGAGTCTTCAACGTGATCGGTGAAACAATCGATGGTGAAGGCGATTGCGGAGCGACCGAACGCTGGCCGATTCACCGTCAAGCACCAAAACTTGAAGACCTCTCTTCGAAGACTGAAGTTTTCGAAACAGGTATTAAAGTTGTCGACTTGCTGACACCATTTGTTCGTGGTGGTAAAGCGGGACTGTTCGGTGGAGCTGGTCTTGGTAAGACTGTGATTCTCACCGAGTTGATTGCTCGTATCGCTCGTGAACATGGTGGATACTCAGTATTCGCAGGTGTTGGTGAACGTACTCGTGAAGGAAACGATCTTCTCCTAGAAATGGGTG
>ERZ887942.1638-NODE-1638-length-15006-cov-5.297906_pt1 | contig 15006 bp, 11 predicted proteins | sample MGYA00521099_ERZ887942 | MGnify/ENA primary metagenome ERZ887942 (study PRJEB32303, sample SAMEA104408605) | aquatic metagenome | biome: Brackish water; feature: Pelagic; material: water | place: Baltic Sea | collected 2014-06-07T06:48:00 | depth 16,251 m ... | reverse complement strand
GAAATCACCATAACCCATCAGCGAACTGAAGTTATGCAATTTGCTGACAAACTTGCCTTGTTGGAATGCCGTCGTGTCGATCGCGCTGATCAGAAAATAAATAAGACAGGATGAACATGATTGACATGATAAAAACTAAGAGGGCATGCCTGTTCTCGAACTTTCAACAACAAGTTATTCAGTAACCACGAAAGGAACGAAAAACACGAAATCAATATTGAATTTAGGATTTTACGTTTTGAGTTTGGCTCGCAAAATCTGGAATTAACTTCGCTTTGATTTTCGTGTCGTTTGTGTGTTTCGTGGTTATTCAATAAAAGAGCCGCTCAGAATTGTTTTCTGAACGGCTCTGACTTTTGATTTCATTCTCATTCGTGATGAGAAATGTTAGTTGTAGTAAGGACTATTGTTGACTGGACGATAACTCTGAGTGTTGTAGACCGGAATTGTTGTCACAGAATTGGTTGGAACAGTCGAAACATTCATCTGGAATTGAGAGTTGTTAGGTGTTGCTGATCCGTAGCTACCAGGAAATGGGCGGTTGAATGGAATTGTTGAATTGCCATACATTCCGTTTGCTGGTCGGTAGGTTGGGCAGTTGCCGGTTGTGCATGGTCCTCTGTTACATTGACCGGTGAGGCATTGCCCAGTTGTGCATTGACCATTCACGCAACAGTTCAATCCGCAATTCCCATTTGGGCATCTGGCGGAATTGATGAATCTATTCTGATGCTGCGGGTGATTGCACTGACCGTTCACACACGCTTGCGATAAACCGTAATTCGCATTTGATGTGTAAGGGTACTGTACCGGTCTAATCGTCTGCGAACAGTTTCCATTCAGGCAAGGTGCATTGACCCGAATAGGTTGAGCGTATTGGTAATTCGTTTGTGTGATTCCGTAGTTTGACCGTACAGGAGCCGGGGCGTAGTAGCTGTTGTAGCTTTGGGCATTTGCAACAACTGCTGTGCTGAAAACGATGATGGATGTCAAGATATTTGTTGAGTAACGCATAGTGAACGATTCCTAAATGGAGTTGATTACCGATTGGTATTTCACGACATGTGAAAGACAGGAGTGTTCACCGTCCTTTGTGTTTCAGGTTTGGAGAGATCTGATTGATCCGTTCCCATTCTGATAAATTCGCTGTCATAGCGATTTCTCTCGATTCGAATGTCACTTCTGATGAGCGACTCTTTCGATGACTATCAGTAATGCACCGACCGTGCCAAACCGGTTTCGAGCTGATTTCGTACTGAATATCGCCCTGTAAACCACCCAGATTACGTATGTGGACCTTGAAGGTTCATCGATTTGATTGACGGTGGTGTCAGACTGACGTCATTAACTGGGGTCAAGCTAGACGCTTAATTGACGACAGCTGGTTTCCCCCGGTGACTCACCGGGGGCTAAATGGACGGGTTGAAGAGAATTAGACGGCACTATGGAGTATTTGATTCATATCTCAACTGGTTTTTAACCACCGACATTCATATCATGTCGAATTCCAGATTTGGTAAATTTTACAATTGATTCTCTTGAGCTTAGAGCAGCGAAGTCCAATATGTCGCAGCAGATTTCAGCAACAATGATCGCCAGTAAAGATGACAGTTACGCCATCGTTGTCTCTAGATTTAATGAACTGGTGACAGGGAAACTTCTAGACGGAGCGCGGGGAACTCTCGAAAGACATGGCGCAAACCCTGATTCAATCACCAGCTGCTGGGTACCGGGAGCGTTTGAACTTCCTATTGTCGCTGAGAAACTCGCTGCCTCAGGGAAATACTCAGCGGTGATCGCATTAGGAGCGGTGATACAGGGCGATACTGATCACCACGACTATATCAACCACGCAGTTGCACAGGGCTTGATGACTGCTTCGCAGAAGAATGGTGTCCCGATCATGTTCGGTGTCTTGACCTGTCAAAATATGGAGCAGGCACTTGATCGCTCCGGCGGAAAAGCGGGCAACAAAGGGGCGGAAGCAGCATTGGCTGCGATTGAAACCGTCAATGTTCTGAAGCAGATCCCATAAGGGCAAGTGGCAAGGGATCGAGGGGCAAGTAGTTCGTTAAGCTGATAGTCTACTTTGAATGCGCTTCCTAAATCCTAATTCCCAACTCCTAATTCCTTTTCTGAACAGTGGCTCACGCCCCTAGACCCTCAACCCTAGACCCAATTCCATGGCTCGTCGTAGTAAATCTCGGCAGGTAGCAGTGCAAATGCTTTATCAGGTTGATCTTAATCCTGATTCAGATTTGGCTTCCATTCGCGATATGATCGTAGAACGAATCAGCGATCACAAGTTAATGGAGTTTTCTCATTCGCTCTTTCTGGGAGTGATAGAGAATCGAGATGAACTCGATAAAGCATTGCAGCAGGTTTCGCAGAATTGGCGTTTGAGCCGCATGGCAGCCACAGACCGAGCCGTACTTCGCTTGGGGGCATTCGAACTCTTAAAGACCGACACTCCGCGAGCAATCGTCATCGACGAAGCAATCAAACTCGGAAAAAAGTTCGGCGACGGTAGCTCGCAACAGTTCTTAAATGGCGTTCTAGATAAACTCGGTAGATGAGGAGGAATTCCTTCGGCTTTGCAAGATCTCTTTATCTCTCGCTTTCTTAAGTCTTTCTGGAGTAACGCATTCAGATTGAGCAAAAAAGATCGGAATAATCGTAAAATTCGTGTTATCCATCTCATGCTACCTGATCGTCACAACCGAATAAGAGAATAGAGAGTAGCGCGCAGAGATTGCACTACATCTTTCCCCCCTCAACATTTAATACTGATTGGTTCGCAGGCAGTTTTGAATTGCTTGTGTGACGTCCCGCAACGATTCAATCAGAAGAACAGTCCAAGATGGATTGTTGATGCGGACAGGAGAATCCCATGCGACGGAGTGCGTGTTTTCTGGCAAGTATCGGTCTTGGTCTCGGTCTCAATAGTGTGGTTGCACAAGATCTGTTTGGTCCCACACCTCCTCCGAAAAAGCCTTCGGGCACCAGCCTTCAGTACTACAGTGCGAATGGTTCTCCGGGTGAAGCAAACGCCAGAACCGCTGCGCAGTATCAAAGACAAACACCAACAACGACAAACCCTCCAAATTACTACAGCGAGTTATTCGGTGGAAATGAGAACAGTGAACAGCAAAGACCTCGCTTACGCCCTGCCGTTCAACAGGACGTCGCTGAAGAATCTTCCCAAGTCGTGCAGTCTGATTTTCGTGGAAACCTGAACATTCAAGGTTCACAAATCCAGCAGGTGAGAGCAACTCGCCCCAACGCACGTCCATTTCCAGCGGGGGTGAGTACACCTCCACAGTACCCTTCTGCTCCTAAGCTTGAGCAAACAAAACCGGATTTAACGACTCCAATCTCAATTCGTCAAACAGCACCATCAATTCCTGCTGAAGCAGAGTTACCACTTATCAATACACCAGCAGGAAATGTGACTTTTAGTGAGTCACGTCCGGTCAAGACAGGACCTGCGATGGCGCCTTCAGTCGTGGCACCGGAGATTGTGGGACCGCAAACTCCTTCTGTGACAATCGAATGGAAACAGCAATCAGCAATTAACGTGGGACAAGAATGCCAGTGTGAACTGTGGGTCAAAAACACAGGGCAAACAGATGCAACAGGAGTCGAGGTTCAAGCGACCTTTCCACAGATTGTCCGCTTGCTTGGATCTACTCCCGCCCCGACAAAAAGTGAAACATTTTTAGGATGGCAGTTTGCTGAATTGAAAGCCGGAGAAGAAAAAGTCATTCAGGTCACAATGATTCCTCTTCAGCGAGGAAATATTGCAACACAGGCGAGCGTACGATTCACAGGGACTGCAGCCGGATCATTCAATGTTTCCGAACCATTACTGACGGTCGCTGTGAAAGGACCAGAGCAAGTCATGGTCGGGGACAGCACTCCTCACACAATCACTGTCAGGAACCCTGGCGATGGTGTCACTTCCAACGTACAAATCGAAGCGATCATTCCCGAAGGGCTTGAACACGCACGTGGCAAACGTCTCCTAATGGAGATCGGTTCCTTGAACCCTGGAGAAACTCGTAACATTCGCCTAGCGATGATTGCAGTGTCTGGCGGGGATCACAAAATTGAAGTTCAGGCACGTGCAGATTCTGGCTTGCTTCAGCAATCGGTCGCTGCTGTCTCGATCATTGCACCGAGCTTGAGTGCAAGCGTTGATGGGCCAGGTCTTCGCTACCTCGGACGAAAAGGCAAGTTCAAGATTAAAGTCGCCAACGACGGAGCGGCAGCGACAAGTAACGTACAGATGATGCACCGTATTCCAGACGGATTTGAGTTCGTTGAGGCAGATCGCGGAGTTCAATACGACAAGCAAACTCGATTGTTAACCTGGTTTGTTGGACGATTGGAAAAAGCAGAATCCAGCGAAATTGAATTGACACTTCTAGCGAAGAAACTGGGTGAGCAGAAACTATTAGTCCGTGCAACTTCGGAGCATGGATCTCTTTCCGATGCTGAATTTGTGACTCGCGTTGAAGGGACATCTTCGCTGGCATTGGAAGTCATCGATCTCGACGATCCAGTCGAACTCCTTACCGAAGCGATCTACGAAGTCCGCGTGAAAAACGAAGGTTCAGCAGCATCTAAAGATGTCAGCCTCGCCTGCGACCTCTCAAACGGAGTGAAATTCGTCTCAGCTGAGGGACCAGCACAGCACATTACTGAAAATGGAACTGTACTCTTTAGAGCAATTCCTGAACTGGGACCAGGCAAGACTGTAGTCTTCCGCGTCCGCGTCGCTTCAACAGTGGCAGGTAATTCCAGATTCAGAGCACGCCTGACAAGCGAGTCGGTCGAAGAACCACTGACGGCAGATGAATTGACCAGATTCTACGGCGAGTAAACTCGAATGGAAAAGAATTAGTGTTCCAAGGAAAAACTCCTAAGCAAGGTGTTTAGTGTTCACCGCATTGTGATTTCTTGAAGACTTGCCAGAACTTGTGCCGCTCTACGGAATTACTCATTTGTCGGCAGATCGCGAAAAGTTTCGCTTTGAGGAGAATCTCTGTGAGTTGAGATTCAAGCCACTCGGTCGTCTTCGTTTCTCCGCGACTCAGTGCCTCCGCGGTGAATTTCTTTCTGCTGTAAAATCGATCTAACCGATCCTTCTCAACTCACTCGTTGACTCGTCACGATTAGTCTGAAGTTAGCGAACTGTCGGTTTCTGATGTGTTGCAGATTTGCAACAAACCGTTCTTAAAGACAACATTCAGCGATGAACTCTCTTTGAATTGCTGATGTCTTCTGATTTTGCACTTCTTGCCACTATTTGGCTGATAGTCTTTCCTGATTAGGAAGAAACAGTAGAATAGGCAAACAAGCTAGTTAACTGTCAGACTCAGGGGACATATATGGACTTACGTCGAATCATCATTCCGATCCTGGCGATCGGGATGTTTTTAGGAAACGCTCATACCGAGGCTCAAGATAAGTCCAAGTATGACCAACTGATTGAGAAAAAGAAGAAATTATCCGGCATGTGGACGGTTTACCACAACGACCAGCAACTGCTTGTTGAACTTTCTCCAACCGCACTGAAGCAGGAGTATTTTGTACTCCCATCGATTTCTAAGGGAATTAGTCGTGGCGATGTTTTAGGCGGTATGTCCTGGGGCTTCGGGGATGATGTCATCCTTGCGTTCAAAGCAACGGAAGAAAAAATCTACATTACGCAGCGAAACGTCCGTTTCACAGCAAAGGCGAATTCGCCTGAAGCGAGTGCGATTAAACTTGCTTATCGAGACAGCATTCTGTTTGCACTACCTGTGCTGACGAAATCTCCATCTGGGGGAGTGCTGGTTGATATGACGCGCGTCTTCATGAATGACGATCAGAAAATTGGCCGAGCAATCGGTTCTGGTTTCCGGCTGATGACAGACCGCTCAACCTTCTCGAAGGTGAAGCAGTTCGCGAAGAACATGGAACTCGAAATCAACGCCGTCTTCGCGGGATCGAGTTCAATTGATACCGTTCCCAATTCAAGCGGCGTACAAGTTGGCGTTCACTTCAGCGTGAGCGTTCTCCCTCCTGTTGGATCGAATGGTTACAAACCTCGCGTCGCAGACGACCGCATTGGTTACTTCTTAACGGCGATCAAAGACTTCTCACATGATGACGATCCGGAACACTTTAAACGATACATCAATCGCTGGGATCTTCAGAAACTTGATTCATCAATCAAGCTCTCTCCTCCGAAGAAGCCAATTCGCTTCTACATGGAAAACACTGTTCCAGTTTACCTGCGACCAACGGTCGAAGCGGGGATCATGGAATGGAATAAAGCCTATGAAAAGTTAGGTTTTTCTGGAGCGATTCGTGTCGACTTACAACCGAATGATCCGAACTTCGACCCGGAAAGTATCGAGTACAACACATTCCGCTGGATCACTGCCGAAGCCGGATTCGCGATGGGACCATCCCGTGTTGATCCACGAACTGGTCAGATTCTAGACGCCGATATCATTTTCGATGCGAGTTTCCTGGACAGCTGGAATCATCGTTGGGAAATCTTCCGTCCGGAAGATGTCGATGCTCTCATGGGGTTTGCGGATCCAGTCTCAACGGGCGCTCATCAGCATGGTCCTCTTTGTGCTCTCGGTCACGAGATGCAGCGTCAATCGGCGTACGCCTCAGCAGTCTTCTTCGCCAATGGAGCGGTCAACACCGACCACCTGCCTGACGAATTCATTCATCAAGGACTCAAAGAAGTCGTCATGCACGAGGTCGGACACACTCTTGGATTGCGTCATAACTTCAAAGCGAGTGCCTGGAAGACGTTTGAGGAAATCACCGATCCGAATGCCGATATCAGCGAGCCGACTGTCGCCAGCGTAATGGACTACTCACCTGCAAATGTCGTTGTCGACAAAGAAAAGCAGGGGATCTACTACTCACAGACTATCGGACCATACGATTACTGGGCAATCGAGTATGGCTACAAGCCCATCAGCAGTAAAGAATCTGAAGAGTTGAAGAAAATCGCTTCTCGTGCTGGTGAGCCCGCACTGGAATACGGGACAGACGAAGACACGCGTAGCGTCGATCCTGATCCGACTTCCAATCGTTTCGACTTAGGCAAAGATCCGCTGCATTACGTCCGCCGACAAATGGAGCAATCGATGGAACTGTTGCCTAAAGTTGTTGACCACACTGTCGATGATGGTGAAGGTTACCAGCGAGCACGGCAAGCGTTTGGTCTGCTCTTCGGTGAGTACTGGCGATCAATCGCTTTCGCATCTCGCTTCCCCGGTGGAGTTTATGTGAACCGTGATCACAAGGGAGACAAAGACGCTCAACCTCCGTTCGAAATTGTCTCGGCCGAGAAGCAACGTGAAGCGATGAAACTGATCGCCGAGTCTGCATTTGATCCGCCAACAATCGATGGCAAGCAACTGAACTATCTTGCAGCATCACGCTGGCGTCACTGGGGCGTTGATGACGTCACCCGACTTGATTACCCAATTCATGACTTGATGCTTAGCCTGCAAGATCGTGTTCTGAGCAGTGTTTTGAGTTCACTCACTCTGGAACGAATTCTGGATAACGAATTCAAGACAGATGAAGAGGATGCCTACACATTGGCGGAACATATGTCGTCGATTGTAGACAGCTTATTCTCAGAGCTGAAACAGAATAACGAAGCGAAGTACACCAATCGTGAACCTCTCATTTCGAGCTTCCGACGAAACTTGCAACGGCAAGCTCTCAAGCGACTGGGAAGTATCGTCTCCCACGGTTCAGGAGTTCCTTCAGATGCTAGAAACTTGACGAGAATGCACCTGAATGAAGTGAAGAAGAACGGCACGCTCCTTTTGAAGAGCAAAAAAGTAACGCTAGACGATTACTCAAAAGCTCACATTCTGGAGTCAATCTCTGTGATTGACACGATTCTCAACGCAGAATTGAGCTTACCAATCGTTTATTAAACATCGATAAAGTCTTCTCAAAAAGTCGGAGTCAGTGCCTTACTGATTCCGACTTTTTTAATGGTTAACAACAATCTCTGGCATTCAGACGGAAATTGAATACCAGCACGACGCGCAAGCGAGTGGATGAACGCACAATAATCCACTTGCTTGCGCTGCGAGCTTGTATGGTAGGACACTTCTGGCATGTTGCCTTAGTGTTTCAGTTTTTCATAGCATCATCTTGCGACTTCGCTCGGCTGAAACTCTCTGGTATGAATTCAATGGAAATGGTTCCTCTCTCAATCCCCCATTCTCTTTGCCACTCCACCCAACCTCAAATGCTTACATCAATTCCAGCAATCTGATAGAGCACGAATAAAGCCAGTAACGCGACGAAGAAGGTTGAGACTCCGAGCATAAAACTTCCCACTGAAATTCCACTCACCGCCGAGATCAAGATGGCTCCCCCGATCAATGATATCAGCGTGAGCCGTTTGACACGCTGATCGACTTCATTGTTCTCGATTTCGACAGATGACAGTTCAGGGAAATGCTTTGCCGCTTCTCCACCCACGGTCGATAGCTGCAGCGTTCCACACTGCTCACACTCTTTGGCAGCGGTCGGAATAGGAGTCGCACAATTCTGACAAGAACGCATTGTTGAACCTACTACGAAAGGGTTGAAGATATCTCTATTGTGCCGATATTAGATGAATGGGTCAAACGTAATGTTTTGCATTGTCAATAGTTCCCACAACATTCGACATCTGTCGATTGTTGTCAGTTATTGATAGGCTTCGTATGCGATGCAAATAGTCTGGTTGGCTCCGAGGATTGGTCACTGACTTGAGTGATCCACAGCAGCATCTCTCGGAACCGGAATGGTTTCAAAATTCGCAGTACTAACGTGATGCCGACGAACAGTTAGTGTCACCTCAGATCCATTCTTTAAACCTTACAACTCCTCCAAACTGCAACATTCTACCAATTAGTAATGTTCAATCGGTGATCAATTCGGTTCTGAGGAATCCTTTCATCTGCGATCAATTTAAGGGATACATTAACTTATAGAGAGTTACGGAGTTCGATTTGACTGTTCAGAGAAGGGCTTTCGCTTCCTTCTTTGAACCGTCTCGGTGTACTGAAACCGAGATTGACTCTTGCTACAATTCAATCATGATCTACTCTGGAGTCCCAGATGTCTTCGCAAATTCTTGATGCAGCTCAAGAGACTATGAATAACTCAGAAACATTCCATGTCGACGCCCCTGAATTCTCACAAGAATGGTACAACACCCTACGTGGTATCATGGGCGAGGCAGCTTGTCGACAACTGGGGATCTATGCGATTCCAGAAGATTTCGTTTTGTCGGTGGTCATTCCTGTCTACAACGAACGGAACACGTTGCCGGCATTGCTAGACAAGGTTCGCGAAGTTCCTATTCGCAAAGAGATCGTTTTGATCGACGATTGCAGCAGTGACGGAACAAGAGATCTTTTGCAGGAGTATGGAGAACGAGATTGGAACGATCCGAACAATAAAATCTCAGTTCACTTCCATGATGTAAACAAAGGAAAAGGCGCAGCGATCACCACTGGATTCTCAAAAACCACTGGAGATGCCGTCATTATCCAAGACGCTGACCTTGAATATACCCCCTCCGAAATCCCGCGACTGCTGCAACCGATTGTGGAAGGTCGAGCTGATGTTGTTTATGGAAGCCGGTTCCTCGGCGACCAACCGCACCGTGTGCTTTACTTTTGGCACTATGCCGGGAACAAGTTCCTGACGATGCTTTCGAACTGTTTCACAAACCTCAATCTGACAGACATGGAGACCTGCTACAAACTCTTCAATAAAGAAGTCATTCATAAACTTCATCCAACGCTGCAACAGCAACGCTTCGGGATTGAACCAGAAATGACTGCCAAAGTTGCCAAGATGCGTTGCCGCATCTTTGAAATGTCCATCAGCTACAACGGTCGCACCTACGATCAGGGAAAGAAGATCGGTGTCCGCGATGGTTTCAAAGCGTTGTATTGCATCGTGCGTTACGGGCTATTTAATTGAGAAGTCTTTGACCGTTTAGCTGCCTACTTCATCGTGGGTGAACCAATGTGCGTTCGAAGAATGAATTTTCCACCACGGGATCTGTTCCACTTTTCGAGCTAGTGTGGACATCGTTGCAATGTCTTCATGACCCCGAATCTTTTTGCTTCGCGATGAGCGATTTTCGTATCTCTATCCCGATGTTTGGATCGATCATCGGAGCGGTTGCGAGTTGAACCGAACTTGCTCCGGCATTCAAGTATTGCTGGACATGATCCGCTGATTCGATTCCCCCGACGCCAATCACGTCGAGGTTGAGATTCTGCTTTTCGATAATGCTCCGGCACTGCGCTACCTGTTGAATCGAAGCGTCACGAGTGGCTCGACCGCAGATGCCGCGTTGTTGTCCATCAAACAAAATACTCCCATCGCTCTCAGTCACCTGCGAAGCGACACTATTCGTGGTTACGATTGCATTCACAACTTTATCAAGTCGACAAAGTAGCTCTACCAAGATCGCGACATCTTGCAGATGACCAATCTTCACTAATAAGGGAGAAGTTGAATCGACTGTACGACGAACAGTCTTAGCTACCAATTCGGCTTCCTCAGGACTTTGAAAGAGTTGGCCATCTTCGCTGCATACATTGGGACATGAGAAATTCATCTCCACGCAATCAGCTTTCGATTCGAACGCCTTCTTGGCACAGACCGCATAATCATTCGCGAGTTCTTCAATTCCCCAACCTGGCTGCATCGTGCCAACAACAGAAACTATTAGAATTTGACCAGCAGACAACTTCTCCTTTGTCTGGCGAACATCTTCCATCCAGAATTCCGGTGCTTTCGATGGCATTCCAAACGAGACAGCCCAGCTACCTTGCCATTCATCAGAAGCTGAAACGTGATCTTCATCTCCGGACATCATGTCGGCATGAACGGGTAATAAATTCGGCAATTCATAACACTCGCGAGGTCGACTTCTCACAGTTTTGTAAGTCAGGACATCAAACTCTAAGCTGGCGTAATACCTCACCCAGTTGCCATTCAGCAACGGACCGGCAGCGATTCCAAGCGGCGAATTGATCGGAAGACCGCAATAGGTCCATAAACCTTCTCTAGTCGGAATATCGACCTGGGGCGATTCTGTGGGAGCGTTTTCGAAATTCCATTCGTAGCTTTTCAGGCGGTCGTAGCGAGGCGAATCGTTCAAGCCTTGGGGCATATTAACCTCGCTCTCTTTTAAGGAGTTCTTCAACTTCCGACATCCCCAGCAGTTTGGCAACGAACCAATAGCTGAAGGCTCCGGCTATCAGTGGCAGCATCAATTCGAGAAAGCGTGAAGCCATCGTGTCGCCGAAATCCAGAGTGCTTAGAACTGTCAGGCAGGCTACAACCATAGTCGCCGTCGCAATGAGAGTTTGAATGAGCGTTCGCCTGATTTCATCCCAATGGAGAGAACCAATCTGCTGATTGATCTTCCAAGTGGTCAGAGTCAATTGTGTCGCCGCTGCCAGAACACTTCCCAGAGCTAAGCCGACTCCTTTGAGCGGAATGACAAGCGCGATGTTCATGATCAAATTAAAAACAAGGGCGATGACTCCCAACCGCATGGGAGTCATGCGATCTCCGGTAGCGTAGAAGGCGCGGTTGAGAACCGTCAGTCCGATATATGCCCAGACTCCGCATCCATATGTAGCAATCATGTTCGCAGTGAGCATGGAATCTTCCTGAGTAAATTCACCGTGGCGAAATAACAAGTTGGTTAGCGGCGAAGCAAGCAGGAATAAGCCGGCACTTGCAGGCAACGCGATGGCAATCGTCAATCGTAACCCTTTAGACAGGTCCTTCCGCAATGCAGCGATCTCTCCTGATTGTGCATGTTGAGTCAGCAATGGGAAAAGGACAGTTCCCAGAGCGATTCCAAAAACACCTAAGGGGAATTGATACATTCGCTGCCCGATGTAGAGTCCCGTCGCTGTGCCTGCTGAGAGAAAACCTTCAATCCCCAAGCTCGCGGATGGAGCAACGCCTCCTCCTTCTGGAACTGCAAGCCCCCACGCCATAATACTATCCAGAATGACATTGACTTGAATGACTGCCAGACCCGCAACAACTGGAAGCATTGTCAGTATCACTTCGCTGACTTTCGCCCAGCCAGTTCTCCAGTTTCTGCTCAGCCCCATCTTCATTCTATGTAACATATAAAACGGGAGCAGACATTGAAAAACACCAGCGACTGTAATTGTTATCGCAACAATTCTGATTCGTAAGTTCTCATCTTGAGTGACCATGAATGCAATTAGAACACCCGTCAACCAAATAACATTGAGCACCACAGGTACCAACGCCGGCCAAAGAAATACTTTCAGCGCATGGAGCGCAGCGGAGATTAAAGCTGCACAACAAATAAAGATCATGTATGGCAACATGATTGCAAGTAGTTGCAACATTAAGGTGAATGATTCACTGAGTTCAAATGAGAATAAAGCCCAGGCGATCATCGCTTCACTGAGGATTACGATGAGAGAAAGAAACGACGCCAAAGCGATCGCAACAGATGTTAAAGTCGCACGCGCAGCGGCTGAACTGCGTTCAGTTTGCTCCCGTATGAACACTGGCAGAAAAGCAGTTGTGAGTGCCCCTTCGCCGAACAGTTGCCGTGTTAAGTTTGGTAAGCGAAACGCAACGATAAAAACATCCAGCGTGGTCCCCGCCCCGAACAGGGTTGCCATAGAGATATCACGAGCGAGCCCTAGCAAGCGACTTAAGAGAGTTGCCAAGCCGACAGTCCGTAAGTTTCTGACAAGACCATTCTTTGTCTCTTGAACAGGAGCTTCAAGTGTTAATTCCTGCTCCTCGGATGGCATGTTTCACTCCGGCATTGATACTTTGTTTCGATTCAGAAACACGTTATCGAATTCTGCATCGATCGCCTACTCTAAGTGGCTCAGGGGAAGTCCTCAATCTTGCTGAAATTGGATCAAAAAATTCCAACGTATTCCAGCGAGCGAAGCGAGGCGATAGTCCCTTCTCCCCATCATCGACGGATATTGTCTCACAGGACATTGCTATGGGGAGAAGGTTAGGATGAGGGGCATCTCTGATCGTTTCCTATTGCACAATCTTTTCAGGTAGACACTTATTGAATGATTCATGTTCACTTCCAGAATTGATATCCTTTTGGAAAATCAAAAGAGTTGTGAGCATCAACACGGGAGAACTATATATGGCGACACTGGGCGTTTTTGTGAAAGAGCCTCTACCGGGGAAAGTCAAAACTCGACTTGGCAAACAGATTGGTGAAGAGCTCTCAGCTCAGCTCTATGAAGCCTTCTTGGCAGACTTTACCGAGACGGTCAATTCGCTTTCGAAGATTGAATCGGTCTTCGCATACGCTCCTTCAACGCCAAATGCCCAACAATACTTTCAAAACTTGTCAAATGGGAATCAAGCATTATGGCAACAACCGGAAACCGATCTGGGGAGTCGTATGGGGCAATTCTTCAAGCATTATCTCACTCCAGGAAATCCGGTGGTGATTGTCGGCTCCGACAGTCCAACACTGCCTGCAAGACTTGTTGAAGAAGCATTCGAACTTCTGAAAGAGAATGATGTCGTAATCGGACCAGCAGTAGATGGCGGATACTATTTAGTTGGGCAGTCGAAGCCTGTTTCTGAGATGTTCGAAGGAATCAATTGGAGCGAACCCAATGTCTTGCAACAAACGATAGAGCGACTCAGAGAGACTAAGTCCTCAGTCGGGTTACTCACCCCCTGGTACGATATCGACAGCTTGGAAGATGTAATGTTCCTGCGAGGCCATCTCAACGCGTTGGAACTTTCGGGAACTGAGGTAGAACAATTGCTCCATACCAAGAAAGTGTTAGAGATTATTTTCTCGCAGGAAGCAAGGTAGGCTGGGACAGTCACCGCTTGTGCAACAAACAGCAGTTGTATGTTCCATCACTTGCTTCTGAGGTCCATTGGTTCTCCGTTCCAGTATTTGTGATCGTTTCGAGGGAAAATGGCTTGACGTCCGGTACCGAATTCATCGCCATCTATAACATAACCTGGACCAAAACCTTCTGGCAAAAGGACATCGAGCCAACTGCAACCGGGAAGCATTAACTGAATAGTAAGTAAGCAAATAATCAATCCGGGACGCTTCATTTTATCAATCTCTAATGAACCCACGAAAGAAACGATACTGATAAAGACCGCTTTAATCTATTTCGGAAATCGGCAAGGAAATCTTGAAATATAATTCAATGGAATCGAATTTAACATTGATTTATGAGTTCTTCGAGACAACTTAGCCAGGATGGGTTGGGTTAGCCTTCTGCGTAACTCAGTATTGCTTTGATTGTCGAGCTTACAATTCTGCCACTACTCAAATGATCACCACTTGAATCAATGGGGCATGACTATGTCCCTAAATGTCAATTATGTGTCAATGAGTGTCAGGACTAACATATAATCGCTTGACTTATATGTCAGTTGTATTAAAAATGACATATAATTGACACATGAAGTTTACGAGAATGACATGCGAAGACCTAAAATACCACCCACCTTGCAAAAATGTATTTCGCAACTAACTGAACAAGACTTACTTGATCGAAGCAGCAATGATGATGTTGTCAGCTTTCTCCGACGCACGAATGACAAATACCTACATTGGGACAAATTCCGACACCATCCAATGCCGGAAGGGATGTCCCCAATTGCGGCATGGGGACTCGTTGCTCTCTCACGAGTGCCTCACATGCGAAAGATACCGATTGCTTTCTACGATTCCGAGACTGAACTTTCATACTGGACACCGCCACAGCACCAAGAGTGGCTACACCAGATTGACCAGCAGGCTGGAGGATCGATAAGTACGTCCTCGCCGTTCGGTGTCGCTGATGACGACGAAAAATACCTGTTCAATTCATTGATGGAAGAAGCCATTGCTTCCAGCCAACTTGAAGGAGCAACAACAACCCGCGAGGTGGCAAAAAA